>P_2C_Liq_1_UnCtyDRAFT_1000026_pt1 | contig 55764 bp, 49 predicted proteins | sample Pon2CUnioCityCA_2_FD_10234 | JGI IMG/M metagenome (IMG submission 10234) | reverse complement strand
AGCGTGGAACGACTACTAGTGGTTTAATTAAAGAAAACTTCTTTAGTGTCTCGCTTGGATTATCACTTAATGATAAGTGGTTCCAAAAAAGAAAATATAATTAAGAACAATAAAGTAACGATTATGAACCTTAAAACTACTTTTTTAACATTAATAGCTGTTATCAGTATCGCTTTCGCGAAAGCGCAAGAAGCAGGAGATTGTAACGTCATGTTAAGCATATTTGCTGAAAATGCAAAAGCAAAAAACTATGACGAAGCCCTTAAGCAATTAGAGCCACTTCTAGACAAATGCCCTAAAGCTAGTGCCGCTATTTATCAATATGGTGAAATTATCTACTCGCACCGTTTAAGAAAGAAAATAGGTGTAAAAGAAGATAATGTTCAAGGACTTATAGACATGCTGAATGGAGAAATTAACTTATTCCCTGAAGCGGTAAACGTGAGCAAGAAAAAAGTAAAACTTGCAAGTAAAATGTATAAATATGGGCAAGGTGAGCAAACTGAGCAATATTTAATGCTTGAAGATGTGTTTACCAAAGATCCAGAAAATTTTACAGATCCTAATGGAATGATCACCTACTTTAAACTAGCAGAAAAAGAATATAAAGACAAGAAAATAGACCTTCAAAAATTATTTGACACCTATGACGCTTTAACAGAAAGAATAGAGCAAGTACAAGATGAAAGATCTACCATTATTCAAGAATTAATGGATAAAAAAGAGACTGATGGTTCTTTAACAGAAGCAGAAGAGATGAAAATCACTTATCAAGAGAAAAACTTAAAGAACTATAACATAGTGATGAAAAGTGTAAACGGTACTCTAGGTCAACTGGCAGACTGTGATAAACTCATCCCACTTTATGAACAAGACTTTAATGAAAAGCAAAGTGATGAGAAATGGTTAGGAAACGTTCTAAGAAGATTACAAAGTAAAGACTGCACAGACGCTCCTCTTTATGTAAGATCTGTAAAAGCCTTACATGTATTAAAGCCTAGCTGGAAAACAGCATATGGACTTGGAAACATTGCAACGACTACTTCTGAGAAGTTTCAGTACTGGGATCAAGCCATCTCTTTAGGAGCTGATAAGGACACACAATCTAAGATCCATTACAAAAAAGCTGAAATCGCTAAAAGTAAAGGTCAGTATGGAACTGCAAAAAGAGAATACCTAGCATCAAATGCGGCTAAACCTTCTTTCGGGACACCATTCCTTAAAATCGCTAATCTTATCGCAAATAGCGCCAATAGCTGTGGAGCCACACCATTTGAAAAAAGAGCTGTAAACTGGCTCGCCGCTCGTTATGCAGATAAAGCAGGAAGAGTAGATGCAAGTATTAAATCTAGAGCCGCTCAAACAGCAGCCAGCTATAGAGGTCGTGCTCCACAGAAAAATGATATCTTTATGAACAAAGAATACAACTCAGGAGATACGATTAGATTCAATTGCTGGGTAGGTGATTCTGTAAGAATACCATAATGATAAAACTTATATTTCACATATTAAAAGTAACAATCACGGCCATGGCCGTGATTTGTGTTTTATCCTGTGATGATAATCTTAAGGCTATTCAAAAAATGCAAATAGCATCAAATGAGCCCATAGCCGAAGTAAAGGAAATGATCTTAAAACACACAGATAGTGGAACTATTAAAGTAAAATTAATGGGAGAAACGATGCTGGATTTTTCAAATGACATTTACCCATACACAGAATTTCCAGACGGAATCCATGTAATAGTTTATGAGCAAAAAAACGATAGCCTTTTAGAAACTAATATCACAGCAGATTATGCTATTATGTATAGTGAATCAGATTTAGTAGATTTGATAGGAAATGTAACCATAGTAAACCACGATGGAAACACTTTTAACGGTAAGCAACTATACTGGGACCAGAAAGCACAATGGATTTTTACAGACCAGCCGTTTCAAACCCATCTTAAAAACGCTACCACTACAGGAAAGATGCTGGACGCAAATGAAGACCTAGAAGAAACCATAGTGCGCAACAACAATGATCAATTCTATAGAACACCATTAAAAAAATGACAAAATTCTTTAAGTATTTTCAGTACGCCTACATTTTATTTGCAGGTTTTTTTCTCGTGAGAGGTTTCTATGAATACAGTGACGCTCCTAATACTGCCTACCTATTATGGGCTATGGCAGCACTAGTACTTTTCATGTTTTTCTTTAGAAGAAAATATATCAGTAAATTTGATAACAGTCATAAAAAAGATGACATAAAATAATGATAACAGCGCTGCTCATTATTATCACCATGCTGGTTCTCAGCGCCTTTTTCTCTGGTATGGAAATCGCTTATGTGTCTTCAAATAAGATTCATATAGAATTAGAAAAACGCCAGGAAGACTTTATAGGTCGTGTGTTAAGCAACCTTACCGCTTACCCGTCTAAGTTTATCATATCCATGCTCATAGGTAATAGTATCGCCTTAGTGATCTATGGACTATACATGGGTGACCTTATCACAGATCAGCTCATACAACCTTACTTAGAACTATCTACCAGTTTTGAACTAGTGGTTCAAACCGTTATTTCTACATTAGTGATCCTACTCACAGCAGAGTTTTTACCTAAAGTATTTTTTCAAATTTATGCAAACGAGCTCCTCAAGTTCTTTGCGGTACCAGCATACCTATTTTACCTCCTATTCTACCCTATCTCCTGGATATGTATTCAGATCTCAGACTTTTTCCTGCGCATATTTTTTAAATCAGATGGCGATAACGTACAGCTCTCTTTTTCAAAAATCGAGCTAGGAAACTACATTACAGAGCAAATGGAAAGCGCACAAGAACAAGATGAAGTAGACACTGAAATTCAAATTTTCCAGAACGCACTAGACTTTTCGGCAGTAAAAGCTCGTGAGGTTATGGTACCTCGTACTGAGATGATTTCAGTACAACAAGACATAGATATAAAAGAACTCAATAAAAAATTTGTGAGCACCGGTTTATCTAAGATTTTAATACACCAGGAAACTATAGATGACATTACGGGTTATGTACACAGTTTTGACCTTTTTAAAACACCACAAAACATAAAAAGTATCACGCGCAGCGTTATTAATGTTCCAGAAACTATGCTTGCAAAAGACGTTCTAAATAAACTCATGAAAAGACGTAAAAGCATCGCTATAGTACTCGATGAATATGGAGGAACCTCAGGACTTATCACCGTTGAAGATATTGTAGAAGAACTCTTTGGAGAGATTGAAGATGAACATGATTCTGACACCTTAATAGACACACAACTTAGTGCGACCACATTTAAATTTAGCGCTCGTTTAGAAGTAGACAGCATTAATGAAAACTACAAACTGGATCTACCTGATAACGAGCAATATGAAACCCTAGGTGGACTCATCGTTTTTGAGACAGAAGGTATCCCTATGGAAGGAGATATCGTGACCATAGAACACTATAAATTCACTATTCTAGAAACCTCTAATAACAAGATTGACCTGGTTCAGATGGAGATCTTAGATTTAGAATAAGCACTTACCCTTAAAGATTATTCTTGATCCGCTTTCGCGAAAGCGTAATTCTATAACTCTCAAGTCTTATAAAGCACACTTTTAGCTTTAATAATTAGAGGGAAAACACTATTTTCGCCGTCACTTTAAAATTAAATCCATTTACGATGGCCATATTAGGTAAAATTAGATCTCAAGGATTAATCCTTATTCTAGTAATTGCACTTGCATTATTTGCATTTATCATTCAAGGTTTGTTAACGTCTAGCGGCGCTGCAAAAGGTTCCTCACTAGGCTCTGTAGGCGATACAGAATTAGACAGAGAGGCTTTTGGACGTAGAGTTGAGGCCACTATGCAACAACGTGGCGCAGGAACATCTACCGTGCAAGCGGTAAACAGCGTATGGAATGCAGAGGTAAGAGATGCCGTTTTAAGAATGCAAATTAATGAAGCTGGTATAGACGTGTCTGATGAAGCCGTAAAAAATCAAATCCAGAAGATGTATGCAAACTCTCCTATTTTTCAAGATGAAAATGGTGAGTTTTCTGAAATTAAAATGAACACATTTGTTGCTGATTTGAAGAATAATCAACCAGAACGTTATCAGTTATGGTTGCAAGATGTAGATAACGCCGCAGACCAAGCTAAACAAACTCAGTTTTTCAACTTATTGAAATCTGGAATCATAGGAACTCAAGCAGCTGGTGAGATGGAATACCGTCTTGCAAATGATAACCGCAGCTTTACTTTTGTAAACATTCCTTACACGAGCATAGCAGACTCACTTGTAGAAGTTTCAAAGTCTGAAATCGCAGATTATATCTCAAAGAACAAAGAAAAATATAAGGCTGATGCGCAACGCGATATCCAATATGTGCTTTTTGAAGACAAAGCCTCTATGGAAGATAAGCAAGCCATGAAGGAGGATATGACTAAACTTCTTAACTCTTATGAAGAGTTTAGTGAAAACACTAACAGAACTGAAAAGTACGAAGGCCTTAACTCAGTAACAGATGTTGAAACCTTTGTAAACGCACAATCTGACCTACCTTATGATGACTCTTTTATCTTAACCTCTAAGATCGCTGCAACAGCTCAACCTATAGCTGCGCTAGAAAAAGGAGCAACTTATGGACCTTATGAAGATGGAGAGTACATGAAAATCTCTCGTCTAGAGGACAAGAAAATGATTATGGATAGTGTTCAAACTAAACATATTCTTGTAGCTTATGCTGGTGCATCACGTTCTACTGCAACACGTACTAAAGAAGAAGCAGAAAAAGTAGCTGACAGTATTTTTGCCACTATAGGACAGAGTTCTAGTAAATTTAATGCCAAATGGGACTACTTTAATAAAAACACTGAAATCGCAAAAGGTGAAGATATAGGATGGGTTGTTTACTCTGGTAACGCAAAAAACTTTGCTCCAGGATTCTCTAAATTCTTATTTGAAAACGATAAGGGAACTGTAGGGATTTCTGAAAGTTCTTTTGGGTATCACATTATTTACATTCAGGATGCCAAAGCACCTACAGAAGCTGTTAAAATAGCAACAGTTGCAAAGAAAGTAGAAGCTTCTAAGAGAACTGGAAAGAAACTCTTCACAAACGCTCAAAAATTCCAGCAAGGTGCAGCAGACAAAAATTTTGTTGATGTAGCAAAAGAATATACGCTAGATGTAAAACCCGTAAAGAACCTTAAGGCGATGGATGAAAACCTACCTGGTTTACAAAGAAATCGCTCCATAGTTCAATGGGCATTTAAAGAAACTACAGATGTAGGAGAAACAGAACGTTTTGAAACTCCTGAAGGTTATGTAATCGTTCAACTAACCAGAAAGTCTGAAGCTGGTGTAATGTCTACTGAAGAGGCTAGCGCAACAGTAACACCTATTTTACGCAATAAGAAAAAGGCACAAATGATCATGGATAAGATCACTGCAACTGAGGTTAATGACATCGCAACTGCACAAGGAGTTTCTCCTAGAGCAGCCACGGCTGTTAATCGCAAGAGCCCTACTATTCCAGGTGTTGGTGAAGAGCCTAAAGTGGTGGGCGCAGCTTTTGGACTAGAGCAAGGAGCTACCTCTAAGCCTATCGCAGGAGAAAAAGGAGTGTTTGTATTAAAGGTTACTGCTGTAGAAAACGCACCAGATTTAGGAAACTACGGTTCTGACGCAAATCAAGTAGCACAACGTACCGCAAATCAAGCGACTTCTAAACTCGTAGAAGCATTAAAAAAATCTGTAGAGATTACAGATAACAGAGCTACTTTCTACTAGAAACTAGTTATTATATATTATAAAAAACGCCGCTCAATGAGCGGCGTTTTTTGTGTAATAAGAAAACTATAAGTAAAATGAACGTCTAGCTTTTAGTTCAGGTTCAAAGTATCACCTCATCCCATTCTAGGATCACTTCATAACCACAATTCTTAAAGTAGTTACGCTCGTCTTTTCCACCAGTACACATCATAAAATCACCACCCCAACCGCCTAAACTTTTAATCACACCAGAGTAGTCTGGAAATAGATACTCTTGAACAGGCTGTACACCTATTAAGCTCGATATGATTGCTTCATGTCTCTGTACGGTTTTATGAAACGCTTCAAGATCATTTGAAGATGCTATAAATCGTTGTGGCATGGCGCTAAGCTCTGCTCGCAATTCAGCGGTTATGAGGTTTGCATTAAATTGAGCTATGGAATCGCGACTGTTTTGTTTTCTATTTTGATACACAAAAAAAATAGACTGTTTTATCGCTGGAATCCAGTTCAAGAACTCTACAGCAGGTTGTGCATTATTATAATTATAAACCAGAGCAGTACCAGCGGTGGCACAAGCAATATCATAACCACTACCGCCGAAACAAGCAAACTGTAACTCATATGCATCACATTCCAGCCATTGCGCTATTAAAGAAATAAGTGTGGAACTGGTTCCCATACCATACTTACGATTAAAATCCAGTGTCGCAACCGCATCAAATCCATGAGCGATGATTTCTATTGCGTTGGGATGAAGTTCTATTGCTTTCTGCAAGATTTCAATGAGTTTAGCAGCGATATCATCATCTATTTTGCTGGGCTTTACATTAAAAAGCAAATCCAAACTCAATCTAGTTTCAAACCATAAGCTACCATCTTCATCATAGCTTTTCCATGAAAAGAAATCATCTTCTCGAGAGCTAATTTCTAGATACTGATTTAACTTTAAAGGAATGGCAAGCGCAGGAACATTATCCAGCACTGCATATTCTCCCGTGATAAGAAACTTGCCGTGAGCTGTGAATTTTAGTGTAGTTTGTTTAGTCAATTTATAGATTATATGTTTTATTCTTCCCTAAGGGCATACTTAAGTCAGCCCTTAGGGTATTGCTTCACTATTTATTCCTCATTAATTCCAGCGCTTCACGCAATCCAGAGAAACTAGGTGTTTTATCGGTAAACGCTTTTTTGAGTTGTGCTTTTTCGGTGTCGTTTGCCCCTATTTGCTCCAGCATGTTTACTAAGTGCATTTTCATATGACCGGCTTGAATTCCTGTAGTCACCAGTGAATGTAAAGCTGCAAAGTTTTGAGCCAGTCCAGCAACCGCAGTTACTTTCATTAAATCTTGCGCGCTAGGGTTACCTAAAATTTGCATCGCAAGTTTAGAAAGTGGATGTAGTGATGTTAATCCACCTACAGTTCCTAGGGCTAGTGGAAAATCTGCTTCAAAGGTAAAGATGTCGTTCTCTACTCTAGCACGCGTTAAACTTCTATACTGGCCATCACGCGCAGCATAAGCATGCACGCCTGCCTCTACTGCTCTAAAATCATTTCCGGTCGCAATCACCACCGCATCTATACCATTCATGATTCCTTTATTATGGGTCACCGCTCGATACGGCTCTACGGTTGCGATATCTACCGCGCGAGTAAATTTACGAGCAAAATTTGCACCGCTTACTCCATTAATAGTTCCTATCTCGTCAATTTTACAAGAAACCGACACGTTTACCAAACACTGTGGCACATAGTTACTCAATATACTCATAATAACTTCGGGCGCATCGCTTGAAAAACCATCAAATTGACTTGCTTTTTCTCTTAAGCTGCTGGCCAGTTGTTCCAGTGTCGTGTTGATAAAATTTGCTCCCATGGCATCTTTAGTCTCAAAAGTCGCATGTAACTGGTAATAGCCATCCAGAGCACTGGTCTTGTTCACCAGTTCTATATCTAGCAAGCCACCACCACGTTTTTTCATACTGGCATTTATGGACTCGATGGATTGTAATAAATACGCTTTCGCGAAAGCGTAAAACGCCTCCATCTCACTACTCGCACCGTGATACATAATATGTACCTGACCCGATTTTATGGTCGACTTAATACTTGTTTTAAAACCACCACGAGTTAACCAAAACTTAGCCGCTTTACTGGCAGCAGCCACCACAGAGCTCTCCTCAATGGCCATAGGAATGGTGACTAAATGGTCGTCAATGAGAAAATTAGGCGCCAGACCGAAAGGAAAATAGTAGTTAGTTATCGTGTTTTCACTAAAACCGTCGTGTAATTCTTGCAGTTTTGCATCCTCATTCCAGTAACGTGTTATGAGATTTTGAGCTGCAGCGTCACTATTAAAATAAGTATCAACCAGCCAGTTAACTTTTTCTTTTTTAGACAGTTTTGAAAAACCTATCACAGGTGCATCCATGAAAAAATATTTAAGGAACAAAGATACAATTACGAGTCTTAATGACTGTTGAATCATAATAGCATAAACGAACTGATTTTTCCTTTTTTTTCTGTATAATTGATACTTTAACCTATTTTGTAATTACATGATTAAGAAAAGTCTATTTATGGTGCTGTTTTTACTGACCGGTTCAGTGATGATTGCCCAGCAAAACATTACCGTAGAAGATATATATACAGGTACTTTTCGTACCGCTGGATTGCAGTCTCTGGAATCTTTAAACAACGGTAAAGAATACATCATTCTCAATTATAATCGCGACCGCACGCAGACTATTGATAAATACAGCTATGCGACTGGCGAGAAAACTGGAACACTGGTAAGCAGTGCAGATCTTAAAATACCCATACGTTCTTACACGCTCAGTGATGATGAGTCACAAATGCTCATAGTTTCTCAAAGTGAGCAAATTTTTAGATACAGTTCTTATGATAAAGTGCATGTGTATGACATGAGGACTAAAGAATTAACTCTAGTAAGTGATGAAATGGTGCGCAGTCCAGCACTTTCACCAGACGGTAAAAAGGTCGCTTATGTGTTTGAAAACAATATTTATTACAAAGATTTAGCCTCAGGTACAACTACTCAAGTAACTACAGATGGTGTCATCAATAAACTCATTAACGGTGTTTCTGATTGGGTTTATGAAGAAGAATTTGCCATAGTTAGAGCCTATCAATGGAGTCCTGATAGCAAGAAAATTGCGTTTATCTCTTTTGACGAGAGTGAAGTTCCAGAATTCTCTATGGATGTTTATGGAAACGAGCTTTATCAAAAACCTCATGTTTTTAAATACCCTAAAGCTGGAGAAAAGAATGCGATGGTAGGATTGCATGTTTATGATCTGCTTTCGCGAAAGCGTCATGAAATCAACCTGAATCGCAATGAAGAGTTTTACATTGCACGAATCAATTACTCGCCTAATGGAAAACTGGCTGCTCAAGTATTGAACAGGCATCAAGATGTTTTAGACTTTTATTATGTAGACCAAAATGGAAATGCCAGCATCGCTTTTACTGAAAAAGACAAAGCTTATGTAGATGTTACTGATGATCTTACCTTTCTAGCTGACGGTAGTTTTTTATGGACCAGTGAAAAAGATAACTGGAGACACATTTACCACTATAATGCAAATGGCAAGGAACAAACTCAAATTACTAAAGGCAACTGGGATGTGACTTCTTACTATGGTTATGATGCAGATCGTAAACGTATCTTTTACCAAAGTACAGAAGATGGTAGTATCAATCGTGGTATTTATTCCATTTCTTTAAAAGGTAAAAAGAAACAAAAACTGTCTGATCAAATAGGTTCTAACAGTGCTTCTTTTAGTAGTGACTTCGGTTATTTTATAAATACGTACTCTAGTGCTACTACTCCACCAGTTTATACGTTACATACCTCTAAAAAAGGAGAACAAGTACGCGAAATTCAAAACAATAGCAGTTTACTAGACCGATTAAAAAATTACAAGTTTGCACAAAAAGAGTTTTCTACCATTAACATTAATGGCAACGATCTCAACATGTGGACCATGAAACCGGCCGATTTTGATCCTAAAAAGGAATATCCGTTATTGATGTTTCAATACAGCGGTCCTGGATCACAGCAAGTGGCAAATCGCTGGTATGGTGCAAATGATTACTGGCACAGCATGCTGGCAAATGATGGCTACATAGTTATTTGTGTAGATGGACGTGGAACTGGCTACAAAGGTGCAGACTTTAAAAAAGTGACTCAAAAAGAGCTCGGTAAATATGAGGTAGAAGATCAAATAGCCGTTGCTCAAAAAATGGGTGCCCTAGATTATATTGATAATTCTAGAATAGGAATATGGGGTTGGTCTTATGGTGGTTTTATGAGTTCTAACTGTATTCTACAAGGAAATGACACTTTTAGCACCGCTATAGCAGTAGCTCCGGTGACCTCTTGGAGATTTTATGATACTATTTATACAGAACGTTACATGACCACACCGCAAGAAAATCCAAGCGGTTATGATGAAAATAGCCCGATAAGTCATGTTGACAAATTAAAAGGAAAGTACTTGCTCATTCACGGTAGCGCAGATGATAATGTACATGTTCAAAACACCATGCGCATGATAGAAGCACTAGTGCAGGCCAACAAGCAATTTGACTGGGCGATTTACCCAGACAAAAATCATGGGATCTATGGTGGTTACACGCGTATCCACCTTTTTAATAAAATGACTGACTTTATTCACGATAATCTTTAATAATTACTAACCTTAATTAAAATCAAATGGAATATAAATTTGGTGGTTCACTAACGAACCAAAAAACAGTTCTAGGACATCCATCAGGACTTTTTGTTTTGTTCTTTACAGAAATGTGGGAACGATTCTCTTATTATGGAATGCGAGCCTTATTAGTTCTTTTCTTAGTTGCATCAGTATTAGATGAAGGTTGGGGCTGGGAACGAGCAGATGCTTTAACGCTTTATGCATTTTACACAGGACTAGTTTATGTAACACCTATTTTTGGAGGACTCATTGCAGATAAAATAACGGGTTACCGTAAAGCTGTGGTAATAGGGGCTCTTCTAATGACTTTAGGTCACGCATCAATGGCTTTAGAAGGTATAGGCGATACTTTTTTCTATTTGGGACTCATTCTTCTTATTGTAGGAAATGGAATGTTTAAACCTAACATTTCTTCTATGGTTGGTAAGTTATACAAAACTGAAGACAAAGAAAAAGACGCAGGTTATACGATCTTTTACATGGGAATTAATGCTGGTGCATTTTTAGGCATTCTACTTTGTGGATACATAGGTGAATCTGTAGGATGGCATTATGGCTTTGGACTAGCTGGTATTTTTATGTTTGTAGGGATGCTACAATTTTACTTTGCCCAAGAGATATTTGGAAAAATAGGACTATCCCCTAAAAACGCAGAGGATTTTGACGATGCTATGGAAGATGCTCTTGAAGAAGCTGAAGACGCTATAGAAGACACCATAGATGAGGCAAAAAGCTCTAAAGTAGTTTCTGATCGTTTAGTAGTAATAGGAGTTCTAGCGTTTTTTACCATCTTTTTCTGGTGGGCATTTGAACAAGCAGGTGGTTCTATGACCATTTTTGCCGCAGATTATACAGATCGAGTACTAGAAGGTAATGGCGCGTTAATATTTAAAGTATTCAACACTTTACTTACAGTTATCCCTATGATTATTATTACTTGGGTACTGGCTCTTTTATTCAAACAAACTTTTGCAAAATATAGTTTATCAAATTTATTATTAGGCGCTAGTTTTGTTATCATTTGGGCCATTGTAATCTGGATGCTTTACAGACAATTCACTGATCCAGCACCAGAAGTTCCAGCCTCTTGGTTCGGTATTTTGAATTCGTTCTTTATTATTGCATTTGCACCTCTTTTCTCTAAATTATGGGAAAGTAAATTAAATCCTTCTGGTCCAGTGAAGTTTGCCATTGGTCTTATCCTACTAGGAATTGGTTTTGGAGTTTTGGCATTTGGTTCTATGGGAATTCCACTAGGAGCTAAAACAGCCTCAGTAAGCATGATATTTTTAATAGTGGCTTATTTATTCCACACACTTGGAGAACTATGTGTTTCTCCTGTTGGTTTATCTTATGTAAGTAAGCTTTCTCCTGGTAAGTTAGTAGGTCTAATGTTCGGTATTTGGTTTGTTGCAAACTTTATAGCAAATACTGCCGCTGGACTTACAGGAAGATACATCGACCCTATTGTTGAAGATTATGGGATGGCAACATTTTTCATGATATTTACAATCATCCCTGTAGCTGCTGGCCTTATAATGCTTGCGATCAGTAGGTTGCTGGTAAAAATGATGCACGGAATCAGGTAATCAATTTTCCCTTAATATTTTATAAAAAACGCACCATTTCGGTGCGTTTTTTGTAACCTTGAATGATCAAAAGAAGAAAGTTTATGAAATGGACGGTTGTATTGTTATTATTTATGGGGTCGTTTACCACTGCACAAGTGAACTGGATGACCATGGATGAAGCACTGGCAGCTCAAAAAAAAGAGCCCAAAAAAATATTGCTCAAAGCATATACAGAGTGGTGTACCAACTGTAAATGGATGGATAAATATGCCTTTGCAAAGCCTGAAATAGCGGCTTTTATTAATAAGCATTATTACCCAGTACAATTTGATGCCGAAGGTACCGAAACCATTAACTATAAAGGTGCCACTTATAGTAATGCTATGAAAAAACGCAATGATCGCTCACAACATGAATTTGCCGGTTTTATGCGCATCTTTGAATATCCTACACTAGTATTCTTTGATGAAACAGGTCGTATCATTAATCCTGTTCCTGGAAAAATGGGCCCTAAAAAATTAGAAATCTACATCACCATGCTGGCAGATGAGACGTATAAATCTATTAATACGGGCAAAAAATGGGCTGACTATCAGGCTAATTTTGAATATCAACTTCAAGGTCAGATAGATCAATAGCGCCTTCTTCATAGGTACTCAAAAACCTAACATTTCTTTTTTTACAAGTAGCTTTCCATCGCTGTACATAACTACGATAGTCAGAACCATCTGAAATGATGATCTGTGGTTCTAAAGCTGTGATCACTTTATCGAGATGTACTTTTGGAGAATGTGATAGTAATATAATTGCTGCTTTTGATTGTATAGGAACTATTCCAGACTCATCGATAACAATAATGTCGCTACCATTAAAAGTAACTTTATTAGATAACGAATCTATTTCAATTGTTTTCCCTCTATGAATGGTTGAAGATTTAATACGTTCTATACTAGATTGAAATCTCACAGAATCCATAGCATGAAAATCTATAAGTAATTTCACCTCATCCTTATTACTTAAACTAACCACACTTCCGGCGGCTTGATGCATAACCATGAATCGGTTTTTAACTGGTATTAACATCTTGAAAGACTCAAAACAGACTAAGGAGATTAAAGCTACTAAGGCCATATGTAGAAAATATCCAGGTCGTTTCATAATCACTCGTTCCCTTCTACTTTTGCGCACAGAACGGTAGAAAAACAGCGCTAGACCTATAAGAAACAGATAAATCAAGATTAATTCTGTCTTATCTATATAGACATTCTTAATAATAAACTGCTCGTAGGAACTTATGGTTTCTACTATTTGAACAATCCATTCTAGGCTTATATTAAGGATATTAACAATCCAACCGCTTTGAATTCCTATAAGTAGAAAAACTAATAAAGCTATAGATAAACCTATAATTAATGGTAATACCGGCAACAACAACATATTCCCTAACAAAAATAATCCAGGAAACTGATGAAAATAAAAAAGGCTTAACGGTGCAACACCTATTTGAGCTGCAAGAGTTACCGTAAAAATTTGCCAGAAATAATCGACTGCTTTCCAGCGAGGCCTTTTAAAGATGTTATAAACGATAGGCTGTATTAAAACTATAGCAATAACCGCGGTGTAACTTAACTGAAAACCCACATGAAATAACAACTTAGGATTGATAAGCAATAATAAAAAGGCAGATAAAGCTAGACTGTGAAATATAGAAGTCTTGCGTTTTACATTCATCCCTATAGCAATAAAAGAGAACATAGTGACTGCTCTCATTATGGATGGCGACATACCCGTGAGCAAGGCAAATATCCACAGAAAGGCAATAATAGCTACACTTTGAATCCAGTTACCGTATTTGAATCTTTTAACCCAATTTGTTAATCTCCTTAAGATTAATAAAATAATACCGACGTGTAAGCCACTTAAAGCTAGTATATGCATAACTCCTGCATCTCTAAAACTTTGCGTTATCGATGGGTCCACATTACTGCGCTGACCTAACACTAAGGCTTGAATAATCCCTAAAGGCTTTTCTTTTAGACCAGAATCTTCAAGAGCTCTCATTAATCGATCTCTTAAGTCCTCAATCCACGTGGAATTATGATTCAAATGAGCTACTGAAAGTATATGCTCTTGATCCACATAAATCTGGCCATAAACATCGATCAATTCTAGATATTCCTTATAATTAAAATCTCCAGGATTGCGCGCGTCACTTGCTTTACTCACATCATCATAAACCACGAGTTCATCTCCTAACTTATAGGTAACAGAGTCGTTTCTTTTTAAGAGGACTAGAGCTTTACCATGAACACGTGAATCATCAATCTGAGAAACTTGAGCATAGAAACGATCGTTATAATCATTAGGTGGTAATTGTTCCTTTAAAGTTATGGTGATGAACTGCTCCTTACCTGGAGTGATATAATTAGAAAAATGAGCCTTTTGATAACTAGGATTTCTAATCTCTACATTCCATGCTGCAATACCTGTACAGAAAAGCAAAGCAGCAAGACTATAAATCCACTTAAAGAAAATCACACGACGACTAAAGAATACCGAAATCAATGTGAAAATAAAGCATATCCCAGTAATAGATAAGGTGGTAAGGATGTCCCATTGCATATAATAGCAGAGCATCAGACCTATGAGGTAAGCCGCAAGTAATCTATAAATAGGATATCCTAACCATTGCATTGTATGAATTTACTCAAAAACTGCTCGTAATGCAAACCTTACACGTCCTGTAAAATAAAGTACCCAACGGTTTTAGAAACCGTTGGGTATAAGATTATTAATAAAGATAAGCATAACAGTGTTTTACTTTAACCTACCAGCACTCAAATAAGCCTTTAACCAGTAGGCTTCATTCATGGTAGAAACCATCACGCCACGAGAAGAACTGGCGTGTACAAAACTGACCTCAGCAGGTGTTTTATTAACGACTAGACCTACATGATTTACCTTAGACTTATTCTTACCTGTGGCAAAAAAGAGTAAATCTCCTTTTTGAATTTGGTTAAAATTTATAAGTTGCGCGGCATCAAATAAACTGGCACTGGTGCGCGGCACACTTTTTCCAGCTTCTTTAAAAGAAACATGGATTAAACCACTGCAATCCATACCGCTGCGAGAAGAACCACCATATTTATAGCGAGTTCCTTTATAACTCAGCGCTACTTTTATGGCACTTTTAATAAGCGCACTTGTGTTTTCATTTGTAGACATCACTACATCCTTGCTAGTTTTTACGGTGCGTGATGGTTTGTAAACGCGGCCAGGACGGTGTTTTGCGGCACCTTTTTTAGTTGTAACAACTCTAGGCTTTGAGCTTTTGCAGGACCCGTTTCCCACTAGCAATAAGATTGTAAAAAGGGCTAAGATGGTTCTCTTTAAAGTGGTTTTGTAAATACGCTTTCGCGAAAGCGGAATCAATATCAACATACTACTTCTTAGAATTTTTAATAATTAAACCAGCCACTTTATCACTTGCTCCTACTCCACCGAGGCGTTTTTCTAACTCATAATAATGAGCAAAAATGCGGTTGCGCTGTGTAGCATCTAGAATTAGATCCAGCTCTTTTTTAAGCTTAACGGCATTAAAGTCTGTTTGAATCAACTCGGTAACAACCATTTTATCCATGATTAAATTCACCAGTGAGATGTAGTCCAGTTTGATAATCATTTTGGCAATACGATAGGAAATCGAGCTGCCTTTATAACAAACTACTTGAGGAACTTTAAAGAGTGCGGTTTCAAGTGTCGCGGTTCCTGATGTGACGAGAGCGGCATGACACAAGCTCAAAATATCGTAGGTGCGATTCATAACCAGAGTCACGTTATCTTTTAAAAAGGGTTTGTAAAAAGAAGCATTCTGACCTGGTGATCCAGCTATAAGGAACTGATAGTCTGGATACTGATCTACCATTTGCAACATCACACCTAGCATTTTACTTATTTCTTGTTTGCGACTACCTGGCAGTAATGCAATTAAAGGTCTGTCATCGAGGTTGTACTCTTTTAAAAAATCTACATGATCTACTTGTTGATGGCTATGAATAGCATCAATGATGGGATGACCTACAAAATCTACAGGATAGTTGTGTTTTTGCTCATAAAAATCTTTAACAAATGGCAATATCACATACATGTGATTGATAGTTGTCTTAATAGTTTTTACACGACTTTCACGAGATGCCCATACTTGTGGACTAATGTAATAATGGGTATTAAAGCCTTGCGGTTTTGCCCATTTTGCAATGCGCAGGTTAAAACCAGAGTAATCCATAAAGATAAGTGCATCTGGCTGGTAGTTTTTTATATCTTCTTTACAGAACTTAATGTTTTTAAGAGCTGTCCCTAGTTTTCTAATCACTTCAGTAAAGCCCATGATAGCGCGCTCTTTATAGTGCATGACTTGCTCACCACCTACGGCTTCCATTAAATCGCCACCCCAAAATCTAAATTGAGCCTCAGCATCTTGTTTTTTAAGAGCTTTCATGAGGTTTGAACCGTGTAAATCACCGCTCGCTTCACCTACTATAATGTAATATTTCATAATCTAAAATTCAAAATACATAACGGCAAGTGCTGCCAGAATGGTAGCCATTAAAACACCACGTGCTTCATAAGGCTGTGCATTTTTCTTAAATTTAAACAGCTTAGTGGTTAAGAAAAAGAAAAAGAGGAGCAAATTGAGCACAGCACCTAACCCTATTAATCCACCTATATATCCTTTTTCTATGGAACTTTCCATCATGGTTTCAAAACTATAAGGTGCAAAAAAGAAGATGTATAAATAGATCCCTATACAGTTTGCTATAATTCCTAGAAAAAATCCTTTTACTATTTTAATTACCAAAATCCCAAGTATTTAGTTCGCTTATATAATGGTGTGCCGTTAAATCATATTGTGTAGGAACGATAGAAATGTAATTATGTGCAAGTGCCCATTCATCTGTATCTTCTCCCTTATCATCGTTTACAAATTTACCTGTTAACCAGTAATAGTCTTTACCATAAGGATTAGTACGTTTATCAAACTCTTCTACCCAGTAAGCATTTGCCTGACGGCATATTTTTACACCTTTAATTTCTTCACGAGAAGCTTTGGGAATGTTTACATTAAACACTACACCTTTTGCCATTCCGTTTTTAATCACATTCTCGATGATCATTTTTACGTGTGGTTTTGCAGCATGAAAATCTGCATCGAGGTCATAATCACAAAGTGAAAAACCTATGGCAGGTATGCCTTCTATTCCTGCTTCCATAGCTGCACTCATGGTACCACTATAAATTACATTAATGGCACTATTACTTCCATGATTAATACCACTCAAGCACAAATCTGGTTTACGATCTAAAATTTCATGGCTTGCCATTTTAACGCAATCTACTGGAGTACCGCTTGTGGTATATTCTTTATGGTCGTGCTCATGGTTTTTAAACTCTTTTACATAAAGCGTGTCATTAATGGTAATAGCATGTCCCATAGCGCTTTGTGGACTATCTGGTGCAACAACGACTACATCACCTACTTCCCTGGCGATCTCAATAAGCATTCTTATTCCAGGCGCTGTGATTCCATCATCATTAGTCACTAGAATAAGTGGTTTTTTATTATTTTTCATAAAATTTTTATCGAGGTTAAAATTAAGTAAATTAGTTATAAGAAGTGAATCTCTTGTTATACATTGTGCATTGTAATATGGCACGATTTTTACAATACAAGATTAGATAAATGAAAGTAGTTATGAATTTTATAAAAAATAACGTGGCGATTGCCATTTTAGTCCTTTTTGCGGCTACAGCAAGTTGTAGTTTTACTAAAGACATAGATCCTGGCGACAAGGATAAAGAAGAACTCTTAGTTAATCTTCTTTCCCACGTATTGCAGCGCAACCACTACTCACCAGCAGATCTTACCGATGATTTCTCACAAAAGGTGTTTAAAAACTACATTAATGATTTAGATCCAGCAAAAAGGTATTTTTTACAATCTGATTATGATGAATTTGCCGCTTATGAATTTTTAATAGACGATCAGATCAGAGAAAGTAGAGTAGATCTATTTACACTTACCTATGAACGTTTAGAAAAACGACGCAAAGAGTCTCAAAACATATTTAGTGATGTTATTAAAAAGCCTTTTGACTTCCATAAAGATGAAGTAATGAATACTGATTATGAGAGTATTCCTTATTCTAAAAATACTGGCGAATTAAAAGAGCACTGGCGTAAACTATTAAAGTTAAGTGCTCTAGGTAGCTATTATGATAAAATAGACGAGCAAGAACAAGCACTTAAAGAAGGTAAAAAAGACTATGAAGAAAAAAGTTTAATTGCTATTGAAAAAGAAGTACGCGCTGAAGTAAAGCGTTCTATGGAAGAGAACTTTGACCTAAGTGAAGACATAGAAAGACTGGACTACTTCTCGCTTTACTTAAATAGCGTGATGAATTACTTTGATCCACACACCACTTATTTTGCGCCGCAAACTAAAGACCGATTTGACACTCGCATGAGTGGAAAACTAGAAGGTATAGGAGCACGTCTTCAAAAGAAAATGGATTATATAAAGGTCCTTGAAATTATTTCAGGCGGTCCAGCCTGGAGAAGTGAAGAAGTAGAAGTAGGCGATGTGATCCTAAAAGTAGCTCAAGAAAATGATACCATAGCCACCAGCATAGTAGGAATGCGCATAAGCGATGCCGTAGATTTAATAAAAGGTCCTAAAGGAACTAAAGTAATATTAACTCTTAAACGTGTAGATGGTAAAATAGAAGATGTCACTTTAACTCGTGACGTGGTAGAACTAGAAGAAACCTTTGCAAAGTCTGTTATTGTTAATGATGCTGAAAGCAGTATTAACTATGGCCTCATCAACTTACCTTCATTTTACTTTGATATGCAAAATAGAAATGGTCGCGCTGCAGGAGATGATATTAAGAAAGAAATAGAACGTTTAAAAGAACAAGGCATGGAAGGTCTGGTTCTCGATTTGCGTAATAATGGTGGTGGATCCTTAAGAGAAGTTATAAAAATGGCTGGGCTATTTATAGAAAAAGGTCCAGTGGTTCAAGTCGCTCTTAAAAACAACAGTACACAAACGTTAAAGGATACAGACCCTAGTATTACCTGGGATGGCCCATTAGTAATTATGGTTAATGAACTATCTGCTAGTGCCTCTGAAATCCTTGCTGCTGCGTTACAAGATTATGAAAGAGCTGTGATTATAGGTTCTAAACAAACCTTTGGAAAAGGAACCGTTCAAAATGTAGAAGATTTAAACAGATGGGTGCGCAACAGTGATTTAGGAGATTTAGGAGCATTAAAAATCACCACTCAAAAATTCTACAGAATTAATGGAGCAAGCACACAACTGCAAGGAGTAAAAAGTGACATTATCACTCCAGATCGTTACAGCTATATAGAAATAGGAGAACGCGATGAAGAATTCCCGTTACCTTATGATGAAATCCCAGCTGCGACCTATTCTACATATGGTAAGTACACAGATTTTAATACTACCATTGCAAAATCTCAAGCGAGAATAAATGCAAATGAAACTTTTAAACTCATAGATGCAAACGCAAAATGGATGAGCGAGCAACGAGAAGAAAACATTATTCCATTAAATTTTAAAGCTTATAAAGAGCGATTAGACCGTTTAGAAAAAGCGACAGAGCAATTTGAATCTCTAGACGATTATAAAAACGACCTGTCTTTTCAATATGTGAACTATGAAAAAGAATTAATCAAACAAGACAGTTTACTGGCCGAAAAGCGTGAGCGCTGGCACGAGAATCTTTCTCAAGATGTGTATCTTGCCGAAGCAATTAATGTACTCAAAGATTTGAAAGTATATCATATTCAAAACGCAGGAGTATCTACTTTTAAAAATTAATGTCTCATACATCGGCATCATTAACGACTCTAGCGCTCCAAAAATTCAAGCGGAATTTTTGGGGCGTTTTGAGTTTAAGCGTGATTCTTATCTATGCACTTATTGCCCTATTTGCATACCTCATCGCACCAGATCATACACAGTATGCAAATCAAATGCATGTTTCCATACATTCACAACCACCGGGTTTTAAAGTAAACTTATTACAACTACCCATTAGTAATGAGCCTACCCATTTCATGGACTGGTGGACTGGAAAACAAGCACAAGTTGAAGAAATTCCTTTTGCTGACTTAAAAACTGAAAATGGCACGATTCTCTACAGACCTTATGACGTAGATGGAAACACCTTAGATTTTCAACCTGTAAAGATGGATGGGATCAGTGAGATGGAATTATCTCGCTTTCGCGAAAGCTATACTACTCAAAAAACCTTTCTGCTAGGAACTGATAAATATGGTCGTGACCTCTTGAGCCGTATGATGATAGGAACACGAATCAGTATTTCCATAGGATTTGTGGCAGTACTTATTTCTCTTTTAATAGGGATAACGCTGGGTGCTGTGGCGGGATATTTTGGCGGTGTAGTGGATCAAGTAATTATGTGGTTGATTAATGTTACCTGGTCTATTCCTACTTTATTAATGGTCATTGCGATTAGTATAGCACTAGAAAAAAGCTTTTTTACCGTATTCGTTGCCGTAGGGCTTACCATGTGGGTAGAGGTAGCACGTGTAGTGCGCGGCCAGATGATCGTGGCCAAAGAATACCAATATGTCACCGCAGCACGGGCACTAGGTTTTAGTCATTTTAGAATTATCGCAAGACATATTTTACCTAACATAATGGCGCCTATTATAGTGATAAGTGCCGCAAATTTTGCTGCAGCTATTCTGATAGAAAGTGGTTTGAGCTTTTTAGGAATAGGCGCACAACCGCCCATGCCTAGTTGGGGTAGCATGATAAAAGATCACTACCAGTATATTATTTTAGATAAAGCCTATCTCGCACTAGTTCCCGGCATAGCGATCATGACACTGGTTATGGCATTTATGCTGCTAGGAAACGCATTACGCGATGCACTAGATGTAAAAACTACTTAAATTATGAAAAAAACGATTTATGGAGTTGTACTCGTTATCATAGCTGTATGTTTCTACTTTTATGAGATACAGCGCAATGAAGAAGAATCTCAAAACATTCTAGAACTAGAAGATTTTCAAACCACACAACAACAAGACGCCGACGGTTTTAAGCCGCTTTCCCGCAAGGACTTTTTACCTAGTTCTACTAACCAAGTGATTCACCACTCTACTTACAGTCTATCTTATAATGAACGCCATGAGCAGGCAGAATGGACGGCACATATTTTAAAGTCTAGCGATATACGCGATGTGGATTATAAAAGACCCTATTTTGAAATAGATGATATGGTAAAAACGGGTGCCGCACACTGGCGCAATTATAAAAAAAGTGGCTACGATCGTGGTCATTTAGTTCCTGCTGGTGATCGTCGCGCTAGTAAAAAAGATTATGAAGAAACGTTTTTAACTTCTAACATAAGCCCACAAGAGCATGAGTTTAATGCTGGAATATGGAACAGATTAGAGCAAAAAACACGTTATTATGCAAAACGTTATGACGAGTTATACGTTATCACAGGTTCTATATTTAACAACTCAAAAGATGAGATAGGAACCGAATTTGTCACCGTACCATCTGCATTTTATAAAATCATGTACCGCAATACTAACGATGGTGGCAAGCTCCTCGCTTTTTTAATACCTCATAAGGAATCTGACGACTCTATTTATACCTACATCACTAGTGTAGATGATATCGAACAACAAACAGGCATCGACTTTTTTGCTCAATTACCCGATGGTGTGGAGGATTTATTAGAGGCTACTAAGAGTAGTAGTGGTTGGTAAGTATTTTTCAGTATTCAGTGTTCAGTGTTCAGTGTTCAGTGTTCAGTAAAAAGCAAAAACTTACCGAATCTATTTTCTCCTTCAACTTTAAATAATTATGAACAATTATTAATTCTCGCTTGAAATCTTATCTGCCATAATCAACGCATTGTATGCATTGAGGATTTTACCTGATTTGGACAACTCATTAAATGGTGTCATTTTATCTGGATCGTCTGCGGTAGGTGTTGCTACTGGAATGGTGTATTCTATTCCAGAATCCATTAAAATATGCTTTACTTGTGATGCCGTAAGATCTGGATAATACGAACGTATTAATGCAGCTACTCCTGAGGTGATGGCAGTTGACAAAGAAGTACCACTATCAAAATCATATTCATTGTTTGGTAAAGTAGTAAAGACATCTTCTCCTGGAGCAAATAAATCAACATGACGGTTACCATAATTTGAAAAATAGGATAAAAATGACTTGCCAATTTTCTGGGAACTTGAGCCTACCATTAGAAAATTGTCCGATATTTCACCTTCTTCATTTCCATAGTCATTTGGAAAAGTTCTATTATCGGTTTCATTTAAATCTACGGCTGCATTACCGGATGATGTAACAATTAAAACATCATTTAGTGCAGCAAAATTAATAGCGTCCAAAACCCAATCTTCATGTAAAGAAAAATCTTTTCCTAAACTCATATTGATGATATGAGCTCCGTTATCGACTGCATACCTGATGGCAAGGGCGATATCTTTATCATGCTCATCACCATTAGAGGAAATAGGAATTGGCATTAACCTCAATTTAGATTTTAACGCCTTATCGCTAGGAGTAACAGTTTTTAGTATTAGGCCAGCTATTTTTGTGCCATGGTAAAGCGCTTCTGAATTATTATTTATTACAGGTGTTCCATAATTTTTATATGTAATATCTTCGGGATAAGAGTCTATTTTTAATCGATCGACATATTCGATATTATTGGTTTTTAATCTTATAGAATCCAATTGGTTTTGATAATTATTTACCCAATTTACAGACATATCATATTTAGTCCAGTCTGCAAGAAAGTAGGCATGCTTTGCAAAGGTTTTATCACTTTCCTTATATAAATTATAAAGACTGTCCAAATCTGAAATCGAATAATCTTCTTTTGGATAAATTTCTTTTAAAGCTTTTATTGCAGCTGGGTAGCCGGTTCTTAAAAACTCAACATACTTATAATTTGATTGCGCTGCTTTTATTTTTGCCGCATGATCTTTTTGAGCAGCTATGTATAGTTCATAATCGGCCCATCTGCTAACGCTAATATCTTCTTTTTCTTTCCCTTTAAACTCATCTTTGAATTTTTGAATAATTCTAACACATTCATAATTTGAGTAAATGATATTGTAGCCATCTAGGTTTCCTATAAAATTCCAACCTTGAATATCGTCTACATATCCATTATTGTCATCATCTTTTCCGTTATTCGGGACTTCATCGTCATTAATCCAAAAGTTACTTTTTAAATTCTTGTGTTTGATGTCAATTTCAGTATCTATAACAGCGACAATAACTTGCCTAGATTTCTTTGTAATTAGCAAACTATCATAGGCTCTAGTTAAACTTATACCTGGAATAGTATCTAGCTCGATATCCTTAAAGTGCCAGTTTTTCAGGTCTTTTTTATCTGTACTTTGCTGTATTTCTGTAGGGCTTGTAATAGGTTGGTGTAACTTTATTGGTTTGCACGAAACAACTAAATAAAGCACAAAAAGAATCGTATATTTATTCATGAATAGTAGAGATATGAGTAGCCTTAATATAAGCTAGTGAGTAATTATTATTTTATTCTTAACAAGCTCTCTTGAAAGAATTTTTTGTAGTGAGTAAAATTAGGTGTTTTATAATTAAGGCACATTCTCAGATCAATTTAAAAACGACATTAGCATTAACAATCTCAAAACCCTATAGTGTTTGTCTTATGATTCATCATAACTTAATGAATCTGAAAATGAATATGATCATCATGCCTCACGGCATGGCATCCATGAAATCTGATTTTAGATCGTTGATATTGCTGTAATTGATCTAATTCAAATCTAGGAATCAAATGTGGTTCTATAAATAACTTTTGCGTGCGCTGTTCTGTTAAGATTTCTTTAATCAAATACTTGGTGAATTCTGGATTTATGGTAATTGATGAATTTGTCACCAGACCAAAATACTTAGAATAACCATATTGCCAGTAACCAGCATCTTCACACTGCGACAGCATTGGATTAATGCCGTTTTCAGGCTCTACATAAACACCATATCCAGTAAGGCTAGGATTAGAATTATCTAGTTGTTGGTCCTCATTGTTATATATAAAAGCAATGTCTATTTTACGACCATCATTATGACTTAAATGCGGTAGTAAAGGAAAACCGTTTATAAATGGGAAACCAGCGTCTAAATAAGTAATACTTATTTCTCCGTTTACTGGTTGCGACAAGTTTATAGCGATAGATTCAAGCGTTTCATGTAACTCTACACTCACGTAATTTCTACATAGCAAGACGTATCCCAAATTATGAGGTTGAATATGTTCATGAAAAATAGGCAACATCATTCTGTTACCTAATGACGCTGTTAAGGGAACTACCGTAAAAATTACCAAAACATAAGTGACCACAAACACAACTAATCGTTTTCTTTTATTCCATAACGACTTACGGGTTTTAAAGAATCCAAAAACAGCGATCCACACCACACCACCTACTTGAGTAACCAGCGTTAAAACGACTACGATTAAAATATGAACAAGTGCCTTTAAATACTTCATATCCTAATGCTCATAACTCATTCTATGACCATCTAGTTTTACAAAGATGAACAGCAGTATCGTAAAGCCCCATAAACCACTACCTCCATAACTCATAAACGGCAACGGAATCCCTACGGTAGGAAGCAACCCTAAGACCATTCCTATATTTATAAAAAAGTGAATAAAAAATATACCTGCAACGCAGTATCCATAGATACGAGCAAACTGGTTGCGTTGCCGTTCTGCCATAAGAATGAGTCTATAAATAAGACTTATAAATAAGATAATCACAAGTGATGCACCCATAAAACCCCATTCTTCTCCTATCGCGCTAAAAATAAAATCGGTCTCCTGTTCTGGTACAAATCCTCCTTGCGTTTGAGTTCCTTGCAGCAATCCTTTTCCTGTAAAACCACCACTACCTACCGCAATAACACTCTGATTAATATTGTACCCTACACCTTGATTATCTTCTACTCTTCCCAGTACTATATCTATGCGGTTTCTATGTCGGTCTTCTAGCAAGTTATTGAATATATAATTTGTTGATAATGAATACAGCACACATAATCCAGCAAGTATTATATAAAGTACTTTTCTAGGTTTAGGCAATCGGTTTTTGTGTCTTTGCTTTCGCGAAAGCATATATATCAAAGCCATACCGACCATAATAATAAGCGTAATCCACCAGCTACCTATTAAAAGAGTCCCCAGAAATAAACCTATCGCTACTAGTACTAAACTAAGGTACCAAAGTGACAATCCTTCTCTATGCAAGGCAAAGAAAAAAGCTCCATAAACGAGTGCGCTACCTGGATCTGGTTGTGGAATAATGATAAGTGCTGGTAATGCGATGATGAATCCGGTGATCAATAAATCACGTGTGTTTTTAAGAGAAATATGAATACCGCTTAAATACTTTGCTACGGCGAGTGCGGTGGCGGCTTTAGCAAATTCACTAGGTTGTAGAGTCATAGTCCCTAGTGAATACCATGATTTTGCTCCATTAATCTCTTTACCAAAAACAAACAAACCTAATAATGACAAAAGTGAAATAATGTAAATCACACTACCGAAACGTTCAAAAAACTTAACGTCCATGGCTAGTAAAAAAATAATGATAACTACAGCCAGCGCAATCCAGATCATTTGTTTTCCAAACAACTCATCCATATCAAAAACGCTCCCATACTCCACTACTGGCGCAGCTGAATATATGCTGATCCACCCTATAAAAACTAAGGCGGCATAAATAAGAATTGTGTACAGGTCAAACCTTTGCTTATTTCCTATTGCCATATTACGGTTTAAGCTGATTAGATTCTTGTCCTGGAACTATTTGAGATTGTATTAACCCTTGATCTACTCTAGGGTTAATCTCAAATGGTTTACCGCTGTATGGTTTTGCATACTCATATTCTAAACTATGAGTGAGTAGGTACTGTTCTAGATCCTTACGGGATATTTCTCCTTTAATATGCTTTTCGATCAGGAGACTTGCGATTTTTGCCGCATAACGAGAACCCCAGTATCCATTTTCTACAAAAACGGCTATAGCAATTTGTGGATCATCCTTAGGTGCAAAAGCTATAAAAACAGAATGATCAGTAAGCTGTGTGCGCTTACCATCTATCTTCATGAAATTCTCTACGGTTCCTGTTTTACCACATATTTCTATGCCTGGGATTTGAGCATGTTTTGCCGTACCTGTTTTATATACCGCTGTCATTCCATCAATTACTGGTTCAAAGTGTTTTGACGCTACTGTTGTATAATTCTTTACCGTGTAATCAGGATTATCTATAGGAACACCATCTATGGCTTTTATAACATGTGGTCTGTAAAAATAACCGCGGTTTGCTATAGCAGCAGTCATATTGGCCAGTTGAATAGGCGTGGTAATCACCTCGCCTTGTCCTATAGCGTTTGAAATAGTAGTTACCGCTCGCCAGTTGAAATCATATCGATCAGAATAATATTTACCATCTGGGATTAATCCTTTTTTTCCGACAGGTAAATCGTAACCTAAATAATTACCTAGACCAAAGCTAGTAACATGCTTATGCCAGTTATCCATTCCAGCTTCTGGAGTATCACCTTTCTCAATAATACGTCTGTAAACTTGTGCAAAATAAGCATTACAAGACTCAGCAATACCCGTGCTTAAAGCAAGTGGTGATTTATGAGCATGGCACTTCATGCGCTTTTTCCCACCATAATCATAACCGTGTCTACATGTTAGACGTTCCGTTGTGGTAATAACGCCTTCTTCAAGACCTATTAAGGCGTTAATAATTTTAAACGGTGAACCTGGTACATAATCTGCTTGTAGCGCTCTGTTCACCCCAGGTTTTTTAATAGTGTCATTAAAAATTAATACAGAGTTCTTAGATCGATCTCTTCCCATCAATAATGCAGGATCATAATAAGGTGCTGTGACTAGAGTTAATATCTCACCCGTTTTAGGTTCAATAGCCACTATTCCACCACGTTTGTTACTCATTAACAACTCTGCATAAGCCTGTAAGTCATTATCTAAAGTAACCGTTAGGTCTCTGCCTGATTGAGGTATAGTATCATACTTTCCATTTTCATAAGATTCCAGAGCACGACCATAGCGATCTCTAATAAAGTGCTTCACTCCTTTTTTACCGCGCAATTCATCTTCATATTGAAGCTCTATTCCATTCTTACCAGCTAAATCTCCTAAATGGTAACGAGAATCTTTTTGAATGGTCCTTGGGCTTACTTCTCTAATGTATCCTAAAACACTAGCGCTATGAGTTACCTGATATTTACGTAAAGAACGTTTTTGAGCATAAAAACCAGGAAATTTGCGCAGTTTTTCTTGAATAGGCGCATATTCTTCTTGAGTTAATTGTGGAATAATGACACTACCTTTTTGCCAGGACCAATTTTTAGCATCTTTAATTTGAGACAGTAATCTGGACTTATCCATTCTTAATAGTGCGCACAATTGTAAGGTATCAAATTTCTTAAGTTCCTTAGGAATAAGCATGATATCATAAGCCACTTGATTTGCCACCATGAGATCTCCATCTCGATCATAAATAAAACCGCGCTCTGGAATATCGTAAACTGTTTTTACTGCATTTAATTCTGATTTTAACCGGTACGTATCTCCATTTAAAATCTGTAAATAAAATACCCTACCCAATAAAGTAAGTCCTACTACCGAAACTAAAAAAAGGAGAAGAAATTTTTTCATGATCTACCACGCAATCCAAATAACACAAACAAAACAACAGCTACAAATAAAGTAGATATACCTGTATATAACGTCATTTGCAATACTTGAAGTATCTGACTCAGGTTAAAATAAACAAGTAAAAACAATACTAAATGATGCAATAAAACAGCCAGAGCGAGCAACAATAGAAACCGATCTATAGGAGATTTAATTATTTTCAAATTCTTAGTAAGATAACCTTGCCCATAAACGAGTTTTAATAATACTGGTCTAAAAAAGGCTAATGTTACAGCCGCCGCCGCATGAGCTCCACCAGTATCTTGAAAAGTATCTACGATCACTCCAAGCATAAAAGCGATTAATAAAAACGACCAACGATTATTTTCTACAGGATATAAGACTATAAATAACATATAAACTAAAGGACATATATAGCCTAGAAAATAAACTTGATCCATTACAAATATTTGTAATAGCAGTAGCCCTATAAACCGCAACATATTATGGAACAAAACGTTATTCATCGTTTCTTACCGTTAAAGTGTCTATGATAGTAAGCGCTTTTTTGTCTCGGTTTTTAATCACGTAAGCCGTTCCTAAATCTGTCATATCATTAAATAAAGTAACCTCTATTTGATAACGACTGCCATTTTCAACTAGTTGTGCGCTTTTAATAGTCCCTATTAAAACATCAGGTGGGAAAGTTGTGCTCTGTCTTCCTGTAATGATTGTATCACCCTTAGTAACCTGAGCTAGTCTAGGAACATCTACTAATGACATTATATAGGGATCTTTTCCATCCCATGTTAAAGAGCCTATAATATTACTTCCCTTTATTTGAGCATTTAAAGATATCTCTGAGTTAAGAATAGAAATAACACGTGAAAATCGCTTATTTGAAATATCTATAATTCCCACAATCCCATCTGTAGTAATTACACCCATATCTTCTTTCACACCTTGTTCACTTCCTATATCTAGAGTTAAAAAATTATCTCTTTTTGAATAATCATTTTTAATAACTCGAGCTGGAAAAACACGGTATGGAACATCCTCAGAAAAAAGAAAAGTGGTTTCATCACCCAGCAACGTATCTCCCGTGCTAAGGCTTTTCATGCGCAATAGTGCATTTTCTTTTCGTAATCGTTCATTTTCATCAGCGAGGTTTAAGTAATCATAAATATGATTACGAGTGCTGAGAAAAGAACCTGTAATATTCCCTGTAGAATGCACAAAGGCATTGTAATGGTAACTATGCGATTGAATAGTAAAAACAAGAGCTAAAGTCATTAAGCTCATATAGAGCAACAAGTTTCTGTACTTGATCAGAAAATTGATAATTTGCTGCATGTAAAACTATTATTTTTCTAGTACACTTTTAAATCGCTCTATATTTTTAAGGGTAAGTCCTGTACCTCTCACTACTGCTCTCAATGGATCTTCGGCTATGTATACAGGTAAATCAGTTTTTTGAGAAAGACGTTTATCCAGACCACGTAGCATAGAACCACCACCGGCTAGATAAATACCTGTATTATAAATATCGGCAGCGAGTTCTGGTGGAGTTTGTGATAAGGTTTCCATGACCGCATCTTCCACACGCAAAATAGATTTATCTAGAGCCTTAGCTATCTCACGATAGCCTATTTTAACCTCTTTAGGTTTACCAGTAAGTAAATCACGACCTTGAACATTCATTTCTTCTGGTGGCACTTCTAAATCTTCAGTCGCAGCTCCTATTTGAATTTTAATTTTTTCAGCAGTGCGCTCTCCTACATAAAGATTATGTTGTGTGCGCATGTAGTAAACAATATCATTAGTAAAAACGTCTCCTGCAATTTTCACAGATCGGTCACAAACTATTCCTCCTAGAGCAATTACCGCGATTTCAGTAGTTCCACCACCTATATCCACGATCATATTTCCCTTAGGTTGCATGATATCTACACCTATCCCTATCGCCGCGGCCATAGGTTCATGGATAAGATATACTTCTTTACCATTCACACGCTCAGCACTATCCTTAACCGCTCGCATTTCTACCTCAGTTATACCTGATGGAATACAAATCACCATGCGTAATGAAGGAGCAAATAATTTTTTCTTTAAAGCTGGAATCTCTTTTATAAACATAGAGATCATCTTCTCACTGGCATCAAAATCTGCAATTACTCCATCTTTAAGTGGCCTTATGGTCTTAATGTTTTCATGCGTTTTACCTTGCATCAACGCGGCCTCTTTACCTACCGCTATAATTTTACCGGTAATACGATCACGTGCTACAATAGATGGACTATCCACAACTACTTTACCGTTGTGAACTATAAGAGTATTTGCCGTACCTAGGTCTATAGCAATATCTTCAGTTAGAAAATCAAAAAATCCCATAAGATTAAAAAAGGAAAAAGTGGTTAATTACTTGAGCTTTACAAAGCTAAGACAATTCTTAGTGTTTAAAGTGTCTTGTTCCCGTGAAAACCATCGCAATTTCATTTTTATTGCAATAATCTATCGATAATTCATCCTTTATAGATCCTCCTGGCTGTATTACAGCTTTAATTCCAGCATGGTCTGCAATTTCTACACAATCTGGGAAAGGGAAAAATGCATCACTGGCCATAACCGCTCCATCGAGTTGAAATTTAAAAGATTGAGCTTTATGAATTGCTTGATTTAAAGCATCTACACGAGAGGTTTGACCAGTTCCACTGGCGCACAGCTGCTTGTTTTTTGCAAGAACGATCGTGTTAGACTTAGTATGTTTACACAATTTTGAGGCAAATAATAAATCCTCTATTTGTGCACTGGTAGGCTCTAATTCTGTTGCTGTTTTTAAATCTTCTTTAGCATCGGTTTTCAAGTTAGCATCTTGAACTAAATAACCATTTAAGCTTGCTCTTACTTCTACTTTATTTGACATGCCGCCCTGCCTGCCGGCAGGCAGGTTTCGCGAAAGCGCATCTCCCACAAGCTCTAACATGATTCTATTCTTCTTACCTTTTAATATCTCCAGTGCCGCTGGATCAAATGATGGAGCAATCACTACTTCACAGAACAACTTATGGATCTCCTGAGCAGTCGCCACATCAATTGCTACATTTGAAATTAAAATTCCTCCAAAAGCAGACACAGGATCACCAGCAAGCGCATCTACATAAGCCTGATGAATCGTATCGCGCTGGGCAACACCACAAGCATTATTATGTTTAAAAATCGCAAAAGTAGGTGCATCGTTTACAAACTCACTCATTAAGTTCACAGCAGCATCTACATCTAGTAAGTTGTTGTAAGAAAGCGCTTTACCATGTAGTTTAGTAAACATACTGTTAAAATCTCCATAGAACCATCCACGCTGGTGTGGATTCTCTCCATAGCGCAATGGCATTACGTGTTGTTCACTTAATTTAAGGGATTTATCCACCGCATCACCAGCAAAGTAGTTATAAATCGCACTGTCATAATGAGAAGAAATATCAAAGGCTGTAGCCGCAAACTCTTTACGTTGTGCAGCCGTAGTTGTTCCGCCACCTTCTGCTAGCACATTTAATAATTTTGCATAATCATCCATAGTAGATACACAAAGAGTATCCTTATAATTCTTTGCGGCAGCGCGTATTAAAGAAATCCCACCGATGTCTATTTTTTCAATAATATCTTGTTCTGAAGCACCACTTGCCACGGTTTTCTCAAACGGGTACAGATCTACAATCACGATGTCTATTTGTGGAATATCAAATTCGGCCAGTTGCGCCACATCACCTTCATGATCACGACGATTTAAAATACCTCCAAAAACTTTAGGGTGTAAGGTCTTTACACGACCACCTAGAATAGACGGATAAGAAGTTACATTTTCTACTGGAATTACAGGAATCCCTAAATCGTTAATAAATTTTTCTGTGCCACCTGTAGAATAAATAGTAATCCCTAGCTCGTTCATTTTATGAACGATAGGCTCTAAACCATCTTTATGAAACACAGATATTAAGGCAGATTTTGCGGTGATGTTGCTCATGTTGTGAAATGCTTAAAAAGTAAGATGTAAAAGTAATAGATTGTAGCGGCTTCTCTACATCCATCACGTATCAAAACCAGTATTGTTTTGAACCATTGTTTAACAACTACATACTTTTAAACTGTTAAAAATCTGTAACATTTCTACAACATCATAGTCCAATGAGATAAGCTAACTTTAACCCTTCATAAAACCATTATCAATAATGCTTATTTATTTAAGTCTTTTAAAAGAAAGTTTTTCATTTGCCTGGAGTGCCTTGAGCACTAATTTACTGCGCACATTTCTTTCTTTACTAGGAGTTACCATAGGCATATTTTCTATAATAGGTATTCTTGCAGCGGTAGATTCTTTAGAACGAGAAATTACAGATGGATTGAGTTCCCTAGATATTTCTACTATTTATGTATTAAAAATATCCTTTGGCCCTACAGAACTAGAACGTTACCAGTATGAAAACTTCCCTAACGTTTCCTATGACGAGTTTCAAATGCTCAAACGCAGTATGACAGACATAGATGCTATTACATACACCATGTTCTCAGCTCCTGAAAGCATCAAGTTTGAAGATAAAATAGCAACTGGAGTTAACATCGTTCCAGGAACAAGTGAGTTTTACGACCTGGAAAACATAAAACTGAATGAAGGTCGTTTTTTTAGTGAAAGCGAGGCAAATAGCGGTTCTCCTGTTGCTGTTATAGGGTATGAAGTGGCACAGAATTTATTTAAAAACACAAACCCTATAGGTAAACGAGTGCGTTTATATGGAAATAAATTTACCATTATAGGAGTAATGAGTAAAGAAGGTACTGGAATGTCCATGGGTCCTTCTAAGGATGAAAGCGCATATATACCAGTGAATTTTGTGAGAAAAATTTATGGCGACAATAATAAATATAAAACAACAGCGCTTATTCTTAAACCTAAAAAAGGCGTGGATCAAGATGAGTTTATCGCAACTCTTGAACAAAAACTGCGCAACTATCGTGGTTTAAAAAACGACCAACTCAGCACTTTCTTTATCAACCCATTAAAAGGTTTTGCAGATTTCCTAGATCAAGTAACCAGCACACTCACTTTTATAGGAATAATCATTTCTGGATTTTCTATGCTCGTAGGTGGTTTTGGGATCGCAAACATCATGTTTGTGAGTGTGAAAGAACGTACCAACCTAATAGGAATTCAAAAATCTCTAGGCGCTAAAAACAGTTTTATCTTATTTCAGTTCTTATTTGAAGCTATTATCCTATCCCTTTTTGGTGGGATATTTGGGTTATTCTTTGTCTGGATAGGAACCATTCTCGCAAATGCTTTTTCAGAAGATTTTGTGTTTATACTTTCCAGTTATAATGTTTTACTGGGATGTAGCGTGAGCGCACTAGTAGGACTCATAGCGGGAATTATTCCAGCAATTGCTTCGGCGCGACTAGATCCTGTTGAGGCGATCCGTACTGGGATGTAAGGTTATTTTTAATTTCCTGCAATTTCGTCAAATCCTTATCTTAGCGGCATGGAGATACAATTAAAGAATAAGACTGCACTGGTTTGCGGTAGTAGCGCAGGAATAGGAAAAGCCACGGCACAACAATTTGCTAGCGCTGGAGCACGAGTTATTTTACTTGCTCGCAATGAAGATAAATTGAAAGATGTTCTCACTACACTGGACAGTTCTCATGATCAAAATCACGATTACCTTGTCGCTGACTTCTCTAAACCTGAGGAGTTGAGTGATGTGGTAAACGCTTTCGCGAAAGCGAATCCCATTCACATCCTTATCAATAACACAGGTGGACCTGCAGCAGGATGGCTTATAGATGCAGAGGTTAGTGCTCTAGAATCTGGATTTACACAACATATCAAGTGTAATCAAATTCTAGCCAAAGCATGTTTCCCGAGCATGAAAGAAGCTGGCTATGGACGTATTATAAACGTGATCTCTACCAGTGTAAAAGCGCCTATAGATTTTTTAGGTGTTTCTAATGTGATACGTGGTGCAGTAGCAAACTGGGCAAAGACCCTATCAAACGAATTAGGACCACACGGCATAACCGTAAATAACGTCTTACCAGGATTTACCGCAACAGAACGACTAGACGCCATCATAAAAGGAAAAGCACAACGCGCTAACCATAGCGAAGAAGAAGCCGCAGCGATTATGAAAAGTTATGTCCCAGCAAGAAGATTTGCTGAGGCTGATGAGGTTGCAAATGCGATAACATTCCTGGCTAGTGATAAAGCCAGTTACATCAACGGAATCAACTTACCAGTAGATGGTGGTAGGACGAAGAGTCTTTAGAGTTTGAACTTGAAAACGAACTCGAATTTGAATTTGAGCTCGAAGTTGAAAACAAATTGAAAAGCGAAATCTTTTCCCCTACCCTAAAGGGTGAGATTACTCGTTGAAATTGAAATCGATTCTTTAAAGCTTAAAACACTCCATATCTAGAGGACTATTGAAATTAAATGATAATTTAATTGAATATTCCAAACCTAACTCATGGGATGGGTGCTTTTTTATTTAAAAAAAATCATTTCTTAAATATTAAAGGTTTCCCTAAGAAATCTGAATTAAACTATTTTTTTGTGATCATAACCTTGAGAGTTAAGGGGTACAAACTAAAGAAATCTTTGTACTTTGTACTCCTGACTTAATACTCTAATTATCATGTCAAAAAAACTACGCATAAACGGCCACTCACATTTACTACCATATCCCGAACAGATACCTGATTTCATGCGTGAAAAAGGGATTTTTTGGGTAGATCCTGAGCGCAAGAACATGCTTCAAAAAGACTGGTCGCGTCCTGTAACAGATTCTAGTTTTTTCTTAAACGAAAAACTGGAATGGATGGATAAATACAAGATAGACCATGCCGTTATTTTAAACTTGAGCCAGCTCTATGGAAACGGCTTGCGACTAGAGGAAATGAAACAAGCGCTCCGTTTTCAAAACGATTTTAATGCCAAAGTACAACACGATCACCCTTCAAAATTCACAAGCGGTTTTGTGGTTCACCCAGGTTTTGTGCGTGGTGCTTTGTGGGAAATCGAGCGATGTGTTAAAGTTCTAGGCATGAAATTACTGTGCTTACCTACACATTATATGGACACCATAGGTCAGTGGCGCTGTATTTTTGATGAAGAAAATGAACCTATTTTTGAACTTGCTAGCGAACTCAATCTAGCGGTAGAAATTCACCCTTATGATGGAGAGAAATTTATAAAATTACAAAACACATCATGGCGTTTCCATTTGATATGGATGCTCGCTCAGTGTGCAGATGCGTATCATTTTCTAACCTTAAATGGATATGCGTTTAAATATCCTAATATGAGAATTTGTTTTGCTCATGGTGGCCAGCTCGCCCAAATGAACTTAGGACGTAGAATCCAAGGATTTGACGGTAGACCAGATTTATTTGAAGGAAAAACGCATCCACGTAAATCTGTGGGACATCCTAATATCTTTTTTGACACACTGGTACATGACACAGGTTCTTTAGAATTATTAGTAAAAAATCAAGGAGCAAAACAGGTGCTTGTAGGGCTTGATGATCCTTATCCACTAGGAGAAATGGACAGCGAGAAACAGTCCAGTTATCCCGGTAAAATCCTAGATCTAGCCATGGACCGTAAAATTATCTCGCAAGAGGACTATGACGGTATGTGGGACGAGCATGTGGTACGATGGTTATTTGGAAATGATGAAGCGGCAAAGAAGGAATTTTATGAAAGACTTTCTATTTAGTCCTTAGTCTTTTAATCCTTAGTCTACAGTTCTCAAAATAATCTAGTTAGTAATTAACCTATTCCGCATCAAGTGCGGCATGACCCTATTCAAAAAATGTTTTTTCTCCCAAATAATCTCGACGATTACATCGTTGCTCATTCTGAAGATGAGCCTCAAATCTTAAAGGATCTAACGCGTGAAACGCATCAAAAGGTCTTACAACCTATCATGCTTTCTGGTGCTTATCAAGGTCGTGTACTGAGTATGATATCTCATTTAAAAGCACCTCAGCGCGTTCTAGAAATAGGAACGTTTACAGGCTACTCTGCTTTATGCCTTGCTGAAGGCATGCCTGCTGGTAGTGAACTCATTACCATAGATATTAATGAAGAGCTTGAGGATATGGTAAGTAAGTATTTTACTCGCTTTTGCGAAAGCGTAAACCAGAACATCTCCTTTACCCAAAAAATAGGTCCTGCACTGGAAATCATTCCTGAACTGGATGGTAAATTTGACCTCATTTTTATAGATGCTGACAAGCCTAATTATATCCATTACTTTCATGCCATTATGGAGAAAGTGAATTCTGGAGCGCTTATCATTTCTGATAATGTATTATGGCACGGTAAGGTGGTAGAAGAGCTGAAACCTAAAGACAGCTCTACTCCTATTTTACTAAAATTCAATAGTCTATTAAAAGAAGACCCAAGGTTACAAACGGTATTATTTTCTATTAGAGATGGTTTAACACTAAGCCGTGTTCTATAGTTTTACAATGATTGTATTGAAGAGCTTATAAAAAACACCTGTTAAGTCAACTAAGCAAAAATTAATTTTAACGACCTTACAAACACAAATGGGTATTACATTCTACGTTTGATAGAGCCAGTTTCTTCAATTTGATCTTTTACTTCTTCAATTTTAGAAGTGATTTGTTTCACATCTTCTGTAAAGCCATGCTCATCAGCAGATTTTGAGATTTCATTTTTAATATCATCTGTAGCATTGCGCACGGTGTTCATGGCGCGAGCTATCCCACGCGCTATTTCAGGAAGTTTATCTGACCCGAATACTAAAATAACCACTAAGCCCACAATCATGAGCTCTGGCGTACTGATAACAAGTGGTAAAAAAATCATGGTGCAAATATACCATTTGGGAAATTCATAGCACTTTTAAGAATGTTATAATTTAGGGTCTGTAATTAAAGAATTCAAAATAAGTAGAAGTCATCATTCCTTGAGTCACGATAAGCTCTCTTGACATAGGAAACCCCTCAGCATCTAACTCATAGTTATAATCTACACTGCGCTCTAACTGAGCAGAACCGCTAGACAAATCATAATCGATTCTAGTTGCTGGTAAAAAACGGCTGTAAGGAACAAATTCATCAAACATAAAAAGCCTTATAATATCATTCATGTCTGTAAATGGGTTTTTATTAAAATTATAAGTAAACTCAGAATACCCTTGAATGATACCGTTAGTATTTAATTTATCAATACGCAGTACATTAAAGTTTTGGGAATATTGCAGTCTTAAATCCTCTGTTTGAGAAACCACTCCAGCAAGATCAGTTTGTGTAGTAAGCACTCTGTTGAATCTATTTTGAATATCTGTAAAAAGTGCTTTAGTGATCGTATTTCCAGTAGTATCTATATAACTTAATTCTACCGTAGCAACTGATTGTATAGAGCTGTCATTCCCATAAGTCACGACTATGCTTACAGGTGCCATAAGATTATCATTAATAATAAGTGACTCTAACTTATTTCCATTATTATAACTCGCTATTGTGTTTATATTTAAGCTTCCAGTCTCTGTAATGGCACTCAATAGCTCCTTATTATTATACTCAAAATTAATAGAACGGGTAATATTTGTGGTAAGATCAGTAGCTACTTGAATAGAGCTTAACTGTCTTAACTCAATAACAGGCTCTATAACCTCATTTGTATCAGAATTTTGATCTTCTAAAGAAGGATCATCACAGCTAAAAAGGAGTAAACTCAGTAAGAAAAGAATAGGAAACTTCATAAAACAAATGTAATATCAAAAACAACAATTAAATAGTCCAATATTTAATACCTATTAAATTGGTATAATTACTCCTTTTGATATAACACAAAAAAACCAGATTCATTGTGAATCTGGTTTTAAAAATCTAAAGTGAAGTTTTTTACTTCTTCAATTCTTCAAACTTATCTACTTTAGGCTCTTGTGGCCATGAGTTATTTGAAGTATCAATATCTGCCGTTTCTAGCTTAGGATCGATCACAATCCCTACGATTTCTTTTTGAGTTGCTTTGGCTAAGCTCACTTCTTTATCGTTCAGTCTCCATATTTCTGCTGGGTGCGTTACTTTTTCAGTAGTACCATCAGCATAAGTGTATTCTATGATGATAGGCATTACTAGACCACCTGGCTTTTCAACGGTAATTTGATAGAAGAACTTAGGCTCTTTTATAGCAGCACGCTGTTCAGCTGTGAAATTATTTTCCATGTAGTCTTTTAACTCACCTACAACCTCGCTAGGAGCTTTACCTTTTAAATCTTCTTTATAATCTTCACTACCTTCTTTAACCATGTACACCAGCTGTGGTACTCGATCTTTAGGAATATTTCTTGATTCAAGATAATCTTTAATTTCTTGATTCATCTCGCTAGATACATAGTACTTATCTACAGATTTCACACCCATATCAACATACTGTGTCGTGTAAAACCATCCTCTCCAGAACCAGTCTAGATCCATAGCACTTGCATCTTCCATAGTACGGAAAAAATCTTCTGGAGTTGGGTGTTTAAACATCCATCTTTGCGCATAAGTACGGAAAGAGTAATCAAACAACTCACGTCCCATTACCGTTTCTCTTAAAATATTTAAGGCAGTTCCAGGCTTACCATAAGCGTTTGAACCAAATTGATATGTATTCAATCCTTTACTCATAATAGGAGCTATATAATTTTGATCTCCTGCCATGTAAGGAACAATTTTGGCCGCTGGTCCACGACGCGATGGGTAAGCATCCAGTCCTTCAATAGCTTCAGGATAAGTTGTTCCAAAATCTTGCTCAGCAACATATTGAGTAAAAGTTGTTAAACCTTCATCCATCCAGGTCCACTGGCGTTCATCACTATTTACAATCATAGGGAAGTAATTATGTCCTATTTCATGGATAATTACTGATATCATACCAAATTTTACACGATCACTATAACTACCGTCTGGTTCAGGACGTCCATAATTCCAGCAAATCATAGGATATTCCATTCCTTGGTTTTTTGCATGAACAGAAATTGCCTTGTGATATGGATAATCAAAAGTCATTCTAGAAAACGACTTTAAAGTTTGTGCAACCGCTCTTGTGGACCATTGTTCCCATAGAGGATTTCCTTCTGGCGCATAAATAGAAACTGCCATCACATCATTTTCTCCTACTTTTACCGCCATAGCATCGGCTATATAGCGACGGGAAGAAGTCCACCCAAAATCACGCACGTAATCTGCCTTTAATTTCCAAGTTTTAGTCTTAGTAGCTCCTGGCATCATCGCTAGTTTTTCAGCTTCTTCTTGTGTTCTAATTACTACTGGTTTATCAAAAGATTTTTGAGCTTGCTCATATCTTTTTAACTCTGTAGAAGTGTAAACATCCTTGCGATTTGTTAATTTCCCGGTACCGTCTAACCAGTGATCTTCAGGTACAGTAATATTTACTTCAAAGGTTCCAAAAGGTAATGCAAACTCATCACGTCCCCAGAACTGGCTGTTTTGCCATCCTTCTACATCATTATACACACACATTCTAGGATAGAATTGCGCTATCACATAAGCTCTGTGACCATCAGGAAACTGCTCATAACCACTACGACCACGACCTTCTACGTGATTGTTAATGTTATAATCCCATTCTATATCAAATTCAAACTTTTTACCTGGCTCTAGAGACTCAGGCATTTCTACACGCATCATGGTCTGGTTAATCATATACTTTAAAGGATTTCCTTTAGAGTCTAATACTTTAGTAATATTGAATCCACCATCAAAAGGTTCTTTCATATATTCACCAGCAAAACCTTGAGGCTGCATGAATGGAGAAACTCCACTACCTTCAATAAGAGGAGATTTAGAATCTTTTGCACGCTTATTCTGATCTAATTGCACCCATAAATAATCCAGCACATCAGGAGAATTATTAGTATAAGTAATGGTTTCATATCCATAAATATGATGATTTTCATCATCTAACCTTATCTCCATTTGATAATCTGCACGCTGCTGATAGTAGTTAGGTCCTGGCGCTCCACTTGCACTGCGATACTGGTTAGGTGTGGAAAATTCCTGATACAGTTGACGGAATTTGTTAATGTTGTAATGTTCTTCTGCCTTAGGCTCTTCTTCTGATTCTGCTGTTTGAGCAAAACCTGCAAAGGAAACCATCAACATACTGACAAACAATAGTTTAAAAGCTTTCATTTTTCTTGTTTAGATTTTATAATACGCTAAAATAAGAATAATAGAATTGTAGTGAAGTTTTTAACTAAAACTTCACGAGATCTATTTTCTTAGTTACATCCATTAATAAAGTCTTGCGCTGGGCTTTAACCTTTAAATGAACCATGTTTTTTTGTTCTTCAAATAGTTCTAGCAAGGCCGTAAAGCGCATTTCTATTTCGCTAGGCTCTTGTTCTACGTTAATTTCAATATACAGAACGATTTGATCGTTTTCCAGTTCTGATCCCAGATAAGAAATTGGTATAATTTCTCCATCTACCTTAACACGTAGCTTTGCATTAAAATAGTCATTTATTAAAGATTTGTATCGTTCTAAACTTCCTTCTTGAGTAAAAACTATTTCTTTTTCAACTCTTGCAGACAGTGCTTTTTCTAAATCATCTATAAAAAAACGTGAAGTCATTTGAAGGGCTCCAACTTTTGCGTTATACTTTACATTTGAGACAGAGAGGTAGTATTTATGAGCTGTTTGCGGCACGCTTTCGCGAAAGCGTAATTCTTCAACTCCTGGTTCTAAAACAGTAGCATTTAAAAAAAGTGATCCTAGTGTTAAAAGGGCAATTAATATTTTATTCATGGGTAAATTAGACTTGTAAATAAGGTAATTGTTAGATTAAGGAATTATAGGTACATTTCCTAAAAATGTTCCGTGGAACTCATCTCCATTTTGATCCATTCCATCTATGGTAATGGCATAACCTGTAGAGTACCTTTGCACTCTTACATAACCACTATCTATGCCTATAAATGGTTGTAATGTCATAGTAGCATCATAGGTAACTGAATATTTCACGGCCACATTTGCACTTTCTTGCAAGCTAGAGATCTCGTAAAGTCCTGTTTGAAAACCATCTAACGAATTTCCGTAAAAATCTAGTATAATTAAGGGGCCTTCACCTTCTAATTCATCCATAGAATTAAGGGAAACACCATCTCCTATAAGAGTGACTGGTGTTCTAATGGCTGTGCTACTTGCTTGAAAAGTTTCTCCCCTAAAAGCACCTATGGTTTCAAAATTTACAGTTTGATCTCCATAACAAAATGAGTTTACCTGTATAGCTGGAGCAGGTTGTAAATCATCATCACTAATACAAGAGGTAGCTGCTATTAAAACCGCTACTAGGGTTAACCATTTAGTTACTTTTTGCATCATTATATATTTTACTGTTTTTTTCTTTCTTTATATACCTGAGAAGCATCTGAAAGGAATTGTAACAATTCCATTTCATTATCAGGATGCATCATTTCATTACTGAGCCCACGATCTGTGGCAAAGTACATGAAGTCATAAAGATCTTCTTCTTTAATATCTAGAAACTCTACTAGATGTGCAGCGTCAAACTGGTTTTTTAAAACAGCTACATTAAATCGTTCTTCAACCGTATTTGCACTACCAAAATCTATGTTTAAGGCGTTCAACGCCACGTTTGCCACTACTGCCACCAGCAAACCTACTAAATTAAACATATTACCTCTAGGCATGGACTGCATCATAGCCTCATGGCGCAATGGATAATCTGCGGGCTGCCTTACCATATCAGACAGTGTGTTTTCTGTACGATCTATCGCAGGTGTCCACATGTTCTGACCTGTAATTTTTTCCATGCGTGTGTCTGCGGTTTCTAGCTTTTTTAGATTGAGATAAACATTCTGATCTCCTTCTAGAATAATTTTATCCAGTACATTTATTCCATCTCCTAAGGTTATAGTCACTACCTTTTCTTTAATAGTCCTATCTGTAACTACAAGTGTTACAGGCTCATGTTCAGGAGACTTAAAAATAACCTTATCTCCAGCTTTAACGTCGATCCTATAACTTCCTGTAGATGTAGTGACAGTAGTCTCAAAACTATTCTCATTAAAAATAGTAATTCCTGCAACAGGTTCATCGAGTTCATTCTGTATATATCCTTTTATTTGAACACGATCTACCTGAGATAATGTTATAACAGGAAGTAAAAAAAGTAATAGAAAAAAATACTGCTTCATAATATTACTTTTTACGGTTTTTAAAAGACACCACTTGTCTGGACAAAAACTCAAGCAGGTCTAATTGATTTTTAGCTTGAACAAGTTCTTTAGTCAGACCATGATCTACGGCAAAATACTTGAACTCTAGAAGCTCATCTTCATTTAAACCTAGGTAATCCATTAAGTATGCCTTACTGTACTTGTTCTTAAGTAAAATAAGTGCATTATTCTCTACAGGAACAGAATCATCCTTAGAAATATTTTTTACATCTAGACTACGAGCAATTTGAGCGGTATTAATATGAGCGGCTAGACCTACCATATTAAATCGCGGTTGACTTTGTTCAAAAGCTTCACCTCTTACCTCATATTCATTAGGTAAACGCACGCGATCTGAAAAAGTGTTATCTACACGATCTACAGCTGCTGTTCTTATATTCTCTACAGTAACATCTTCTAATCCAGCATCTACTGTTTCTATACGTGTGACTGGAATCATAAAACTGGTGCTACTCACGTTAACGTCATCCAGCTGCTTAACATCTGCTTTAAGCGTTAAATTAATGTTCTTTTCTTGAAGCACTACATCAGTTATTTTTATAGAAAAAGACTCAAACTGAACCGCTTTAAAAGAAAGCTCGTCATTTACCATAGCATCTATATAAAAAGCACCATCATCATTAGTAACCGTTCCTTCTAGCGAGTTATTATTAAAAACGGTAACTCCCAGGAGTGGTGAATTCAACTCTGAGTTTATCGTTCCTTTAATTTGAACGCGTTCTTTTTGCGCTGTACTGAGCAGTCCTGTTAAAAGAAAAAAGAATAATATATTTTTCATAGCCTTAATTATATCAAGCAAGTTAAACTAAAATCGCTTTTTGATAACGATAACATTATCCAATTAATTGTTAAATACCTTTGTACAAAAGCTTTGCTATGAGAAACATGATTATTGCCAGCACCTCAACCATTCACGGCAGTGGTTATTTAGAATATATCCTTAAGAATGTAACCTCAGTATTGAACAAATTAAATGTGACTGAGGTGCTTTTTATTCCTTATGCACGTCCTGGTGGTATTTCACATGATGATTATACTCAAAAAGCACACCATGTTTTATTCTCACAAGGTATAAAAGTAGTAGGAATACACACTTTTGAAAATAAGATAGAAGCGATTGAAAATGCTCAAGCTGTTTTTACTGGTGGTGGTAACACTTTTCAACTCGTTAAGATGCTTCATGACCTCGAGCTCATGACTCCGTTAAGAAAAGTCATTTTTAATGGTACTTTTTACCTGGGAACCAGTGCTGGAAGTAATATTTGTGGACTTAACATGCGTACTACAAATGACATGCCCATAGTACAACCATCAAGTTTTAAAACCACTGGAGCAGTAGGATATAATATTAATCCACATTACCTAGATCCTATAGAAGGCTCTACACATAAAGGAGAAACTAGAGAACAGCGCATTAAAGAGTTCCACGTTTATAATAACATTCCTGTGATAGGATTGAGAGAAGGTAGTTTCATTAGAATTCAAGGAGCTCAAGAGATTTTACATGGACCGCATACCGCGAGAGTATTTTTGCAAGATCAAGAACCCATAGAAGTAAAAAGCGGCTATGATTTTGCTCAACTGGTTTAAAAAATTAACTTTAATGAAAATAGATGGTTTTCACATTCCATTGAAACAAAAAAGAGGATCACACCATTAAAAAACTCACCTATACCTAAGAAAAAGATATCAAGACCATAGACTACAAGAAGACAGATCACAGTATGGTAGGAAATGGTTTAGGAGGCAAACTAGTCGGTATTAGTTCCGCTTTCGCGAAAGCAGAACAACTAAAAATCATTGAGCTTTATACATTTGCTGAAGTAATAAGTTATAGAAAACCTGAATAAAGCAACACCAGCCTATGACACTTAAATTTGAAACAGAACGATTGCTTTTGAGACCTTTTCAAGAGGATGATGCCCCTTTTTTATTTGAACTAAACAGTGATGAAGAAGTTATGCGTTATACTGGTGATGTCCCTTTTAAAAGTATAGAAGAGGCACGCAAATTTGCCATAGATTACATTCATAAGCCAGACAGTCAGTTTATAAAATACCAGATGGGTAGACTTGCGGTAATAAGAAAGGAAGACCATGCTTTTATAGGCTGGTCTGGACTTAAATATCATCCCGAAGAAAATTTTGTAGATACAGGCTATAGACTCATGAAAAAATACTGGGGTAAAGGTTATGCAACAGAATCTACTAAACGTGTCCTGCAACATGGTTTTGAAGATCACGAACTAGACGCGGTCGTTGCTCATGTACATGAACATAATATAGGATCACAACGTGTGGCTTTAAAACTTAACATGAAGCTAGATCATCGTTTTTTATGGGAAGGAAAAGAACCTGCACGATGTTATAAAATCACAAGAGATGAATATAGAAATACGTAGTATAAGCGCCTTAGAGACTTATCCCGTTAGACATCCTATTTTAAGAGCTGGAAGACCTATAGAAGAGTGTTATTTTAATGGTGATGAGCTAGACACTACAGTGCATTTAGGTGTTTTTATAAACGGTACTATTACTGCTGTTGCTAGTTATTTACAGCACCAAGACCCAACGGTAGAACCATTAACTTCACTTAAAAAAGAGCAATGTTATCAATTAAGAGGAATGGCTGTTCTACAAGATATGCAAGGAAAACAACTGGGTAAAAAACTACTATTACATGCTGAGCAACTATTTATGAATAAAGGCGTTAAAGCCTTATGGTTTAACGCACGTGCTATTGCTATACCTTTTTATGAGAAAATGGGATACCACAAAGCGAGTGGAGCATTTGAAATAACTCCTATAGGAACCCATTATAAAATGTATAAATTATTATGAAAATCTTACTTTGTTTTTTTCTTTTAACTACCGCTATAACAGTGAGTCAGCCCAGCACTGATCAACTCACGGGAAAAGACAGCAACCCTAAAAACCTACTCGATCCTTCCACCCAAAGCGCTTTTAATAAAATGCACACTGCCGCTCTTAAAGATGGAATAGACCTTAAAATAGTGTCTGGTTACCGCAGTTTTACAAGACAGCGCCAGATCTGGAATCGTAAATACAAGAAATACCAAACACAAGGATTATCACCTGATGAAATTTTTGATAAGATTGTAGAATACTCTACCGTACCAGGAACAAGCCGCCATCACTGGGGCACAGATATAGACATCATAGACCAGAGCGCATCTTTTACTGGTGACGTACTAGTTCCTCATAAATTTCATGGAGAAGGTCCTTTTTGTAATATGAAAGAATGGATGGAACTAAATGCTCCTAAATATGGTTTTGAACTGGTCTATACACTTAACGAAAATCGTACTGGTTTCCATTACGAACCATGGCATTATAGCTATGCACCGCTTGCGCAAAAACTCCTTCAAGAATACTTATCAGAAAATGACTTCCTTAACTTTTTAAGAACCCAAAACATAATGGGCATGAAAGATATCAGTAATACTCGATTGCTACGATATTATAAGGAGCATATTCAAGGGGTAAACCCTAACCTACTCTTAAATAAAAACTAACCACTTAATTTAACAACTCATTAAAGTGGATTGGCGCGCTTTTTGATATTTTTAGAGCATGAAAAAAATACTTTTTATCTTAATAGCGCTTTGTAGTGCAATGGGTTATGGTCAGGACGCTTTTGCAAAAGCGGAATCCTTATACAAGATTAAAAAGTATGAAGAGGCTAAGCCTTTATTCAAAGCACTACTGCAAGAAAATCAAAAAGACCCTAAAATATTAAGACGCCTGGGCGACATAGAGTCCTATGCAAAAAGATATAAAACCGCTTTTCCATATTATAAAATGTTACTTGATTTAGATCAATCAAACGCCGATGCTCATTTTCTCTATGGTGGCACGCTAGGTTTACATGCAAAAAACGTTTCTAAACTAGACGCGTTAGGTTACCTGGACGACATTAAACACCACCTCAAAGAAGCGGCAAATCTGGACGCAAACCATATTGAAACACGGTGGGCACTGGTTCAATTGTACTGCGAGCTACCTGCCATAGTAGGTGGTTCTTATAAAAGCAGTCGACAGTATGCAGACCAGTTGCAAAAAATATCTCCTGTAGATGGTTATCTAGCTCATGGTTTTATTGCTGAGCATGATAAAGAATACCGCGATGCCGAAAAATTTTATAAAAAAGCTATAGAAGTAGGTGGTTCACTAACTACATATAGAAAACTCATATCACTGTATGAGCATAAAACTAGAGAATACCTTAAAGCACTCGTTCTCTTACAAGAAGCATATGCTACACATAAAGACCCTAGCTTATTAGAAGAAATAGGTATGCTTAAAGAGAATTATGATTTAGTAGGCGATTAGTATTACTAAGTACAGTAATTCCTAGACATTCCATTCTTTTATTACTAGCTTTACATCTTATAAAGCTTTTAAATTATGCGCGTACATTTTATCGCGATAGGCGGCAGCGCCATGCACAATCTCGCTCTTGCATTACATCATAAAGGATATCAAGTCACTGGTAGCGATGATACTATTTTTGAACCTAGTAAATCCAGACTGGAAAAGTATGGTTTACTTCCCGCAGAAATGGGCTGGCAACCAGAACAAATTACGACTGACATAGATGCAGTAATACTAGGAATGCATGCTAAAGCTGACAACCCAGAACTTTTAAAAGCTCAAGAACTAGACCTAAAGATTTATTCTTATCCTGAATATCTTTATGAACAGTCTAAAAACAAAACACGTGTCGTAATAGGTGGCTCTCATGGCAAAACCACTATTACTTCCATGATCTTACACGTCATGCATTACCATGACCGCGAGGTAGATTATATGGTCGGTGCACAGTTAGAAGGTTTTCATACCATGGTGCAACTTACAGATGATAACGAATTTATGATACTGGAAGGTGATGAATATTTATCCAGTCCTATAGACCGCAGACCTAAATTTCATTTATACCAGCCTAACATTGCTTTAATATCAGGAATAGCATGGGATCATATTAATGTATTCCCTACTTGGGAGAATTATTTGAGTCAGTTTGAAACCTTTGTAGAGTGCATGCGTGATGGAAGTATTCTTGTTTACAATGAAGATGATCCTGCTGTGAAACAAATCGCTGAGGCTGCCACAAAACCAACTCGAAAACACGCTTACACGATACCACAACACAGTATTATTAATGGCACAACTTATCTAGAAACTCCTGAAGGTGATATGCCTATAGAAGTTTTTGGCAAGCATAATTTATCTAATCTCGCTGGTGCAAAATGGATTTGCCAGCACATGGGTATAGATGAAGATGATTTTTATGAAGCGATTGCTACCTTTAAAGGTGCCTCCAAGCGTTTAGAAAAAGTTGCCGAAAATAAAAGCTGTGTGATTTATAAAGATTTTGCTCATTCACCTAGTAAAGTAGAAGCTACGACTAGAGCTGTGCATCATCAATATAGCGAGCGCAAACTTATAGCCTGCCTTGAACTACATACCTATTCCAGTCTCAATCCAGAGTTTCTAGAACAATACAAAAACACACTAGATGCTGCCGATGTAGTTGTGGTTTTTTACAGCCCACATGCGGTGCAGATTAAAAAACTAGAGCCTATTAGTCAAGAACAGATTTTTGAGGCCTTTGACAGAGACGACCTGATCATAAAAACTGATCCAGCCGATTTTAAAGAATGGCTTTTTAGTCAAGATTTTAATAACACCGCAGTTTTAATGATGAGCAGCGGTAATTACGGTGGATTAGACTTTGAGGAGTTGAGAGGAATGGTTAGTAGTTAGTGAAAATGAATCAAACCCTTAAAAACCTCATCGCTGCCGAGGCTAAAGCAGCACAACTGTTTCAAGAAATTGAAAACAGGAACATCATTGCGGCTGGAAAAACAGAAAAAGAAATAAACACGGACGTTTTTAAATTAGCAGATGAGCTTTTTGGGATTAAAAAGTACTGGCACAAACGCATTGTACGTGCTGGAGCAAACACCTTGCATCCCTATGATGAGAATCCGCCAGATTTAGTGGTGCAGGAAGATGATATTGTGTTCTTAGATTTTGGACCTATTCTAGAAGAATGGGAAGCAGACTATGGACGCACGTATGTCATAGGTACTGACCCATTAAAAATTAAACTTCAACAAGATATAGAAACGGCCTGGCAAGAATGTAGAGATTATTTCTTCTCTCAAACTGAATTAACTGGTGCGCAATTCTATAATTATTGCGTTCACAAAGCAAAAGACTACGGCTGGGAATATGGTGGACCTATTGCCGGTCATTTGATCGGTCATTTCCCGCATGAAAATCTAGAAAGTGAAAACAAGCTCAACTACATCCATCCTGAGAATTCAAAAGATCTCTTTGATCCTGATGGAAATGGAGCCAAAAGAGAATGGATTTTAGAAATTCATTTTGTGGATCGTGAAAGAGAAATAGGTGGATTTTTTGAGCAGTTGTTAGTATGAAAAACTTTCGTGTGTCAAACCCTTTTGATATTCCGCAAGCGAAAGTATCGGTTTTCCCTTGATCTCAAGGGAAAGGCTTTTGCTAAATTAGTACAAAGTTTGGAAAACGTAAAGTATCATCTTCCCTTGAGGGAAGACAGGAGTTGGGTGTTCGCTGTTAGAAAATACAATTTTAACAACATCGCAAACACCCTTTGACTTTCGGCATTTCCCTCAAGGGAAACGCATTGAAAAAACTATTTAGTTTTATCTTTCATCTCAATAATGAGGCTTTGTATTTCTTCAATTACTTTATCTGGTTGATGTTGAACCTGCTCATTTGTAAATCTTATAAATTTAACGCCCAAATCTTCAATTCGCTGTTGTCTTTTAGCATCTTCAAGAAAATTATTATCATGAGAACTACCATCTATTTCAATAGCTAGTCCTATTTCTTTATCTTTAATATAGAAATCAACCACATAATCTAACATAGGTAGTTGTCTTCTAACAACAACTCCTAACTTAGAACCCTTAACCATATACCAAAAGATCTTCTCACTTCTGGTCATGGAATTCCTAAGCTGCCTTGACCATTCTCTGGCTTCTTTTGTGTATGGAATTATATTGTGGTTTCTCATTTGGATTTAAAATTAGTATTTAATTTAAAACCATTAGCGACCGATTAAAGCTTTATCAATATTTTAAAAATTCATTGGGTTAAGATAAAAAACACTTTTGGATAATTCCAGTCGCCTACATCCTCTAAATCTCCTTCAAAGGAGACCTCTACATTTAAAATGTAAAGATGTTTTTGTTCTCTGAACAAGCTCCTTCCTTTAGAGAAAAGTTGGGATGGAGGTTTATGAGCAAACCATTTTTTTAAATAGGTATTTCGATTTTCAGACTATAAACAGACGTTCTTTTTTAAACAACATTGCTCATTTTTAAAACAAATTTCCCAATGTCAATTAGACCGTTAAGAATTCTATTAGGCTAAAAAAGTCTTCTGTTTATCAACATTTCCCACCAAAACTGCGCAACGCTTCATTTTGCCAACCTTTCCTCTCCCAGAAATTTGTGAGAACAAATTACCAGGAATCTGAAAGAAGCTTTTTAGATCCCGCATCAAGTGCGGAAATTCATATTCTTAAAATCACCAGACTAAATCCTCTTAAATAATTACCTTTGTCGCTTAATTCAAGGCTATTGGAACATCAGTTTAAGTTAACGAGCGAGATTACTTTACAGGATCATTTATCTACTAAATGGCAAGCGCCTTCAAATATTGCGCTTGTTAAATATTGGGGAAAATACGGCATGCAACTGCCTGCAAATCCTTCTATAAGTCTGACATTAGATTCTTGTCATACTCTAACTACCATTACTGCTACAAAAGACGCACATGGTTTCAGTATTTCTTATGATGGTGAACCTAAACCTGAGTTTGCTCCAAAAATTGAAGCCTATTTTAAGCGTATTGCAGATTACTGTCCTTGGATTGCACAGTATAATTTTAAAATAGATACGCACAATACGTTTCCGCACAGTTCGGGAATTGCTAGTAGTGCCAGTAGTATGGCGGCATTATCTGCTTGTATGATGGATTTTGAGAGCCAGCTTACTGGGCAAGAAATAGATTTTCACAAGGCATCTTTTTTAGCTAGATTAGGTTCTGGAAGTGCCTGCCGTAGTTTAAAAGGTAGTGCTGTAGTTTGGGGAACGCATGATCAGGCAGATGGCAGCTCACAGTATTTTGGTGTAGATAAAAGCGATTATTTACATCCTGTTTTTCAAGATTTTCAGGACACCATTTTACTGGTAGATAAAGGTGAAAAGGTAGTAAGTTCTACTGTAGGACACGAGTTGATGAATGGACACGCTTTCGCGAAAGCGAGATTCTCACAAGCTCACGAGAACCTTTCCATGCTCAAGATAGCTTTACAGGAAGGCGACCTTGAAACCTTTATAAAAATTACAGAAAGTGAAGCGCTCACATTGCACGCCATGATGATGACCTCTCATCCTTATTTCATACTAATGAAACCTAAAACGCTGTCGATTATAGAGGAAATATGGGCGTTTAGAAAAGAAACTAAAATTCCCGTGTGTTTTACACTAGACGCTGGTGCAAACGTACACATGCTGTATCCACTGGAAAATAAAGACACCGTGCAAGGATTGATTAACAACAAATTAGCGCAATATTGCCAAAATGGTCATTATATTTGTGATCAAGTAGGCACAGGTGCAAAAAAGTGCTAACTTTAACGCTATGAAAGGACCACTTTTTTATTCAAAGATTTTACTCTTCGGTGAGTATGGAATTATTAAAGATTCTAAAGGTCTTTCTATTCCTTATAATTTCTATAAAGGTGCGCTGCAAATAAGCGAGAATCCTACCGAAGATCAAATTAAATCCAACAACAACTTATCTAGGTTGACTTCTCATATCGAGCAGTTGATGCAAGATGATCAAGATTTTCCACGTTTTGACATTGCTACTTTAAAGAGTGATGTTACCGCAGGAATGTTTTTTGACTCCAGTATCCCGCAAGGATATGGTGTAGGAAGTAGCGGTGCTCTTGTGGCATCTATCTATGACAAATATGCCATTGAAAAAATTACGGTTCTTGAGAATTTAACTCGTGAGAAGTTGTTAGTTCTTAAAGATATTTTTGGTAAAATAGAGAGCTTTTTCCATGGGAAGAGTTCGGGTCTTGATCCTTTAAATTCTTATCTGAGCTTACCTATTCTTATTAACAGTAAAGAAGATATTGAGCCAGCTGGCATTCCTTCACAATCTACCACTGGAAAAGGCGCTGTCTTTTTACTAGATAGTGGCATTGTAGGAGAAACGGCTCCTATGGTAAACATCTTTATGGAAAATATGAAGCAAGAAGGTTTCCGTAGTATGTTGAAGGATAAGTTTGTGAAATACACAGATATGTGTGTGGAGGATTTCTTAAGTGGTGATGTGAAAGGACTTTTTAGTAACGTAAAGAAATTATCGCACGTGGTACTCGACAATTTTAAACCTATGATTCCAGCACAATTCCATGATTTATGGAAAAAAGGACTGGATACTGGTGATTACTATTTAAAGCTTTGTGGCTCTGGCGGTGGTGGCTATATTTTAGGATTTACAGAAGACCTAGACAAAGCAGAACAATCTCTTAAAGATTATAAACTAGAAGTGGTTTATAATTTTTAAAAACACTTTAATGATATTTTAAAATCCCCATCACAGTTGTGATGGGGATTTTTGCTTTATAAATAAAGCACCGTTTTCCCTTGAAGGAAGACAGGAGATGGGTGTTTGTAAGTATAACCTAAATGATCGTCGTAGTCAAAACATTTTGCAAAAACACCCTTTACCTATCGGTATTTCCCTCGAGGGAAACTTCATCAAATTCTATATGGTTTCAACAGCAGGTTCCACATCGAGCGCGGAATGACATGACCTTAAAAGTGTAGTAGTCACAATTTCACATCACATTATCATTTTAAAAACAGAAACTGCTTAACTTAGTCGGGTGAATCAAGAGCAAGCATATTCTATGAGTACTAAGGCCAGTATAAAAACACTAGTCATAAAAGCGCTGAGCTTATTTTCTACCGTGCGTTTATATAATATCAGTACTATTGCTGTCGCGCAATTACTTGCTGCTGTGTTTATCATCGCTCCAGAGCTATCTGTAAAAGAGATTTTCTTTGATTACAAGTTATGGTTGATTATTCTCGCTAGTGCTGCTGCCATAGCTGGTGGATATATAATTAATAATTTCTATGACCGCGAGAAAGACCTCATCAATAGACCACAGAAAACCTTACTTGAAAATCAAGTCAGTCGTTCTACCTTATGGACGGTTTATTTTACGGTAAATACGATTGCTTTTCTACTTGGACTGATCGTATCGTGGCGTGCAGGGCTATTTTTTGCTGCTTATATTTTTCTCATGTGGTTTTACTCGCATAAAATTAAACGGGTATTAATTGCCGGTAACCTTACCGCTGCACTGCTCGCTATCACACCTTTCTTTGTGTTATTTATGTACTATCGCAATTTGTATCTGGTCATATTTGTTCATGGTAGTTTCTTGTTTTTAATTCTTGCCATGCGTGAGCTTATAAAAGATTTAGAAAACTTAAGAGGTGACTTAGCTCAAAACTACCGTACTATTCCTGTTGTATTAGGAGAAAAAGCAAGTAAACGATTTTATACTATTCTAACATTCTTAACTATTATTCCTATTGGCGCTTTGCTCTTGTACTTTGACATCGGTTATATGCGTTATTATTTTGCCATTATGGCTGGCGCACTATTAGTTTGTTTACCGCTATTATGGAGCTCCAGACGTAAACGCGAGTATTTACTTATTCACTTTATTCTTAAAATAGTAATCGTAGGTGGTGTACTCTCGATTTTATTAATAGACTTATCAGTTATTCTAGAAAGATTTAAAAATTTCTTTTAATCAAGAAAACCAAAGCCGTCCTAGCACGCATAAAAGCTGAACGGCTTATAAGACAAACGTTAACTCAGTTAGTTTCCATAATCAATGTACTCCTCAGCTTTAAACCATTAGAGCATAAAATTAAAAGTATAAAAAGTCAAATTTAGATTTCAGCTCTTGTATTAACAAACTTTAAAGTCTATATTTAACGCTTTATTTTACTGAATACTACCTAAATAAATCCTGAAAAGAACAATAAACAAAATAAAAGCCTTATGAAAAAAAAATTACTCCTTATTGCACTCATTCTAACATCTTACTTTTCTCAGGCACAGTTTGATGTTATTTTTAAAAGAACTAACACCGCTATTACAGATGGTCAGACCTTTGATTTTACAGAATCTGGTTGTGGCTATAACGACCCTTGTAACTGGCAGTTTGAAGTCACTAACACCTCTAATCAAGATATCAATGTTAGAATAGTTGTGGACCAAATGGTTAACAATAACGGATCAGATTTGCAACTATGTTTTGCAAGCGTGTGTCTCAATAGTATTTCCTTAAATACAGCATACCCAAGCCAAGCTGCGGTAATTCCAGTAGGAACCACTAACAGCGTGGGAAATTATTTTTGGAACAAATATCCGGCAGGAACAGTTAGCCCTATGAGCTGGACTTTTAGATTCCAAGCTTATGATGCAAATGACAACGAAATAGGAACCCCTATAAGCATGAATTACAATTACTTAGGGACTTTAAGCATGGAGAACTCTGAAATTCCTAGCTTGAATGTATATCCTACTATCGTTTCTGACGAACTTAATGTTTCAGTTGATGAAAATGTAACAGCTACTTTTTATGATCTTACAGGAAGAATTGTAAAACAAGTAACTTCTATAACAAATGACCAAAGAATAGACGTATCTAATCTTACATCACAAATTTATCTAGTGCATTTCTTAAATGACCAAAACCAAAAAACTGTTGTTAAAATAATCAAGCAGTAGTATGCTAAGCAATAACCGTTTTTAAATCAACCCTTTAATTATTAATCTTTTCATTATGAAAACAACTTTACTAACCATTCTTGCTTTTGCTGGAATGACCTCTTTATTTGCTCAGGTACCTCAAATACCACTTGTTGAGCACTTTACTCAAGCATCTTGTGGACCATGTGCTAGCCAAAACCCAGCGCTTAAAGCGACTATGGATGCCTTTGGAACTGCAAACTACGTGCGTGTATCACATCAAACATCATGGCCTGGAGTAGACCCTATGAACGCTGCATTTCCAGCAGGACCTAATGACAGAAGAAATTATTATAATATAACCGCAGTCCCACAAACTAGCTTAAATGGAGGTATGCCAGGATCACCTAATACTGTTGTTACTAGTTCCTCCTTAGCTTCTGCGTTTGCAAACACGACTCCTTATGACATTACGGTAACACATACTTGGGCAGACCCAAGTACAGTAAATGTAAATATAGATGTAGAAAACGTTACTGGTAGTGCTATATCTACTGCAGACAAAATTTATGTTACTATGGTAGAAAACCAAGTAGTTTATCCTACCGCTCCTGGATCAAATGGAGAGACCTCTTTTGAATATGTAATGCGTCAAATGTATAACGCTTCAACTGGTGCTCCTAATGCTACTAGCGGTGCTGCACTAGGTAGTATTGCCGCAAACTCCACGACTAACTTTAGCTTTACCATAAGTAATCTTCCTTCTTACATTAGAGATAAAACGGAAGTTACATTTGCAGTTTATATACAAAATAACGGTACCAAAGCCATACTCCAAGCAGGTAAATCTGACAAGGCACCAGTTCCAGGAATAATCTCTGTAAGTACCGCAGATGCTTCAACTGTAAGTAATGATTTCTGTGATTATAACTTTACACCTGCTATAGATTTTACTAATAACGATGCTGCAACAGCAGTAACATCTGTGGTAGCTGAGTACTCCTTAAACGGTGGTACCCCAGTTCAACAAACATATTCAGGTAACTTAACTAATGGGCAAACAGCTACTATAAGTTTTCCTATGGCAACACTTTCTGGCGGTGCTAATACTATAAGCTCCCAAATCATTTCTGTGAATGGTGGTCAGGACTGGTCTAGTCCAGCGGCAGTAGCCATAGCAGATAGAGTTGTACAAAGATTGAATGTAAATGGAACTAATGCGCCAATTCTAGAAGGAATGGAAAATGGACAATTATTACCTAGTTCTGGTTATACTCAAGACATATCAACTGGACTTTTTAGTTCTGATGAACCTATTTCAAATTTTGCAGTTGTAGATGGACCTGCCTTTAACTTAGGTGCAATAGGTGGTTTTGCTGCTTCTAACCGTAGTTTAAATTACAGATTCTATAATGTTTCTGCAGGTGGCGTGATGGATTTTATCATGCAAAAGATTAACCTAGGAACAGGTTCTAGCCTAACTTTTAGTCACGCTTATCGTCAATACACTAATGAAAACGACAGGTTAGAAGTTTCTGTTTCAACAGATTGTGGAGTTACTTGGACGTCTGTATTTGACCAGTCAGGATCTACTCTATCAACATTAACGCCATCAACTACTCAATATATACCATCAGTGGCAGGTGATTGGAGAAGTAATAACGTAGACTTAAGTGCTTATGATAACACTAA
>P_2C_Liq_1_UnCtyDRAFT_1000025_pt1 | contig 56098 bp, 52 predicted proteins | sample Pon2CUnioCityCA_2_FD_10234 | JGI IMG/M metagenome (IMG submission 10234) | reverse complement strand
CTAACCACCTTTAAAAAGGCTATTCGATTCCGGTGATTAGGGTCAATATTGGCATGTATTTTAAAAACAAAACCTGAGAATTGGTCCTCATTAGGTTGAACCAAACGTTCTTCAGCCTCCTTTGCCTGCGGCTCAGGAGCAATTTCTTGAAAACAGTCCAACAGCTCTCGTACACCAAAGTTGTTCAAGGCAGAACCAAAGAAAACCGGACATTGAGCGCCTTTCAAATAGGCTGAACGATCGAATTTAGGATACACTGCGTCCAATAACTCTACATCATTTCTGAGCTCTTCGGCAGCTTCTTGACCCACACGTTCTTCCAACATAGCATCATTTAGGTCCTCTATAGATGTACCTTCTGATATTTTCTGCTTGTTATCACTAGAGTACAAATGAAGGTTTTTCTCCCACATGTTGTAGACGCCTTGAAATCGTTGGCCCATTCCAACGGGCCAAGAAAGGGGGCATAAAGTCAACCCTAATTTTTGTTCTACTTCATCAATGAGATCAAATCCATCTTTTCCTTCCCGATCGAGCTTATTAATAAAAACAATGATCGGCGTATCGCGCATTCGACAAACTTGGACCAATTTTTCCGTTTGCGCCTCGACACCTTTAGCAACATCAATGACTACAATAACACTGTCACAAGCCGTTAAGGTTCGGTAGGTATCTTCTGCAAAATCCTGGTGACCCGGGGTATCAAGTATGTTGATTTTCTTATCCTTATAATAGAACCCCATCACAGAGGTCGCAACGGAAATACCACGCTGCTTTTCAATCTCCATGAAATCAGAAGTTGCCGCTTTCTTAACCTTATTACTTTTTACAGCCCCTGCCTCTTGGATAGCACCTCCAAAAAGTAATAATTTCTCTGTAAGCGTGGTCTTTCCCGCATCGGGGTGAGAGATAATCCCGAAGGTTCTGCGCTTTCTAATTTCTTTCTCGAAGGCCATGTATAAAATTTTGAATGGCAAATATACCAAAGGTTTCTTCGAGGATTTAGTGGTTATTTATTATACTCGCACTGTTTTCTAAACTTTATAACCTTTTAGTGGTTAGCAGATAGTGGAGAGTAAATATTCAATAAAAGACCTGGAGCAATTAAGCGGTATCAAAGCCCATACCATTCGTGCGTGGGAGCAGCGGTACAAATTGATTGAGCCCCAACGGACAGCAACGAACATACGTTACTACGGTGACCATGACTTACGTGTTGTTCTCAATACTTCTGTTTTGCTCGGTGCAGGATGGAAAATTGGAAAGATATCAAAGCATTCACCCGATGAGCTGGCGAGCCTCGCTTTAGAAGCCAGCCCGTACGAAGGCAGTTACACGTATGAGCTGAATGAGTTGAAGATTGCTACACTTGGTTTCGACATAAAACGATTTGAAGCAATCATGGACCATTGTATTGAACAGTACGGCGTTCATGCTACTTACAGAGAAGTTATTGGTGACTACATACAAGAATTGGGTAAGCTTTGGCTCTCTGGAAGCGTTGGCATCTCTCAAGAGCATTTTGTTTCGTCTTTAATACGTCAGAAAATTTTCGCTGCTATTGATACACTTCCAGCAATAGCGAATGAAAAGAACGGGAAGTATGCGATATTCCTTCCGGCTAACGAACTTCATGAAATTGGAGTATTATACCTCGCATACATTTTGAAAGAGCGGGGAGAGCAGGTCTATTATTTAGGACAGAGCCTACCAAAGGAATACTTAACCGACCTTCTAGACAACCAACCCGTTGATCACCTTATTAGTTGTTTCACTACGCATCCCGAACTGCCCGAATTAGGCAATTATTTGGACGAATTGGAAGAGCTTATTGTTCATAAAGGCATCCAAGTACACCTTACTGGGTACGTTTTTTCGGAATTTACTCCGGATCGAGAATTCACCAACATCAACATCTATAGCACTTTAAAGGAATTGAGCGAAGGTTTATCTTAAAAAATCACTTTGTTTAATAAATTTATTGAAACATTATACAAAATGTTCAAACACGTTGTTTAACTTTACCGAACAAACGTTAAACAATTGTATCATGTCAACTGCAGAATTTGGACAACTCATTGATCGCGAGCACGACTTTTTAAGTCAACTCGCTATGAAGCTTACCAAGCGTCGCGATGATGCTGATGATTTACTTCAGGACACCTATTACAAGGCACTGAAGAATAAGGACAAGTTTGCCACTGGTACAAACCTCAAGGGTTGGTTGTACACCATAATGAAGAATACCTTCATCAACAACTACCGTCGGAAAAAGCAACAAAACACGTTTGTAGATGAAACGGAGGGGCAATTCTTTTTGAACTCTAGAGAGGCAGGGAAGACTACTTTAACTGATGCTAACGTTGATAACCAGTATATTATGGACCAGATTGGTAGCATTGAAAAGCACTACACTGAGGCGTTTTTTATGCATTATGAAGGCTACAAATACGAAGAAATTGCAGAGCACTTTAATATTCCATTAGGCACCGTTAAATCTCGTATCTTCTTAGCCCGTAAAAAGATGATGGAAAAGCTTGCCGACCAACGTCATTAACCTACAACCGCCTAAATCGTTCTAATGAAATCAGTAATAGTCATAGGGTCTGGCTTTGCCGGGCTTAGTGCCGCCTCCTTCCTTGCCAAAGAAGGATACGACGTCACCATTCTTGAGAAAAATGACCAACTTGGAGGTAGAGCTCGAGTATGGGAAAAGAGTGGCTTCAAATTCGATATGGGACCCAGTTGGTACTGGATGCCCGATGTCTTCGAGAGGTATTTCGCCTCTTTCGGTAAAGAAATTTCCGACCTATACCATCTCGTAAGACTAGACCCCTCATATAGAGTAGTGTTTGGCGCTGATGATCATGAAGATCAGAGCCCAGATATGCCAACACTTGAGGCAATGTTTGATAAACTTGACCCGGGCTCTGGCTTACGTCTGCGTAAATTCCTAAAACAGGCAGAATACAAATATAAAGTAGGTATCCAGGATTTGGTTTTTAAACCTGGGAGATCGCTTACCGAATTCATGGATTTTAGAATCGTTAAGGGCCTATTTCAACTGGATATGCTCAAAGACATTCGTAAACATGTTGCGGAAGTCAGCACGCATCCAAAATTAAAAGCAATACTAGAATTTCCAGTATTGTTCCTAGGTGCATTACCTCAGAACACACCGGCACTTTACAGTCTTATGAATTATGCAGACATGTCTCTGGGCACTTGGTACCCGATGGGAGGTATGAATAAGATCATTGAAAGTATGGTGAGCGTTGCGAAAGAGCAAGGCGTGAAATTTAGAACCAGTACAGAAGTAACGGGTTTCAAATATGCAGATGGAAAGATTATCAGTGTCTTAACGAAAGGTGGAAGCTTTACAGCAGATATCGTAGTAGGAGGGGCCGATTACCACCACATTGATCAAAAGATTAGCAGCCCAGAATACCGCGAATACACTCCCGAATATTGGGAAAAGCGTAAAATGGCACCTTCGTCACTTTTATTTTATTTAGGTGTTAAAGGGAAAGTTTCTAATGTTCTCCATCATAATTTATTTTTTGACTACGAACTAGATCAACATGCACACGAGATCTATACAGATCCTATGTGGCCAACAAAACCGTTGTTCTATGCAAGCGCACCTACCAAAACAGATGCTTCTATTGCACCAGAAGGATGCGAAAACATGTTCTTACTAATGCCTACTGCTCCTGGTTTAGATGGTGATAGCGAAGAGGTAAGGGAAAAATATTATCACTTAATGATGGATCGATTAGAAGCCTATACTGGGGAGTCAATCCGTGATCGTGTAGTGGTAAAGCGCAGTTTTGCGTACAGTGATTTTAAAAGCGAATACAATAGCTTCAAGGGCAACGCCTACGGTCTTGCCAATACTTTAGATCAAACCGCCATCTTTAAGCCTAGGCTAAAGAGTAAAAAAGTTGCTAACCTTTATTTCGCAGGTCAATTGACTACACCAGGTCCTGGTGTACCTCCTTCGCTCATTAGCGGGGAAGTGGTCTGCGGAGAAATTGTAAAGGATTATTCTCTAAAGAAAGCAGTATGAAAGCATTATTCGACAGTGTAAGCATTAGAGCGAGTAGAATGACCACGAAGGCATATTCTACCTCCTTTTCCCTAGGTATTCTTGGTTTAGACAAGAAGTATCACGACCCTATTTATGCGATTTATGGATTTGTACGTTTCGCGGATGAGATTGTTGATTCTTTTGAAGGGTACCCACAAAAGGAGCTCCTTGAACGGTTTTGGAAAGACACGCATTTAGCTTTAGACGAGAAAATCAGTCTAAATCCTATACTTAATAGCTTTCAACAAGTCGTTAATACCTTCGAAATCGATCGCGATTTAATTGAGACTTTCCTGAAGTCCATGGAAATGGATCTCTATAAGAATGACTACGATGAAGCAGGCTACAAGGCGTACATTTTGGGTTCTGCAGAAGTCGTTGGACTCATGTGCTTGAAAGTTTTTGTGGACGGTAGTGAAGAACGTTACCAAACATTGAAAAAGCCTGCAATGCAGCTGGGTAGCGCCTTCCAAAAGATTAATTTCTTGCGCGATCTACATGCCGATTACAAAAAACTAGGTCGCACCTACTTCCCTGGGGTTGATTTAAACAACTTTAATGAATCGGTGAAAACTGAAATTGAAGCGGATATAGATATCGACTTCATGGCAGGCTATCAAGGCATCAAACAACTGCCCAAAGGAGCACGGTTTGGAGTATACATCGCCTATGTGTACTACTACAGCTTATTTAAAAAAATCAAAAAGACACATTGCGATATCATTTTAAGTCAACGTGTGAGAATTTCTAATAAAAGAAAATACGGACTGTTTTTAAGTAGTTACGTAAGACATACCATTAACTGGATTTAAACTATGGCTGAACAAGTTATCCTGGTCGACGAGCACGATAATGCTCTGGGACTGATGGAGAAAATGGAAGCGCACCGATTGGCGAAACTGCATCGTGCATTCTCTGTTTTCGCCATGAATGACAAGAATGAAATATTATTGCAACGCAGGGCACTCCACAAATACCACAGTGGTGGTCTTTGGACCAATACCTGTTGTTCACATCCTAGAGACGGCGAAAGTGTAGAGGAGGCAGCAAGAAGACGACTCATGGAGGAAATGGGATTTACCTGTGCTGTCAAACGAGTCTTCAGCTTTATCTACAAAGCAGAATTAGATAATGATTTAACGGAACACGAACTAGATCACGTGCTCATCGCACGCTGGAACGATGATCCTGAAGTAAACCCAGAAGAAGTAGATTCTTTTGATTGGAAGTCAGTAGACTGGGTAGCAAACGATATGAAAATTAACCCTGATCGATACACAGAATGGTTCAAAATCATTTACGACCGATTTTTAAACTACTGGAACAATGAAGATCACGGTTTATAGAAAAGCGCACTTTAATGCGGCACATCGTTTACATGAACCGAACCTAAGTTCAGAAGAAAACGAAGAACTCTTTGGTAAATGTAATAATCCATACTATCACGGACATAACTACGAGTTGATTGTAGGAGTCACGGGAGAAGTTGATCCAAAAACCGGATATCTTATCGATATGAAGGTGCTTGCCGACCTCATTAAATCTGAGGTTGAGGAGTATATGGACCACAAGAATCTGAATGTTCAAGTCACTGAGTTTAAAACGTTAAACCCTACAGCTGAGCATATTGCATATGTAATATGGAACAGACTTAGAGTAAAACTGAACACATCATTCGATTTGAAGGTTACCTTATATGAAACCCCCAGAAACTTTGTTGAGTACTGCGGAGAATAAACTTATTATGACAAAGCACGACCAAAAATATACCACAGAAGAGCTTGCCGAATTATTCGACAATCACATGGGCAGTTCAATTGATACGCCGCTAAGAGCCGATGCTTTTAATTTAAGCGATGACCAAAAAATTGCACTTATTGCTGAAAAGTTTAAGAATATAATGGAGATTCTAGGCTTAGACCTTACCGATGACAGCTTGAGTGGTACGCCATTAAGGGTAGCAAAAATGTACGTTTCAGAAGCCTTTGCAGGCCTCAATCCCAAGAATAAACCGGAGATGAAACTGTTCGATAATAAGTACCAGTATAAGGATATGCTAATCGAAAAGAACATCACAGTTCATTCACATTGCGAGCACCACTTTGTACCCATTTTAGGCAATTGCCACATAGCATATATACCTAATGGACAAGTAGTTGGTCTGTCTAAGTTAAATAGAATTGTTCGCCACTACTCCAAACGTCCTCAAGTACAAGAGCGCCTTACTCGACAGATAGCAGAAGCACTTATGGAAGGGCTAGGAACGCCTAGTGTTGCAGTGTACCTTGAAGCAGATCACATGTGTGTGAAAACGAGAGGAATAGAAGATGCCGGTAGTTCGACCATTACTATGGCATTTCATGGTGCATTTGAGGATGAATTACAGCGTCAATATTTCCTAAACGCAGTACAATAAATGGCTCAAGAGGTTAGTCTTTTTTGGTTCAGACGTGATTTAAGATTAGAGGATAACGCAGGGCTTTGGAAAGCACTCAAGAGCGGAGCACCCGTCGTGCCTATATTTATTTTTGATCCTGAAATTCTTTCAAAACTTGAAGACCGACAAGATGCGCGTGTATCCTTTTTACATGAACGTATTCAACATTTAAAGTCGCAACTTCAGGACCTAGGTTCGGATTTGTTGGTTTTTTATGACCAACCGTTGGCGGTGATACAATCACTTTGCGACAACTATGAAGTAACCGGTCTTTTCTTTAACCGTGACTACGAACCCTATGCTAGGCAACGAGACAAAGCGGTTTACGACTATTTAGAATCCAAGCACATTCCGTGTATTGGAGCTAAAGACCACGTTATTTTTGAAAAGAACGAAGTGGTAAAAGCTGACGGTACGCCATACTTAGTCTACAGTCCTTACGCAAAAGCTTGGAGAAAACGCTGCACGCCTTATCATTTTAAAGCCTATCCAAATGAAGTGTATTTTGACGCATTCTTTAGTGTAGCGGATGTGACCTCATTAATTCCCTTAGCGGCGATGGGATTCGAGCCAACAGCAATAGAGATACCCTCTGCTCGCATCTCGAAGGATATCATCTCCAACTACGACAGTACAAGGAATTTCCCCGGTAATAAAAGAGGAACGACCAGATTAGGCATTCATCTAAGATTTGGGACCGTTAGTATTCGAGAACTTGCGAGAATCAGTGAACGTACAAACGAAACGTTCTTGAATGAGCTGATATGGCGAGACTTCTTTCAAATGGCACTTTATTATTTTCCAGAAAGTCGCACTAAGGCAATAAAGCCTAAATATGACTTTATTCCATGGTCCAACGATGAGCATCATTTCGATCTTTGGTGCAAGGGAAAAACAGGATACCCTATTGTTGACGCAGGTATGCGAGAATTAAATGCAACCGGGTTTATGCACAATCGCGTGCGGATGATTGTCGCCAGCTTTTTAACGAAGCATCTTTTGATTGATTGGAGATGGGGAGAAGCCTATTTCGCAACGAAACTTCTCGATTTTGATTTAGCTAGCAATATTGGCGGTTGGCAATGGGCGAGTGGGAGTGGCTTAGATGCAGCACCTTATTTCCGTGTATTTAATCCAACCTCACAAATGGAAAAATTCGATAAGCAACTTTCTTATGTGAACAAATGGGTGCCAGAATTAAACACACACCTTTATCCTAAACCCATAGTGGAACACAAATGGGCCCGTGAGCGATGTCTTGCAACCTATAAGGAGGCATTATCAAACACTTAGATCAAACTTCAGGCGTATAACCAAAGAGCTCTTTTTCCTTAATAACGCGGTCTACGTATTGCGGTAAACAATTTTCCCAACCTTCTTCACCACAACGTATTTTGCGCAACACCTCGCGCGAGAAAATATTTTTAATTTCCTCATCGAACTCCTCAATATCAATGATCCTATTGTGGAAATTTAAATAGTCAATGATCGGTCTAAACCTAGGATGGACTTCCGCATCTTCTTTTCTCAAGATTTTGGCATTTTCATTTTCTTGGAAAGGGTAAACTAGAATCTTCAAATCCTTAGAGAATATTCTTCCAAATGCCTCAAGAATTCCGCCTTGTAGGTCACGGTAGTATTTTTCATCAAATAACTCACTAAGGTTGTTGACGCCCATAACCAATCCTTGACGCTTTTTCGAGAAACGACCAAAGTAATCTACTAGCTTATAGTATTCTTGATAGTTCGAAATTAATACCGTCTGGCCAAGACTGCAGAGTATTTCAGCACGATCTAAAAAGTCTTGTTCGTCTAACTCGCCATCGGCCAGTAGGTTGTTCAAAGTGATTTCCCACAGAACCACCGTCTTATCTGAATTTACTTTCTTATCGTTAGCGAACAAATCATAACCCCGCTTGATCATGTCCATATTCACGCGAGTAACGGGTCGGAATGAACCACGCATCGCTAGTATATTTTTCTTGTAGAGTAATTCTGCGGGCAAAAGATTATTTCCTTCAGGACCAAAAATTACCGCCTCAGTGTAGCCGTTCTTAATCAATTGCAGTGACATCAATCGGTTATCCACAGATTCAAAATCTGGACCTGAGAAATTAATCAAATCAATCTCGATGGCATCCTTATCGATGTTATCGTACAAAGTCGACAAGAAGAACTTTGGATCTTCGTAGTAGTTGTAAGCGCCAAAAATCAGATTTGTACCTAGACGACCTACTGTTTCTTGTTGATGCTTCGCTTCGTTTTCTCCAAGTCTGAAATGGATAATAATATCATTCGTGCCTTTAGAAGCATCTGTTTGAAAACGAATCCCCATCCACCCGTGGCCTTTGAAGGTTTTGGTAAAGTTGATCGTAGCAACCGTATTTGCATAGGCAAAGTACGTTTTGTTTGGATGTAGATTTCGATCTAAGCGCTTCTCGATGAGATTGTATTCATGCTTAAGCATCTTACGCAATCTACTTTCTGTGACGTATCTATTGTCTTCTTCAATACCGTAGATATCATCCGAAAAAGCCTTATCGTAGGCACTCATTGCCTTCGCTATCGTCCCGGAAGCGGCACCTGCCCTAAAAAACTCTCGTACCGTTTCTTGACCGGCTCCAATTTCAGCAAAAGTGCCGTAAATCTCTGAGTTTAGATTAATTTTAAGAGCCTTTTGGGCGGTGGTTAAGATGACGCGGTCATTCATGCGAAGAGCTGATAGGTTAATCACTGAAACAAAAGTAACATTTAGTCTTCATCCCTCGGAATGAAAAGGTGCTAAAAACCTACAAAGAATGAGCCAAACAGGGGAATTGATATTTTTAGGGTCAGGAACTTCGCAGGGAGTCCCTGTCATAGGCTGTGAATGCAGTGTTTGTAAAAGTGCAGACCCTTGCGACACAAGAACAAGGAGCTCTGTCCACATACACTTTCCCGAGGCTTCATTGCAAATAGATACGGGTCCTGATTTTCGAACTCAAATGCTCCGAGAACAATTGGTCCACGTGGATGCCGTTCTATTTACCCACGAGCATCAGGACCACATCGCAGGACTGGATGATGTTCGTCCTATTATATTTCGTTTGAACAAGGAAATGGCACTTTACGGTCAGGAGCGCGTTTTAAACAGAATCAAAAAAGCATTTCATTATGCTTTTGAACCACAACCTTACCCTGGCGCGCCACGTTTCACTACAACAACTATAACCCCTAATACACCTTTTACGATAAATGGGATTGAAGTCATTCCTATTGGTGTGAACCATGGAAACTTACCCATCTTAGGCTATAGAATAGGGGATACGGCCTATTTAACGGATGTCAACGGTATTCCAGAAGCTGCATTGGAGCAATTAAAAGGATGCAAATATTTAATTCTTGACGCCTTGCATAGAAAAGTACACCACAGTCACTTTAATCTAGAACAAGCCATTTCCTGGGCAAAAGAAATAAACGCTAAGCATACCTATTTCATTCACATGAGTCATTACATGGGGAAACACGAAGATGTTGAGCGTGAATTGCCAGAAAGAATGCACCTAAGTTACGATGGTCTCAGGCTGCCTGTGACGCTTTAGTTGCCGAGGTATTGACCATTTACGTACACGCCTACAACACGATGTTCAGACGTTGTCCCTTTGAATGGATTATTGTGTGCCTTCGATGCAAAACCAGTAAGGTCAGAGCCGTTTTCATCGATGATCGTAAATTCGGCTATTGCCCCTTCAACAATCTTTAATTCAGGAAGGCCTAAAAGTGCGCGCGGGTTCGTTGAGCAAACTTGCTGTAATACGGTCCAGTCCAGTTTCCTTGCATCTAAGAGATGCACCAGTGAACCTTCAAAACCGGCCATACCAAAAGAGGCGTTATCAAACTCACATGCCTTTTGTTCAATATCCTTGGGCAAGTGATCCACAGCTAAACAGTCTACAGTGCCGTCCTCAAGAGCCGACCAAAGCGCTTGCTGGTCCAGCGCTGTTCGTAGCGGTGGGGTTACTTTAAAATTGGCATCATAGTTTGCCACAGCGGTTTCATCGAAAAGTAAGTGATGCATGTTCACACTACAAGTTAGATTCAAGCCTTTAGACTTGGCCGTTCGTATGGCGTCTATACCTTCAGCAGTGCTGACACTAGCGATGTGCATACTACCTTCTGTGTATTCCAATAACTTTAAATCTCGATTGATTTGCACGGATTCGGCAATATCTGGGATCCCTTTCAAACCTACATACGTTGAAGTAACTCCCTCGTTGACTTGACCATTAACTGCAAGGTTAGAATCCTCCGGATGCACCATGATGCGGCCAAAAGGTTTCGTGTACAAAAGGGCCAATTTCAAGAGATTTGCGTTGTACATGCCGTGTTTGTAATCACCGAACAACAGGGTACCGTGCTGGTACATATCGAACATGTCGCTCATCTCTTTACCAGCGCCTGACTTGCTTGCTGAGCCTATAGGGACTAAGTTAACAGCGGTACTATCACCCTTACTTAGAATAAACTCTACGCCCGTCTTGTTTTCAATTCCAGGGGTTCCATTGCTTACCACACCCACAGCCGTAAAACCACCCGATGCGGCAGCGGCTGCACCTGTCTCTAAAGTTTCACATTCTTCGTTACCAGGTTCCCCTAGATCGCTATGCAGTTCTGCAAAACCTGTGGTTAAAGTTGCACCAGCTAAATCTATGCTGGGACAGTCGAGTGCAGCGAGGTCTCCTATGGAAGTAATCTGAGTTCCTTCAACTAAAATATCTACGGTTTGTAAATGGTAAGGACTTTGAACGTCAACTACGTAGGCATTTTTGAAGAGGAGTTGCATCTCGATTAAATTTTAGCAAAAATAAGGGCAATTAGCGCGCAAAACAATGCAAGTGCCAAAGCTATTTTACTTTCCGTCCAAAATAGGACCGATTTCCGCACTGCCAAAGGCGTTCTCGTCCACTCAAAATAGTGAAGATCAGCGGTATCCAACCGCATTCTATTTTTTATATAGTGATCCTCACCATAATTCAGAAGTTCGGTAAACTCTTTTTTCAATTGTATGCTAGACGCCCATTGCAATAGCGCTTTGTAGTAGGGATGATCCGCATCAGCGATGGGAAAGGCTTGCTCATAAATGGTAGAACCATTTGCCAATTCTTGATAGCCCGCTAATACGTTACCGTCAGCAGTTTGCAAAAGAGGTTGTAAATGCCTTAAGTCAGTTCCAGACCACCTCTTCGGATTGGGCCAACGGTTTCGCTCTGAAGCGCCAATAAAAAACGCAGTATAGAATGGATCGTCTAGATTTGGAAGTGAGCCGTCTTCTAACACTTCCGATGTTCCTTCAGCTATGCGCAGCAGAACATAATCGGGTTTTTTAAGGTCTTCTGGAATGAATGAAAAGCCATTCAATAGAATGATGGCTTCAGATGGCAATTGTTGCAAAGCTGTCGCATTGGTATAAGTCAACTGCTGGTCAACAGTCCAAGCCGTGAGCTTCGGAACCGCAGGAGCGTTCACTACAATTATGGGCAAGCGCATCGGCCTACGGAGTATTTGCGTGTTGTCCTCAAGAATAGAATCTGCCGAATGCGAGAGGTATAATTCATCCGTCGCAATGGACCACCAAGGTATATGCACAATACTGTCTAATTCCTGCAAAACGAGCTGAGTTGAATCACGAACTTCCCAAACTCCTTCGTAGGGTCCATTAGTGATGGCAAAGGATTGTTCTCTAGGATTCTCGCTCACTAATGAAATGGTCCCATTAAATAACGGTGCTCGTTTGGGCAAATAGTAGGCGCTGGCTCCTTCTGGCAAAGAGGCAAAACCGGTTGAGATTAGTATGGCCTCATCGAAAGTCTTGTAATGGCGCAGTGGAAGAAGGCCATTCCTTCAACGCTTCCTCCAATTCATCTGAACGTAGTAATCCTAATGTAATCCCACCTCTTACATGCACCGTAAACGTTCCTTTTGGCAGTTCATCAATGGCCGCAGGCAACCAGATTGACTTTTGAGACCAAAGCGCAGGTGAATTATCAATGAGCAGGGTAGTGGTAGTGCTTATAATTCTAGGCCCCGATAGTGAAAGGAAAAACAAGGCGATGACGAGCATACGAAGTAAAACCAGCAACCATTCTTTCAATTTATTACGCCTCCGGTCTTGTGTTTTGAATTGCTCTAACCACATTAAGGATGGAATAAGAATGGGTTTGATGGCACGACGCCCTAATAAGTGTATGATGGGGACGATTAGCGCAAGAGCTGCACCCCATAACCATTGCGGCGTCTCAAATACCATCAGAAGAGCATTTAGTTAGAAAAGCTAAGGTAGTTTCAAAGACGAATTCCGCTTCCTCGCTTGTTTGATGGTTATGGATGACATGATCCTTACAAGCACAATTGGACCACTCTTTAATGGATGAGCCCAAATTTTCATGCATCCATTGCGCCTTCTCAACGCTGACCACTTTATCCCTCATTTCATCCGATTCATTCCACATCATTGTCAAAGAAGGCGTTGTAACCGCCTTAAATGTGGACTCCAACATGGTAGTTTCTAATAACCATTGCATTTGAACGACACTTTCCCAACAGTAAGAGCGGTGTTTACATTCCTCTATGATGCCATCTTCTCGCGGTGCTAGATCACGATAATCTTGACCTGAGGTCCATTTAAGTAACTCCAAACCCCAAGGACCATTTACCAATGCCGCTAGAGGATCATGCAATCTAATGTTGGGACTGTAATTTACTAAGGCATACACTTTATTTGGGAAAGTCGCCGCTAGTTTAAGGGCCAAAGGAGTACCCGTGCTGCAAGACATAATAATGACCTTCTTCCCTAATGTAGTAGCTAACGCGAAGTCTCTTTTCGCTTTCTCCCAAGCGGCGGTTGCAGTATAGGTTGCATATCTTATCGAATCTTCCTCTTGCAAGCCGTGCCCAGCAATTCGAGGATAATAGGCATTCGCCTTAAGTCGTTCAGCAATCCAAAAACGGACCGAATCGCCTTCATGCTGTGTTGCACTAAATCCATGTAAATACAATACGACGTATTCACTTTCTCTTTCGCCGTCCTGCCAGACAACGGAACTTAATGCGCAGGGTTCTGCATTTAAATGCCTATCGTAGTTCAATAAACTATCGTTGATTAGCTCCAAGGGAGTGTGTACCGCAGGAAAAGAGACACCGTAGTGTGGTGGAGCAGAGGTTGGTCCAGAATAATAAAATGCCGTTACTAACAAAAGAACGCTGACGCAGCTCCATACGATTCGTTTTAAAACCTTCATTCCAAAGCCTCTTTAAGGGTGAGCGGGAATTTTAATGGGTCCGCATTTAACTGTAAAACGCCTTTAAATGTAATCACATCGTCCGTGAGGTACCTTTCTGCCTTTGATAAATCCAATTCTAAAACACTCTCAGGACCAGCTGCTCCACAGAAGAAACAACTGGAGAACGGGAAAGCACTTAACGCATATTGTGCATTGACGGCATCTAGCGCTATGACATATCCTGTGATTTTCACATATTTCCCGTCCCATTTCTTCAACTCATCCGTCCAAACAGGAACTTGAACCCAGGTTGCTGTGGTGGGTTCGAATACTTCCTCAAAGGTTAGCCGTTCAAAGGTGTTCCAACTTAAACGCTCTTGAGCGAAGCTTGGCAAGCACAGGAAAATGGATAGGAGTAGGGTTAATCTTTTCATCCTGCAAATTCAACGTTTTTAAGAATAAAGAATAAACGGTACGGATCCTTCTTGTTGAATACGAGAAGGCCTTTAACGACAACGAATTGGTCTGTTATCAATGCATCCGGGCGCTCTTTAAATACTAGTTCAACCACCGTGTTGGGTTCAGCATTTCCACAAAAAAAGCAGCTCGAAAAGGCGTAGCGGCTCAGCGCATATTGACTGCCTTCAACATCAACAGGTACGAGGTAACCTTGCAGTACCACTTCGTGCAGTTCATAAGGGTCTAAATACGAAGGAAATTGCGGGGCAGTAAAGACCGTCTGGCGTGGTACTGTAGGGGACAGCCAAAAGTTCCCACGGAACGACTTTCTGTGCCAATGCTGGCATCGAATATGCGCTTAATACGAGAGTAAGCAGAAAGTTTTTCATTTCTTTTCTAGGTTTAGATACAGCAAAATAGCGGCTAGTGCGAGCGGTACTAAACCAATGGCCGCTTTAAATGCCGTTAGCGGCAAACTGAAAATGTTGAATAGCAGAAGGCCACATAATGCGCCAACAAGTCCTGCAAAGAGGTACAAGCCATAAGTAGCTGAGAAAATACGGCTCATTTTTACGCCTTTAATACGAAGAAGCTGTACTGTTGAGCGCTCGGTCATCCCAATAAAGTAGAGGAACGCAACAAAAAGAAGGCCTACGAAAGCGGAAATCACCTGACCATAAAGCGTTGCGCGATCTAGCAGGGGTTGCCATTGTTTTTGTAATTGGCCAAAGATGAAAACTGGAAACGCACCTTGCTCATTGGTACGCTTGGAAATTACTCCAGGAAGCATCAGGAGTCCAGACTTAGACTTTAACTTCACTAACAAAGATGTAAACTCTTTATTATCAGAATTATGCATCCCCAAGTAAGCTTCCTTTGTAACGAAGTAAGACTGTTCATCCGCAGCTCGTTCAGCGGTAAAGATTCCCGATATCTGTAGTTCGTGGTGTGCGTGCGTCTCACCCCTTGAATCGCTGCCGTGGGCAGTATGCACCGTTGTACCAAGGATATAGTTGTGTTGCGCAGCCAGAGCTGCACTTACAGCGATGTCGTTTGCATTCTGAGGTCGAGTACCTTCTTCGAAGTGAATACCAAACCAATCGTAGTAATTTGAATCGGTTCCAACGACAGGGATTCCGCCTATGTTATCCCCGAGTGATATCGCGCAAACCTCTTGAACTAACGGGTGTTTCTTCCAGTATTCTGCTGTCTCATTGTAAAGGTTACCCGTAGGGTTTTCCATCCGGTATAATGCACTCGCAACTATCTGGGTAGGTGCACCCTTATATCCGATAACCACATCAACTAGAGCGGCACTTTCTTGCCAGCGTTGATAGATATACTGCTGTGCAGCACCCGGCAAATGCAATACAATAGAGGTGAGTAAGGAAAGCACCAATGCGATACCCAAAACGACCCAACGTTTTTTAAACTGCGACCACCATATTCTGAATATTAGACTCATAATGCAATGTGGTGGTTTTGAATTGCGCCCTGGAGTAGCCGGACATCGTGGGTGACGATAATGAGTTTTTTGTTCGGATAATCACTGCGAAACTGCACAAAGAGTTCAATAGCAGTCAAGGCCCAATCATCATCTAATGCACTGGTCGGTTCGTCTAATAAAATCCATTGCGCATCTTCTGCTAAAACCCAAGCAAGCCAGAAGCGCTGTTGCTGGCCGATACTTAATTCGTCAGGAAGTTTATCGAAATGATCTTCAAGCCCAAGGGTAATTGCAATGGATTCCCAAGTTTTATCCACAGTCATCGAAAGTTGCTCCCGCAAGGACATGTAACTGATCCATTGCTGTTGTTGGGGCATTAAGGCCGTTTTCTCCGCATTGACCAATGCAGCTAGTTCAGTAGCTAAATCACCATGAAGTGCACGTAATAAGGTTGTCTTACCCACGCCTGAAGGACCCGTGACTAATGTTATTCCATCTGGAAATTTCAATTCCGGGTAGGTAAGCGTATAGGTTGGTGTAAGTTGTATCTCCATGGCAATCAAATCGAAGCTAGTGACAATACCAAAGCAACTGCGCTAAGGGCATAAATTAATTTCCCAACGATACCAAGGGTAATGCCTATGGTCGCAAGTAAAGCGCTGCGCAAACTCTTTGATATGCTGCTATTGGAACTGTATTGACCGATAAAGGCGCCTATGAATGCTCCTACAAACATTCCAGGGCCAGTAATCAACCCCAATAATAGCCCTATGGTTGCACCTCGAGAGGCGGCCTTTGATCCACCACCGCGTTTAGCAATGAATCCTGGCAAAAAATAATCAGCCAGGAAAAACAAGAGACCCACGAATGCCCACAGGTAAATCCACACTGTGCGATCAGGCGGTAGTGCACTGGACTGGGCGAGTAGGAGTAAACCCGCAGTCGATAGCAGAGGACCCGGCAACAAGGGCAATACAGCACCAACCACACCGGAAATCAATAAAATCCAAGCAACGAATTCCATTGTATAAATATACGAACTGCACGCCAAGGAATAGAGGCGGGATGCCTAGATTTACCATGTGCATTACGTAGTTGTAGATATTGAAACCACCGGCGGTAAACCCAACGGAAATGACATTACTGAAATAGGTATTGTCCATGTGCAACATAATAAAATTGTAAGGAGTTGGTCTTCCTTTGTGAAACCGGACAGAAGCATTCCATACAATATTCAGATGCTAACGGGTATTACCGACGATATGGTGGCTAATGCCCCAACTTTTGCCTCTCTGGCAGATGAACTGCTCCAAGAGTTACATGGTGATGTGTTCGTTGCACATTCCGTGAATTTCGATTACAGTTTTATAGAACGAGCATTCAAAGAAGCTGGAATTCAGTGGCGAATGCCGAAACTTTGCACGGTAAAATATGCAAAGGCGATGTTTCCCGAGTTTGGCCGGTATTCCTTAGCGCATTTAACACAGGCTTTAGCTGTTGCAAATGACAATCCGCACCGTGCCCTGAGCGACGCACTTTGTGCTGCAGAAGTCCTCATACACTGCTGCATTGCAGATTACGACGACCAGAAGTTGAACGATCCGAAATTAGGTTTATTGAAGCGCATTCAACTTCCTGACCTCATGCCAGCGTATTACTACGACGATTTACCTAAGGATCCTGGGGTTTACCAGTTCTTAGATGCCTTTAATATGCCGCTTTACATTGGTAAAGCAAATAATATAAAAAGTCGCATCACCCAACATTTCAGTACGGATCAAGGATCGACAAAGTACCAGCGCTTAATGAAGGAATGCCACAGTATTCGCTTCGAGCTGTTCCCAAACGAGACCTTAAGCCTCATCTACGAAGACCATTTGATCAGGCAACATTGGCCGCCTTTAAATAAAGCGCAGAAGAAACAGGCGCTGAAGTTTGGCCTGTACAGCTACGAAAATGGGAGAGGAGAGGTTAAATGGGTAGTTCAAAAAGCAATAGGGAGCGGTGCGTTACGGAAATTTGGTTCATATGTGAGCGGGCAGCAGTGGTTGGCCGATTATTTACAATTGGCACGTAAAATGGAATGGACTCAGCGAGAAGCGCTTGATCAATTGATGCAAAGCAATAATCAGCGGCTCATTTTAGCCTTACCCTACGAACAGCAAGGAGCATTATTTATTGAGCGCGGAAGTATCACGGGAATTTATACCGGTAATGATTACCTCACAAATGAAGAGTGGGCGAGAACTCACTTTATACCGGTAAGTCCTTCGCCCACTATCAATGCAATTGGGATGAAACTGCTTGAACAGCATCCCGATCAAGTATTTCTACTTTAAAACTATTCTTTCAAATCTTTAGATTCTTCCTCAACTTTAGACTCATTATCTGCGGAGGCTTCAGGAAGTGCATCCACATCCGTATTCTCTAGCTTAGGAGCCTTATCAATCGTGAAGTCTAAGGTTTCACCATTTAGATCAATGTGGATCGTATCTCCCTCAGTGATTTCTTTCGAAATAATCTTCTCTGCCAACGGATCTTCAATCAATTTTTGAAGCGCACGAGCTAAAGGACGCGCACCAAAAGCTTCATCAAATCCTTCATTGGCCACAAAATCCTTCGCTTTATCGCTCAGATGGATGTGGTATCCTAAGTCCTGGACACGTCCGAATAAACTACGCAATTCAATATCAATGATATTGTGGATGTTTTCTCGAGAAAGTGAATTAAACAGCACCACATCGTCAATTCTATTCAAGAATTCCGGTGCAAAGGCTTTTTTCAAAGCACCTTGAATCACACTGTTTTCGAGGTCCGATTTACGCTGTTCACGTGCGGAGGTCCCAAATCCAACTCCTGTGCCGAAGTCTTTCAACTGACGGCTACCTAAATTCGAGGTCATGATGATGATGGTATTCTTAAAATCCACTCTGCGGCCTAGGCTGTCCGTGATCTGCCCATCGTCTAAGGCTTGCAACAAAAGGTTAAACACATCCGGATGCGCTTTTTCTATTTCATCCAAAAGAATGACAGAATACGGTTTACGACGAACGCGCTCCGTCAATTGACCGCCTTCTTCATAACCCACGTATCCCGGGGGGGCGCCAACCAGCCTACTGATTGCAAATTTTTCCATGTATTCGCTCATATCGATGCGAATCATGTTGTCCTCACTATCAAAAAGTAGCTTTGTCAATTCCTTAGCTAACTGCGTCTTACCAACTCCCGTAGGACCCAGGAAAATGAAGGATCCTATCGGTTTGTTTGGATCTTTTAGACCCGCTCTATTGCGTTGAATGGCGCGAACAATTTTCTTCACTGCCTCGTCTTGACCGATCACGTTTGAACGCAATTGATCCTCCATCTGAGAGAGTTTCTCCAGCTCTTGTTGAGCCACACGTTGAACCGGTACACCAGTCATCATCGCGACAACTTCAGCAACCTCTGGTTCATCAACGGTCTTCCTGTTCAGTTTTATACTGGCCTCCCAAGCTTCACGAGCACTTTCTAACTGAGCTTCCATTTTCTTTTCATCGTCACGAAGACGCGCAGCTTCCTCGTAGCGTTGGCTTTTGACAACGGCAATTTTTTGCGCCTTAATGGCTTCCAATTGCGCTTCAAGCTGTGTGATATTATCCGGCACCTCGATATTTGTGATGTGCACACGCGAACCTGCCTCATCCAGCGCATCAATAGCTTTATCTGGGAGATGACGATCGCTGATGTACCGTTGCGTCAAACGCACGCAAGCCTCAATTGCCGCAGGCGTATAGATCACGTTGTGATGCTCTTCGTATTTATCTTTGATGTTATTCAAAATTTGAACCGTCTCTTCGGGTGATGTAGGATCTACGGTCACCTTTTGGAATCTACGCTCAAGGGCGCCATCTTTTTCAATAAACTGGCGGTATTCATCTAAGGTAGTTGCTCCAATACATTGAATCTCGCCACGAGCCAGCGCCGGTTTGAACATATTGGAAGCGTCTAAACTTCCCGTTGCGCCACCCGCACCAACGATCGTGTGCAATTCGTCAATAAATAGGATGATATCGTCGTTCTTTTCCAGTTCATTCATCAGCGCCTTCATACGCTCCTCGAACTGACCACGGTATTTCGTGCCCGCAACCAAACTGGCTAAATCTAAACTAACCACACGCTTGTCAAAGAGAACACGGCTTACTTGCTTGTTTACAATGCGTAGCGCCAAGCCCTCAGCAATAGCACTTTTACCTACACCTGGCTCACCAATCAACAATGGATTGTTTTTCTTGCGTCTACTTAGAATCTGTGAAACGCGTTCTATTTCTTTTTCGCGACCGACAACCGGGTCCAATTTTCCCTGGGCCGCAGATTTTGTCAAATCCTTTCCAAAGTTATCGAGTACCGGCGTTTTGCTTTTTTCTTTTCCGCGTTCACGTTGCGGCGATCTGCGCGCTCCACCTGCGCGACCTGCGTCGTCCATATCGTCCTCTTCGTAACTCATGGAAGGGGAGGGTAAATCAGCATCATCCGAATCGCTAGTGCTGTCGGATTCAATGTAGTTGCTCTGGTATTCGCTTTTGACAGCATCATAGCTGGCTCCTAATTGGCCCATGATACCACTAATGGGGTCATTGTCATTGCGCAAAATACACAACAACAAATGCGGCGTTCTTATGACTGGACTCTGAAATAATTTGGCTTCTAAGAAGGTCGTTTTTAACGCCTTTTCCGCCTGACGCGTCAAGGGTAAATTTTTACCACTAACCTGAGTATTCGTGGCATATGGAGCGGCGACCTGCTCAATTTTACTGCGTACCTGTTTCAGGTCCAAACCCAAATCCTTCAAGATTTGAATGGCCGTTCCATCACCGTCTCTTAAAATTCCAAGCAATAAATGCTCTGTTCCTATGTAATCATGGCCAAGACGGAGCGCTTCTTCCTTACTAAAGGTGATCACATCTCTCACTCTGGGGCTAAAGTTCTCTTCCATAATTCTCGTTTTGTGGTGTCTTACTCTTAGAACACAATACGTGCCAAAGGGTTCTATTCAAATCTAAAGGCTCTTTTCGGCAGTTCCCGGGGTCCAATTCAATGGTTTGTTAACATTCGAATGTGGATAAATGCTCTAAGTAAACCCATAGCAAATGGGACTTACAGCCCATCAAAAAGCTATATTTGAAAATTACGAAAAAACCCGGCTTCGGCCGCACTAAATACTGACAATATGGCGCAGGGAGAACGCATTATTCCCGTAAATATTGAGGAGCAAATGAAAAGCTCCTACATCGATTATTCGATGTCGGTCATCGTTTCTCGTGCACTTCCAGACGTGCGTGACGGTTTAAAACCCGTTCACCGCCGTGTCTTATACGGGATGCATGATATGGGTGTTACCAGCTCGAAGGCTTATAAAAAATCGGCTAGAATTGTAGGGGATGTACTGGGTAAGTACCACCCCCACGGCGATAGCTCTGTATACGACACGATGGTGCGTATGGCGCAGGACTGGTCCTTACGTTATACCCTCGTTGATGGTCAAGGTAACTTTGGTTCTGTCGATGGAGATAGCCCTGCAGCAATGCGTTATACGGAGGTTCGTATGCGCAAGATCGCTGAAGAGATGCTTGCCGACATTGACAAAGATACCGTCGACTGGCAGTTAAACTTTGATGATTCGTTAAAGGAACCTACGGTACTTCCTACACGCATACCTGGCTTACTAGTAAATGGAGCATCCGGTATTGCTGTAGGTATGGCTACAAACATGCCGCCACACAACCTCACGGAGAGTATCAACGCGATCAATGCTTATATCGAAGACGATACTATCGAGATTGATGAGTTGATGAAGCACATCAGCGCACCAGATTTCCCCACCGGAGGGACCATTTATGGTTACGAAGGTGTTAGAGATGCATTTCACACGGGTAGGGGACGTATCGTCTTGCGCGGAAAAGCGACTATTGAAGAAGTACGCGGTCGTGAATGTATTATCGTAACGGAAATTCCATACCAGGTCAACAAGGCCGAAATGATCAAGAAGACCGCAGAATTGGTCAACGACAAGAAGATCGAAGGAATTTCAGATATACGTGACGAAAGTGACCGTAAGGGTATGCGCGTAGTCTATGTACTCAAGCGTGATGCTGTACCTAATGTGGTACTCAACAAACTCTACAAATACACACAGCTTCAAAGTTCCTTCTCTGTCAATAACATTGCTTTAGTCAATGGTCGTCCAGAAATGTTGAACCTTAAGGACATGGTGAAGCATTTCGTAGCACACCGTCACGATGTAGTTGTTCGTCGAACGGAATATGAACTTCGTCAAGCTGAAAAACGCGCTCACGTTCTCGAAGGATTACTTATTGCCATCGATAACCTTGATGCGGTTATTAAGCTCATACGTGCTTCAGCGACAGTTGACGAGGCAAAATCTGGATTGATGTCTGAATTCAAGCTTTCAGATATCCAAGCGAAAGCTATCCTCGAAATGCGTCTTCAGAAGCTTACTGGTCTCGAGCGTGATAAAATCAAGGCAGAGTACGAAGAGTTAATGAAAACCATCGAATACCTAAAAAGTATTCTAGGCGACAAGTCATTAAGAATGGCGATCATTAAAGATGAGCTTATCGAGATTAAGGATAAATACGGTGATGAACGTAGAACGGATATTGAATTCGCGGGTGGTGATGTAAGTATCGAAGATATGATCCCTGATTCTGAAGTGGTTATCACTATTTCGCATGCGGGTTACATTAAGCGTACACCGCTCTCGGAATACAAGAAACAGAATAGAGGAGGCGTTGGAACTAAAGCCGCGAGCACTCGTGATAAGGACTTTATTGAACATGTATATGTAGCCACGAACCACCAGTATATGCTCTTCTTCACTGAGCAGGGAAGGTGTTTCTGGATGCGTGTTTACGAGATACCTGAAGGTAGTCGTCAAAGTAAGGGTAGAGCAATACAGAATTTGATCAACCTGCCACAGGATGATAAAGTATTGGCCTTCATTAACGTCCTCAACCTCAAGGATGAGGACTACATCAACAATCACAATATTGTGATGTGTACGAAGAAGGGTATCATTAAGAAAACTTCTTTAGAGGCATACAGTCGTCCCCGTGTTAACGGAATCAACGCTATTACCATACGAGAAGGGGATACCCTGCTTGAAGCTAAATTAACGAATGGCGAACAGGACATCATGCTTGCGGTACGCAGCGGAAAAGCGATTCGCTTCCCTGAAGCGAAGGTTCGTATCATGGGTCGTAGTGCCTCTGGAGTTCGCGCCATTACCGTAGATCATGAAAATGACGAAGTGGTAGGAATGATCGTGGTCAAGGAAGGTGATGGATTTGATGTGATGGTTGTGAGCGAAGCCGGCTACGGTAAGCGTTCCTCATTAGAGGATTATCGTATCACCAACCGTGGCGGTAAAGGTGTCAAAACCATTACTGTAACGGATAAAACAGGTGAACTGGTCTCTCTTAAAGCAGTGACCGATGAGGACGATTTGATGATCATTACGAAAAAAGGCACCATGATTCGTATGGGTGTCGATACCTTAAGAGTAATGGGTCGTGCCACACAAGGTGTCCGCTTAATCAACCTTCGTAACGGAGATGAAATTGCATCCATTGCAAAAGTTCCAGCAGCTGAGGAAGAAGAAGGAGAACTACTCGACGCGGACGGCAATGTAATCATCGCAGTAGAAGGAGAGGAGAATGCATCAGCACCCGAAGCTCCTACAGAAAGCGAAGATTAATAACATTATTTTGAACAATGGCGCGGTGTTTGTTCTTTTAGAGACACTTACATTTGTGACCTTATTTAAAAATTGAAACTGAAAACAATGAAAAAAGTACTCGTCGCCTTGTCAATGGCAATGTCTTTAGGTCTTTCTGCACAGGAGGCTCCTAAAGTAACTAGTGCAATTATCGCATTAAGAGGCAATGAATTGGTAGAGGCTAAGGGCTTTATTGATGAAGCAACCGACATTATCGCTAGTAAAAACCAAGCCGAGATTAAAGAAAAAATCTTATCAAAGTTTTACTACAACAAATCGTTAATCTATTCTAAGATTGCTGCTTCTCCGGATGCTGCTATTAAGGCGCTCGACGAGAATGCAAATGATGTGGCTGCGCAGAGTATTTTGGATTTGATCAAGTTTGAATCTGTAGCTAAGAAGCAACCGTACACGGCCGATGCCATTCAAAATATCCCAAACATTGCCTATAACTACCTCATTGAGGCAAGTGCGGCATACGAAACAGGAGATTATGAAGGTGCTTATAACGGTTACATGAGTGCTTACGAGCTTAAGAAAAATGAGCTTCTTGGTAAGTCTGCAAGCCTCGATACAGGATTGTTATTTAATGCAGGAATCATTGCTGGTCAGGCCGGTAATTTAGAAGCAAGTGTAGGCGCATTCCGCAGTTGTTTAGATTTGGGTTATACCGGTGTTACGTTTACAGCTACTGATATCCTGGGAAATCCTAAGCAATACCCGAACAAGGCGGCTATGGAGAAAGATATCACTGCGGGTTTAGCTACAGATCCTGTGGTAGGTGAAGATGTTCGCCCGAGTGTTTACATCAGCTTAATTAATGCTTATAAAAAGTTAGAAGATGCTGAGAAGTATGATGCTGTATTGAGCGAAGCAAGATCTAAATACCCTGAGAACAAGGATTTACTAGATATTCAGTTACAGTCTTTCCTTGACAATAAGGATTATGATGGCGCTTTGGCCAACCTTGATGAAGCCATTGAAAAGAATCCGACCAAAGGAATCTATCACTTTGTGAAAGGTAATATCCTACAAACCGAGNTNAAAGATTTAGATGCNGCACTTACTGAATANAAGCGTGCAGTTGAATTGGATTCTACGTTAAGTGATGCNATGTACATGTGTGGTCTAGTTTACATTGATCGTGCGAATGAAATCACTGAACAGATGAATAACCTAGGTTTGAACGAAACGCGTAAATACAACGCGTTAAAGGACAAACAAAAAGGCGTATTCGAAGAAAGCTTACAGTATTTCGAAAAGTCATACGAAATGAATCCTGAAGATATGGACATTGTTCGTGCACTTATGGAGGTTTACCGTAAGGTTGGTGATTACCAGAAGTCTATGGACATGAAGGCGGTTTTAGAAGCCGCTGGCGAATAATCCAGACCTAAAGAAAACATTTGAAGACCTCAGTATAGACTACTGGGGTTTTCTTTTACCCTTAATACATTTAGGTTATAATATATATTATGTTAAATAGTGTTTTTACATAATGAGAGTGTCTACCCCGTTGTAGGTTTCGAGCCGCGTTTCATTGTGCCCTTAGTCTTACTGTAATTATCTTTTGAACGGGCCATCTGATCTTCGTAACGCGGATCCGGAATAACAGCCAGCTTATACAAAGCCGAAGCCTCGATGCTGTAAAAGCCAAATTCTTCAACTATACGGCCTTGAACCTTATAGAGTCCTTTACCGCGGAATGGAAATTGAGCAGCAATGTTTGGAAAATGTACGCTATCTAGAAAATCCCCGTTCTGATCTACGAATGTGGCGAAATTCATACGGTCTCCTTTTTGCGTCTTTGTATCCTTGACGGTAACCAAATATCCATAAGCAATCACAAAATGTCCTAGTTTCTCTGGAAATTCTATGGCTGTAGTCCCTTGATTCATAGGCTCATCTGCTAATAAAAACGGATCAGCCAATGGAAATCCTAGTAATTCTATTTCATCGAAAGCCTGCTCTAATGCAGATTGCTCTAAGAGCGGAACCTTATAGTCGTGTGAACTCACCGTTCCCTTAAATAAACTGAGTGATGCAGCGGGTACAGCCGACTGTTTGTGTCCCTTGAGCATGTGGTGCGCTTCCCACAATAATGTTTGTTTGGCTACGCCTGTAAACCTAAAAGCACCTATTCTGATCAGCAGTGATAATTGTTCAATGCCAATAGGTACGCGGTCTATAAAATCTGTAAGATTACTAAAGGGGCCTCCCTCCTGTCTTTCCCGACCTATGGTCACTCCTACGGTCTCATCTAAACCGTGCAGCAAAACAAAACCTAAATAGATTGTTGTTCCGCGAATGACTGTGGGGTAATCGCCCTGCTGTACACATGGAGCTTCCACTATTCCGCCAAGTTTCCTGGCCTCGTGTACATAAAACTCCGTACTGTAAAAGCCGCCGAAGTTATTGATGACAGCCACCATGTACTCCAGAGGATAATGTGCCTTTAAATAGAGGCTTTGATAACTTTCAACAGCATAAGAAGCACTGTGTCCTTTAGCAAAAGCGTAGCCCGCAAAACTTTCTATTTGACGCCAAATATCCTGTGCCAATTCCAAACTATACCCACGTGCTTTACAGTTTTCAAAATACTGATTTTCAACACGTTTAAACTCCTCTCTTGAACGAAATTTCCCCGACATACCGCGGCGCAAAACATCTGCTTCACCCAAAGATAAACCGGCAAAATAATGGGCCACTTTAATCACATCCTCCTGGTATACCATCACCCCAAACGTATCTGGCATGATATCAAGTAATACGTGGTGCGCATCTTGACGCCGCTCTGGATCGGTGAAGCGCAATATGTATTCGCGCATCATACCACTGTTACTAACCCCCGGGCGTATAATGGAACTTGCTGCAACTAAACCGAGGTAGGTATCCACCTTTAGTTTCTTAAGCAGCATGCGCATCGCAGGCGATTCGACATAAAAGCAGCCCATGGCCCTGCCGTCGCGCAAAATAGATTTGATTTTCTCATCCTGCTTGAATGCCTGTAAGTTTCGGATGTCTAGGAGTCTGTCCTCTGGTTTATTCTTACGAATAATATGCAGCGCATCTTGAATTTTAGAGAGCCCGCGTTGACTAAGGATATCAAATTTGTGTAGTCCAATATCTTCTGCCACCACCATATCAAATTGCGTTGTTGCAAAGCCTTTCGGTGGTAAAAAAGTCCCTGTATGGTAATGTATGCTCTTTTCAGCAATCAAAATCCCTCCAGCATGAATGCTTAAATGGCTTGGAAATCCCTGGATATAAGTGCTATAGCGTAGTACGAGGTGGCCTAATTGGTCCAATTCATTGCTAGTAAACTTCCCCCTACTCAATTTATCTATCTCATGTTTAGGCAGACCAAACACCTTCCCCAATTCACGAACTACCGCGCGGTATTGAAACGTATTGTAGGTAGCTAGTAGCGCGGTATGCGGAAAACGTTTAAAGATGTATTGGGTAATATCGTCTCGATCACGCCAGGAAAAATCAAGATCAAAATCTGGAGGAGATGTCCGGTACAGATTAATGAAGCGCTCAAAATACAAGTCCAATTCAATAGGGTCTACATCTGTGATTTTCAACAAATAAGCGACAATACTATTTGCCCCACTCCCACGCCCAACGTAGAAATAGCCGCGTTTTTGGGCATAGTTTACAATGTCCCAGTTGATTAAGAAATAGGACACAAAGTTCTTCTTTGCAATCAGTTCCAGCTCCTTCTCTATACGCTCCTTTACTTTGAAGTCTACCGTTGGATAACGATAAGCTATGCCATCATAAGCCAATTTTTTTAGCAGGCGTAAATCCTTCTGTTTTGAACCGGTATAGGTCTGTAAGTTCAGTGAGGCTTCATCCGGCAACAAGACAGTACAGTCCTCTAATACCTGTTGGGCCTGGCGTAGTAAGTAAGGTACTTCAGCATAAGCACTCCGTAATTCATCGTTAGACAGGTACAGATCGTCTTCTTTTGCTTGTTTATCCTTTGAGAGTTTGCTCAGTAAGGTATTCTCATCAATAGCACGCAGTAAGCGGTGTGCATTGTGGTCTCGCTTTCCTCTAAAAGTTGCCGTAGGCATTGCAATAAGTTTGTGCTGACGACTTGCATGTGGTGAAAGGTGTAGGAAGCGCAACTGGTCTGCCCCTACTCCTATAAGTTCGTTTGGTGCTAGTGGCGCATCGGGCGGAAGACTTTCTAAAGGATAAATAATCCAGGCGTCTTTAAGTGCTGCGACCGGAGCGCGCGATGAAAATCGCTGCTTTCGATGAAGATGTTCTGATAAGTGATCATTGATTTGGCGAAAGCCTTCCCAATTTTTAGCCAATGCCACATAACAGGGCGTTATTCCATTTCTAAAATCTACTCCGATGACTGCACGCTTTTTAGGGTGATTGCGTAAAAGATAGAGCACGGTCATGCATGCCGAAGTGTTATTAATATCAGTGATAGCCATCACTGGCCAGGGCTGGCTTTCGAAGAAAGCCAGCCACTCTTTAGGCGAAAGTACCCCGTAACGCAAGCTGTAATAACTGTGCGAGTTCACTAACATCTCTTCTGTTTTTTATAGTCTCTAGAAGCCTAGATCCAGCTTGCGTTGACGTGCTTGAGTCATCCCCATTCCTTGTAAACCCAGGTGGGTATGAATTTCATAATCGTATTCCGTAACCAAACGCTCTCCAATGGGCCTGAGTAATTCCGGTCCATTGCTCCTAGGATTTTTTATTGCCGCTGCTATTGGATAAGCATTAAGTTCTTCAGCAGGATATGGAAAAAGTAAATCCGTTACCTCTGCTAATGGTGTCGTAGGGTCTAACCAAATAGATTCATCTTCTTCATTGAGAATTACAGGTGATCGGTGGTGATCGATAGCAGCTGTGATTTTATTGCTCACCGTTGTAATAATCGCAAAACTATCGACCATCTCGCCGGTATCTGGATTTACCCAGGTATCGTACAATCCAGCGAAAGCGAAAGGAGCTCCATCCCTTTTATAAATGACGTACGGTTTTGACAAACGCTCTTTTTGTGGTCCCTCTATAAATCCATCCGCCAGTACAAGACAACGTTTAGACCGAATGCTTTGTCGAAAGGCTGGCTTCACTGTAATGCCCTTTGCACCACGGTAGGTAGGGTTATTTTCCTTATTGTGATCCCCTTCTGAACGAGCATTAAAAAGGTAAAATGGTTTCTTCGCCCAATACGGAGTAAATCCAAACTGGTAATGCTTTATACGATCGGAATGTTCCTGTGTAATCACAGGTGCTAATGTTCCTATACCAATATTAGTATTCGGCGTAAAGAGTTCTGGACGCTCTACAAGTGCGCTGAACCGCTTCTCTACGGCCTTTACTTTACTAATAGCTACATATCTACCACACATATTTTCCTCTCTGTTTGTCTACGTTTACTGATGTCTGTTCGCTAAAAGTGGTGGTGGTTCACCGTTAAATGGATTTGTCCTTCCTATGGTTTTAGCACCTAGAGAAACGGCGCGCAACACTGAACGATCACCGAACCGTTGTCGTATGTGATCCATAGCGCTGTAAAGTTTACTGAGCTCCTCACTCTCTTCAAACAGATTCATCTGATACCCTCCCCCTACTAAATGAGAGAAGCGAACACCTACCAAACGCACGAGCAATCTACGCTCAAAGAGTTTTTGGAACAGTTCCTTGACTTTAGGAATAAGAAGGTGATCTGCCGCAGTATATGGTATGCGTGCTTGAAGCGTATGGGTGTTGAAATCTGAATATCTAATCTTAACGGTAATGCAAGAAGTTAACTTATCACCACGACGCAACTGATAGGCAAGATTCTCCGTCATAGCAACGATAATTCCTTCAAGCTTAACCACATCGATAGTATCCTTAGCAAAAGTGCGCTCTGTTGAAATACTCTTGCGCTCTTGGTAAGGGACAACAGGGCTCTGATCAACGCCCTGAGCCTTATGCCAAATCACAGCACCGTGCTTACCCATGACACTTTGCATCATCTCCAATGGCATTTCTTGCAACGTTTGAATACGGCGTACCCCTAGATTTCGAAGAGTCTGGTAGGTCTTCTCTCCCACCATGGGAATCTTACGAACCGATAAAGGTGCTAGAAACGGACGCTCCAGCCCTTTTTGAACGAAAATCTTATTATTAGGCTTCGCTTCACCTGTGGCGACCTTACTAACTGTTTTATTTAAAGACAAACCAAAACTAATGGGTAATCCTGTTTCCTTAATGACACGGTCCCTTAGTTCACTGGCAAATTTGAAGTTCCCAAAGAAGCGATCCATACCTGTGAGATCAACATAAAACTCGTCTACCGATGTTTTCTCGTAAACCGGTACATCCTCTTTAATAACATCTGTGACTAAGTTGGAGAATTTGCTGTAGTTTGCGGAATTCCCTCGAATGATAATGGCTTCAGGACAAAGAGAACGAGCCATACGCATGGGCATGGCAGAATGAACTCCAAACTTTCTCGTCTCATAACTGCACGCTGCAACTACCCCTCGATCACCAGTACCGCCAATGAGTATAGGCTTACCATTTAGGCGGCTATCCATCAAGCGTTCAACGGAAACGAAGAACGTATCAAGGTCCATATGTAAGATGGAGCGATCCATGAATTCAGAGGTATTTAGTTAAGTAAGGACCCACCACAGGCAGTTCGAGCGGCTCGAAGGCCGCTCAAAAACACAATGGATGACGTTGTCTTTACGTGTTAATTAGTTGTCTTTCAGATGATTCATCTCTTTTTTTAGATCTGCCATCATGTGCATGAGCTGAGACATTTCTTGACCTGTACCTGCGGCAGGTAATTCAAAGCTGGTATAACCAACCGCTTTCCAAACCTCTACCAAGCGGTCTACAGGAACCGTGTAAGGCGCAAACTGTGGGTTATCTGATTTCAGCATTAGTTCACCGATGTGGAGGTTATTAATGACACGCTTGTAAACAACACCCTCGTCTTTCGTAATCAAAACATGACACTCGTCATTGCGAATAGATTTCCAATCTTGAACATATTCTGTAATCACGTACGATCCCGGTTTGATAGGAAGCATGCTCTCCCCTCTAATTTGAAATACTCTGTAGGTACGGTCCTGAGGCAGCTCAGGAAAGGGCATGGAAAAACGCGGTAATGCACCAATATAATCAGCATCGCCATAGCCACTGAGGTATCCCGCTGAAGCCTTTACAGGAACCAACGTTCCCAGCTCCCTCTCGTCTGTACCGTCAACTACAACAGGCAAAATACGCAACTGAGCACCACTAATATCTGCTTTAGGAATACTGCTAGAACCGGAAAGATCCTTGTTTACAAAATCATCCAAGCGTACCTGGAAATAAGCGGCTAAATGCTGCAGTGTATGTAGACGAGGCTCCGCCCTACCTTCTTCATACGCACCTATCATGGCGCGTTTTACACCAATTTTAGTAGCCAGTTGCTCTTGTGTGAGCGCCTCCTTCTTGCGAAGGAACTTAAGGTTGTTTTTTACGTAATTCATAAGGCCGTATCTTTAGTACGTCAAGAAAAGCGAGCACGCGTTTCTTATTTGACTATGCTAATTTAGTTAGAATTCTAATATTTTCATCATTACTGCTGCTAATTTTTTTTGCACGTGGATTTAGAATACGCCTTAAATGAAATCGATAGCGCTAAAGATTGGCACTACGCTCCTCTTGTAGCGGCAGGAATTGAACGTCCTGAAGCGCTAGATGCTATTATCGAAAGAGCTTTTAACGGCACTAAGAAAGAGCGGATGCGCGGCTGTTGGATCCTGCACCACATCAGCGACAGCAGGCCTGAACTCTTTTACAAGAAGGAGTGGGAAATGATTGCCCAATTGGACCAAATGAAAACCGATGCCGAGGCACGCTTCATTCTACGCTACTATTCAAAATATCAACTGCCTAGACACGATGAGCGCGAAGGGTTATTGCTCGATTTTAGTTTCAATACCATTGTCGCACCCAGTCAAGCCGCCGCTCCTAGGATATATGCAATGAGCATTGTACATAGGATGGTGAAAAAATACCCGGAACTCGCATCAGAATTGGCGCAAAGCATAGAAATAGCTTGCGAATACGGCACACCCGGCATGAAGAACAGGGGCGGTAAAATTCTAAAAGACCTTATGAAAAAAGGCTTACTCTAACGGATAGCCTGCCATGGCATTTCCTGCCAAAAAACCGCCCGTCCAAGCCGCTTGAAAGTTGAACCCTCCAGTGATTCCATCAATATCTAGAATTTCGCCGGCAAAATAGAGGTTCGTGCAAACCCGTGAACTGAAGGATTTAAAATCGACATCGCGAAGGTCTACACCACCTGCCGTTACAAATTCATCTTTAAAGGTGCTCTTCCCAGAAATTTGGAAAACGGCACAACAGAGTTCCGAAGCTAACTGCTTCAGGTCTTTTCCAGCTAGATCGCCCCACGTTGCTGTACTTTTTATTCCAGCCCCTGCTACCATTGACTTCCAAAGGCGCAATGGAATCCCATAATGTGCATGGTTGCCAATTCTTTTTTTACCGCTGTGCTTCTTTTCTTCATTAAAATCTGCCAACACCTCCTCTTCATCACGACCGATCCAATTAATCATAATTGGGAACCGGTAGAAACGATCATTAAGCTCTCTGGCTCCCCAAGCGCTAAGACGCAAGATTGCTGGCCCAGAAAAACCCCAATGTGTAATGAGTAATGGCCCAGAAGCCTCAAGATCTGAAGCGGCAACTTGAACAGTAGCATTCGGAAGACTTATGCCACTTAACCCCTTAATGCGTTCATCTTTGCTATTGAAAGTGAACAACGATGGAACGGGTGTAACTATTTTATGCCCCAATTTTTTGAGGTTATCCCAAACGGCTTTTGAAGATCCGGCTCCTATCATTAATTGGTCCGCGATATAGATTTGTCCGTGTGTAGTAAGCACCTCCCAACGCTCATCTTCACGCTGAGTAAAAGACTTTACCCCAGAGCTCGTATGCACCTTAATTCCAGTGGCATCTGCGATTTCTTTAAGACAGTCTGCAATGGTCGCAGAAGAATCTGTAACGGGAAAAACGCGGTTATCGGGTTCAATTTTTAACTCTACCCCGCGATCAGCAAACCACTCCATGGTATCGCCCGGTTGGAATTTGTGAAACGGCCCCAACAATTCTTTCTCACCTCTCGGGTAATGCGTGACCAATTCACGAGGATCAAAACAAGCATTCGTCACATTGCAACGGCCGCCGCCAGAGATTAATACCTTCCCCAAAACGTCTTTTCCTTTTTCAAGAATGACAATATTTGCTTCCGGTTGTGCCTCTGCACATGCTATAGCCGCGAAATATCCCGCAGCACCGCCTCCAATAATTATTACCTGTTCTGACACGGTCCAAAATTACGACAAAGTGATGCACAAAAGAGATGTTTAAAAAATAACATTAACGTATATTTGCAAACAAATCTACTGAAAGATGAACTTAAGAGAAGCACTGGAAGAATGCCTTCGCAAACGCCCCTTTATCGAAGAGGCATTAGGAGAAGACCTGATCAATCTCAGCTCTCTTGCCCGATTAATTAAGCACGACATAGAACACCTTACCGGAAAGGAAATCAAAGAAAGTGCAGTGGTCATGGCAATTCGTAGACGAGAGCCGCGTCTTCAACTAAAAATGCAGCATAAACTGCAACAGTTCATTGGGACCTTAGGCGACATTATCGTTCGTTCAAATCTAGTAGCCTATACCTATAAGAAAACACCAGCATTGCCCTCAAAACAGGCGAAATTCATCACCTATATCGCGGATCTACCCAGCGGTTTTCACAGCTTCACCGGAGGTATGGAAGAAACCACAGTGGTGGTAAGTGAAGATTATACGCTTGCTCTTGAAAAAGCCATGATCGGTGAAAAATTACTGGATCGAGCCATGGATTTAAGCTCCATCACACTGCGTTTACCCGATAGCAGTTCGGAGGTTATTGGTTTGTATTACTTTTTCTTTAAGCACATCGCCTCTGCAGGTGTTCCCATCAAAGAAATTATATCTACTACCAATGAAGCGACTTTCATTGTACACAATAAAGACGTGAATGCCGCATTTGCAACTATAAACACCATCAAAAAGCCGCTGTAGAAAACCTTTAGTTTTTCACATTATTTGCAAATACCAGGCACTCTTACCAGATTAATTGGACTAATCTTTAAAACCATTGTTATGGAAAATCATGTTCAATTAATTGGGAATCTAGGAATGGCTCCAGAATCCAAACAGATCAACAACACACTCCGTACTTCTTTTAGCCTAGCAACGAACACGGTCTACAAAGATGCCGAAGGCACCAAAAAGACCATGACCGACTGGCACAATGTGGTTGCCTGGGGTAAACTAGCGCAAACCATGAATGAGTACCTTAAAAAAGGTGATAAAGTGGGTATCGCTGGTAGACTGGTTACTCGAAGCTATGAGGACACCGAAGGACAGAAAAAGTACTTTACTGAAGTTGTGGCTAAGGATCTGCTATTACTCAGTAAAAAGCCCACAGACGCTTAACTAGCAAGAACTCCCCAGCGCAGCTGTTGGGGAGTTTATCCTACGATTAATCCATTTTCAAAAACCACTTCTCCCAAGACCGCTGTTATAGGCTGCCCGATAATCAAAGGAGCGGACAAGGCCATTGCCGCACCGTCAGTCTCTTTCATGCGTGGACGCGATGCTAAATCACCTAATTCATCCACCATATAATACATCCCTTGCGCATGACCGTTCACATAATAGACTCTTTTAACAGCAATATCTACGCGCATTCTAGCATATAAAACACCCGTAAACACCCACTCTAACTGGCCTTCTTTATTCTGCGGCAATGCATCATAAACCGCTGAGGGCTCATCGTCTGCATGCAACAATGCAACCATGGCATTTAATCCAAATAGACGCGCTTTCATGCGCTCAAAATCGTCCACACTTACCCCACTTTCAAAAAGCACATTAGGTATTCCCTGCGCCATAAGGTAATCCCCTACTGCCGTGGGGTAAAATTCGTCGCTGTAACGTCCAATTCCCTCTAAGGGCACCCCCATTGTTCGAAGCGCATTACCCACTCGATTCATTACTGCCCTGCGCAGTGGAGTCATCGCACGGGATTCGTCAGCAGAAGGAACTAAAAATGACGTATACGCAGGCTCCTTATTTACGTGAAAAATAGAACGCTGATCGTGCAGATTAAGACACAATTCCGGTGATTTCATTTTTATCCATCCAATGAGCTTAGCGCTCTCAATAGTTTGAAAAGCTCTGAAATCTCGATTCAAATCGATGGAAAGTCCGTTTCGACGAGTGAATCGAACGTATGCATCTGGATTAATGACCGGTATGATATGTATAGAAAAGGCGCTTAAATCAATTTTCTTGCGTGTGTAGAGATCAATCAGCGAAAGCAACATGAACACACCTGTAGTCTCATTACCGTGCATACCGGCCCACATACAGATGCTACGCGAACCTGAGCCCAACGTAGTATTTAAAATGGGCCGTTCCTCAGATGAATAACCAATTATTTCCCAATTAAAGGCTGCCAACAATTCATTGTATGGCATATACCACTGGTTATCAGATAAATATTTAGAATCGGAGGCTGTGAACATTGCCGTAATTTTAAAGGTGAAGTTAACGCACAAACGCGAATTGCCCATCGAATACTACACGCTATGAAAAAAATTACGCTCGCCTGCCTCACGGCGCTAGTACTGAACTCAGCCTGCACTAAAGAAGAAAAGGTCCTGAACATTGGTTTTGGAAGCTGCAATGAACCCGATCAAACCCAACATCTTCTGCCTACGCTTAATACGGCATTAGATAGCCTTGATTACTTCATTTGGCTTGGAGACAACATCTATCTCAAAAATGGGCAATGGAACAGCTACGATAGCACAATGGCGCGCTATACTTCGGTTTTCGCTACGCCGGTTTTCGAAGACCTATTGAGTAAAAGCCATCATTTGGCGATTTGGGACGATCACGATGCAGGCCCAAACGACTGCGATCTATCGAATTTTTCTGGCTTTCCAACCACCATGCGCGCATTCAAAGACTTCTGGAAACCTGATTATCCCCAACCCAACACCAAAAGCTATTACGGGCGTAAGGTGCTTGCAGAAGGTCAAGTTGATCTCTTTCTCTTGGACAATCGAAGTTTTAGAACACATAAAGATTCAGCGAATGCCACTGTTTTTGGCGCTGAACAATTGAATTGGTTCCAAAACGCATTGAACCATTCCACAGCGCAAGTCCACATCATTTGTATGGGAGGACAGCTTTTAAACACAGCGAAGGTATTTGAGAATATGAGTAATTACCCTGATGAACGTGATTTGTTGCTGCAATGGCTCTCCAGTTCGCCTGGAAGACCTATTGTATTGACGGGAGATCGCCACAGTGGTGAAATCAATGAAATAGTGATTAGCGGCACATCCATTCTAGAAGTCTGCGCCTCGCCGCTTACAGCAAATGCTCATCCNCACCACGATGAAAAGAACAGTACGCGAATACACGAAAAGACTACCGATACACAACATTTTGGAGTGTTACAATTGAAACTTTNTGAAGGAAAGAGTAGCGCGCTCCGTGTAGGCCTCTATAATTCAAACGGAACAGCGATTTTTTCACACCGTGAAACACTNTAGATTNTAGTTTTAAATATCTATNTTTCAGTATTTTAACAACGNTTATGTGAATCNTTACTTCCGNTNTNGGTTTTTACAATANGATGATCTGGATTTCATGAAAATACAACTGTAACACCTTGTTTCACATGTGTAAATTTGATTACATTTGTAACAATGGAAGAGATTGTACAGCGTTTAAAAGCCTACATGGAACGGGAGGGACACTCACCGTCTAGCATGGCACATGCGCTTGGCATGAACCGCCCTACTCTAGTCCATATTTTAAACGGGCGGAACAAACCCAACCTGCAACTCATTCAGAAATTGTGCGCTTTTGACGATGATTTAGATATTCGTTTTATTCTCACCGGTGAACGTTCTAAGAGCCGCAGTACGGCACCCAAAGAAGTAATTCCCGTGCAACCCATCAAAGCACCGGAGCCAACCCCTACTCCTTCGCAAGCTGTAAAACAAAAATTGTTGGTATTAAATCCAAACGGAACATGGGAAACCTATACCAAAGAAGCGTAAGTCAACGTATATTTGTGAAGAATTCACAGAGATATGACAGCAAAGAATAAGGTTTTAATTGGACTCGTAATCGCAGCGCTCATTTCACGCATTGCACCACATTACCCTAATTTTACTGCTATGGGCGCTCTCGCGTTCATGGGCGCTAATCAAAACAAGAGTCTTTTTAAGATCATTGCTTTGACCTTTGGGGTACTTATGGTTAGCGACCTATTCATCAATAATTTTATCTATCCCTCTGGATCGTTCACATTGATGTACAAAGGCTCGCTATTCACATATGCTGGATTTATTCTCTATGCAGTAGCAGGCCGGTACGCAAAGACCGGTGCAAAAAGTATTGTTGCACTTGTCGCTGGATCGATAGGTTTTTTCTTGTTGAGCAACCTCGGTGTATTTTTGAGCGAATTCAGCCTCTTTCCTAGGACAGCCTCCGGTTTGGCAGCCACGTATGCAGCAGCTATTCCCTTCTATGCGCCAGAATTGATCTCCACAGCATTGTTTAGCGCTCTCGCTTATGCTGCAGAGATCAAACTAGTCGCTACGGCAAAGGCTTAATAAATAATCTGTCTCGGTATGACTCCTGCGGGTACGGTTTCTACAACCGCACCGCTCGTATTGTATACACGTACTTCGCCACTGCTCGCGTAATCTTTTGCATCAAAGAAATACAAATTACCGTTATGTGCATTTAGATTGTAGCCCCCGGGCAAGGTTAGAGTTGAATTGGGCCAATTTTGCCCTGGCGTCCATTCCACAATGGCACCGTCATAAGATGCGTTCAAAAAATAAGCATCTGTCCCATCCGTTGAAAAACCTATAGCGTGCGTTCCTATATTGCTTGGGGAAGCTACTTCTGTTGCGCCGCTTGAACTTCCTTCATACTTCCATATACTTGCTGGTGTATCATCGCCGATACCCCAGTTTTCGTCGCCCGAACAAAGCAGGTACAAGTCGTTCGCAATAACGGCAAAGGAATTAGGTACATCACCTACCGTATGATGCTTCACATCAAATGTTCCTAGATCAATCTCAGCCAATGACCACGGTCCCTCGTAGGTTCCTACTCCAACGAAGAGTTTATTGTTATAAATAGTCAACTGCTCCGTAAAATGCCCCATGTCGATGCTATCGACTAAACTACCATTCGTTTTATCGAGTACGTAAATGGAGCTATCCTTCCAATTTGAAACAAACAGTCGATTTCCATCCGCTGCTAAATAACGCGGCTGCTCCACAGTGGCAGACCAGCTGTGCTTTAGCGTATTACGATTTACACCGTGAATGGTATTGCTGTTGTTCATAGCGATGTACAGCATGGAATCGGATTCAATCATGTGTTGCGCCACATTTCCTAAAGGGAAGCCATTTTCCAAAGCAAAAGCCGATTGGATCAGCGTATCTGCGTTGTAGGCTGTAATGGTTCCTGTTCCGGAACCAAAGGGACCTTCATTTAAAATTAAATGTAAATCCGTGTAGACCCCAGAAGTTCCTGTGGGAGTATCGGTTGTACAACCAGCGGCTAGCCCCACTATGGTACCTAAAACTGCGAATAAAGATGCTTTTTTCATTGTTTCGAATTGAGTTTTAAATGAACTTGAAATGACCGCCCNGGCATCGGGAAGTACTGATAATATTGTCTTTCGTTGTTAAATACATTATCGATCTGAAGCAACAGATTCCATCGATTGTTNNCCCCTGAAACGGTATAGGCTAANGCACACCAATACTGTGCCGGAATTTCGCCAATTGCGCTATTATCCCGAAGCGTATGACGCAGCCCCGTATAAAATCCTCGAACCTGAAGCGTACCCTTCGGCAAGTGAAATTCTGAAGTATGGACCGCTTGTAGAGTTGGCCTGTATATGAGCGATTTCCCTACAATTGCGGGGTCATTATTGAGTGTAGCAAGAACGCTGGAATACTGATGCGTCAGGTTCATGTTGGCAGTATATTTTTTCCATGACTGCGCAACAGCAGCAGTCGTTGTGCTCGTATAGACAGCGTAATAATTCTGCGGGGACCAATTCCCCGACGCGGCGGGTGCCCATTGAATCATCTTGTCGTAGTACAATTGATCCGTTGTTACGTTCCAATTCCACTTTCCTTTACGGTGTAGCGCATACTTCATTCCATAGGAACGTTCCGCAGCTAAATTTGGATTACCTCCTGGACTCCAATACAGTTCATTGAGTGTAGGTAACCGGTAATAGGTTCCTAAGGCGAATTGGCTTTGAATTGCACCTCGCGTATCAGTACGACCATAATGTATTCCCATATGGACATTGTTTTGATAACCCGCAGCTTTCAGCACTACCCTATCCTTTTTCGAAAGACTGAGGTTATATAAAACATGTGGCAAAAAGGCTGTAGCGTTTCGATTCGATCCGTCGGCTTTAAAGTAATTCACCGTAAAATAAAGCTCCTGTTGCTTTGTTCTGTGCGAGTACTGTAACGTAGCCTGTGAATACCTATTTGTATCTTCAATGGTCCATGGAGAATTCGTATCCGTATAAGCCTGCCATTCTCTTCCGGCATAAACCTGCCATTGATTCGAACGGTTTCTTATCGCGTACTTAAAGCGAAGCATATCATCTTCGAGATGATTCACGTATCCCGGGGTTAGAACAGAACCACTATTGTCTTTTTCACTCTGCGTATACCATAAGGTCGATTGCCAATTCCATCCCGATACTTTACCCTGAAACGACTGCAGATAGGTCAAGTCCGAATAGCCATTCCCGCGAAGTACACCGTTTAAATTCCCTATGGAGTACGGATAACTGTTTGTTCCTGTTGTACTTCTGAGTGAACTTTGATACCGCACTGTGCCAATGGAACCCCAAGAATGAGCAAACAAGCCCCGGTCACCAATGCTCGATGCTGAAAATAGAGTGCTCGTCCCACGCCCTTGAGGTAGTGTTGATGATAGATTTAATGCACCTACAGAGCCCATAGGGGCAAGCGCACCACCGTTAATCCCATCGTACAAGACGGCGGTACTAAGCATTGAGGCAGGAACTAAACTTAGGTCGAGCACACCCGAAGCCATACTACTGATGTCTATCCCATCCCATAAAACACGACTTTGCTCTGACGAAGCACCTCCAAAAGAAGAAGTTACTACACTCCCGGGTGAATATTGCTTTACTATGAAACGACTGTCCTTGATTAGGTAGGCGGATGCGCTACTAAGACTTGCAACTAGTGAATCTGCTTTTGTTTTGATCTCTTTTGAACGGAAGTTACCACTTAAGACATTCGCTGTCCAAAGTGTATCCACCTGGCTATAGAGCAGCACAGGCGTTAGCAGTACTAAAACTGAAACGATCAGGTTCTTCATTCTACACCAGTGCTTGACCCAGAGCACCATTTAAGGTTAGTGTAGGCCAAGTCTTCTGGCTCTTCGCTCCACTATTCCCCTTCCCGCGACAGCAGTGGCTCTGAATAGCTTCAACACAAATTACAGCTTCTGGCAAAGCCCCGGACTTCAACCGGGTTCCTTCTTAAGTATGCGTTCCCGCAAACAACCTACTGTTCAAAGATACATTAAGAATAACTCCCTAAAACCTGGAGTGCACTATTATATGCACGTTCTATCTGCAGTGGATGCAAGGCATGAGGAAGGTTGGCGTGCGTCAATGCACTTAACACTTTTTCTGTCGGCATATTACCCATTAATTGGTCCGATGCGAAAGGACAACCTCCATACCCTTTTAATGCTGTATCTATTCGTTCACAACCAGCGCCTACAGCGGCTAGCGCCTTCTCCGCGGCCTCTTCATAAGTACTGTGCATGTGGGCGCCCCACGGTACAGCACTGTGGAGTTTCATCAATGAGCACAGCTCCACTACCCTTTCAGTGCTTCCCTGTCCAGTAGTATCACTCAGCGAAATAATGTCCGCCCCGCAATGAAGCGCTTGTTCTAGACGCTCTAAAACTAGATCCGTATGATACGTTTCGCCATAAGGGTTCCCAAATGCCATACTGAGGTAAACAACTAACTCAACGTTCGATTGCAACGCTAAATCCTTTACACGTTTGAGATCTTCAATAGCACTTTTAATGTTTTTCCTGCTGTTGCGCTCTTGAAAAACTTCGCTTACACTGAACGGATAGCCCCAAGCATCAATATGATTGAATTCCGCTGCACGCCTTGCGCCTCCTTCACTAGCGACTATACTCAAAAGCTGGGTTTCCGATTGCGCTCTGGCTTCTTCCAAAGCCGCAAACAACNGCTGCGCATCGGCCATTTGCGGCATTGCTCTTGGACTGACGAAACTTCCCGCATCTATGGTGTGAAAACCACAATGCATAAGGTTTTTAATGTGTTTGATCTTCTCCGCAGTGGGAATAAAGTCATGAAATCCTTGCCAAGCGTCTCGGGGACATTCAACGATAGAAATGGTGGTCATTAGGATGGGTTAGATAGATTCCGTCCTAATTTACAAATTGCGGAGCATACGACGCACCATTGAAGGGCCTTCATACAAGAAACCCGACCAAACTTGAACTAAATCTGCACCAGCGTTCAGCTTTTCACGCGCATCTTCACCCGTGAAGACACCACCCACCGCTATAATAGCTATGTTGTCATCCAATTTTTCACGTAGATATCTCACCACTTCAGTGCTGCGCGATTTAAGTACTTTACCGCTTAAGCCGCCCGCTCCCATGGCAGCAACCTTTTGCGCTGAAGTCTTAAGTCCCGATCTGGATATGGTTGTATTTGTCGCTACGATGCCGTCGAGTTTCAATGTGTTTATAATGGAAATAATATCGTCTAATTGACCCTCTGTTAAATCCGGTGCTATCTTGAGCATCAATGGCTTACGACCTAAACTATCATTCAGTGCTTTAACCTCGGTAAGTAGGGCCATCAATGGTGCTTTCTCTTGGAGTTCACGCAAATTAGGGGTGTTGGGTGAACTAACATTGACCACGAAATAATCGACCACGCCGTGCAATGCTTCTACCCCCTTTTAAATAATCTGATATCGCGTCCTCGTTGGGAGTCACTTTGTTTTTACCAATATTTCCCCCAATGATAATATCTGTTTTCTTCTTCGCTAAACGCAGCACAGCTTCATCGAGACCGCCGTTATTGAAACCCATCCTGTTAATCACAGATTCATCCTCCACTAGACGAAATAAACGCGGTTTAGGATTCCCTGCTTGCGGCTTTGGAGTGAGTGTACCGATCTCTATAAAGCCAAATCCAAAAGCACTTAGTTCATTGTAAAGCTTTGCATCCTTATCAAACCCAGCAGCTAAACCTATAGGATTCTTGAAGCGCAACCCCATCACTTCTTTTTCATGCCCATCCAATGGACCGAAAAACGCATTTACAAGCTTGCTCACTCCTGGAATCTTAAAAGCCGCTTTCAACGTTTTAAACGTAAAATGATGCGCCTGCTCGGCATTCAGTGTAAAAAGTAATGGACGAATAATGGCTTTGTACATCTATAGATTCTTTAGTCGCGCTAAATCGCGCTTGGCATCTTTTTCTTTTAGCGACTGGCGTTTATCGTAGTTCTTTTTCCCACGTGCTACGGCAATATTCATTTTGACCCAACCTTTTTCGCTGATAAAGACTTTGGTTGGAATTACCGTGATACCAGCATCCTTAGTGGCTTTTAGAATTTTTTCCAATTCTCTTTTTGCCAATAGAAGCTTACGCTCACGAAGCGGTTCGTGATTGAAAATGTTTCCGTGCGACCATTCGGATATCGTCATATTTTTGACAAACAATTCTTCGCCTGCGAAATAACAATAGGCCTCTGCTATCGACGCTTTGCCCATGCGAACGGATTTCACTTCCGTCCCTTGCAACTGCATACCAGCAGTAAAGGTCTCGAGCCATTCGTAGTCAAATTTCGCTTTGCGATTTTTTATTTCGATTGTTTTCACCCTGCAAAGGTACGTTACTCGCGGTCCTTAAGCATAGGAACAAACGCCGCATCTCCTAACACCTTTTGAACAAAGCTACCATCCGATTGCTTGGTGATCTTCACCATTTTTTGTGTCCCTTCTCCAACCGGAATAATCATGATACCGCCTTCGATAAGTTGCGCTAAAAGGGCTTTGGGAACAAACGGCGCGCCACAGGTAACAATCACACGATCAAAAGGGGCAAATACGGGCATTCCCTTAAATCCATCGCCAAACTTCAATTCAGCGCGATAACCCAGGGTAGACAGCATCTTTTTCGAGAAATCGAATAATGCTTTTTGACGTTCAATACTGAATAACTTCATGCCCAGCTCACATAATACCGCTGCTTGGTACCCACTACCTGTGCCGATCTCAAGAACTTTCATTCCAGGTCTTAATTCCAATAATTCCGATTGCCATGCCACAGTTGAGGGATGTGAGATGGTTTGATCTGCAGCAATAGGAAACGCCTTATCCTGATAAGCATGTTGGTGAAAACTACTTTCAAGAAACAGATGTCGCGGAATACGATTCATAGCATTGAGTACAGCATCTCCGGCCAATCCCTTAGCTTTTAATGCACTACACATTATGGCCCGTTGGCCTTGGTAATATGGACTGTCCTCGTTTTGCATGAATTGAAAGTACATCGAGAACAGACGGTGTGGTCTATGGAAGTACGCTTCTTTTTAACAATTTGAACGACTAGGATGACTACATTTGTCTTCATGTACAAACTGTCCTTTTTCAGTGCACTTCTTGGGAGTATTATGTTTCTCTCCTCCTGTGAGGACGAAACTGCTCCCGCAGTGGCTTATTTAGAAGTCACTGAGCTACTCGTTGCCGCTAAATCCAATGAAGGGACTTCTTCCGCAAAGTTGAATACCATCTGGGTTGAGCAAAACGGTCAACAAATTGGAGCGTTTTCACCTCCGTGTCGCATTCCTGTCTACGCTGGTGAGAACCAGTCACTGCGCTTTATTCCTGGAATTGCACTCAACGGAGTGTATTCCCAGCGAAACCAGTATGAAATGCTGGCTCCGATCGAAAAAAATTGGACTTTAAACGAGGGATCAACAAGAGTGCTTTCCCCAGAAGTCTTAACGTTCGAATACAATCCAACGTACACTGTCATGGTGATCGAAGATTTTGACGGCATTGGTTTAAATTATAACAAGACCGTGCAAAGCGATACGAATTTGCTCATTACTTCAGATACGAGCGAGGTTTTTTATCACCCCGGTGAAATGCCTAATAANAGCGGGAAATTCGTCTTACCTCCCGTGACATTGGGAGAATTCAAAACGCTCCAAGCTTTCGAATTACCAAAATACGGTGCTAACGTATGGCTCGAAGTGAATTACAAAACGGACGTCGCCCTTACCTTTGGCATTACCGCTAACGAAGTATTGCAAAGCGCTAAGACTCCGGTGGTAACGCTTTTCCCAAATGATCAGTGGAATAAAGTCTACATCAATCTCGTTACTGAAGTAAGTGGCTACCCCAATGCCATTGATTATAATTTGTTTTTTGGAAGTATCAACACCACCGACGATACCGCCACGGTACTGATTGACAACATAAAACTATTGTATTGAGCACCTCTAAAAAGCTAGAACGTAAACTCCTCTTTCGTTATATCGTGTTGGATATAATCGCTGGCACTGGTGCATATACGGCCCTTCACCTCGTTCGCAAACTTTACGTAGAACCGGAAAGATTCGGTGCGGCCATTCCAATCAAATTTGACCAGACGTTTGTCCTAGCGGCTACTGCTACTACAGCGCTTTTTATAGGCATTAGTGCCCTTAGCGGTATTTACCGTGACCTCACACGAAAAAGTCGTTTGGCACAAGCCTTTAACACGTTTGGAGGTACATTAATTACAGCAGTTCTGCTCTTTTTCCTGGTCTTACTCGATGACTATATAAAACAATACAGCGACTATTATTTGACTTTAGGTGTGTATTCCGGTAGTCTCTTGTTGCTCAGTGGCTTTTTTAGATTTACTCAAAGCACAAGCGTTAGGCATAAGATTGACAAAGGGACCCTGAAATTTCCTACGATACTTATTGGTAGTGGAAAAGATGCCGCAGAGCTTTTGATAGCCTTCCAAAAAGATCGCAGCAAGGGCTATTCCTTCATAGGCTATTTAAATACAACTGAGGCAGTTGTAGATGAGCGCATGAAAGCCATTCCTTTTTTGGGAAATATTAACCAATTGGCAGATATCATCAATGACAATACAGTCGAAGATGTGATTATAGCGCTGCCGTCTGGAAATTCGGATCGAATCGCAGCAATGGTAAGCTCCATCGAACATAACGATGTGCGTATTCACGTACTCCCAAATTTGTTCAGTATTCTATCCGGTCAGGTAAAAATGGAGAGTTTAGGACGTTCGCTGATTGAAGTGAAACGAGAATTGGTTAAGCCACATGTCGCTTTTATCAAACGATTCTTTGATATCGTTGTCGCCTCGTTACTGCTCGTCCTAGCATCACCATTTATTGTATTCTCTATTTCAATGATTGCTGTCGGCTCTCCAGGACCTATATTTTACACCCAAGAACGCTTAGGTAAAAACGGAAGAGCTTTCAAAATCATCAAACTGCGCAGTATGTACCAAGATGCGGAAGCACAGGGTCCACAACTCAGTAGCGAGGAAGATCCGCGCATCACACCTTGGGGCAGAACGATGCGAAAGTTTCGATTGGATGAATTGCCGCAATTTCTGAATGTTCTAAAAGGCGATATGGCCATTGTTGGCCCCCGTCCTGAGCGTAGATTTTTCTTTGACCAAATCATCGCTGCAGCTCCACAATACCGGTACTTACTGAAGGTAAAACCAGGCATTACTTCCTGGGGTATGGTGAAGTTTGGCTATGCTGAAAATGTCGAGGAAATGATTGAACGTGCACGCTTCGATTTAATCTACACAGAAAACATTACTCTAGTAAACGATATCAAAATCCTGTTCTATACCTTAGTCACAGTCTTGCAAGGGCGAGGCAAATAAAGAACCACAAATCACCATTCATGAAAAACATTACCGTAATCGGTGCTGGAACTATGGGCAACGGTATTGCTCACGTCTTCGCGCAGAGTGGATTCAACGTCCACCTCTTTGATATCAACGAAGCCGCTCTCGAACGCGCCATTAGTACCATCACAAAAAATATGGACCGTCAAATCTCAAAAGAGAAACTGACGGAATCACAGAAAGATGAGGCCTTAGCGCTACTAGCGACGGGGACAGATCTAAAAAACGCTGTAGCAAAAGCAGACTTGGTAGTTGAAGCTGCTACGGAAAATACGGCAATTAAATTTCAGCTCTTCAAAGACATTGATGCACATGCACCCGCACATTGCATCCTCGCTTCAAATACCTCTTCCATAAGCATCACAAAAATTGCTGCGCAGACTACGCGTCCGGATAAAGTCATAGGTATGCATTTTATGAATCCTGTACCTGTCATGCGTCTGGTTGAAATTATTCGCGGTTACAGCACCTCTAATGCAGTATGTGATGCAGTTGTTGAAATGAGTAAAGCACTAGGGAAAGTTCCTGTGGCCTGTAATGACTATCCAGGCTTCGTAGCCAACCGTATTCTTATGCCAATGATTAACGAAGCAATCATTTCCTTGCATGAAGGCGTGGCAGACGTAGCCGCAATAGATTCAATAATGAAATTAGGGATGGCGCACCCAATGGGTCCACTTCAATTGGCCGATTTTATTGGCCTTGACGTATGTCTTTCCATACTTAATGTACTTTACGACGGACTCGGAAATCCGAAATACGCACCGTGTCCACTCCTAGTAAACATGGTTACAGCCGGAAAATTAGGGGTAAAATCAAAAGAAGGCTTCTACGATTATTCCGCTGGAATTAAAGAAGCAACAGTTAGTTTACAATTCAAATAATCGCACTATGAAATTACGTTTACTCCTGGCAGGAGCGCTACTCAGTTCTCAGGCTTTTGCACAAGTTGACCTCATTAATAAAGTAAAAGACAATGGCGCTGATGCTCCATTGGGATACGAATGGGAAACCATTGTTGATATCGAAGCTACACCCGTGAAAAATCAAGGAGCTTCGGGTACGTGTTGGTCCTACGCCACTACTTCTTTTGTTGAAAGCGAAATGATCCGCATGGGTAAAACACCTGTTGATCTTTCAGAGATGTATACAGTCCGTAAAGTTTATCAAGACAAAGGCGAAAAATACATTCGCCTTCACGGGTACTTAAATTTTGCTCAAGGCGGTGCTTTGCCTGATGTGCTTTACGTCATTAAAAAATATGGAGCTGTCCCACAAGAAGTCTACAATGGCTTGAACTATGGTTCTGAAATCAATCGTCACGGAGAAATGGAAGGTGCCTTAAAAGGTATTTTAGACGCAGTAAAAGACAATAAGAATGGGAAGTTATCCACTTCTTGGAAAAAGGCATTTGATGCTACATTAGATGCTTATTTGGGTGAGGAACCAGCGCAGTTTGGATACAATGGAAAAACCTACACTCCAAGGAGTTTCGCTGATGAGGTCATAGGCATCAACCCTGACGACTACGTACAACTTACCTCCTGGACACACCATCCATTTTACGAAGCTTGTCAAATTCAAGTGCCTGACAACTGGACTTGGGGCACTTCGTACAATCTTCCTATCGACGAAATGATGGATGCCATTAACGCATCGCTGAACGCCGGATTCCCTGTAGCTTGGGCTTGTGACGTTAGTGATAAAGGGTTCTCTATTAAAAACGGTATTGCTGTAATGCCAGACCAGAGCTGGAGCGACATGAGCACTGAAGAGGCTCAAGCAATCTACGCGGGACCGCACGGAGAAGCCGTTGTAGACCAAGAGGCCCGTCAAGAGCAGTACGATAACTATCTGACACAAGACGACCACGGTATGGTCATCCAAGGAATGGTTAAAGATCAGGAAGGAAATATCTTCTACATCGTGAAAAACTCTTGGGGCGATATCCCTAACGATTTCCGTCCTGGTTACCTCTATGCATCTGAAAGTTATGTTCGCTTAAAGACCATTAGTGTGATGATGCACAGCGATTCTTTGGAAAAATCGACAAAGAAGAAACTAAACCTATAATCTAAATCAACTAGATTTTTTCAGGAGCCGCTCACCGCACGGATGGGCGGCTTTTTTTTATGGCTAAAAATGCACGATTGACAAGCAGTGCTAAAACCAAACCTAATACCCCACCAGCCATGACATCCGGTATCCAATGTGCCATTAAATAAACGCGAGAGAGTCCCACTCCTATTACCGCTATGGCGGCTAAAATTTGAACTGAAATCTTTTTGAAATGAAGAGCCAGCAATGTAAAAAAAACGAACGCAGTTGTGGTATGGCCGCTGGGGAAAGCAAATTGTAAGGGTACTTCCAGCCCTTCTGGCAATAGAGTCTCAGACCATTTAATCACAGCCATAGGACGAGGTGACGGCGCGAAGACCAATCGTTTAAGAGATTGAACAACGATACTCGATACAATGCCAGCACTAAGAAACTCAAAAGCCATTAAATATCGCTTTTGCAAGACGACGGCGATAATAACGATCACAAAGAGATGCGCCTCACCCCAACTCGTAATTACCTCCATCCACCAATAACCACTAGGGCTGTACCATGCGTGGTGCAGTGCCAGCTGTGCCGCTACCTTATCAGGATAAAAGGATAAAAAAAGCCCGCAGCTCATGATGAACAGAACTGCGGGTATGCTGTAAAATGGGATGTGCTTCATTACGCGCCTATAATGTGCTGGAGCTCATGTATCTGACTTTCCCAAAGCTGCTTTGCTTCCTCCACTTCATCGTCTTCCGCAAAATCCGTAACAATAATAGATGTATCGTTAGTCAACGCATCTACTTCAATTCTAAATTCGAAATACGTATCTAAACCATCCTCTTCATCGTTCAACCAACGAAAACGAACCATTTTGTCCGATTGCTTTTTTAACAGTCGAGCTTGCTCCTCTGACCCGTCCCAGAAAAAGGTAAAGAGTTCAGTTCTTGAGTTAACATCGTCACAAAACCATTCGCTCAATCCTGAAGGGGTGCTCAAAAATGGAAACAACATCTTTGGGGACGCGCGAAGTGGAAACTCTAACTCAAATTTTATTTTGTCCATGGTGGTACTTATCTAATTCATGCAATATAATAAGTCAAACGAAATAAGCAACACTTTGTGCAAAAACCCTTGAAAAAACTGCAGTTCTGACATATTATCTATCTTCATTCCGTTAATAATAAAACACCATGCAGGCTTCAACTTCAATCTTTCGTCAACCCATCATTTGGGTAGCTGCCCTCGGATACTTTGTTGATATCTATGACTTACTACTTTTCAGCATCATTCGAATCCCTTCGTTAACAGATTTGGGTGTTGAGGATGTAGGAGAAATTGGGATGCTCATTTTAAATACGCAAATGTTTGGTCTACTTCTAGGTGGAATTCTATGGGGGGTACTTGGTGATAAGTTGGGCCGTACTAAAGTGTTATTTTATTCGATTGCACTCTATTCACTAGGAAATATTGCCAATGGTTTCGTAACAAACGGTGCACAGTATGCGTGGATTCGCTTCTTTGCGGGAATTGGACTTGCAGGAGAATTAGGTGCCGGAATTACTTTAGTTTCTGAACTCTTACCGAAAGAGAAGCGTGGTATTGGAACATCTCTTGTTGCCGGTGTCGGGCTCACGGGTGCTGTTCTTGCTTTTTTTATTGCCCAATGGTTCGATTGGAGAACGTGCTACTTCATCGGCGGAGGATTGGGATTACTGCTGCTTTTTATTCGATTGAGCGTTTTTGAGAGCGGGCTTTACAAATCATTAGCCTCTGATTCAACAGTATCAAAAGGGAATTTCCTTATGTTATTTGCGACGAAGGAACGTTTTATGCGTTACCTGAGGAGCATATTAATTGGGTTGCCGACTTGGTTCGTTGTGGGTATTCTCATTTCCTTTTCGCCCGAATTCGCACGCCAGTTAGGTATTACTGATACCATTGACCCTGGTATTGGAATAATGGTCAGCTACAGCGCCATAGCGGTAGGAGATGTTGCGATCGGACTCTTGTCACAAAGATTGAAATCACGGAAGCAGGCTATGCATGTATTTTATGCCATCACTATGGTAGGTATGTTGGTTTTTTTCACGGCCTCCTCAGCATTGCAATTATATATCTCTACGGGCATCATGGGCTTTGGAACGGGTTTCTGGGCTGTGTTTGTCACCATCGGTGCAGAAAACTTTGGAACCAATTTAAGAGCCACAGCCGCCACAACCATCCCGAACATGGTAAGAGGTTCACTCAACGGGATTACGGCCCTCTTCCTGGCGTTAAATGCGAAATTCACTTATGTCAACGCCGGCATTGTTACCGCCGTTGTTGTGATGCTTATAACCTATTGGGCCATTTCCGGCCTTCAAGAAACCTTTGGTCGGGATTTAGATTTTTACGAGGAATAAAAAAACCCTCTGAAGTTTGCACTTCAAAGGGTTTACTGTAGCGAGAGAGGGGCACGATCCCTCGACCTCCGGGTTATGAATCCGACGCTCTAACCAGCTGAGCTACCTCGCCATTCGTGGGGTGCAAATATAATGCGCCTAATGAAATAGGAAAGTGATTTTTTGAATAATATCAACACATTGAATAATGAACCTTTAGGTACCGCTCTTGTTAAACTGCAAACAACACAATACTTATGGATACCCTCATTTATCTACTGACCGCCGGACTTTTAGGAACCATAGTCATTTCCTTTCGCATCATGCACCACCTGGCTAAAGAGATCGCTGACTTAAAGAAAAAGTTAGAAGCATAAAAAAAGCGGGCAATGCCCGCTTTTTTTTATCTCGTCAGTATAAGATCATAATTCCAGTAAAAACTGTTCCCAGAGTTCGGGTCATAATCCTGGTGCTCGTAGTTTAAATGCATGCTGTCCTCGGCTTCATTAATGTACCAGTCTAAACAGGGAGCCCAATTCATATAAAATTCGTCTGTAGTCCAGCTGTACCCCCACTGTTGATGCATGTGATCGCTCAACATGGAAACATCGAAGGTAGCACTCCCGTGCTTCGCTAAATTTAAGGTACCTGAATGATCTTCATTCGCAGCACTAAGCTGTCCTACTGCTCCATGCGAACGGTTCAACTCAACGTTCCATGGTGCCTTGTAAAAGCGTTCCGTATTCGTATCTGTGGTTGTTTCAGTTTCGCAGGAAGCAAAAAAAACAACAAACGACGGTACCAGCAATAAAATTCTTCTCATTGTTCGGATTAATTACGGGAAGTTGCATTACAATAATCGGGCCGATTTTACCAACTAATCACAACTGAAGGACCAACAACACCAAAATTTTGACCTATCCCCATTTGCGTAGCAAACCTTCGTCTTTTCCTCAATGAATTCGATGTATTTCGGCGCTCATGGTAATTCTCATAAACCACCTTTCCGATGAACTCCCCTATTACTGCACCCGCAACTAATTCACTAACCCAATGATTGTGTCCTCGAATGTCGTAAAGTAGTGCTGTTCCAGCCAATGCGTAAGGCACCCAAGAATTATCAAAGACCTTACTATTTACTGATGCAAATGCAAAGAACATTGTGGCATGGTAACTAGGAAAGCCTGTACCATAGGCTTCTGAGTGCAGGTAAGGAACATGAAAATTAAAAAAATCCAATGGACTCTGAACGAAAGGATATTGACTATCTCTGTCAGACCCCATACCGCCCAAAGGACGGGCAGGACGATGCCGTGCTACTAGTGTTTTCAAAACGATATGACTCACTATATAAGACTCAACAACGGCCTTAGTCGTAAGTATACCTGCCTCTTGCATTTTCTCGTTACCTAACAAAACGCCAGCTGCGTACATGGCGCTCACACCTGTATACATGTAGCCATCAACGCCACCACCCCATCTTCCCAAAACAGGTACACCAGTAAAAAGACTAGGAAAAGAAATCGCATCACGTACATACACATCCAACGGCTCTATTTGCTCCTGGAAAAACTTCGTGGTCTGATAGTCCGTCACGATCATCGCAAATAGTTTCACACCATTTGCAGTGAGATTGGGGTTCTTCAGTGGCCGATTAATAATCGCCTTCGCATCATCATCAATGGTCAATAAAGTATTTCGAACAATACCGACGCGAGTTTCTTTGACCGTTCTATCTATTTCAAAATCAAGCTGGGCCACCATAGGTAGCGAAAAGAAAAGCGCTGCAACCAATAAGGCGCAGCGCTTCATAATACTCTTGTACATATTACTAAGGCTATTGGTTCCTTCGAAGATACTTACTCCCAAGTAAACAACGGGCGGTCCTGCATCATTTTTACAACTGCATCTCCGACTTCCTTAATGTGCGTTTCTGAATCAATATTTGAAACCACACGGTCAATAAAGTCCGCAATGGCCTCCATATCCGCTTCTTTCAAACCTCGCGTGGTAATGGCTGGCGCGCCTAAACGAATACCTGAGGTAGTGAATGGGCTCTTGTCATCGAAGGGCACCATATTCTTATTTGCAGTGATGTGCGCACGAACTAAAGCCTGCTCGGTAGCCTTTCCTGTAACGCCTTTATTGCGTAAATCAATCAGCATTAAGTGATTATCGGTGCCGCCTGAAATAATATCATAGCCGCGGTCGACAAAGGCCTTAGCCATTGCTGCTGCATTCTTTTTCACCTGCAATTGGTAGTGGAAAAACTCATCTGTTAAAGCTTCACCATAGGCAATAGCTTTTGCAGCTATAACGTGCTCTAGAGGTCCACCTTGAATTCCTGGGAAGATTGCCATGTCCAGGACATTCGACATCATTTTTACTTCACCCTTCATGTTGGTCTCACCCCATGGATTTGGAAAGTCCTCACCCATCATAATCATACCTCCACGCGGTCCACGAAGGGTTTTGTGCGTAGTGGTTGTGACGATATGACAATGCGGCATCGGGTCATTTAGAATGCCCTTTGCAATCATACCCGATGGGTGTGATATATCTGCCAAAAGGATGGCACCTACCTCATCTGCGATCTCACGAAAGCGTGCGAAATCTATATCACGGCTGTACGCTGAAGCACCAGCGATAATCATACGTGGCTTGCATTCTTTCGCTTTCGCTTCAATAGCATCATAGTTCAATACACCCGTCTCTCTTTCCACGCCATAAAATTCCGCATGGTAAGTTTTTCCTGAAAAATTCACAGGTGAACCGTGTGTGAGGTGTCCGCCGTGGCTCAGGTCAAAACCTAAAACCGTATCTCCTGGCTTCATCACTGCGAGGTACACTGCTGCGTTAGCCTGTGATCCAGAGTGCGGTTGTACGTTAACATAGGCTGCACCATAGAGCTCTTTTGCACGATCACGCGCTAAATCCTCTACGACATCTACAATCTCACACCCTCCATAATAACGCTTACCGGGATATCCTTCCGCGTATTTGTTGGTGAGGACCGAACCCTGGGCTTCCATAACTTGCTCAGAAGCAAAGTTTTCTGAAGCAATCAGCTCAATTCCATTAACTTGTCTTTGGCGTTCTTGGGCGATTAGGTCGAAAATCGTAGTGTCTCTCATGATGCTTTAATTGAAGCGGTAAAAGTAGGGAGAACTCTTCGGTCTACCCAATAGATAAGCGCTTGAAGTTTTACACAATTAGAACGGCGAAGACCAACGTTGATCTGTGTATACATTGCTTCCTGTCAGTGTTTTTACAAAGGCCTCCAATGCCTCACGTTCTTGTGTGGTTAGTTCCAGTTTGAGCGTGTTCGGTCCACGCTTCAAACGCTGGTCTAGATTAAGGTTATTCGCATCTGGAATCACCTCATTATAATGTTCAATGACAGTAGTGAGTTCTATAAAATCGCCTGTATGCATCATGGGACCATTCGGATCTCCATTTGGCCCAATTACCTCGCGTAGCGACGGTGAACGCGTATTTGTGAAATCTGCGCTCGATGGATCACCAGCCACATGGTCTACCCCATTATTTAATGCATTGGGATCGATATCAAATTCAGGCGGTTGGTGACAACCTGCACAACCCGCACCACCACCGGTACGGACACCGTTGATATTGAGGCTTGGCGGTGTTAGAAATAGCGCTTTGCCTTGGTTCTCTTGAGCGGTGAAGTTTTGAAACGGCTGATTTAATGCCGCCAAATTTGTAAATCCATCATCAAATTTTGCATCAAAGCTCTCTATAGAATGAACGAAATCTGTGAGTGCAAGTGCGATTTTACCCGCTGTAACGGTGCTATCTCCGTCAAAAGTCCATGCAAAGAGTTCCTTGTAATAGGGTAAAGCCTGTAGTTTTTGTAGTAGAACATGTATTCCAGGCTGTCCGTTTGAACCGCTGAAACCCATTTCAATGTGGTCTTGAATAGGCTGCAAAACTTGGTCTTCAAGATCTAACGCCCGCTCGTCCCAAAACATGCGCTGTTCTATGGCAAATCTATTATTTACCAGACGCATGCTGTGTCTGCTCGTCACTTCTCCGTTTAGACCTATACTTCGTTGTGCAGTGTCAGAAAACCCATGGGCTTGTTGGTGACAGGAAGCACAAGCGATAGTGCCGTTATCACTTAAGGATTTATCATAGAAAAGGACGCGTCCGAGCGTGGCACGTTTATCATCGATAGCTTGTCCGTTGCGTACATCTTTCTGGATATACTGCGGGGCCTTGCTTTCATAAGATAATGGCGGCTCAACGGGTAAAGCATCACCAAATTGTGCAATTACCGCTTCAAAGGGCTCACCATAAACCGCACCTGGACCGTCCTCACAAGAGGAAACAATCAGGGCAACTACGAATATGACGACTGTTTTGTAGGACAACTTAATGGACTTTAACCTTGGAGCTGTTGGAATGCAATTGGTTTAATCAATGACCAACTCCATTTCTTCAATCAACCACTGCTGTCCAGCGAACTTATCTATGATAAACAGCACATAACGGCTGTCCACCATGATGTTACGACAGATGTTGGCATCAAAGTTTACATCACTCATCGTCCCTTCCCAAATACGGTCAAAGTTCAACCCGATAAGCTCTCCGCGAGCGTTCAAAACAGGAGATCCGCTGTTCCCGCCCGTAGTATGATTTGAAGCAATATTACACACAGGAAGCTTGCCGTTTTCTGAATATTGGCCGAAATCCTTGTTGTCGTACAACTCGATCAATTTCGCCGGCATATCAAACTCATAATCGCCAGGCTTGTATTTCGCCATGGCACCGTCGAGGTACGTAGTGGTGGTGTACGACACGGCATCACGAGGGCTCACCCCTTCTAGCTTTCCGTAGGTCACACGCAGCGTGCTATTGGCATCAGGGTAAAAGTTGCGCTCAGGAAATACTTCCATCAATGCACGCATGTATTCGGCCGAGAGTTCGGTCGCCTTTTGCAACAAAGCATTGTCCGGTGATACAGTGTAAAATGCTTGGAATGCCGATGTGTTGAAGTTGCTGGCTGTAGGTGCAACTGCTGTTAATTCAATGGAATCATCTTTTGTGGCCAATTCTACCAGCGCATCGATCTCATCATGAACTGTGCTTACAAACGTGGCTTCGTCCATATCACCCAATAGGTCTGGGAAGGTTGCCAACGCCATAGAAAGCATGGCCGCGGTGGTTTTTTCACTTACCGTGCGGCTGTAGTTCTGTTGGAACTCAACTAGGGCCACCTCCATATCAACCTCGGATTTCGCGCGTTGCAGTTGACTCATCAATGAGAACCACTCCATTCCGTAGTAGATGGTTTCGATGAATTCGTTGCGCTTGAGTTGACCATCTGCAATCTGCGTATTGTTCACCGCAATTTCGTCCAACAGGCCGCTGTATTTGTCCCAAAGGTTGGCATCTGCTGCAATGCGCGCCGTGAATTCGGCTTCGAGTTTGCGTTTACGGTCAAGGCCTTTTGAGAATTGGACCCCTTCAATCTGCCCAATCCATTTTTTCCATCCGTTGGCAATACGAGCATATTTTGAAGCATACTTGAGCTGTACCTCCGCATCCGCGCGCATTTCACTGTCCATGATGGATAAGAGAACATTGCGGATTTCTACGCGACGGGCGTTTTCAACATTGACCAGCTGATCCATTTCAACCGCCGTTAGATATTCCTGAGTGCGACCAGGATACCCAAAGACCATGGTGAATTCACCCGGAGTACGTGGCGCAATGTTCACTTTCAGATGCTGAGCCGGTGTGAAGGCATTTCCGTTCTCATCATATACTCGGAACAAGCTGAAATCTCCAGTATGGCGCGGGAACACCCAGTTGTCTGTATCCGCGCCGAACTTACCAATCGAGCTCGGAGGCGCACCTACCAGGCGCACGTCGTTGTATTTGATGGTGGCCAACAGGAAGAATTGGTTGTTACCGAAAAATGAAACGACCTTATACGTGAGGTTTGGGTTGTCCAATTCTTTGGCTTCAATTAAGGCCGCCTCAATTTCTTTGAATTTATCTCCGGAGTTCACCAAGG
>P_2C_Liq_1_UnCtyDRAFT_1000021_pt1 | contig 62425 bp, 54 predicted proteins | sample Pon2CUnioCityCA_2_FD_10234 | JGI IMG/M metagenome (IMG submission 10234) | reverse complement strand
ACCTAGACCTGTAGGTCCAGTAGTTAGATCACCACCTGTAGCTTCTTCCCAACAATTAGGAACAAACGTATCAAATGTTTCAATAGCGTCTGGAACTATTACGGCACACGCTGTTCTAAAATTAACAGGTGTACTCCATGCACTAGTTGATGTAACACACACAGATTGAATATAAAAATCATATGCAGTATCTGGTGTTAAACCTGGCACGTTGAGAGCAACAGCGTCAACAGCAGTTGTACCACTAGCAACCACTCCTGTTCCTTGTGCACTTCCTGCTGGCACCACTTCCCAGTTGTATCCTCCAACTTCCGTTGCAGAATCTGTCCATGATAAATCTACGGTAGTTGCATCAAAACCTTGTACCGCTATAGCTGCGGGTTCTAAACAGGAAATTGCTGTAACAGAAAAGTTAGTAACATCAAAATCAAGGTCATTAGGAGTTCCCCATTGACCTACTGCAATATAAACAGTGTTGTTGGGTTGTAGTCTAGCCGAAACCGTTCTAGGACCAGATGTTGTAGAACCTACGGCATCAAGCTCTGTAGACAAATCCATACCAGAACAGTCATCAAAAATAGCTATACCATTCCAACTATTATTAGACTGTATGCTCATGGTAATATCTTCCACAGTAGCACCTGAGGTATATTCAAATAAATAGACATCATCATCAAAATATGAAGCGGTAATACTAGTTCCCGTAGGATTGTTGTTCCAGTCTTCTGGACCACCAGTTCCTGGCGTAGTAATACCTGTAGCAGTATACCCATCAGTCAAGACGACGGCACTACCACATCCGAATTGAGCGCTCAACTGCCAGGAGGCAATTAAAAACACTGTACTTAGAAGTAATTTTAATTTCATGTGTAAAATATTTAGGTTAATGTATTTCTTGATTAGTTTTTAAAAATAGAATAATTTTAAAATGTAACTAAGAACTTTAATGGATTATTAGACGAATAACACATTTAAACGCTTATAAGGTTTAACATTTGTTACTATTGTATAGAAATACTTATAACAAACTCGCCTTTTGGCTTCTTTTTATCAAAAAAAAGTAGAGCTTCATCCACGGTTCCTCTTACATGCTCTTCAAACATTTTAGTAATTTCTCTTGAAATAGAAACCTGAGTATCACCACCATAATGGTTTTTAAAATCTGTGAGGGTTTTTAAAAGTTTGTGAGGTGATTCATAGAAAATAATCGTTCGTTTTTCATCTTTTAAAAATTCTAAGCGCTTCTGGCGTCCCTTTTTCACGGGTAAAAAACCTTCAAAAACAAACTTATCACAAGGTAAACCACTAACTACCAGTGCTGGAACAAACGCTGTAGCGCCAGGTAACGCTTCAACATCGAGTCCGTTTTCTAACAGTTTACGGGTGATGAGAAAACCTGGATCACTTATCCCTGGTGAGCCAGCATCTGTAATAAGTGCCATGGACTCACCGTTTTTGATTCGGTTTACTACATTTTCTACGATCTTATGCTCATTATGCATGTGATAGGACAGCATAGGTGTTCTTATCTCATAATGTTGTAACAGTTTACCGCTCGTGCGTGTGTCTTCGGCTAGAATAAGATCAACCTCATTGAGTACATTAACAGCCCGATAGGTCATGTCTGCTAGATTTCCTATAGGTGTAGGGACTAAATAAAGTTTCATAAAAGTATTTTAATTATTTAAAAAGTAAAGTTTGTTTCAGTACGCTTTCGCGAAAGCATAAACCACAGATCACCATCCTTTTTAATAGTATTTTCTAACCAGTAAATCTACAATAATGATTTATTTTAAAGCAACACCATTTAAAGTGAGAAAAGTCTCTGTATATTTATAACTTCAACTCACTTATGAAATTATTCTATTCTCTAATTATTGCGGTTCTTTGTTTTGGGAACCTTTTTGCGCAAACTACAGATTTATCTATAACGGTTGAAGCGCAAGACTTAAACGGTAACTCTATATCTCAAGCACATATTTATGAACGGTATAATTACTTAATTACCATAAGTAATACTGGAGCTCCTGTATCAAATGCTGATTTCAATTTAACACTCAGCTCTGTAAATGAAATAGAAAGTGCTGTGGCTCAAAATCTATTAGGAGGCGCGGCAAGCCCTACTGGAATAACTACCGTAGGAACTATGGTTAATGGATCGTTACCTAGTATGCCTAACTCTGCTAGTTTAGAACTATTAGTAACGGTTAGAGCTTCTCCCACATTTCTAGGTGGTGCTACGGCTACAGCTGCAGTAAATGCGCCTGCAGGAACTACAGATACTAATCCTTCTACAAACAGCTCTGTGATTAGTATCATTATGACCGAAAGGCCTATCGATTTCCAAATCTCGCAAACTCAAATAATACCTGCTGGTAATGGAAGTCTTGGGAGCTGGGGCGATTCTATTACTTATGAAATGACCATAACTAATAATTCTAGTATAGCATATCCATTACAGAATTTTCAAATTTCTGCTCAAAATGTAAATGTTGCTGGTAGTACGATAGTCACACTAGAAAATCTGACTTGTGTGAGTGGTAATGGAATGAGTTGCCCTACTCTTACTGGAACTAGCCCTACTGCAATGGTGAACCTCACAGGTTCATTTGAATTTTATAATCATGCTCAAGAAGTGATTTTTCCTGCTGGTGCATCATTTACAATGCTAGTAACTTATAAAATAGAAGAAGGAGACTGTAGTCGCAAGTCGCCTAATGCGCCTTTAATAGTAGGCAACAGCTTGAATATACAGTCATTTATTAATAACACTGGTTTCTCCACCACTGACCTGATTCAGACCACGACACTTCTTATAAACCCTTGTCCTTGTGCTGATCTTTCTTCACAAGTAGATAAAATAAGTCCTGCTGCGGGAACATTAAACACCTGGAATGATATTGTGACTTTTGATTTCACTTTTACTAATAACGGTCCAGTAGCTATCATAAGTGGCGCATATCTTATTAATACTAGTAATCTCAATACAGGTATAGAAATTTTAACAGCCACTTGCACAGGAACTACTGGAGCCTTAAACTGTTCTGACATTAATATTACTATAACTCCTAACTTTAGATGGCTCACTGACGACTTTTTATTTCCTGCAAATTCAAGTGCTACTTTTAGAACTACGGTGCGCTTCATACCACCAGAATGCACTCCAGATGGAGTTGCCCCTATATGCAGTGTGCGCGGTATAGTGTTTGAGAATGATCCTAATTTAATAGATTGTGATTTCTCTAATGATTTTAATGGAGATTCTATTACAGGTCTTCCTGTAACACCATGTATAAACCAGCCACCAGACGATCCTATTATTTCACTTACAGAAATTCAAACTATTCCTGCTCCTGGTGCTGGTCCATACCCTTATGGCGACATCACTTATGAAATCGTGATGAGCAATCTGGACAGTATACCTCACCAAATAAAATATATTGACGAACAGTTTTCTAATGGAACTGGTATTTTACAATCTATTATCTGTACAGGAACTACAGGTGGCGCAACTTGCCCTACGGTTTTTAATGAAAACATAGGTGTAGCCAGCAATCCTGGAGATACTTTTTGGGAAATTTTAGATACTGATGGCTTTATAATGCCAGCAAACAGCTCTATTACTTATGAAAAAGTAATTAACTGGACTCCAGAGTGTTCTACAGCGGTTACTAATGTTCAAGATCTTCTAACACTTACCGCAATAGATACAAGCCTAGCAGATATAGTAAGTGCAACAGCTGGTGTTTCTACTCCTATGGTTCCATGTGTAGATATTGTGGTACAAACCTATCCATCTATAACCTCAGCCCCTATAAATAGTCCTTTAGAATGGGTAGTAGATATTACTAATTCTAATATCAGTGTAGACGCCAGTAACATCACTTTTACAGATGTATTGCACCCAGATTTTACCATTACAGGGACGCCTTTATGCTCGCTTATAACAGGAAACGCCACTTGTATTCCTAGCTTTACTGTTACAGGAAATCAAGTAGATGGTATCATCCCTTTTATGGAATCTGGATCCACGATTCAAGTGCGCATTCCTATCACCTCACCTACCTATGGCGGTAGTTTTGAAAACCGAGCCGAAGCACAACCAGATTTTACTCAACAAGGTGAAAACACTCCAGACTCTAACATCTCTATTTCCAGTCTTTTTGTACTGACTACACAAACTTCTAAAAGTTTTGAACCTAGTGTAATCAATACTGGTGAGACTTCTATTTTAACCTTTACACTCACTAACTCAGTAGGGTTACCTGCGCAGAGTAATATTTCATTTATAGATAATTTAGCTCCACAAATTACGCTTTCAGGAAATGCTTACTGGATTAATCAAAACGGTGCTACTGGGTCCTTTATAAACACTATAGGCACTTCCATAATAGGGATTCAAAACCTAAGTTTTCCAGCAGGAACACAAGAAATAAGTTTTGCAGTAGAGGTCACCAGTAATGACGCCGGTTTCTATACAAATGATTTTCAAAACTTTTCTGGACTTAATAATATAGACGTTTCTACAGCATTTGCCACATTAGAAGTAAGACCTATCTTAGATCTAGCTGTCAGTAAAGCAGTAAACGAGCTTCATCCTGATGTAAATGATTATGTAACCTTCACGATTCTAGTAGAAAATCTGGGAAGTGCGGCAGCAACTGGTGTGGTCGTAGAAGAGTTTTTACCTAGTGGTTACAACTACATCTCTCACACTACAGCTACGGGAACTTTTGATAACGCTAGTGGTTTATGGCTGTTAGGTGATATGGCACCTGGAAGCACTGCTATGCTAGAAATAACCGTAGATTTTAATATTCCTGGAGACTTTATAAATGTGGTAAATGTGTACAGTAATAACTTGTTACCTGATGTAGATTTAGAAAACAACACCGCACAAGCTTTTACAAGACCTGACTGTCTCAACATACCTGAAGGCTTCTCGCCTAATAATGATGGAATCAATGACACCTTTGTCATCGAGTGTATCGAGTTGTATCCAGACAGCAAACTCAAAATATTCAATCGTTACGGCAGCATCGTGCATGAAGTGACTGGATATTTAAATGATTGGGATGGTAAGCCTACTCAAGGAATCTTACATGATAGTGGACAGTTACTACCTATTGGAACATATTTCTGGCAACTTAATCTTAAAGATGGAACTGCCGCAAGAGTAGGTTGGGTGTATATTAATTATTAAAATTCCGCTTTCGCGAAAGCGGAATTCCATCAGTATTTACTCTTTTAACTACCAAGTTGTGTTTGTACTATCATAAAAGAATTGCATTATTTTTTATCTCGTTGAAGCTAAAAATTCTTTATATACAGTAGTAGCCATCCATACCAATAAAATTGCGTACGTCATATTTTGTACATATAATTATACTTTATTATATGCGGCATTAGGAATGTAAATTGGTATAAAACATACTTGGACAGAGTTGTAAAGAACTATGAGACTTTAATTATAAATAGCAGAAAAGACTCAGAAATTGTAGTAATGTCTTTGCAGGAATATAATTCGCTAATGGCTACAAATCACGAATGATCTTCTCGAAAAAATGAATTACGATTGGATTCCGCAATTTAAAAGCTAATAAGCGGAACGACTATGAATAAGACCTTATAAATGTAAAATAGGATCAACCTAACCTTCAGGAAGCGATTTCCATTTGAGGGCTGCTTTTGATAAGAACCACAGGGCAATAATAGCGATCCCTATAAAAACAGGACTCCAGTAAATACCTAAACTTTCTATAAGAATAAAACACTGATCGTTACGCTCCTCATATCGAGGATACTTAACCTCACAGTAATCATCTTGATGAGCACTTATTATGGCTATGACCAGCAATATATAAGGTAAAATGACGGCTGTAGTTAAATTAAGAAAAATAGATGCTACCATTTTATTCATTTGTGGCATGTAAAAAATAGTCCCCAGTAGGATTGCCGTTCCTAAGAAAAATATAAAGTACATCACAAAAAACTCTTCGCTGGAACCGCTCAACATGTTCACTAATACTAACACCGATACTAATCCAACGATAATACTTAAAACTCCAGCTGTGATGATAGTAAACAGCACAGATTTTAACCCAGTAAGTCTAAAAGAAAAAATCACTAATGCAATACAAAACGATATCCAGAAAACGACATGAATACTGTCATGAACCATATCATCGTTTTTAATATCTTCTATGTTAGTTAAAGTTCTTTTTAAATGTTCAGTATTTATATAATAACTTGTGTTAATGCGCTCTGCATACTCCTGAAGAGGAGATAACTCTTCATTTTCATTATAAATTCTATCATAATATTGATCAGTTTCTCTAGATTTAATGAGGTTTTTAACCTCAAAATTTGTCGGGTGATACACCAGGTTAAACCAGAGATCAGTGTTTAAATTATGCTTAATTCTATAACTACGAGCAATAGTTAAAAAATCTTGAAGTAGTTTTTTAATCTCTGCCGGGTTATTATTTTCAAGAAGCTGATTATTTTGAGTGGCTAGTCTTATTTCTAAATCAGACAGACGGATTTTAGTCTTATCATAACTATAATCATGTTCATACTTATAATAGCTAGGTCTTCCTTTTTGAAAAAACACATCAGAAAAATGATGGTAACTAGGTTGAGCCGTTACAATATGATCACTTACATCTACTACCTTATCTTTAAAATAGTAGTTTTTATAACCATCTTCTAAATTCTCAATAAACAGACTGGAATCATAAAGTGAATCTATATATTCTTCTACGTATTCATTACGCTTAACGGTTTTAAGTGAATAAAACTGGTAATATGAATCAAAGGTAGATTTAAGGTATGGCTGGTTCTCCTGGATGAGCATTCTATCAGTCTCACAGAAATAATCTTGAAAAGCTACTGGATAACTTTTACTGTTGAGTTTATAATCATAAATATTATGAGTAAAAAACAACGATGCCCTATTTATGGTTTCTATATCTTGTTCAAATCGTTCATCATTATAAGTTGTGTCTATATATATTTTAAGTCCTGCTTGATAAGAATAATAAAAACTAATAGAGGCAAAAATTATAATAAGATAAGCCCCAAATTGCTTCATTAAACCTAAAACTGTAGTAGGGTAAAAACTCTTAAATGCATTATTCTTAAACATCATAATAAGCCAAAAAACGATCAGTAAAATGGATAAAATGAAAGAAATAAGAATCCCACCATTCTCAAAAAATATTTCTGAAACGTTATAGTCCTGTAGGGATTGTGGATTAGATAATGTCAAGTAGCCCATAACAAAAAACAAAAAATGTATAACAGCTGCGATTAAGAGCAGCCACACAATTTTTGTATTCCATATAATAGGATAACGCTCGAGTAAATATTGATTAGTTTTATTTATAAAATTATTCATGAGAACCTTATTATGAGATGAAGAAACGTCTTGTAGAGTTAGAGATATTACGCAGGTAAGTAACAGGAACTTGATGACTACCTAGTGCAGTCATCACACTGTAAAAAGCTACAGTAGGTTTAAAATAAACCATAAACACACCACCATTATAAATCAGTTTTTCTAAATCCATAGGTTTAAAAACAGCCAGTAATTCTTCTCTAGTTGCTGTAGTGTCTATTTCTATAATTAATTGATGATTCACAGCAACCTCACTATCACTATTATCAGTGTACTGACCGTTCTTTAAGAAAATTACCTTATCAGACACTTTTTCAACTTCATAAAGTTGTTGTGAACTTAATATTAACGCAATAGGGTTATTAATAGAATTGCATATAGACTTTAAATCCTCAAGAATAACTTGTTGAGCGTTTACATCTAGGTTTGCTAGAGGTTCATCCAGTAATAGCAACTCTGGCTGTCTCAATAGGGTTCTTGCGAGTTCAAATCTCATTTTATAACCAGAAGAGAGCTCACTCCACTTTAAGTGCTTGTAATTCCATAATCCCAGTCGAGCTATCATCATTAAAACACGCGTCTCATTTTCATCTGCTGGAACACCATAACTGGAAAGGACAAATTTTAAATTGTCTTTTAAACTGCCATACCAGGTCGCTGTGCGTTGCGGTATATACACCAGTTGCGTGCGTAGTTTAAAATCACCTTTCACTTGATTATCCAGTCTATAAGTCATGCTACCGCTAGATGGTTCTAATTCTTTAGCGAGTATTCTTAATAACGTAGTTTTTCCATTTCCATTCTCACCTACGAGTCCATATACATTTCCTTTTTTAATAGAAAGAGAAACTGGCCCTAGTTTAAAACCGTTATTATTATAGGTTTTTGTGATTTCAGTTGCCTCAATAACCGCATCTTGCGAGCTATTTTCTTGAACACTTATACGTTTAAGGTTTTCAATAATGGATTGTGCTTTTTCCACGAGTCCATCCACATCTTCAGGATGGTTTTCTTTCCAGTCCGTCAGGTGAATCATTTGATTATAAATAGCCATGTCCTGAGTATCCATAGCACAATCCATGAGTTTCCTGTAACCTAAAACGATATCCTTATTGCTCAAAAAACTTTGAACCTCTTTTATTCTAGCTTGAAATAATGACATATAATGGTGGTAAGTGTAGTTTTAGTATTGATTCAATACGCTTTTGCAAAAGCGTATTACTACACCTTCACTGTTCTAACTCAAGCCCATTTGAGTTTAACGTTAAATCAATTTATAATAGTTCCTGAGACCGGTATGAAACAATAATGGTTCAAACACAACCTAACAGGTAGGCACTACCTAACGATAAAGATTAGAAAATATTACTGTGATAATACCCAAAAAAATTACTTAAAACTTTATGTAGATAGATGTTTAGTTATTCAAATCGTGCCTGTACTATTTGCATGAAGCGCTCCTCATAAGCCTCTTTCCCTGCCCAGTTATTATAGTCTGGTTTTACCATAGAAATGATAAAATTTTGAGCAGCGTTTTTATCTTCCATAGTATTAAGTTGAGATAGCACGCGATTGTAATCCTGATCACTACCATTAAAAAGATGCTTGATAAAACCTATACGATCATTCATACCTATTTTTAATCCAGCCTTCATACGGTCGTTTAAGGATTTTGGTTTTTCAGCCTGGTTATTTACTTTACGCTCAAATTCAGGAAGGTTGCCATATCCAGCAGTAAGATCTTCCATGTCATTTTTCTCATAAGTAGGTTTAGGAAAATCTATTTCTATTTCCTCTTCTGGAAACTCATCTACCATTTTATGAATAGTAGAGATTCCAGGCAGGTCCATTTCCTCGCGCATATCCTCATCTACTGGGACAAATAAATCACTAAGATCTGGATTAGAAAAGGCTTCTTGGGCATTTGATTTTGCGTGTTCCATAGCTTGCTCCACCTCTTGAGTTATATGTTCTACATCTTCATGTGCCGCGCTATATGCTTCTTCTATTTTTTCCTGTACTTCTGCAACTCCTGCAGTAGGCTGTATATCGCTAAAATGTTTCTCTGTAAAGGAGAGAATGGTTAATTTTTCATAGACTTCCTTTGCCACAGACTGTAATTCATGGATATCTTCTTTATTCTTCATTTGTAGAATACGGTGTGCTAGACTAGTAAGATCTGCTGCTATTTTCTTTTTCATAATGATTTAATATGCCGCTTGTTTTATTGTATTTTTGATACCGATTTTAAAAAATCAGTAACTGAACTTTAAACGCTGTAAATTACAAAATGTTTCTAGAAAACACGGTAAATCATGAAGAGCAATTCGGCTGGATCGAAGTGATCTGTGGCTCCATGTTCTCAGGGAAGACAGAAGAGTTAATCAGGCGCTTAAAAAGAGCACAGTTTGCACAGCAAAAAGTAGAGATATTTAAACCTGCTATAGACGTGCGTTATGATGAAGAAATGGTGGTTTCTCATGATTCAAATGAGATTCAAAGCACGCCAGTTCCCGCTGCTGCAAACATTCCATTACTCGCTGCAGACTGTCAGGTAGTAGGAATAGATGAGGCACAATTCTTTGATGATGAGATCGTAACCGTGTGTAACGACCTTGCAAATCGCGGTATAAGAGTTATCGTCGCAGGACTAGACATGGATTTTAAAGGAAACCCCTTTGGACCCATGCCAGCACTTATGGCAACCGCTGAGTATGTGACTAAAGTACATGCCGTGTGCACTAGAACAGGAAATCTAGCACAGTTCAGTTATCGCAAGAATAAAAATGATAATGTGGTCATGCTAGGCGAGCAACAAGAGTACGAACCACTAAGCCGCGGTGCATACTTTAAAGCCATGCAGCTTCATAAAATGAAGACGGAAAATGTTGAAAAAACAGAACAGCCGTCTCCTAAAAAAGAATCCTAATGTCTTTACAAGGAACACGACTAGAAGTAAACCTTGATGCGCTAGAACATAATTTTCATTACCTGAAAAGCAAACTCGAGCCGGAGGTAAAGTTCATGGCTGTAGTTAAAGCAAATGCTTATGGACATGGTGCTGTTCCCGTAGCGCAAAAATTACAAGAATTAAACGTGGACTATTTTGCCGTAGCTTATGTGGCCGAGGCTGTAGAACTACGGGACCATGGCATCCTTAAACCCATTTTAGTACTTCATGCTCAGTCGTTTATGCTAGAAACTTGTATAGATCGCTGTATAGAGCCTGTGATTTATAGTATGGAGATGCTGGATACATTTATCGCTTTCGCGAAAGCGAAACAACAACAATCCTACCCTATTCATTTAGAATTTAATACCGGTTTAAACCGTATAGGTATAGATATAACAGATCTTGAAGAAGTTATTGAAAAAGTACTATCAAATCCATGTATCCAAGTGCGTGGTTTACAATCGCATCTAGCCGCTAGTGAAGATCTAACCGAAAAGGACTTTACAGCGTCACAAATACAATCTTTTAAGAAAGTAAACCAGCGGTTAGAAGAAGTGCTGCCGTATCCTTTTTTAAAACATGAATCTAATACCAGCGGTATTCTTAATTATAAAAACGCACATTTCTCTATGGTGCGCTCTGGAATAGGTCTATATGGCTATGGTAATGATGTAGCGTTTGATAAGGAATTAAAACCTATCGCCACTTTAAAATCAGTTATTTCACAAACCCGATGGATCGATGCTGGAGAAAGCGTGAGTTACAACCGTAAATTTGTGGCCCAACATAAGACCAGGTATGCTGTTATAGCCTTAGGTCACGGTGACGGTATTAACCGTATTTATGGTTATGGAAAAGCAAGTGTATTAATCCATGGTGAGCACGCTCCTACTTTAGGTATTATATGTATGGATATGTTTATGGTAGATATCACTCACATAGATTGTAAAGCTGGCGATGAAGTCATTATTTTTAATCCACAACATACTGCCGGACACATGGCCGAAAAAGCCGGGACCATTTCCTATGAAATCCTTACTGGTATTCAAAAACGAGTACCGCGTATGTATGTTTAATACCTGTTTGAGTTTATAATGTCTTATGAATACCAAAAGGGATAATAGATTCTTTCTCACTTATTTTCCAGTTAAAATCATTTGGGATAGTTTAATAAACTTCAATTACTATTATTAACTTGCAATTAATTAACCATAAATATTTTTATAATGTTAAAAGAATTTAGAAACTTTATAATGACGGGAAACGTCATAGATCTAGCAGTAGCAGTAATACTCGCAGGAGCTGTAGGAGCCGTAGTAAAAGGGTTTGTAACCTTAGTGATGATGCCTATTATAGGTGAGTTTACAGGTGGTGTAAACTTTGCAGATTTAAAATACGTGCTTTCTGAAGCCGTAGTTGGAGCAGATGGTGTCGTTACTAAACCAGAAAATGCTATCATGTACGGAGCATGGATAAATACTATTATTTCTTTAGTAATGATAGGTTTTGTTCTTTTCCTAATTGTAAAAGCTTACAATAAAACTAAAAAACCGGTTGAAGAAGCTCCAGCGGCACCAGCAGGTCCTACTCAAGAAGAACTTCTTGCAGAGATACGTGATGCTATTAAAGCTCAAAAGTAAATAGAACCCTTTTTAATAATTAATGAAACCGCTCTGTAAAAAGAGCGGTTTTTTTGTGCCTCACTTTTTGAAATATTTAATACTCAAATCATTTTTAGAGCCTACTTTTGAGACTTAATAGTTTATGATCATGAAAATAGCAGTAGTAGGCGTTACCGGTATGGTAGGTCAGGTTATGTTACAAGTTCTAGAAGAACGCAACCTTAATGTTTCCACTCTTATTCCAGTAGCTTCAGAGAAATCTGTGGGAACTGAAATCACTTTTAAAGGTAAACCATATAAGGTGGTAAGCATAAAACAGGCTATAGAACTGAAACCAGACATCGCATTATTCTCTGCTGGTGGTTCTGTGAGTCTAGAATTTGCACCACAATTTGCTGCTGTAGGAACTACAGTCATAGATAATTCAAGCGCTTTCCGCATGGATGCAGACAAGAAACTAGTGGTTCCAGAAATTAATGCTAGCTCCTTAACTAAAGAAGATAAAATCATCGCAAACCCTAACTGTTCTACCATTCAAATGGTATTAGCCCTAGCACCGCTGCATGATAAATATCGCATTAAAAGATTAATAGTTTCTACTTACCAGTCTATTACAGGTACTGGTGTAAAAGCAGTAGAACAATTAGAAAATGAATTTGAAGGTAAAAAAGGCCCTATGGCTTATCCTTATCAAATCCATAAAAATGCTATTCCACACTGTGACGTTTTTGAAGAAAATGGATATACTAAAGAAGAGCTCAAACTTATAAGAGAAACTCAAAAGATTCTAGACGATCGCACCATTGCCGTAACGGCAACAGCAGTGCGTATTCCTGTAGTAGGTGGCCACTCAGAGTCTGTTAACCTAGAGTTTGAAAAAGAGTTTGATGAAACTGAGGTGCGCCAGTTACTCGCAAACACAGATGGTGTTACCGTTCAAGATAATATAGACGTAAATTTATATCCCATGCCGCTTATGGCTCACGGAAAAGATGACGTTTTTGTAGGTCGCATAAGACGTGATCACTCTAGGGAAAATGCTTTAAATATGTGGATTGTGTCTGATAATTTAAGAAAAGGTGCTGCGACAAATGCGGTACAAATCGCAGATTATTTGATCAAAAACAACCTCATAAACTCTTAAAAAGAATTGAAGCAAACACTACTGATCCTAAAACACTTATAACTATTATTTTAAAAGGTAATTCCCATTTAAGTACCTTTACGATTAGATATATATCATTTTGTGTTTGATAATACTAATTTGTGTTTCTAATGTCGTTAAAATAAATTGAATTGGGTATTAGATTACCCTAAATAATTAAAAAGTATCATTATGAAAAAAATCATTCTTGCAGCCGCTGCCCTTGCGGCACTGGCCTCTTGCCAAGATAAAAAACAGGCAACCCAACAAATGACTATAACATATCCTACCACAGCAACTGTAGATCATATAGATACCTATCACGGCACAGATGTTCCAGATCCATACCGCTGGCTGGAAGACGATCGTAGTGAAGAAACTGGAGAATGGGTAAAAGCTCAAAATAAAGTTACTAACGGGTATTTGGGTCAAATACGCTTTCGCGAAAGCGTAAAAAACCGCCTTACCGAATTATGGAATTATGAGAAGGTAGGAGCACCATTCATAGAAGGTGATTACACTTATTTCTATAAAAATGATGGACTGCAAAATCAATATGTGATCTATCGTTTTCCTAATGATGGTAACATGGAAGATGCTACTGTCTTTCTAGACCCTAATTCCTTTTCTAAAGATGGAACGACCTCTCTAGGTGGAACTTCTTTTACTAAAGATGGTTCTTTATTTGCTTATGCCATATCAGAAGGTGGAAGCGACTGGAGAAAAATAATAGTCTTAGATACCAAAGATCTATCTCAAGTAGGTGACACCATTAAAGATGTAAAATTCTCTGGAATGTCCTGGAAAGGAAATGATGGTTTTTACTATTCCAGTTATGATAAGCCTGATGGTAGTGAGCTCAGTGCTATGACTGATCGACACAAGTTGTACTACCACAAATTAGGAACGCCGCAAAGTGAGGATCGCGTCATATTTGGTGAAACGCCAGAACAAAAATACCGTTACGTAGGTGGTGGCGTGACAGATGATCAAAAATACTTAGTCATAAGCGCCAGTACTTCTACAAATGGTGGTAAGATGTTTATGAAAGAACTTGACAATCCTAATGCGCAGCTGGTAACGGTTCTAGATAACTTTGACACTAATAGTTACTTATTGCATAATGAAGGTTCTAAATTATGGATCGTTACAGACTATAACGCACCTAATCAACGTATAGTGGTTACTGATTTTTCTAATCCTACACAGGAAAATTGGGTGGATGTGATTCCAGAAACAGAAAATGTACTCTCGCCATCTACTGGTGGTGGATATATCTTTGCAGAATATATGGTAGATGCTGTTTCTCAAGTAAAGCAATACCATTATGACGGTACACTAGTGCGTGAGGTGGAGCTGCCAGGAATAGGAAACGTAGGCGGTTTTGGAGCTAAAAAAGAAGATAAAACGCTCTACTACAGTTTCACAAATTACACAACTCCAGGAAGTACCTACTTATATGATATTGAAAAAGGTACTTCTCAATTATACCGCAAACCAGAGATTAAATTCAATAGCGATGAGTATGAGTCTACACAAGTGTTTTACACTTCTAAAGATGGTACCAAAATACCTATGATTATCTCGCATAAAAAGGGATTGCCACTAGATGGTAAAAACCCGACGATACTTTATGGTTATGGTGGTTTTAATATCTCTTTAAATCCTAGTTTTTCTGTTTCTCGCGCAGCGTGGATGGAAATGGGTGGTATTTATGCCGTCGCAAACCTGCGTGGTGGTGGTGAGTATGGTAAAAAATGGCACGACGCTGGTACTAAACTAGATAAACAAAATGTATTTGACGATTTTATCGCTGCTGGTGAGTGGTTAAAAGATAATAACTATACCTCAACACAATATCTAGCTATTCAAGGTGGTTCTAATGGTGGATTATTAGTAGGTGCCACCATGACTCAGCGTCCAGATCTTGCTAGTGTAGCTTTCCCTGCCGTAGGAGTTCTAGATATGCTGCGTTATAATAAGTTTACTGCTGGTGCTGGATGGGCTTATGATTATGGAACAGCAGAGGACAGTCCAGAAATGTTTAAATACTTAAAAGGCTATTCCCCATTACATAATATTAAAGAAGGTGTTTCTTATCCAGCGACTATGGTAACTACTGGTGATCATGATGATCGTGTGGTGCCAGCACACTCGTTCAAGTTTGCAGCAGAGTTGCAGTCTAAACAAGCTGGTGACGCTCCTACCCTAATACGCATCGAGACAGATGCTGGTCACGGCGCAGGAAAATCTACAGCACAAGTGATTCAAGAACAAACTGATATTTACAGTTTTGCCTTGTTCAACATGGGTTTTGAAGAACTTCCTGAAGTTAGTGAGCGTGTGAAGATGTAGTTTTTTGCTTCCGCGAAAAGTTGATACTTAAAACCCATGCCACTCGCATGGGTTTTTTAAGTTCTAGGCTATTACCTTTGTGACATGCTCCAGTTAAAAGACATCCAGTTTTCTTATGATCAAGGTAAAGCCTTGCATGACATCAACCTCAATATTCCTCAAGGTACTCCTGTAGCACTTATAGGAGAAAGTGGTTGTGGTAAAAGCACCTTACTCAATTTGATTTACGGTCTTTTACAAGAAGATAGCGGTACGATTTCTTTTAATAACCTCATCTTAGATGGCGCAGATCATCATCTCGTTCCAGGTCATCCTATGATGAAATATGTTCCACAGGAATTTGACTTAATGCCATTTACTACTGTTTTTGAAAACGTAGGAGAACATCTCTCTATTCAAATGGATAACCGTGCGGATCGCATTATAGAACTACTCGCTGTAGTAGATATGAGCGACTTTAAAGATCGTAAGGTAAAAACACTCAGTGGCGGACAAAAACAACGCGTTGCCATCGCAAAATCACTGGCACAGCAACCTAATGTATTATTACTCGATGAGCCCTTTTCTAATATTGATAATTTTAGAAAAAATGACTTGAGACGCAGTTTATTCTCCTACCTTAAAAAGGAAAACATCACCTGTCTCATTGCCACTCACGATAAAGATGACGTACTGCCTTTCACTGAGGAGACCATTATCATGCGTGGTGGCAAGATTATAGACCACAGAAAAACGGTAGACTGTTATAAAAAGCCGCTAGAAGTGTATAGCGCCTCTCTTTTTAATGAAGTAAATGTAATTCGTGCTGGATGGTTTGATAATAAAGAAGAACTCTTATGCTATCCTGAACAACTTCAAATCTCTAAAAAAGGTATAGAGGTAACCATTACCAACTGCTATTTTAAAGGAACTGACTACTTAATAGAAGTTACTTTTCAAGAGCAAACCTTATTTTTTAGTTCTCTTCAATCTCTTGAAATAGGAAAGAACGTACTACTAGGATTGATAAAAAAGTAAACGGCACCAACCACTTTATACCAAAAGAAATAACTAAATAGGCAGCCCTAAAAAAGACTGCCTACTGTAAACTTAATGGCTGAAGACTAAAAAATTATTCTTCCAGTTGCCACTTATTATTTTCTTTATCCACATCGGCCATTTGATTATTAGGATCTATTTCTACAGATCTTATGGAGCGCATGTTAATTCCTTCTAACTCTAACTCATAAGTAGGATATGCCCAAGCCCAATCTTTTAATGTGGTCCAGTTATTAGGTACTGCTTTTTCTCCACGCATTTCTTCTAGCGGAATGTAAAACCATTTCTCAGACCCATCATTCATAGTGACTTTTATGTCTAGAGGCATAGGCATGAGGCCTTTTCGCGAAAGCGATATCATCGTTCTACCGTCTAAACTACTCATATCCTCAACTGCATAGTCGATCACATTTGTAGTCATGGTCCAGTCACGTAAATACCACTCTAAGTCAAAACCGCTTACGCGTTCAGCAACTCGTTTAAAATCGTTAGGTTCAGGATGCTTAAATTTCCAAGTGTTATAGTACTCTTTAATGACTTCATCACGTTTCTCTTCTCCTATCACATAACCTAATTGTGCGATAAAAGTGGCTCCTTTATTATAAGCGCTTGCGCCATAAGCACCGTTATATTCATAACGATCTGCATGTGTGGATTGTGGTTGTTCTTTTCCAGATGCGGCTAGTCCTAAATAACCTCTATAAGAATTATTATTTGCCGTGGACTCGTCTTTCCCTGCGATGTAAGCCATAAATTTATTAGAGATAAAAGTGGTAAAACCTTCATCCATCCACTCATGTTTAGCCTCATTTGTAGCGAGAACATGGTTGAACCATGAATGGGCAAATTCATGTGCTGTCACGCCCATTAAACTACCGAAGTTGCGCTCTCCAGTAATTAACGTACACATCGCATATTCCATACCGCCGTCACCACCTTGAATCACACTGTACTGCTTATATGGATACTCGCCTATGTGCTTGTTAAAATACTTCAACATCTCATTAGTCTTAGGCTGTAAATTTTTCCAATTTTCTTTTATAGCAGCGTTATCCTTATAGAGAAAGTGTAAGTCTACTCCATTTTCACCTTTATAGATATCATGGATAAAATCTGGATCTGCGCCCCATGCAAAATCGTGAACCATAGGTGCGTTAAAGTGCCAGGTTAGTTTTCCATCTTTTCCTTTTGCAGGACCAGAGTTAGGCTTATCATAGCCGTGACCTATTTCTTTAGGGTTTTGTAAATATCCCGTTCCGCCTACGGTGTAATCTTTATCTAAGGTCAACTTTACATCAAAGTTACCCCATACACCATGAAACTCACGACCTATGTATGGACTGGTATTCCATCCTGTAATGTCAAATTCAGCCATTTTAGGAAACCATTGTGTCATAGAAAGTGCCACACCTTCTTTATTATTGCGACCACTTCTACGTACTTGAACCGGAACCTGACCGTTAAAATCTAATTTTAAAGTGGTGGACTGTCCTGGAGCAAGAGCCTGAGCTAGTTTTACAACTAGCACGGTTCCTTCTTCTTGTGGTTGAAGAGCTGTTCCATCTTGTGTCATGTTAGACACGTGTAAATATCCTATTTCATTAGGCTCTAGTGCTGCGATGCGAGAACCTACACGAGGATCAGGATCTGCAATGGTGCGGGAACGTACATCCATTTCACTACCTGGCTGAAAAGCATTAAAGAATAAATGGTAGTACACTCGATCTAGAGTTTCTGGAGAATTATTTGTGTAAACTAAGGTCTGTTTTCCTGTGTACTGGTAGCGGTCCACATCCATATCTACATCCATTTTATAATCTACGGCTTGTTGCCAGTATCCAGTTGCACTGGTGTTTTGAGTTGCAACAGCATCTTTAGTAGATCCACAACTTGCTATAATGACTGCTGTGGTAAGTAATAAGATGATTTTTTTCATTTTTAATAGGTATTGAGTAATTAGGTGTTAAATATACCGCTTTCGCGAAAGCGAATTATTAAATCCACCCTAAAAAGAAAAGCCTGCTCTAGAAAGAACAGGCTTTAAAAATACTATTTAAATAAGGCTTACATCTTTGAAGCCATGATTAATGCATTATACAAATTAGCCATTTTTCCAGAAGTAGTAATTTCTTGAAATGGTTTAGTAACTGCATTTTCTCCACGACCTAAATTTACTCTTGCTTGCGTAGTTAAACCGCTATCCATAATGATTTGTTTCACCTGTCCAGCTTTTAATTTAGGGAATTGTGAACGTATCACAGCTGCTACACCAGCTACTGCTGGAGACGCCATAGAAGTTCCACTTGCATTGCGGTATTCATTTAATGGTGCTGTGGAGTAAATCTGTGCTCCTGGACCGAAAACGTCTACCGTTGCTTTACCATAGTTAGAGAAACTTGCTGGCAGGTCTGCTCCATAAGAAGAAGTTAATGCACCTACCGTAAGGAAGTTATCAGAGATCTCTGCACCAGCAAGAACTTGATCTTGTGGATATACTTGAATAAAATCTGTATCGATTCCTTCATTACCTGCTGCGTTTACAAAAAGTACATCTTTACTTGCTGCATATTTAAGAGCGTCCCATACAAATTCTGGGTTTGAAGAATGGTATTTCCCGAAGCTACCGTTGATCACTTTTGCTCCATTATCTGCAGCATAACGTATCGCAGCAGCGATGTCTTTATCATACTCGTCACCCATACTTACGGCTCTTAGAACCATGATTTTTGCATTATTTGCAACACCATTTACACCTAAACCATTATCACGCTCTGCAGCGATGATTCCTGCTACGTGAGTTCCGTGAAAAGAATCGGCTTTTTCTGGATCTGGACCACTGTATTGATTATCTCCCCAAACATCTCCTACCGTATAGCTGTAAGGACTGTTTCCAGGCATAGCGTCTTCACGGTAGTTAGTTTTTAATTTATCTCCATTTAAAAGGTTTGCAGCATTTGTAATCAAGCCTGTAATAGTTTCTTTTGCCTCTTTAGTGCTCGGTAAACCTCTTACAAAGAAAAAGTTTAAATCAGATTGTGCTTTTAAAACAGCCTCATCTTCAGATTTTATAGCGGCTACTTCCTCAGCAGTGTAGTCTGATTTTCCTAAATGAGCAGTTATAACCTTATCTGCACTTACGATTTGTTGCAACAGTTCTTCATAGCGTTGCTTAGCTTGAGTAGCTTGAGCAAGTTCACCATCATATTCTTTTTGAGCCTTTGCAACGATATCTGCTGGTAACATAGCTTTATCACGCAGGATGCGCTCATACTCTAGGTTCTCATCTACGATGTTACCCATAAAGTTCCATCCGTGGATGTCATCTATGTATCCATTTTTATCATCATCAATTCCATTTCCTGGGATTTCATCTTCATTAGTCCAGATCACACCATCTAGATCTTCATGTTCTATATCTATTCCAGAATCTATAACGGCTACCACAACAGTTTCTCCCATGCGACCTTTAAGAATCTCATTATAAGCCTTATTCACACTCATTCCTGGGATAGTGTCTGTTAGCATGTCCAGATCTTTCCAGTTCTTTGCTTCTTCTTCAGAGAGCTCAGTGGTTTTAATAGGTGTGGAGTCTATATTTTCAATAGGTGGAGACACAATGGTGAAACCACTACCACAGCTAGCAAGCATACCTGCCGCAGCTACTGTTAAAAATGTGTTTTTAATAAAAGTGTACTTCATGATTTTTAATTAAATAAGTCGTTAAATTTAAGGGATTTATCGAGACGCACACCTTTTTCTGTGTGTTTCACGGTAATTATTTCATTATTTGGGTCGTGTTCTAGGATGAGGTAATAACCTTTAGTGGCTGCTAGGTCTAAAAATTTTGCTTTTTCATCCAGTGTTAAAAGTGGTCTGGTATCATATCCCATAACATAAGGAATAGGAATATGTCCAGCGGTAGGTAACAGATCTGCCATATAAACAAATGTTTTGTCTCCTAAGGTGATGTGCGGGATCATCATTTTTTCTGTGTGCCCATCTACAAAAAGAATGTCAAAATCCATCTCGTTTTTAGTTTCAAAAGAGCTGGACTGATTTATAAAGTTCAACTGGCCACTTTCTTCTATAGGCTTTATATTTTCAGTAAGGAAAGAAGCTTTTTCTCTGGCATTAGGTTCTACGGCCCATTTCCAGTGATTAGAATTAGTCCAGAATTTTGCTTTTGCAAAAGCAGGTTCATAAATATCCTTCTTACTTTTTTCAATCACGCCACCGCAATGATCAAAGTGTAAGTGCGTTAAAAACACATCAGTAATATCATCACGTGAGAAGCCAGCTTTTTTAAGTGAGCTGTCTAGATTGTGTACATGATCCATAAAATAATAGCCAAAGAACTTCTCTGACTGCTTATTCCCCATTCCTGTATCTATTAAGGTCAATCGATCACCGTTTTCAACCAGTAAACAACGAGCCGCCATATCGATCATGTTATTAGAGTCGGCTGGATTAGTGCGTTGCCAGAGTGACTTAGGAACGACACCAAACATGGCGCCACCATCTAACTTAAAATTTCCAGCTTCTATAGGATGTATTTTCATAAATCAAATCTGTTCAATAAGTAGTGCAATTTAAAATAATGTTATTTGTTTTTTCTAGAAATTGAGTTAAACCGTTTAAGGCATTTACTTGAAATGTTGATAATGAGTGGTTTTAAAAGGTTTTTTTAAATTTTACTACTTAAATTCTTGCTTAAATACGCTTTCGCGAAAGCGTAAACTAGGACATCATTTAATAAAAGGTTGTAATTTTCATCCAAAATTGAAAAAATGCTAGAACTAGCCGGAATTATAATTTTAGGAATACTTGCACAATGGGTAGCGTGGAAATTTAAAATACCTGCAATTTTACCGTTAATTTTAATCGGACTTTTAGTAGGACCGATTGCGGCAGAGTTTCTAAGTGAAGATGGAACAAAATGGATAGAACCTATATGGAATGGTGAGAAAGGTCTGTTTCCTGGAGAAGGGCTGTATTACTTTGTCTCACTAGCGATTAGTATCATACTTTTTGAAGGTGGATTAACCTTGAAACGTGCCGAAATTAAAAATGTAGGGCCTGTTATCACTAAATTAATAACAATAGGGTCTGCGGTTACGTTTTTCGGTGCTGGAATCGTAGCTCATTTTACGTTTGAGTTGAGCTGGGAACTTTCTTTTCTTTTTGCTGGATTAATCATAGTTACTGGACCTACCGTGATTACTCCTATTTTAAGAAATATACCGTTGAAGAAAGACGTCTCTGCGGTTTTAAAATGGGAAGGGATCTTAATAGATCCTATTGGGGCACTGGTAGCTGTATTAGTTTTTGAATTTATAAGTGTAGGTGGAGAAGGTGGTTTTACTAAAACTGCTTTAATGGAGTTTGGTAAAATTATACTTTTTGGGACTACGTTTGGGTTCACATTTGCTCATGCGCTGGCTTTTGCTATTAATCGCAAATTAATTCCTCACTATTTGTTAAACGTGGTCTCTCTTTCCACAGTGTTACTTGTTTTTGTGGAGTCTGAACTATTTGCACACGAGTCTGGATTACTGGCTGTGGTTGTGATGGGAATGGTCCTAGGTAATGGGAAACTTAAAAACTTAAAAGAGTTGCTTTATTTTAAAGAATCGCTGAGCGTACTTTTAATTTCTATTCTTTTTATTCTTCTTGCTGCAAATATAAATATGGATGATTTATTACTGCTTTATAACTGGCAAACGGCGATTCTTTTTGCGATTGTAGTTTTTGTAATAAGACCACTTGCGGTATTTATCAGTACTAGTGGATCAAAATTAAAACTCAATGAAAAACTATTCATTTCTTGGGTAGGGCCACGTGGTATAGTAGCGGCTGGTATTGCTTCTCTTTTTGGTTCTAAACTGGTGTATTTATATGAGCAAAAAATTGAAGAGCATCAATTACTAGAGGTTTCTACCAGTGAATTACAGAACTATCTATTAACCCTTGAGCATTATCAAAACATGCTAGAAGGATCAAAACTTATAACACCTTTAGTGTTTATGATTGTACTAGGAACGGTTCTTTTTAATGCTACTACAGCACGTTTATTTGCAAAAATAGTAGGAGTGTTCTTGAAACAGTCAGACGGTATTATGATCGTAGGAGCTTCTAAGTTCTCAAGACTTATAGCTGGTTATCTCAAAAAGCATGGCCGCAGTGTTGTACTTGTAGACACGAATTCAAACAATATTAAAATAGCTAAAGAAAAAGGACTTGATGCCGTAAGTGCCGATATTTATAGTGATGAAATAACTGACGACATAGAGTTTAATAATATAGGTTTTTTAATGGCTCTTACAGGTAATTCACAAATAAACGATTATGCTTTGGAACGTTTTGGAGATCGTTTTGGTGAACATGGAGCTTATCGATTAGTCCATTCGAGAGAAATAAAAAATCCTAACCAGAATCCACCTAAAGGTCTTTTCTCTTCTACAGACGATTATGTAAACATGATGGAAGTAGCAAGATATTATGGAGAGATACACGAGATAGGTATTAAGTCTCAAGAACATTATGAAGAGCTGATTGAAATTACTAAGACTGATGAAAATATTATTCCTCTATTTATAAGGAAAAAAGGTGAAATAGATATTATTCCATCTACTTCTCTAGAAGTGAATGTAGAAGAACACAGCCAGCTGGCTTACCTAGGTAAAAAGATCACAGAGCGCTTAAGTGGCGAGGTGGTGATGGACTAGGTGAGTGAAAGGGTTAGAGTTTAAATATGTAAAAGTGGTTTATGTATGGATGGAAGTTTTTAAATAGATCATACCAATTCATCATTTAAATACCGTATTTATAACCAAAAATAACAATTAAACAGTCCAATATTTCTGTTTAAACTCCAGATTGCTTCGTTAAAAATAATTCAATTTATGAACCTTAGCAGCGACTCAAACGACATGCGAATAAACTTAAGAAGTTATTCCAAAAAAAAAGAGGTCTTTAGTAAAGACCTCTTTTTTATTTAATCATTTAGCTTTAAAACTGCCATAAATGCCTGTTGAGGAATCTCTACGTTTCCTACCTGGCGCATGCGCTTTTTACCTTTCTTTTGTTTTTCAAGAAGTTTACGTTTACGAGAGATATCACCACCATAACATTTTGCCGTTACATCTTTACGTAAGGCTTTAATAGTTTCTCGAGCGATTATTTTTGCACCTATCGCCGCTTGTACTGGGATATCAAACTGCTGTCTAGGGATCAACTCACGTAATTTTTCCACCATCTTTTTACCTATGGTATAAGCGTTATCAAAGTGAATTAAAGCACTTAACGCATCTACCGTTTGAGCATTAAGAAGTACATCTAAACGTACTAATTTTGAAACTCGCATTCCTATAGGTGCGTAGTCAAATGATGCATAACCTTTAGAAACGGTTTTTAATCTATCGTAGAAATCAAAAACGATCTCTGCCAGTGGCATATCAAAGGTTAACTCTACGCGCTCCGTCGTTAAATAGGTTTGATTAGTAACGATACCTCGTTTCTCTATACATAGCGACATTACATTACCTACAAATTCAGATTTTGTGATAATAGTTGCTTTAATATAAGGTTCTTCAACACGATTAAGCGTGGAAGGTTCTGGTAAATCACTAGGGTTATTTACAATAATGCGCTCGTCTGGCTCCTTATTTGTATAAGCATAATATGAAACGTTAGGAACGGTAGTAATCACAGTCATGTCAAACTCGCGCTCGAGACGTTCCTGAATAATTTCTAAGTGCAACATTCCTAAGAATCCACAACGGAATCCAAAACCAAGTGCCGCACTACTTTCTGCCTGAAAAACTAGAGATGCGTCGTTCAACTGGAGCTTTTCCATACTAGCACGTAGATCTTCATAGTCTTCAGTATCTACTGGATAAATACCAGCAAATACCATAGGTTTTACGTCCTCAAATCCACCTATTGGGTTGGTCGTAGGGTTTGCGTAATCTGTTATGGTATCACCTACTTTAACCTCTTTAGCCTCCTTAATACCTGTGATAAGGTAACCTACATCACCTGCTTTTATTTCTTTTTTAGGAACCTGGTTCAGTTTAAGAGTTCCTATCTCATCTGCATAATAACTTTCACCAGTAGCGACAAATTTGATATGCTGCCCTTTTTTAATGGAACCATTAATGACTCTAAATATAGTCTCCACACCACGGAACTGGTTATAATGTGAGTCAAAAACAAGTGCTTGTAATGGCTCATCTACATTACCTTTAGGAGCAGGAACGCGTTCTACAATAGCATCTAGTATTTCTTGAATTCCTAGACCCGTTTTTGCACTAGCAGGAATTACTTCACTAGGGTCACAACCTAGAAGATCCACGATATCATCTGTTACTTCTTCTGGGTTTGCGCTAGGTAAATCTACTTTATTCAAAACAGGAATGATTTCTAAATCATTTTCTAAGGCTAGGTATAAATTAGAAATAGTCTGTGCTTGTATACTTTGTGCTGCATCTACGATGAGAAGTGCTCCTTCACAAGCAGCAATAGAACGAGAAACCTCATAAGAGAAATCTACGTGACCAGGAGTATCTATTAAGTTTAAAATATATTGCTCACCATCTGGAGCAGTGTAATCCATTTGAATCGCATGAGACTTTATAGTGATTCCACGCTCGCGCTCCAGATCCATATTATCTAGTAACTGAGCTTGAGATTCACGTTTAGTAACCGTGTGTGTAGCGTCTAACAGCCTGTCTGCCAGCGTGCTTTTTCCATGGTCTATGTGTGCGATGATACAAAAATTACGTATGTTCTTCATAGTTTTTTAATACTGCTGCAAATATAATCTAATTCCTTTCCCAATTTTTGAGAGAGCTTTCCTAAATTGATAAGACACTTACTATCATTAAGTACGCCAGCACCCGTTATTCTTACAGCATACTTGTATATTAGGGTATTCCCAGTTTTCTTTACTATGGGGTTATTTTTTTGCTGTAAGAGTCACTATCAAACCTTCTGATATAGCAACATTGTTTTATATAAGAGATTGCATAATCAAAAAGCCATAATAACAAGGTAATATTATGGTATCCATTTGAATGTATACCTTAATAAATTGTTTGTTTTTTACATAAACTTATTTATGCAGCTACTGCGGTAATACAATAAACTTTAACCTCAACTCAGTAAAAAATAATTCAATTTGTTATGGCGACATTACAAACATAAAATAGCATAAATAAGGAAAAGACTTTTAATATTTTGCGGTTCTACATTTTGAAAATATAATATACCTTATTTTTGTCCCATGCCTAAAATAGGAGATATACAATTACCTGATTTCCCACTACTACTCGCACCCATGGAAGATGTGAGTGATCCACCATTCCGAGCACTGTGCAAAGAAAATGGTGCCGATGTAGTTTATACTGAATTCATTTCTAGTGAAGGGCTCATACGTGATGCAGCAAAAAGCACCATGAAACTTGATATTTATGAGGCTGAGCGCCCTGTGGGAATACAAATATTTGGGGCAAACTTAGATTCCATGCTACAATCTGTAGAAATCGTGGAACGCACTAAACCTGATATTATAGATATCAACTTTGGTTGTCCCGTAAAAAAAGTTGTTTCTCGTGGTGCTGGTGCTGGAATATTGAAAGATATAGACCTCATGGTGTCCCTTACCGAAGCAATGGTTAAACACACAAACTTGCCTATTACAGTAAAAACCAGACTGGGCTGGGATGATGATTCTATAAAAATAGTAGAAGTAGCAGAGCGCTTACAAGATGTAGGAATTAAAGCGATTTCTATACACGGCCGTACACGTGCTCAAATGTATAAAGGTAACGCAGACTGGAAACCTATTGCAGCGGTTAAAAATAATCCACGCATGCACATTCCTGTTTTCGGTAATGGAGATGTAAACACACCAGAACGCGCTCTAGAAATGCGTGATGAATATGGACTAGATGGTGCGATGATAGGTCGTGCCAGTATAGGATACCCATGGTTTTTTAGAGAAGTGAAACACTTTTTTGAAACAGGTAAACACATGGCAAAACCCACCATGCAAGAACGTGTAGAAGTAGCGAGACGCCATTTAGAAATGTCTATCGCCTGGAAAGGAGAAACACTAGGTGTTTTTGAAACCAGACGCCATTATACTAACTATTTCAAAGGTATTCCTAACTTTAAAGAATACCGCATGAAAATGGTAACTAGTGATGAAGCGCAAGGAGTTTTTGACGCCTTTGATGAAGTGCTCGATAAATTTGGTGATTATAACTTTGCCTGAGAAAGCAAATCCTCATTAATACGTCTAGAGGCAACGTAACTCGCCAGTGTCCCTAAAGCTCCTATAGTTCCTACAGCTAGAAATACATTCTTAATATCCATAGCAAAAGGATAAGCTAGTCCTTCTTGTATATAAATAAGTTTAAATTCTATTTGAGCATATACAAATACAACTCCTATAAACAGACCTATAAATCCACCAGCTGTAATCATTAAACTTCCTTGAATAAAGAAAATTTTACGTAGCGATGGTAAACTAGCGCCTAAATCTTTTAAAGTTTTAAGGTTTTGCTTCTTATCTAATATCATCATCATAATAGAACCTACAACATTAAATAGAGCAATGATGAGCACTAATGTAAAAATCAGGTAGACCGCTAGATTCTCTGAATTCAGCATTTTATAAAGGCCATCATTCATTTGAAGTCTATTTTTAATAACCACAGGAACATCAAAAAGGGATTGTATTTCTTCTCGTAACCGATCCTCATCAGCACCTGCGTTAAGTTTAATCTCTACACTGCTGGCCATATCTACACTATAATCAAGTAGCTTGCGTGCAGCGGTAATAGTGGTAAAAATATATTTACTATCTAGGTTTTCATTAACACTAAAAATACCTGTGGCCACGACATCTAGCTGGCTAAAGGAATCGTGATAATTCATAGTGTTTATGGCATTTTTCCCAGGTTTAGGAACCATAATCTGTAAAAACCTTCCATAATTATCTACTTGTAAGGACATTTCATCAGATATGGCTGCACCTGCAACTACCTGCATGTCACTATTTCCTAACCAGCTTCCATATAATAATATAGTATCTGTTTTTATGACCTGTTCATAGCTAGGTTCCACACCTTTGATATAAGCGATATCGTTTTTACCATCGTAATGTAAAAAGGCTTTTTCTTCTATAGTAGCGCTTATGACCTCTATGCCTGAGAGGTTTTCTAGATCACGCTTTCGCGAAAGCGGAATCTCTAATACTTTACCGTTTAAAGGAGTTACTTTAAGATCAGGATCAAAATAACTGCTAAACTCTGTACTGAAGTCCTTTAATCCTGAAAAACCAGATAATACTATAAATAGGGCTGCTGTTCCTACTACGGTAATAATAAAACTAAGAATATTAATGATGTTAATGGCGTTTTTACCATTTTTAGAAACCAGGTACCGCTTTGCGATGTAAAACGAAAAATTCACTACGATTTTTTTCTACGTGGTAGGATATCTGGATTTTCAATAGGGTTATTAAACCCTTTTAATTCTCGATCAATTTGATCCATATATTCCAAAGAATCATCATTAAAGAATTGCAACTCTGGCATGCGGCGCAATTGATGGCGCACTTTTGCAGCAACTTGATGTCTTAATTGAGGACCTACCTCTACTATTTCTTTTACCACAGCCACAGCTTTATCTGCTGGAAAAACAGATAGGTAAGCTTTAGCATAACCTAAATCTGGTGTAACCGTAACCTTAGTGACTGATATCAATAAATTTTTAACGGTATTCTTTCTTAAATAATCCTGTATAACAGATGAGATATCCTCTTGAAGGATACCGCTTATTTTTTTCTGTCTATTACTTTCTTCCATAGTACAAAGGTAAGCAAATGGATTTGTGATATTTTTGAAAATTAAATTAAAGAATTATGTTAGGTAAGATTGAGCATCTAGGAATCGCAGTAAAAGATTTAGAAAAGGCAAATGAGACTTATGAAAAACTATTAGGTAGAAAACCTTATAAAAATGAAGAAGTAGCAAGCGAGCACGTTATAACCTCTTTTTTTAAAAGTGGAGAAAATAAAATAGAACTACTAGCGGCCACTCATAAGGATAGTGCTATCGCAAAATATATAGAAAAGCGAGGTGAAGGAATCCATCATGTAGCTTTTCAAGTAGATAATATTAAAGAAGAACTCAATAGATTAGAAAAAGAAGGTTTTTCTATTCTGAATAAAGAACCTAAAAAAGGTGCTGATAATAAGCTGGTTGCCTTTATTCATCCTAAAACTACTAATGGTGTTCTGGTAGAGTTATGTCAGGAAATTGAAGAATAGTTTGTACAAGCGGAATTATAGTTTAAATTTGCACACTTTTTAAGACTTCTTTTTCTTAGAAATAGACGTCGGGCCTATAACTCAGTTGGTTAGAGTATCTGACTCATAATCAGAAAGTCCCTGGTTCGAGCCCAGGTGGGCCCACAAAAGCTTCAGTTAACGCTGGAGCTTTTTTTATTTAGTGTTTTTTAAAAACTATTTAGCTTTACCAGATTTCCGAGAAGTATTTGCTGTTTTTGACACGGTAAGCTTCATTTATGAATGTCACTTTTTTATGGGGTTCTTGTAAAAGTTATGAATCGGCTTTTAAAGCCAGTATAAGAAATACGTTTTTGCGAGTTGCATTTATTAGTTGTTAACCAGGCATCAACAACAAAACAGTTGAAAAAGCTGTTTTTATCGATGAAAAGCAATGTGATGAGAATTCACTACAACTTTACTTTACTTTTTTGTAACAATTCATTTAAAGTTCTACCTTTGCAGCCGCTATTTTAAACTATGATTAACATTCTTTCACTTTCCCTAACAGTGTTAGTAGCTCAAACTCCGCCTCCGCCTCCGCCGCCTCCAGTAGGTGATGTCGTGCCGTTAGATAGTGATTTATGGATATTACTAGCTACTGCCTTGATTATAGGAGCGATAGTAGTTTACAAGAGGTTTAAAACATCTTTATAGCCTCATTAATCTTTTTACATATTTACCTATAACATCAAATTCTAGGTTTATTTGATCTCCCTTTTGCATGGTTTTAAACCCAGTATGCTCATAAGTATATGGTATAATCGCTACTGAAAACCTATTTTCTTTTGAGTTTACAACCGTAAGACTCACGCCATTAACACAAATACTTCCTTTTTCAATAGTCACGTTTTGTAAAGTGGTATCATATTCAAAAGTGAATACCCATGAACCATCCTTATTAATGACATCTATACAGGTGGCTGTTTGATCTACATGTCCTTGTACAATATGCCCATCTAGACGAGCATTCATCATCATAGCACGTTCTATGTTTACGATATCATTAATTTTAAGTTGACCTATATTTGTTTTTTGCAAGGTCTCCTCTATTGCTGTAACCACATATTCACTTCCCTCAATAGCAACCACGGTTAAGCACACTCCATTATGTGCTACACTTTGATCTATTTTAAGCTCATTAGTAATACTACTCTCCAGAGTTATGTGAAGATTTGTATTCTCTTTTTTGAGTTCAATAACTCTTGCGGCAGACTCTATAATTCCTGTAAACATAAGTGACGAAAAACCTTTACTTTTATATTTTCAAAAATACGGCTAAAAACATAGCACCGCATGAACAAAAAGCAAAACATTAAAGTAGGAATATCATTAGGTGACCCTAACGGTATAGGAGGAGAGATTATATTAAAAGCGTTTGAAGATAACCAGATGCTGGAGCTTTACACACCTGTCATTTTTGCAAGCACTAAACTCTTATCTTATTATATAAAAACCTTTAATCTCAATATTAAAATACATGGAATCAATTCTTTAGATGATATTGTTGACGGTAAAATAAATGTAGTTAGATTAATTAAAGAACCTTTTATAGTAAACTGGGGAACTGTAGATGCTGAGGCTGGAGAACTTGCTATAAAAAGTTTGAAGGCCGCAACCGCTGCGTTAAAAGAAAACCAAATAGACGTTCTAGTTACAGCACCTATTCATAAGGAATCCATACAGTCAGAAGATTTTAAATTCCCAGGACATACAGATTACTTGAATCAAGAACTAGAAGGCGAGAGCCTAATGTTTATGGTTTCTGAAGATATTAGGGTAGGTTTACTTACTGACCATGTTCCTATTAAAGAAGTTGCAAATCAAATTACTGAAAAATTAATTAAAACTAAAATAGGTACGATTAAAGAATCTTTGAAAAAAGACTTTGGTATCATAAAGCCTAAAATAGCTGTTTTAGGAATCAATCCCCATGTGGGAGATAATGGCGTTATAGGTACAGAAGATCAAGAAAAACTTATTCCAGCACTAGAAGAATTAAGAAAAGATGGCACTTTAATTTTTGGTCCTTATCCAGCAGACAGCTTTTTTGGAAATAAAAAACACTTACAATTTGACGCCATACTTGCCTCATATCATGATCAAGGTCTTGTACCATTTAAAACCATAGCTTTTGGGGCTGGCGTTAATTATACCGCAGGATTAAGTCATGTACGCACTAGTCCAGATCACGGTACAGGCTTTGACATAGCTGGTAAAGGAGAGGCAAGTCCATCTTCATTTATAGCAGCTATACATTCGGCTTGTGCAGTTTTTAAACATAGAAACATGTTTGAAGAGTTAACCGTAAACCCATTAAAAAATCTTTCTAAAAAACGTAGATAATATTAACAATGTATTTTTAATAACTTTTATTATCTTTGCCCGCTCGTTTAACGAGGAAGATTATGGAACTCAAAGCTTATAACATATCCTTTGTAGGATTAAAGCAAGGGAAACACAAGTTTCAATATGAGGTCGATAATGCGTTTTTTGAAAATTATGGTTTTGAGGATTTCAATAGTTCTCAATTAAAAGTAGAAGCCACGCTAGATAAAAAGTCCACAATCATGGAATTGCAACTAGAAGCTTCAGGTTCTGTAAACGTTAACTGTGACCTTACTAATGAACCTTTTGATTTACCTATTGAAACTAAAATGGATATCATTATTAAATTTGGTCAAGAATTTAATAATGATAACGAAGAATTGCTCATACTACCGCATGGATCTTATGAATTTAACATAGGTCAGTTCATGTATGAGATGATCGTTTTAAGTATTCCATTAAAAAGGGTTCACCCAGGTGTAGAAGACGGATCATTAGATTCTGAAATACTTGAAAAACTAGAAGAACTCAGTCCTAAGAACCTAGATATAATAAAAGATAATAAAGAAAGTACCGATCCCAGATGGGACGCATTAAAAAAATTAAAAACGGATAATAATAAATAGCCATGGCGCATCCTAAGAGAAAAATCTCCAAAACAAGAAGAGATAAAAGAAGAACTCACTACAAAGCTAGTGTCCCACAAATTGCTACAGATAGCACAACTGGTGAAGCACACCTTTACCACAGAGCTCACTGGCATGAAGGTAAATTATATTACCGTGGTAATGTATTAATAGATAAAACCGAAGAAGTAGAAGCTTAATTCACTGAATTATCAAATCAGTAGAAAACAAAGTTTTTCTTCGCAGAAATAAATAAAAATGACACGTTTTAATTAAAAGCGTGTCATTTTTATTTATTTCTGCGAGTTTTTCAGTAGCTTTCACAACTCTAATAATTACAAGAATCACCTGTATGAGTAACATCAAAGCGGCGATTACTGCAGTAGGCGGCTACGTGCCAGACTATAAGCTTACTAACGCTATCCTAGCAACCATGGTTGACACTAACGATGAGTGGATTTCCACTCGTACTGGTATCAAAGAACGTAGGTTATTAAAGGATAAAGATAAAGGAACCTCTTACCTAGCTATTCAGGCAGCAAAAGACCTGATCGCAAAAAAGGACTTAGACCCACAAACTATAGATTTAGTCATAGTAGGAACTGTTACACCAGATATGCCTGTAGCATCTACCGCAGCATATGTAGCTAGTGAAATAGGAGCTATTAACGCCTTTTCTTATGACTTACAAGCAGCATGCTCTAGCTTTTTATATGGAATGAGCACCGCGAGTAGCTATATAGAATCTGGAAGATATAAAAAAGTACTTCTCATAGGTGCTGATAAGATGTCCAGTATCATAGATTATAAAGACCGCACTACCTGTATCATCTTTGGAGATGGTGCCGGCGCAGCTCTATTTGAACCTACTACAGATCCTGAAGTAGGCTATGAAGATGAAATACTACGCTCAGACGGTATAGGTAGAAACTTCTTAAAAATAGAAGCTGGTGGCTCATTATTACCACCATCACGTGAAACGGTAGATAATAACCAGCACTACGTTTTTCAAGACGGTAAAAACGTTTTCAAATATGCTGTTTCTAATATGGCAGATGTGGCTGAAAAAATTGTTAAACGTAACAACTTAACAAATGAAGATGTGGACTGGCTAGTACCACATCAAGCAAATAAACGCATTATAGATGCAACAGCGCGCAGGGTAGATTTACCAGAAGAAAAAGTAATGATGAATATAGATCGTTATGGAAACACTACCAGCGCAACATTACCACTATTATTAAATGAATACGAATCTCAATTAAAAAAGGGTGACAAGTTAGTCTTTGCAGCATTTGGCGGCGGATTTACTTGGGGCTCCATATTATTAACATGGGCTTATAATAGCTAATCATAACCACCTAAATTATGGATATAAAAGAAATTCAAAACTTAATTAAGTTTGTAGCAAAATCTGGAGCTAGCGAGGTAAAGCTAGAAATGGATGACGTAAAAATCACTATTAGAACTGGATCAGATTCTAATGAAGTAACTTATGTACAACAGGCTATGCCTATGCAAGCAGCACCAGCACCGCAAGTTGCAGCTGCTCCTGCACCAGCCGCAGTCGCACCAGCACCAGCAGAGGCTGCTGCACCAGCACCAGCTGTAGAAGATAACAGTAAATACGTAACTGTAAAATCACCTATAATAGGTACATTCTATAGAAAACCAGCTCCAGATAAACCATTATTCTGTGAGGTAGGAGACAGCATTAAAGAAGGTGACACACTTTGTATTATTGAAGCTATGAAATTGTTCAACGAGATTGAAAGTGAAGTTTCTGGTACTATTGTAAAAGTATTAGTGGACGACTCTTCTCCAGTTGAATTTGATCAACCATTATTTTTAGTAGATCCTTCTTAATAATTAATAAGAGGGATTTTTTGTGGACACGCTTTCGCGAAAGCGGAATTACCACAACCATAACTAACTAAAAAAACATATCATGTTTAAAAAAATATTGATAGCAAATCGCGGTGAAATCGCTCTGAGAGTGATTAGAACCTGTAAAGAAATGGGAATCAAGACTGTAGCCGTTTACTCTACAGCTGATGCTGATAGCCTACACGTAAAATTTGCTGATGAGGCAGTTTGTATAGGGCCAGCACCTAGTAACCTGTCTTACTTAAAAGTCTCAAACATCATTAGCGCCGCAGAAATAACAAATGCTGATGCTATTCATCCAGGATATGGATTCCTTTCTGAAAATGCAGATTTTTCTCGTATTTGTGGTGAGCACGACATTAAATTTATAGGGGCAAGTCCAGAAATGATTGCTAAAATGGGAGATAAGGCTACAGCCAAAGAAACCATGAAAGCTGCTGGTGTACCTTGTGTTCCAGGATCTGACGGAATTATAGCAGATTTTGATCAGTGTAAAAATATCGCAAAGGAAACTGGATATCCTGTAATGCTTAAAGCTACTGCCGGTGGTGGTGGTAAAGGTATGCGCGCCGTTTGGAAAGAAGAAGATTTACTAGCGGCATGGGAAAGTGCCCGTCAAGAAAGTAAAGCAGCCTTTGGAAATGATGACATGTACATGGAAAAACTCATCGAAGAGCCACGTCACATAGAAATCCAGATTGTAGGTGATTCATATGGAAAAGCATGTCACTTAAGTGAACGTGATTGCTCTGTACAGCGCCGTCACCAAAAGCTTACTGAAGAGGTTCCTTCTCCTTTCATGACTAAGAAATTACGTAAGGACATGGGTGAGGCTGCCGTAAAAGCCGCTGAATATATCAAGTATGAAGGCGCAGGAACGGTAGAGTTTTTAGTAGATAAACACCGTAATTTCTACTTTATGGAAATGAATACTCGTATCCAGGTAGAGCACCCTATTACTGAACAAGTAATTGATTTTGACCTTATTAGAGAGCAAATACTTGTAGCTGCTGGTGTGAAAATATCAGGTAAAAACTATGAGCCTACACTACATTCTATTGAATGTCGTATTAATGCAGAGGATCCTTATCACGATTTCCGCCCGTCACCAGGTAAAATCACGGTACTACATGCGCCAGGTGGTCATGGAGTGCGCTTAGATACTCATGTATATGCAGGATACTCGATACCGCCTAACTATGACTCTATGATTGCTAAATTAATTACTACTGCGCGCACAAGGCAGGAAGCCATTGATAAAATGAAACGCGCTCTAGATGAATTTGTGATTGAAGGAATTAAAACTACCATACCTTTCCATAGAGAATTAATGGATGATCCAGATTATGTTGCTGGTAATTACACTACAGCCTTCATGAATGATTTTGAAATGAAGCCTTTAAAATAAAAAGGACCATAAACCACTTAAAAATCCCTTATTACTCGTTGTAATAAGGGTTTTTTTAACAGATACCTATTTGTGTCTAGTTGAAGCTAAAAACTCATTGCATAGCCGTAGCTACGGAAATAATTTTAAGACTTTATAAATTCCATTTGGTATGAAGATAGCTAAACATTAGTAATTAAAACTACCAACTTAATAATTTAAGTACTCGCATACTAATCCTATCTTTGCTACATGCGGTTTACGTTAGGAAAGGATACAAAGCTTAAAAGCAAAAAAGCTATAGAACAATTATTTACCGATGGAAAATCCATCCGTAAAGGGCCTGTGCGTTGTGTTTTTAACCTAGTAGAAGGCGACACAGCTCATAAAATAGGTGTCAGTGTTTCTAAACGTTTTTTTAAAAAAGCTCCAGACCGCAATCGTATAAAAAGACTTTTACGGGAAGCTTATAGACTCAACCAGCACCATTTAATAATAGATAAAGAAGGGAAACATCTAGAAATAATGTTTCTTTTTCAATCTCCTAAAATGCCTGAATACGCATTTGTAGAAAAGCAGGTAAAAAAGCTCATTTCAGACCTTAATAAACACTATCAAAAATCTTTAGATTAAAGGCTTTTGAATGGTAATTCACCATGAATAGGTACTGATTTAATAAGAAATAGTCCTATTTATCGTTTTTATCATATATTTAATCATAACTTGTAGTAACAGAAATCACAAATGAAAGGAGCTATCCATATTAAAAGGCAAATTTTACTTCCTATTCTAGGCGCCACTATTTTCTTCACTACCGCCAGCTTTCAAAACGACTTTTTTGAAATCGCTAAGCAAATTGAGATTTTTACAGAAATGTATAAACAGCTCAATATGAATTATGTAGATGAGACTAACCCGGCAGACTTGATGGACAAGGCTATAGACGGTATGCTATCTGAATTAGATCCTTACACTAAATACTGGACCGAGCAAGAAGTAGAAAAGTCTAGGATTAATAGACGTGGAGCATACACAGGAATAGGCGCAGTGGTAAGTAGCCGTGGAGATAAAGTTATCATTATAGAACCATGGAAAGATTACCCAGCAGATAAGGCTGGCCTTAAGGCTGGTGATGAAATCATAGAAATAGACGGTATTAATATAGCCGATTATGAAGAAAACGCTGGCGAGTTATTGAGCGGTAGTGCCGGTTCAAACCTAAACGTAGTTTATAAGAGACAAGGGAAAGAAAATACCGCAACCATTACTCGTATGGCTGTTAAAGTAAATGCAGTGCCATTCTATGCAATGGCAACTCCAGAAATAGGATACATAGTGCTTTCTAAATTTAATGAAAAAGCATCAAGAGAAACTAAAGCAGCGATTGTGGCACTTAAAGAAAAAGGTGCTCAAAAAATTATCTTAGACCTAAGAGGAAACCCTGGTGGGCTTTTAAGAGAAGCCGTTGCTGTGTCCAATCTTTTTATAGAAAAAGGGAAGCTAATTACCAGCACAAAATCAGTAGTTGAGCAGTATAATAAAACCTACTTAACTAAAAGACCTGCCTACGATCCTGATATACCTGTGGCGGTCCTAATTAACGGTCGCAGTGCGAGTGCAAGCGAAATTGTAAGTGGTAGTATTCAAGACTATGATCGTGGAGTGGTTATAGGAGCACGTAGTTTTGGTAAAGGACTTGTACAAAGACCTAAACCACTATCTTATGGAACTCAAGTAAAGATTACCATTTCTAGATATTACACACCTAGCGGTCGTTGCATACAGGCCCTTGATTACTGGAATAGGGATGAAGCTGGAAATGCTGTAAGAACTAAAAAAGAAGATTATAAGGCTTTTAAAACCGTTAATAGCGGTCGTACCGTTTATGATGGCGGCGGCGTGCAGCCAGATATAGAACTAGCAAGCGCAGCGTTTTCTCCTATCACCACGGCGCTACTTAAAGAAAATGCAATTTTTGATTATGCTACAGAGTATTACTATAATCATCAAGTAACAGATATGGATGGTTTTAGATTTACAGATAGTGATTTTAACGACTTTGTAAGTTGGATTGAAAAAAAAGGATTTGATTTTAATACTAAAACTGAAGTTGCCTTTAAAGAAGCTTTTAAAACAGCCGAAAAAGAAGATCTTGACGATGATATAAAAGCTAGTTTTAAAGCCATGCAAGAGGATATTAATAAAGCTAAGAAGAAGGATGTTCTTGATAAAAAAGTAGAAATTACTAGCTTATTAACAGACGAAATCGTGAAGAGGTATTTCTATCGTGATGGTTTATATCATTACCAGCTTAAATATAATCCAGAAATTCTAGAAGCAATTCATATTTTAGAAGACACTAAGAAATACAATAGAATCCTTAAATAAATCATGAAACAACTGCTATACATAAGTGCTTTTTTACTCACTATTTGCTCAAGCGCGCAAATTACCGTCACACACTCTGTATACTTTGATTTAGATCAAGATAAATTCTCTTTTAGTGAAGGAAAACAATTGAATTCATTCTTTGATGACCTTATATATAAACCTATTTTAACAGTAAAAATTTTAGGTTACTGCGATGATAGAGGTAGCATAGATTACAACCTCGATTTATCAAACAGACGTGTAGAAACAGTTGCAGAGTGGTTAGGAAAACACGATATAGAATTAGAAAATATTTCAAAAAAAATAGAAGGATTAGGTGAAGTAGCGCTAGAGCAAGAATTAGACGAAAAAGAAACCGAAGAAATAAGGGCCCAAAACAGACGAGTTGATATAGAATTTACTCTAAGTTCAGAAAAAGTAAATCGCATAGCAATTAAAAAACTACGCAAAAAAGATCTTACTGAAAAAGAAGCAGTAGAAATATCCCATTACGAAAAGAAAGTAATCGCAGCCATTCAAGGAAAACCAAAGAGCAAAGAAATCATCGCTACCACTACAACCATTGAAGAAAAAAAAGAAACTCTTGAAGAAGAAGATGAATTCTTAGACATTCCTACTCAACTGGATCCACCTATAGATAATACTCAAGAACCTTTTAAATCTTTACTCAGTAAAAAACTAAAAAAAGGACAAGTAATTAGGTTAGAAAATATACTTTTCTATAAAGGTAGATCAACCGTTTTAGAAGAATCACAATCACTACTTGACCGTGTAGCAGAAATTCTAGTAGCCCGCAAGGATATTCATTTTGAAATACATGGTCACGTTTGTTGTATCAATCCAGCATATCCTGATGCTTATAATCGAGATACTAAAAAATCAAACCTCTCACACGATAGAGCTAAGTCAATTTATAAAATCCTACGTAGTCGCGGTGTGAAATATACACGCATGAGATTTAAAGGATACGGTAGAACAAGACCTCTAGGTGGTCACGATAAACTAGACCGTAGAGTAGAGCTATATATTACTAAAATAGATCCTCCTAAGAATTAATACTCCGTTGAATGTATAAGACCTTGATAAGCCGTTTCTTTTTTACTTAAAATAAGTCCCGTAGTATAAGGCTATGTATAGATTTTTTAACTTGAACTAAGTAAAAAAATAATTCCATTTATTTGATTGAGACTACAAGTACAAAAATGAAATAACATCCAAAGTTCTTTTTTTAAAAAACAATTCATCGTAATATTGCGATGAACATGGGAACTACTAAAACAGATATCTATACCGACCAGCAAAACCTTATGGCTCAAATGGCCAAAGCGCTAGGTCATCCAGCACGCATAGCAATTATTCAGTATCTACTGGAACAAGACTCCTGTTTTTGTGGAGACCTAGTACTAGAAATAGGACTGGCACAACCTACCATCTCACAGCACTTAAAAGCACTTAAAACCGCCGGCTTAATTAAAGGTAATGTAGAAGGTACAAGTGTTTGTTATTGTATAGATTTTGAAAAATGGGACCTTATGAAAAACCTGCTTTCTCCTTTATTAAATCGCACAACAACCCAATTAAAAAATTGCTGTTAATTATGAAACTATCAGAATTTAAAAGTCAGTTAGCGCAGCTAGAAACTATAGCTTTTCAATTACCAGATGGCACTTTAGTTCCGTCACATTTTCACGTTACAGAGGTAGGAAAAGTGGTTAAGCACTTTATAGATTGTGGTGGTACAGAGCGTTTAGAAACCGTAGTGAATTTTCAACTTTGGGAAGCAACCGACTATGATCACCGCTTGCATCCAGAAAAATTACTAAAAATCATTGAGCTTTCTCAACATAAATTAGGGCTACCTGATGTTGAAATTGAGGTAGAATATCAATCGGCTACCATAGGAAAATATGGTATCGATTTTAACGGCACACATTTCTTATTAACCTCAAAGATGACCGACTGTCTTGCCAAGGATAATTGTGGTATTCCACAAGAAAAACCACAAGTGAAATTATCTCAAATTAAAAATTCATGCGTTCCAGGTTCTGGTTGCTGTTAGAATAATACTTATGTTTTCAATTATTAAAAACCTTATAGATCATCTAGATGTTGAAGGTATTCCGCTTTCGCGAAAGCGAGATCTCAACAACCTCACAGATTATATCAATCACAGTCTTGCAACCTATAAAAAAGCGCAACTCAATTTTATTTGTACGCACAATTCCAGGCGTAGTCATTTATGCCAAATCTGGGCGCAAACCATGGCAAATTATTATAAACTCCCAAATGTGACGAGTTTTTCTGGAGGAACTGAGACTACTGCCTTATTCCCTAAAATAGCCCAAACCATAGAAAAACAAGGGTTTCAAGTCGCAATTATAGACCAGAGTGAAAACCCATTATATGCGATCCAGTTTGATGAAGAAAGTGATCCTATTTTATGTTTTTCAAAGGTTTATGACCATTATGAAAACCCAAAAGAAAATTTTGCGGCCATAATGACTTGTGATCACGCCTCTGAGAATTGCCCTGTAGTTCTAGGTGCAGACCAGCGTATCGCGATTACATATAAAGATCCTAAATCTAGTGATGGAACACCTGAGCAAGAACAGGTTTATCTAGAACGCAGCATTCAAATTGCTACAGAAATGAAATACGTGTTTTCACAGATAACAACCGCATGAAAAAATTAAGCTTCTTAAACCAGTATTTAACGTTGTGGATATTCCTAGCCATGGCTATAGGTGTAGGATTAGGGTATTTCATTCCAGAAATCGCTGTACAAATCAATGAATTAAATAGTGGAACCACTAATATTCCCATAGCCATAGGACTGATTTTAATGATGTATCCACCACTGGCCAAAGCTGATTATAAACTACTACCTGTAGTTTTTAAAAACACAAAAATCTTAAGTATATCGCTATTGCTTAACTGGATTATAGGGCCGGTTCTCATGTTTGTACTAGCGTTATTGTTTCTACAAGATCATCCAGAATATATGGTTGGTTTAATTCTAATAGGCCTAGCACGTTGTATTGCTATGGTACTGGTCTGGAATGACCTGGCCGATGGTTCTCCAGAATATGGCGCAGGATTAGTAGCGCTGAACAGCATTTTTCAAGTATTTGCTTATTCGTTTTACGCTTGGTTATTTATTACGGTGCTTCCGCCCTATTTTGGTTTTGAAGGCGCAATTGTAGATATATCCATTACTATCATTGCGCAAAGTGTTGCTATTTATTTAGGAATTCCATTTTTACTAGGAATTTTAAGTCGCTATATTCTCGTAAAAACCAAAGGCAAAGAATGGTATGAACAAGTTTTTATTCCTGCCATTTCTCCCATGACCTTGATCGCTTTGTTACTGACGATCGTGCTGATGTTTTCGCTAAAAGGAGAACTGATTGTAGCCATTCCCTTTGATGTACTATTAATCGCTGTTCCATTGTTGATCTACTTTATCGTCATGTTTCTAATAGGATTTTTTATCAGTAAATATCGCGGTGCAACCTACAGCGAGAATGCGGCAATCGCTTTTACGGCCGCTGGTAATAATTTTGAACTTGCTATCGCCGTTGCGATAGCGGTTTTTGGACTGAATTCTGGACAAGCGTTTACTGGAGTTATTGGTCCTTTAGTGGAAGTTCCAGTATTAATTTTATTGGTACGCGTGAGTTTTTGGTTGAAGAAGAAGTATTATTAGCTCTATTCATAGGTGCGAACTTAAGTCCGCACCTATGAATAAATTGCGTGTTTAAAAATTAATGATTAATTAAATGCAGAGAATAAGTCTTCTATTCACCGCAAATTTGCGGTGAATAGTTCATATCTATTGCTTTTTAATTGAGTAAGGCGATATTTGCACCACAAAACAGATGCAATGATCCAATGACCCAAATCTCAAAAAACATCTCAAAAGCAGTCGCGCTTCTTAATGAAGAGCAGAATGTTGCTATTCCTACAGAGACTGTTTATGGGCTGGCAGGAAATATCTATAGTGAAAAAGCGATTCATGGGATTTTTGAAATGAAAAAACGCCCGTTAGTGAATCCGCTGATTGTGCATATTCATGATATAGCACACGTAGCTGATTTAACAACAACCTTTCCAGAAAAGGCACAACAACTAGCAGCGGCGTTTTGGCCAGGTTCATTAACCTTAGTGTTACCTAAAAGTGATCAAGTTCCTAACCTAATCACCGCAGGAAAAGATACGGTAGGAATACGCATTCCTAATCATTCGTTGACAATAGAATTGTTACGCCAACTAGATTTTCCTATTGCGGCGCCTAGTGCAAATCCATTCACTAAAATCAGTCCTACCACTGCACAACACGTAGCTGATTATTTTAAAAACGAACTCCATTTAGTACTAGATGGTGGCGCCTGTAAAAACGGTATAGAATCCACGATTGTAGGTTTTGAAGATGAAAAACCTGTGGTATATCGCTTAGGCTCAATTTCTATGGAGGCGATCGAAAAAGTGATAGGTACGGTTACCTTAAAAAACAAAAAAGAAACCGCACCACAAGCACCTGGAATGATGGCACGTCATTATGCACCACGTACTCAACTTATTCTTGTGGATGATATTCACAATGCTATTGCACAGCATCCTGATAAGAATATTGGCTTGTTACTTCATGAAGAATTGGAAACTATTCCTGAGGTAAAACACATTACATATTTATCTAAAAACACCAACTTTAAAGAAGCTGCATCACGACTCTATGATGCCATGCATTCCCTAGATCAACTAGACTTAAACCTCATCATTGCACAACGTTTCCCAGACCATGATTTGGGCACATCGATCAATGACCGTTTGACTAGAGCAACACAATAATATGAAACACTTAGACTTACTTTTAATCGTATTTGTGGTTGTGAATTCCGCTTTCGCGAAAGCGCAATCAACCTCAACCTCTCAAGACATTACCATCACCATCGTTTCTGAAAAAAATCAGGAATTATTACTAGGTGCAACCGCATATATCAAAGCGCTCGAACTAGGCGCCATGGCAGATGTGAACGGAAAAGCGGTCTTAAAAAATGTACCTACTGGAACGCACCAAGTGTCGATTAGCTTTTTAGGATATGCTAGTGAGACGCTAGAAATCACCGTTCCTGGTGCATCAACATATACCATAGCCTTAAAACAAGATAGCAGTAAACTCAAAGAAATCGTGATCCAGTCCACACGATCCACACGTAGTTTTAAACGCATGCCTACACGCATCGAATTTATAGGTGGCGAGGAACTCGTAGAGAAAAACGCAATGAACAGTACTAATATTTCTATGGTATTGCGAGAAAGTACGGGAATTCAAATGCAACAAACCTCACAAAGTAGTGCTAACCAAAGCATACGTATTCAAGGTCTGGATGGTCGTTATACACAGCTGTTGAAAGATGGTTTTCCGCTTTATGGTGGTTTTTCTGGTGGACTAAGTATCATGCAAATTCCGCCACTGGATATCAAGCAATTTGAGATCATAAAAGGAAGCTCGTCCACGCTTTATGGTGGTGGCGCTATTGCTGGACTGGTGAATATGCAAACTAAAACACCTGAAGAAGAAAAAGAACTGGACCTCATGCTGGTAGGAACACAAGCGCTAGGAACTACTTTTAATACGTTTTACAGCGGTCGTGGTGAAAAATGGGGAACGACACTATTTGCTAATGCAAATTTCCAGCAAGCCTATGATCCAGATGGTGATGAGTTTTCTAACCTACCAGAAACCACATCAGTAACCGTTAATCCTAGAGTATTTTATTATCCTAGTGAAAAAGCGACGCTTTGGCTAGGTCTTAATGCAACTTATGATGATCGTACTGGTGGTTTTCTAGATGTTATAGATGGCAGCCGCACTGGTTATACAGAAACAAATGAGTCTAGTAGGTTGAACTCGCAATTCAGCTATGACCAGCAACTCACGAGTAATTCTAGCTTACAGGTAAAGAATAGTTTATCCTATTTTAATAGAGATTTAATCTTACCTAATAGCATCTTTTCTGGAGAACAAACCAACTCTTTTACTGAGGTGAATTATAAAACTCAACGAGAGAAAACAGACTGGATTCTAGGAGCTAATTTATATACATCTAGCTTTAATGAAACCTCTGAATTCAATAGAAATCAGGATGATACTACGGTAGGTGTTTTTGCAAATAATATTTATGATATCTCAGATCGCTGGATTCTAGAAACCGGATTGCGTACAGATGTTACCGCAGATTGGGGAACTTTTGTGCTACCTAGAGTATCCTTATTATTCAATGGTTCTGGTGGATTTACCAGCCGTTTAGGTGGTGGATTAGGTTATAAAATCCCAGATCTTTTTACTGAAGAAGCAGAGTTTGTCCGTTTTCAAAACGTTCTAGCTATCGATAAAGATCGCTTAAGTGCCGAAACTTCTTACGGTATGAATCTAGATTTTAATTACGTGACTAGATTAAGTGATGACGTAAAGTTCTCTATCAACCAGCTGTTTTATTTAACGGCGATTGAGAACGGATTGCTGTTGCAAGAAAGTCCACTAGGAAATAGTTCATTAGAATATTTTAATGCTCCAGATATTACTTTGAGTCGTGGAGCTGAGACGAATATGAAATTCTCTTATAAGGATTTTAAATTATTTCTCAACTATGCCTTTATTGATACTCGATTGAACTTTCTAGAGGGAAATCCGCAGAAACCTTTAACAGCACGTCACAATGCTGGTGCGGTATTGATGTATGAGACAGAAGACTGGCGCATAGGTTATGAATCATATTACACTGGTGAGCAACTGCTTTTTAACGGTACAGAAACGACAGATTTTATTACCATGGGATTACTAGTGATGAAAAACTTTGAATGGGGACATTTGTATGCTAATTTTGAGAACTTTACAGACCGCAGACAGAGCCGCTTCTCTCCTACTCTAGCCGTTGATAATGGCGTTCCTACCTTTAATGAAATCTATGCACCTACTGATGGTTTTATATTGAGTTTAGGAGTGATATGGAAACCTTTTGGTAATCACGAGGAACATCATGATGATGATTAATCCTGCTGCTTAGGATAATAGATCGCTGTGCTGATGGAGTATGGAATTTATACCAACTAGGGTTACAAAAAATCTTTTAAAAGACACCAACCTCACAGGTTTTGCTCTAAGAATGACAGTTGTGATAACATCTAAGAAGGTTCTAACAACTAAAACCTGTGAGGTTTGGTTGCCAGTATTTTAAAACTCCAGCACCATCGCCTGATGTGGTATTCCATCTTCTAGATATTTCTCGCCTGTAGAAATAAAACCTAAATCGGTATAAAATTTATCGAGATAACATTGTGCTGATATTTTAATAGTAGTAAAGCCTTGTTCTTTACAATATTTAACGCTGGCTTTCATAATCTCTTGGCCGTAGGCCTCGCCGCGATTTTTAAGACTCACCACTACTCTACCTATGCTCGCCTGATCAAAATAATCTCCTGGTTGAAATATTCTTGTGTAAGCAACTAATTGGTTCTTTACATAACCTAAAATATGAATTGCTTTTTGATCTTTTCCATCTAGATCTTGATACACACAATCTTGCTCTACTACAAAAACTTCAGACCGCAACTGCAGCACCTCATAAAGCTCATGGATATCAAACTGATCAAAGGTTTTAATAGAAACTTCCATGATTTAAAAACGTTTAGGAACCACTTTAGGCTGTGGTGGCTTCACGCCTATTCTTATATCAGTAATAATTTTCTCGAGCATATTGCCAAATTCCTCATCACCAGCAGCCATTAATTCCTGACGTCGCGCATCTAGATCATCTAGTGTTTCCTCTTTATCGTGATCACTAAATTCTTCTAGATCACGCCATATTTCTAGCAACTTTTTTTGCGGATGAACTGCGGTGCGTAATTGATGAATAATAATGGATGCTTCTTTTCTCATAGAGTGCCCGGCTTGACTGGGTATCTTTTTGTGGTTACTCTTAAACCTTGTTCTACGCAGGCAGGAATCCCTAAGAATCCATCACCTACATTTAATTAATTACTAAGTTTAAACGATTAGTCAAAAATAACACTAAATCTTACCACGATAGATTAATGAAATACGATTATGCTCCAGTAACAGTTGTTCATCTTTCTGATAACTTTTCAATAAATGAATGGTATAATCCAGCTGGTCCTCACTAATATTTCTATAAGCTGGAGCTGGCACGACATCACTCCATTTTGCAAATAAAGTATTATCAAGTGCGATGCGCCAGTAACAATGGTTATCAAATTTTAGATGATAATACTGATTAGGTAAAGCGTTTCCTAAATCGAGATATTGCTGGCGTTTATTGAGGTTCATTTTTTTCTTTAGAAACTAGATGTTAGAATATAGATTATAGACTTTATGAGAACTGACTATAGATTTATTGTTAACTTGAAAATCTGAATTAATCAGTGCTATTCATTTTATTTCGCTTTCGCGAAAGCGTTAATGAGTAAATCAAAAATCCTTTAATGGTATTTTTATACTTGCATTATGAATTTCTCCATCTATTTCAAACCTAAAGAAAACAGATAATGAATCTGTTTTTATATATTGTTTTTGTGGAGTGAAAGTAGTAATCATAGTTTCATCTTTTGAACCAACAAGTTTAATACCAGATCCAGTGACAGCTGATTTAGACCTATCAATATTTTTCCATTCAATTAAAACAGGAACTGTTTCATCATAGATCAGATAGTTCCTATAATCTGGTAGTTGAAGATTAATTTCCTGAGCTCCATTTTTAAATACTTTATAAGTAAAATCAGTCTGCTTAGAGCAAGAAAGTAAAAGGATAAGAAATAAAAAAAAGGCTAATGATTTAACTAATAACTGCATTATGAACAAGCTATCTTATCCACACGACGTTCATGACGACCACCGGCAAAATCTGTATCTAGAAATGTTTCTACCATTCCTATTGCTTGTTGTAAAGAAGTAAAACGTGCTGGAATACAGATGATATTTGCATTATTATGTTCTCTGGCAAGTCCAGCGATTTCTTTAGACCAGCATACTGCGCCACGCACATTTTGATACTTATTAACCGTCATAGAAACTCCTTGTGCACTACCACAAATAACTACTCCTAGATCTACAGTACTATTTTGAACATCTTGCCCTACCTTGTGAGCAAAATCTGGGTAATCTACACTATCAAAAGTATCTGTACCATGATTAGTAACCTGATGTCCTCTTTTTTCCAGCATTTCAACAATCGCTTGTTTATAGTCTGGTGCAGCGTGATCGTTTCCTATGGAAATCTTCATAATAGTGGGGTTTTATAATACAAATTTAGGGTTAGTTATTCATTATTTAGGGTTATTAACATAGCAGCTTTTACACTATTCATAAACATTAAATAACATGTTAATAGAAAAGGAAACTTTACATTAGGAATTAAAGCTTAAATAGTTCATCTATATTTTTAATTTACATAACCAAAATATAACTAAGCTTTTTAAAAGTGAGTTTTAAGCACTAAAAACCGTTTCATAAACAGTAATTCACCTTTCTATTTATGTACAATTTTATGTAAATAAGGGTTATAAACAAGTGTGGATAACTACGATTCTTATAGACTACCTTTTTACTTTACAATATGTTAGAAATAATATAACATGTGTATAACTGAGTATAAGTTCATAAGTTATTATTATCCTAATTATTCATAGAAAAGATATACCGCTATTCACATTACATCATCACCATCATTTTTATTTAAAATTTTTAAAAAGAAAAAATCATATTGTTTATAATGTGAATAACATTGAAAAAATAAAAATGAGCTTAAAATTTTTAGAAATAGAATGAAGATAGATAGCTTAATTAAAAAAGGTAAGAAGCACTTACTCGATTCTCTATTTTACTATCGGGAATATGTTGATTAAACTGAGTTTCCATAGGATCTATTTCTAGTGCTTTATGAATTAAGAAGGTAACTAGAAGTATACCTGCAATAAAAATTGCTATAAATAGAAAAATAGATTTAAATGGCCTTTTAGTTTGCATTTGTTCAAGTATAGTTAACCTATAGACGACTAACTTCATACAAAGTTACTGTATTTTCTTAATTTTATGTTAACAAGATGTGATTAAATCATTAATAACCAAACTATAAAGTAGTTATCATCTATCAGAGTTTTAAAAGACTAACTTTGTAGAAGTATAAAACGAATATGAAGAAGAAGAAAAAAAGAAACTCAAAAACTAAGTTTCAGAACCTTACCCAATCCATTCTTAATGTCCTTAAACAGGAACCCAATAAGAATTTTAATTATAAACAAGTTTGTGCAAAACTCTCTATAACTGATGCGAGTACACGCAACCAGGTCATTAAAAAATTACACCAGTTAAAGTCTAAAGGTCAAATAGAAGAACTAGACCGTGGCAAGTTCAAGATTATTAAAGCGATCGATTATTACACAGGAAGAATAGATATCAGTACTCGAGGAACTGGTTATGTGATTACTGAAGAGCTGCAAGAAGATATTATGATTCCACGTCGTTCACTAGGTCAGGCCTTAAACGGTGATCATGTAGAAGTATATGTCTACCATAGACGCCGTGGACAACAACCTGAAGGTGAAATTACTAAAGTTATAGAACGCAAGAAAACAGAGTTTGTAGGAACTATAGAAGTACTAGAAAAATTTGCTTTTGTAAACGTTACTGATCCTAAAATTCAGACCGATTTCTTTATTCCTGGTCGCGAGATCAATGGTGCAAAAGATGGTCAGGTAGTTCTCGTAGAATTTGTGGAATGGAATGATAAACAAGATTCACCTAATGGTCGTGTAAAAGCGATTCTAGGAGAACCTGGTGAACATGATACAGAGATCCATGCCATACTCGCCCAGTACGGTTTACCTTATGAATTCCCAGCACAGGTAGAAGAGTTTACAGCACAACTAGATAAAACTATATCTACACAAGAGATTAGTAAACGTCGCGATATGCGAGAAACACTTACCTATACCATAGATCCGGCAGATGCTAAGGATTTTGATGATGCACTTTCTTTTGAAAAGCTAGAAAATGGTCATTATGAGATAGGAATTCACATTGCAGATGTTTCACACTATGTAAAAGAAGGAACACCGCTAGATGATGAGGCTTATGAACGTGCCACATCAGTTTATCTTGTGGATCGAGTGGTTCCTATGTTACCAGAGGTCCTTTCAAATGGTGTCTGTTCACTGAACCCGCATGAGGATAAATTATGTTTCTCTGCTGTTTTTGAAATGGATGATAGCGGTAAAGTTTATAAACAATGGTTCGGTCGTACCGTGATTCACTCAGACCAGCGATTTGCTTATGAAGAGGCGCAACATATCATAGAGACAGGAAAAGGAGAAATACCTGAGGAAATATCGCTTTTGCGAAAGCGTACTACCATAAATCCTGCTATAGTAGAAGCTACCTTAACACTGGACAGCATCGCAAAAAAGATGCGTAATGAACGTATGGTTCAAGGTGCGTTAAGTTTTGATAAAACTGAGGTAAAATTTAACTTAAATGAAAAGGCAGAACCTGTAGGTGTTTATTTTAAAACTTCTAAAGATGCTAATAAACTCATAGAAGAATTCATGTTACTAGCTAATAGGAAAGTAGCTGCATTTATAGGGAAACGTGATCCTAAACAGACCTTTGTCTATCGTACTCATGATGAACCTAATGATGAGAAACTAGGTGCACTAGCAAAGATTGTTACCCGTTTTGGTCACAAACTAGATTTAAGAGATCGCAAACATGTCACGCAATCCTTAAATAAATTATTGAGTGATGTAAAAGGTAATAAAGAACAAAACATGGTAGACACACTAGCGATCAGAACCATGTCTAAGGCTGAGTATTCTACCCATAACATAGGTCATTATGGATTAGCCTTTGATTATTATTCACATTTTACATCACCTATACGTCGTTATCCAGACGTGATGGTACACAGATTATTACAGCACTATCTAGATAAAGGTAAAAGTGTAAGTGAAGAGCTTTATGAAGAAAAGTGCCATCATTCTACAAACATGGAGATTCTAGCGACCAAAGCTGAGCGCGATTCTATCAAGTACATGCAAGTGAAATTCATGAAAGATCATGAAGATGAGCAGTTCCTTGGAGTCATTTCAGGAGTTACAGATTGGGGAATTTATGTAGAAATTATCGCCAATAAATGTGAAGGAATGATACGACTGGGCGATCTAGATGATGATAGTTATGAGTTTGTAGAAGAAGAATTTGCGGTGATAGGTCGCAAGACTAAAAATGCTTATCGTCTAGGTGATGAAGTCTATGTAAAAGTAAAAAATGCAGACCTTGTCAAGAAGCACCTCGATTTCTGGATGGTAGGAAGTAAAGAAGCAGTTGAAAACTAAAATTTGTCATACTTGTAAAAAGGAAGATACGATCATGTATCGAGTACAAATAAAGACTGGTAAGGAATGGATTTTTTGCTGTAAGACTTGTACAGAAAAGCATCAATCTTTACCAGCTTATAAATATGGTGGAACCTGGAAAGGAAAAAGGCATTAAATCTACCATAAATAACTACTTTGAATGTTTTTAGAATTTTAAGTTTATAAATAAACTATGTATTTCACCGATTAATTATATTATTTAGTAGATAAATAGTTAATTATCAAAACCCTTTTAATCAATTTCTTTTCGGTATAAGACTTTTGTTGTTGATTTAGAATTAGCGCAATAAATTTTTGTGTTTACGTTTTTCTCTAGAAAGATGTATTTCATATAGATGTCTCTAATATTTTAAAAAAATATTTTCACATCATGCTAAAAAGTAAGTTTGTTTTGTTTATTTAAAAGGTAGTTAATCGCAAGATGGGCTACCTTTTTTTTATGAACTGTAACATTTTGTAAAAAAAAACATCTTTATAAAAACACATGACATGAAAAATATTTTACTTCTAGTAACTCTTCTATTAACAGGTATAGTAGTTGCTCAAAATCCTCGAGAAATAGAACTAGGACAGTTTAATACTATTAAAGTGTATGATTTAATTACCGTAAATCTGGTAAAATCACATGAGAATAAAGTTATTATTTCTGGAGAAGATGCTAGTGAGGTGGAATATGTTAATAAAAACGGAACTCTTAAATTACGTATGGCTTTTAACAGGCAGTTTGACGGCACAGAAACCTTTATACATGTTCATTATACAGACTTAAAAACTATAGATGGGAATGAAGGTGCTTTTATTACTTCAAACGAGCTTATAGAACAACCACAATTAGAAATTAAAGTACAAGAAGGAGCACGAGTAAAAGCAGGAGTTATAGTGGAATTACTAGAAATTAAAGCCGTTTCTGGTGGAATTACTGAAGTAAGCGGCACTGTAGATCAACAAATTATTTCTGTAAACACCGGCGGAATTGTAGAAAATAGTCAACTTAAAACCAAACGTACTAAAGTAAAAGTAAGAGCAGGCGGCGAGGTAGAAGTACATGCTATGAATGCGGTAGATGTTAATATTCAAGCTGGTGGTGATGTGATCGTTTATGGAAACCCTAAAAAAGTAAATAAAAAAACTTTTGCAGGCGGTCGTGTTAAGATTATGGATTAATAATTTAGAAGATTTTCTGTTTATAACGCTTTCGCGAAAGCGTTTTAATAATCCCATTATATAAATAAAAAAAAGCCGACATTAATTTTTACCTTTGAGCAATAACCATAAATGATTATGCTCGAAGATGTTCTTAGTGCGATTCCGCTAGGATTTTTTATGGCCTTTCTTATAGGGCCAGTGTTTTTTGCATTATTAGAAACCAGTGCTATAAAGGGTTTTAGAGCTGCTCTAGCTTTAGACCTAGGAGTTATTCTGGCTGATATTATTTTTCTTCTTGCCGCTTATTTCATGACCTCATCCATACTTAATAAATTAAAGGATGATCCTGGTTTATACATTTTTGGTGGTTCTATTTTAGCTATTTATGGGATTGTATCATTTGTACAAACTAGGAAAACTTACTTAAAAGAGATAGATCCTAAAGTAATGATCGTTCAAAAAAATAATTATCCAGCACTGTTTATTAAAGGGTTTTTACTAAACTTTATAAATATAGGAGTATTGGGATTTTGGTTAGGTTTAATCGTGGTTTTCAGTCCACAATTAGAAAATGATACTAATAGAATTATAACTTTTTTCAGTACTGTTTTAATCACTTATTTCATTATTGATCTATGTAAAATAGTTCTCGCAAAAAGCTTGAATCGTTACCTCACACCACATCGCATCTTTCTTTTAAAAAGATGGATTGCCGTTATAATGATTATTTGTGGAGCCGTACTTATTTTTAAAGGTGCTTTTCCAGAAGTTACACATCAGGTAGAAGAACAACTACACATCATGCCAGAACTTGAAGATGTAGATACTATACCTATTATAGAAGATAGTTTATAAAAAAATCCCCAATCAATTAAGATTGAGGATTCCAGAGGCGTCTAGCGGATTCGAACCGCTGTACTAGATTTTGCAGACCCATGCCTAGCCGCTCGGCCAAGACGCCTTTTGAGCACGCAAAAATAACAAAAAAGTTGACTTCTTTATCTTTTATCTCATAAAAGTCTAAACTCCATTCTCTATATTACATAGTCCATCATCTAGCGGCTTTGCTGCATACAGATTACCACACTAGCCACATCACCACCTATAGGTGGATTAATCTTAGCAACCTTAACCTCAGCAGTTTCTACAAGTGATTCTTCTTTAAAAATTCGGTTGAGAATACGTTGTGCGACTTGTTCCAGTAATTTAGAACGTATAGCCATTTCCTCAACGATGATGCGATTTAAAGAAACGTAATCTACGGTATTATTGAGATTATCAGTTTGAGCACTTTTTGAGAGATCAGCTGTTACTTCTAGGTCTACTCGGTAAGCACTTCCTATAGCAGCTTCTTCATCGAGGCAACCATGGTTAGTATAAACTTTTACGTTTTCAAGTATTATTTTATGCATGAAACAAAGATATGAGTTTTACGTCGTTAGGTCGAGCGTTTTTATAAAGCGTACTTTTCTTATCAAGTAGTTGTAATATTTAAGTAAAATAATACCTGTTAAGTATTACAAATGCGCTACTCACTCAAACACATCTCATATGCGCTCGACATAATAAATATTCGTCATTTATCAGCAAGTAAAAGAGCGCAACGATTTACGAGCCAGTCTAGGGTTAATAAGCAGATTCTTTTATGTTTTCTATTCTCTATAAGCAGTAAAATAAACCCTAAATTTGTGGTTGCTAAAGAGTAAACCATGAGTGAAGAAAAAAGACCCAATAATTTTATAGAAGATATCATTGAAGAAGATCTTAATAATGGACTATCACAAGACTACTTAAGATTTCGTTTTCCACCAGAACCTAATGGTTTTTTACACATAGGACATGCCAGTGCGATATGCTTGAACTTTGGGCTAGGAGAGAAGTACAACAAGCCTGTAAACCTGCGTTTTGATGATACTAATCCTGCTAAGGAAGAAGCAAAATATGTTGCTGCTATACAGAAAGATGTAGAATGGTTAGGTTACAAATGGGATAATCTTTGTTATGCATCTGACTATTTTCAAGAGCTGTACGACTGGGCAGTTCAAATGATTAAAGATGGAAAAGCCTACGTAGATTCTCAATCTAGCGAAGAAATGGCTACTCAAAAAGGAACACCTACACAACCTGGAGTAGATGGACCTTACCGCAATAGAAGTGTAGAAGAAAATCTAGCACTGTTTGAAGGAATGAAAAATGGCGAGTATGGTGAAGGCGAGCATATCCTACGTGCCAAAATAGACATGCAGTCTAATAATATGCTCATGCGTGATCCTATCATGTATCGAGTAGTGAATAAAGCACATCATAGAACAGGTACCGATTGGAAAATCTATCCTATGTATGACTGGACCCATGGTGAAAGTGATTATTTAGAACAGGTTTCTCACTCATTCTGTACACTTGAATTTAAGCCTCATAGAGAACTTTATGACTGGTTCTTAGATCAAGTAGTAGATCCTGCAAAAATACGTCCTAAACAACGTGAGTTTGCCCGTAGAAATGTATCACATACTGTTACAAGTAAACGTAAATTACAAAAACTCGTAGAAGCAGGAATCGTAAATGGGTGGGATGATCCACGCATGACTACTATTTCTGGTTTGAGACGCCGTGGTTATACACCAGAATCGTTAAAGAACTTTGCGGCATCTATAGGAATTGCAAAACGTGACAACCTGGTAGATATGAACCATCTAGAGTTTCACTTAAGAGATCATTTAAATAAAGCTGCAGATCGTGTAATGTGTGTGCTCGATCCTATAAAACTGGTGATTACTAATTATCCAGAAGATCAAGTAGAAATGTTACAGGCAGAAAATAGTCAGGAAGATGAATCTCGTGGATATCGAGAAGTTCCTTTTTCTAGAGAATTATACATAGAACGAGAAGATTACCGAGAAGAGGCAAACAAGAAATTTTTCCGTTTAAAGAACGGTAAAGAAGTACGTCTTAAAAACGGCTACATCATTAAAGGTGAAGGCTGCCTTAAAGACGCCGATGGTAATATTACAGAAATTCACGCCACCTACGATCCAGATTCTAGAAGTGGAAGTGGTACAGAAGCAAGTATGCGTAAAGTAAAAGGAACACTGCACTGGGTAAGTGCTGCACATGCCGTTCCTGTAGAAGTACGTTTGTACGATCGCTTATTTACCGTACCATCACCAGATACTGATAAGGAGAAGGATTTTATGGAATTTGTAAATCCTAATTCGCTAGAAGTGATAACTGCTATGGCTGAGCCAGCTATGAAGAACCTTCAAATAGGTGAGGTAGTGCAGTTCCAGCGCATGGGTTATTTCTGTGTAGATCCAGATACTACAGATGAGAAAATGGTATTTAACCGCACCGTAACTTTACGTGACACATGGGCAAAAGTAGAAGAGTAATCTAATACCAATTTATTATAAATACTTATGATTTTTTAAGGTGATTATTATTGGAGATAATTACGCTTTCGCGAAAGCTACAACCTCATAGTTATACCAATTTATGTTTCTAATGACGTATTCTTAATTTGAAATATAGGCGAAAAAGAAACGAATTATATGCGAAATTAGGAATGTAAATTGGTTTGGTACAAATAACTTCAAAAAGAAAAGCACCGCTCATAAGGCGGTGCTTTTTTGTGATAAGATTTAAAGTGATTAATCTTCATCTTGTAGACCGTCGGCATCATTATTCTTTTTAGCCTCGATTTCTTTATTAGTCTTTTTCATTTGTTCTCCTATCTGAGCACTTGCAGTAAAACTAGCAATCATGTTATTTAACATATCACTACCAGCTTGTGGTGAGTTAGGTAAAAGAATCAAGTTAGATTGCGTAGCTTCTCCTATAGATTGTAAAGTATCATAATGTTGAGTAACTACGATTAAAGCACTTGCCTCTTGAGAATTAATCCCTACGTTATTTAATACATCTACACTTTCTTCTAGACCACGTGCAATTTCACGTCGCTGGTCTGCAATACCTTGACCTTGTAAACGCTTAGATTCAGCTTCAGCACGTGCCTTAGCAACTATTTTAATACGTTCAGCTTCAGCTTCATACTCAGCAGCGGTTTTTTCACGCTCTGATGCGTTGATACGATTCATGGCTGCTTTTACCTGTACATCTGGATCGATGTCTGTTACGAGTGTTTTAATGATATCATAACCATAATCCATCATGGCATCGTTTAATTCACCTTTTACAGCGATGGCGATATTATCTTTTTTCTCAAATACATAATCCAGTTTCATTTTAGGAACTTCGGCACGTACTACGTCAAATACGTAAGCGGTAATCTGATCATGCGGATTTTGTAAACGGTAAAAAGCATCATATACTTTTTCTCTACGTACTTGGAATTGTACTGATATTTTAAGTCTTACAAATACGTCATCTTTAGTCTTCGTCTCAACAATTACATCTAGTTGCTGTATTTTTAGGTTGATACGTCCAGCGATACGGTCTATAACTGGTATTTTTAATTGTAATCCAGAGTGGCGCATGCTGGTAAATTTTCCAAATCGCTCAATGATTGCAGCGGTTTGTTGTTTTACAGTAAAGAAAGTTCCAGTCAGTACAAAGAAGGCTATTATAACCAGTACGACTATAAAAATAATTTGTCCCATAGTTAGTGTTTTTTAGGTTTGTTTAAAGATACACTAGAATTAGTCTATCAAATATCTGGTTTGTTACAATAAGGTTATTTGCAATGTTGTTCATAGAGCTCAGGTAGCATAAAAACTTATTTTTACTTTTAAAGATTTATATAACCATTAATAATACTACCGTCAGTTTTCACAGCTTTTCCTGGATAATACTTTTCAGCTATAGAAATAAACGGGATGAGAAGAAGTAGAATAAGGAGTATATTTTTCACGGTACTTATTTGAAAGAATTTACAGCTAAGTTAAACAATTGTTTAATTTTTATAGAGTCTAGGAGTACTTTTATTATTATGTTTAGGTTTTAATTTATTTATTTATGAGGAATCTATTTTTTATAACTTTCATTTTTATTTTCACTATTACTGTTCATGCTCAAAGATCTCATTCCTATAACAATAGACTAGGAGCAGGAATAGACGCTACTTTTTTTAATCTACAAACAGATGACGTTGCTGTAGAAAGTAGGGTAGGATGGAGTGCAGGTTTAGAAACTAGAGGAGACCGGAGACCTTTTTGGGATATGGTTTTTGGAATTCATTTATTTAATAATAAATTCTCAGTTCAAGAAGCTGTAACACTTGATGATATAGAAATGAATGTTATAGGAGCAGAGGTTAAAGTGCTATGGGCTTACAAGATTAATAATAAGGATTATTTATCATTAGAAATAGGACCAGCTGTTGCTTTAAATGGTGAATTTAAAGTGGCTGACAGGCGTTATGAAGATAGTATTATTACAGGTTCTAGTGCTGTAGCGGTTTCTTCTTTTCAAAAAACCAGCCCTATTAACGTAAATGGAATCATAGGTTTAAGTGGTGGATTAGAGAAAATACGTTTTACAGCTCATTTCCACTATGCTTTTTTAGACGTATTAAACGGTAAAAATGCTAATAGCGAAGAACTCAACGGTAATATGAGTTATATCACCGCTGGAGTACGTTTCTATTTTTAAGATAATTTATTAATCGCGTTTTCAATACGCGCTATCGTTTCATTTTTACCTATCAAACTTGCTATTTCAAAAACATCTGGACCCATAAGACTACCTACTAGGGCTAGTCTTAACGGCATCATTACTTTACCAAAACCCATTTCCTGACTGGTAATCCATCCTTTTATAGCCGTACTTAGTCCAGTAGCGCTATCATCGTCACCGTCTTTGATAACTGTTATTACATCACTCATGATTTCGTTGGTTCCATCTTTCCAGGCTTTTTTAGCGGCCTTTTCATCATAGGAATCTGGTGCGATAAAGAAAAATCCAGCTAGTTCAAATAAATCTTTGGTAAAAACAGCGCGTTCTTTTACGAGACCACAAACTATGTTTACATAATCCTGTGATCCGTACTCGATATCTTTTTCTTGTAACGCTTTTGCGAAAGCGGCACCTATAACAGCATCATCTTGCTCAACGTACCATTGTTGCTGGAACCATTTTGCTTTTTCTGGGTCAAACTTTGCTCCTGAACTGTTCACTTTTTCCAGACTAAATGCCTGAATCAACTCCTTTAAGTTGAATAATTCTTGCTCTGTTCCTGGATTCCAACCTAGAAAAGCGAGCATATTTACCACAGCTTCTGGTAGATAACCATCTTCTTTATAACCAGCAAAAGTTTCATTTTCTTTAGTATCAAACCATTCCATAGGGAAGACTGGAAAACCAAATTTTGCTCCATCNCGCTTGCTTAATTTTCCTTTACCGGTAGGTTTAAGAATTAAGGGTAAGTGAGCAAACTTAGGCCTTTCCCAACCGAAGCTTTCATATAATAATACGTGCAACGCCATGCTAGGTAACCATTCTTCACCACGAATCACATGGGTTATTTTCATTTCGTGATCGTCCACTACGTTAGCAAGGTGATAAGTAGGCATACCATCACTTTTAAATAAAACCTTATCATCTATAAGAGCCGTGTCTATTTCAATCCCTTTACGGATCTCATCAAACATAGAAAGCGTTTTTAATTCTGGTTTGAAACGTATCACATAATCATCGCCACGATTGATTCGTTCCTGTACTTGATTTTCTGGTAAGGTGAGCGAGTTGGTAAACTGGTCACGATTTTTATGGTTATATATAAAAGTTTCTTTTTGAGACTCGGCCTTAGTGCGAGCATCGGCAAGTTCTTGTGAGGTGTCAAAAGCATAATATGCAGCACCTTTTTCTATGAGTTCAAGGGCAAATTGTTTATACATTTTTTTGCGCTCGCTCTGGCGGTAAGGTCCACATTTACCTTCTTTTCCTGGTCCTTCATCATATGGAATGTTGCACCAGTTCAGTGCATTAATAATATAATCTTCGGCACCTTCTACGTATCTATTCTGATCTGTATCTTCTATACGTAATATAAAATCGCCTCCATGTTTTTTAGCAAATAGATAGTTAAATAAAGCGGTTCTCACGCCACCTATATGTAATGGTCCGGTAGGACTAGGTGCAAATCTTACTCTTACTGCAGTACTCATTATAGCCTTTTTTTAAGGCTGCAAAGATAATATTTCTAGCCTGTAGAATTAGAATTGAAAAACTAAACCTCACAGGTTTCAAAAATCTGTGAGGTTTTCATAATCATTTAAGAAGCTGCTAGCTCTACCATTTCCCGTGGAACATGTTTATTAACTAAAGAAAACCATAATGGTGGGATCGTAGCAATTACCATCATCGTGGGATATCCGTAAGGTAATTGTGGGCTGTTCTCGTGATAGTCTAGTACTTGATATTTTTTACTAGCTCTGTAATGGTGATCGCTATGTCTTGTGAGTTCATAGAGTAGTATTCTACCTAGTATATGATTAGAATTTCAGCTGTGTATTTCTCGTACTGTTTCATAACGACCCGATTTTTTTTGAGCACGTCTTAAACCATAGTGTTCTAAATAGTTTATAATTTCTAGTAAACTAAACCCTACCATGGCTATAGCTACAGCAACTGCAGCAGTGATCCAGGAAAAAAATAATCCTATAGTAATTAAATAAGTAAGCTGAATAAGGGAATACCATAACATATCATTTTTTACAGAAAAAAAAGAGTGATCGTTTACCTTTAATAGGTGTCTTTGAATTTTCCAGGCACTTGAATATTGGGTACGCACAGATCGCCACCAGAATGCATATAAATTTTCATTATATCGAGCGCTTGCGGGATCTTCAGGAGTAGCGGCTTTTAAGTGATGCCCGTAATTATGTTCTATATAGAAGTGCATGTACATACTCGGTAACAATAATGATTTACCTAAAAATCGTTCCCAACTGTCTTGTCTATGACCTAGCTCGTGTGCCACATTAATTCCATTACTACCAGCCACTATACCTAATGAAAATATCATGCCTATAACCTCATAAGTTTCAAATGAACTTACAGAATAGCGGTATAACCCGTAAAAAAGAACACTAAAAATTATAGGTACATTTAACCATAGTAATATATCAAAAAAGCGATTTTTCAGTTTACTTTCCTTAATTTTTTCATCAAGATTTGTGGTTATAGATGGCATCGCTAGTTCCATTAACGGTACAACTATAAAAATCATAAATGGTGTTAACCACATCCATTCATTTCTATAAGTTATTCCTATAACACATAACACAGGAACGATATATGCGGTAAGGTATTTTAAGTCTTTCATAAAAATGATTTATCATGAATAAGGAATTAAATATACAGCTTAGTTTATAAATACATAAAATCTCTTTAACACCTTGATATCATAAACATCTTAACCATTACATTATATTTACCCATCATAGATTATAGTAAGGAATGGATAACTTTAAAATCATAGAGCACAAGCTCAAGCGTTTTATAAAGAAATATTATATAAATGAGATCATACGTGGTGTGATTTTGTTTCTGGCTATAGGTTTGTTATATTTTTTATTCACAGCCATCGTAGAGTATTTTTTATGGTTAAGTACTACCGGGAGAACTATTTTATTCGGTTTATTTATGCTAGTGCAGGCCGGTTTATTATTTAAATTTATAGGTATTCCTGTAGCACGATTGTTTAAGTTATTTTCAGGAATAGATTTTAGAGATGCCAGTACTATGATCGGTACACATTTCCCTGAGGTTTCAGATAAATTGATTAATGTGCTACAGCTTCATAAAAATGGAGGTGATGATGAGCTTACTTGGGCTAGTATCAACCAGAAGAGTGAAGAGTTAAAACCTATTCCTTTTTCGCTCGCTATTGATTTTAAGAAGAACACCTCTTATCTAAAATATTTAGCGATTCCTGTAATCATTATGGCAGTATTGTTTTTTACAGGAAACAATGAAATAATTACAGAAAGTACTAAACGAGTAGCAGATTTTAATAATGAGTACATACCGCCGGCTCCATTTACTTTTAAGATTCTAAATAAAGATTTAAACACCTTACAAAATCGTGATTTTAAACTCAATGTAGAAGTAAGTGGTAGAACTATTCCAGAGAGTGCAAGTATTCATTTAGGCGATCAGGTCTATTATCTCACTCAAGAATCAGCAGGTAGATTTAGTTTTGTATTTGTGAAACCATCTGTAGATCTCACGTTCTACCTTCAAGCAAATGAGGTGCGCAGCGATAATTTTCTGTTAGATGTAGATGAGGTACCTACTATAGACCAGTTTGAACTAGCCATGGACTATCCTTCTTATACAGGTAAAAAGGATGAGATTTTAAGGAGTACAGGTAATGCGTTAGTACCACAAGGAACTAAGATTTCATGGAAGTTAAAAACTTCTGCTACAGATCAGGTATCATTTAATACAGCTGGTGCTATGGAGCAGTTTAAGAAAGATGGTAATGAGTTCGCTTTCGCGAAAGCGATCTTAAAACCACTTAAATATTCCATAACAACATCTAATACTTATGCGCAGAATTATGAAGAGCTCAACTTTAAAATAGAAGTAACTAAAGATGAATTTCCAGAGTTATCTATGGAGATGAAAAAGGATAGTCTAGATGATGCAGTCATGCATTTTCAAGGACAAGTAGCTGATGATTATGGGATCAGAAAAATACAAGTGGTTTATTATGAAAGTGACGCTGCTGGTTCTCAGAATATTTATGAAATAGGCTCTAATAGAGGAACTTATGATCAGTTTTTATTCACTTTCCCTGGAAATTTACCACTTGAAGGTGGGAAGAATTATCAATTCTTTTTTAAAGTAGTGGATAATGATGTTGTTAACAATTACAAGAGTGTAAAGAGTGAAGTGTACGGTTTCAGAAAACCTACTAAAGAGGAAGAAAATCAGGAGCAATTACTGGATCAAAAAAAATCTGTAGAGGATCTTGAAAAGTCCCTACAGGAGCAGGAAAAGAGACAGGAAGCACTTAAAGAAATTACACAAGAGCAGTTAGAAAAGAATCAGCGTGGTTTTAATGATAAGAAAAAGTTAGAGCAAGCTTTAAGGAATCAACAAGATCAAGAACAAAAGATGCGCCAGCAGATGCAGAAAATGAAAGCTAATCTCGAAAAGTCTAGTAAGGATCAAGATCCTATGAAAAAGGCACTGGAAGAGCGCATGGAACAAAGCGAAGAAGAAATGCTCAAGAATGAAAAACTTCTTAAAGAATTACAAGAGTACCAAGATAAATTAAGTAAGGAAGAACTTCAAGAACAGCTTGAAAAGGCACAAAAAAATTCCAAGCAACAAAAAAGAAACTTAGAGCAGTTACTTGAACTTACAAAAAGGTACTACGTGACTCAGAAGTATGAGCAAATGGTCGATAAGCTTAAAGATATTGCTAAAAAACAAGAGGAACAATCTAAAAAGAAAGGTGATCTTAATACTAAAAAACAACAGGATCAATTAAACGAGGAATACAAAGAATGGGAAAAAGAACTTCAGGAACTTGAAAAAGAGAATAATGGTTTAAAAAAGCCTATGGATTTAGATTTTGATCCTTTAAACGCACCTGAAATTAAACAAGAGCAAGAAGAATCTAGTGAAGATCTTGAAAAATCAGATACGCCTAGTGCTAGTAAAAAGCAAAAAAGCGCAGCCGATAAAATGAAGCAGCAAGCTCAGGCTATGGCTTCCCAATTAAGTTCTCGACAACAAGACACCATGAAAGAAGACGCAGAAATGCTGCGTCAAATTCTGGACAACTTAGTAGTCTTTTCTAAAGAACAGGAGTCCCTACTGGACGGAGTTAAGAATTTAAATAGGAATAGCCCTAATTTAGGTAAGAAATTAAAGGTTCAAAAGGATTTAGAAAGAGCTTTTAAACATGTTGATGATAGTTTATTTGCACTTGCATCTCGTAATCCTAAGGTGAGTATGGATATCAATCGTGAGGTAACAGATGTATATTATTACATAGAAAACGCTTTATCTCAGTTGGCCGATTTTAAAATGAATAAAGCTCAGATTTCCCAACAATTCACTCTAAAAAGTGCCAACACATTAGCTTTGATGCTTAGTCAAACTATGGATGCTATGAATAATACTATGTCTATGCCTGGCTCGGGTTCAGGGAAACCTGGAGAAGGTGGACAAAGTGGAGGCTTTCAATTACCGGATATAATTAAAAAACAGAAGTCCTTAATGAAGGAAGCTGGTAAAGGTGAATCTGGTGAAAAAGGTTCTGGAGAAGGTGAAAAGCCTGGCGAAGGTAAAGGTGGAGAATCTGGCGATTCAGGTCAAAGTGGTGAACAAGGACAATCTGGAAATAATGGACAGAAGGGATCATCTGGTG
>P_2C_Liq_1_UnCtyDRAFT_1000020_pt1 | contig 66347 bp, 59 predicted proteins | sample Pon2CUnioCityCA_2_FD_10234 | JGI IMG/M metagenome (IMG submission 10234) | reverse complement strand
AGATGTAATGTTTAAAATAAAAATAATTAAAAGGTTTCTTCAATTTTATCTAAAAGGTCTTCAGGGTCAAAGGGCTTGTATATAAATCCGTTCATACCACATGATTCAATTTTATTTTTAACTTCGACAAAAACAGAAGCCGAAAGTGCTAAGATTGGTACTTTAGTATTAAACTTTCGAATTTCTGATGATGCTGTATAACCATCCATTATAGGCATTTGAATATCCATCAAAACCGTGTCATAATCGTTTTCTTTAACCATATTTACAGCCACTTTTCCGTCGTTCGCTACCTCTACTTTTAAACCTGCTTTTTCAAGTATTTGTTTTCCAACCATTACATTAATGACGTTGTCTTCAACTAATAAAACTTTTCTGTTGGTAAAGTTGCGATCTTTCTTGTCAGTTTGCTTCTTCATTTCGTCTTTAGATGCAGGTTTTAAGACTAAATCAAAAGAAAAACTACTGCCCTTTCCAATAGTGCTGTCAATTTCAACTTTAGATCCCATAGCTGTTACGATACTTTTTACAATAGACAGCCCTAAACCCGTACTACCATACAACCTATTGGTTGTGCTAGATGCTTGTGTAAAAGCTTCCCATATTTTCTCTTGCTGTTCCTTGGTTAGACCAATACCAGTGTCTTTTATCGCGGTATGAATTACAATTTGTTCGTTATTCGAGGATTTCTTGTTAATGATTAAGGAGACACTTCCTTTTTTGGTAAACTTAATGGCGTTTGATACGAGATTATTTATAACTTGATTAAAGCGCACAATATCTAACCAAACAATAGGTATGTCTTCATCTATTTCTAAATTCAACGTAATTCCTTTTCGTAAACAACTAGGCTCATGTTTTTTTTTATTTGTTTTATGGCTTTGTGAATATCAGTCGGAATTAAATCTAGCTCAATTTTCGTAGATTGCATTTTGCTAAAATCTAATATATCATTTAACAAACTCAATAAAATTTTACCTGAATAATTTAAGGCTTCTATATTTTCTTTTAGACGTTCTGGTGGTTCTGATTCATTTAAAATATAAGATAAATCAACAATGGCATTTAGAGGAGTTCTAATTTCATGACTCATAGTGCTTAAAAATTGCGACTTAGCGTTAGACGCTTCAATAGCTTCCTCCTTTTTGTTGTGTATTTTAGCAAAATACCGACCATTTATTAAAGAGAATTAAATTAATTGAAACGTTGCTAATGCAATTGTACTTATTACAGAAATGGGATAAATAATATCTCTAGCCATTTCAGGATTCATTTGTTCTTTTGTAAAAAGCTTAAAATCGGTAAGTTGCAATAATATCCAGAAGACACATGGAAGTATGGCAAAAAAAACAACAGAAATAACTTCTCTTCGAAAAGAAAACAACAAAAATGGAAGTCCGATAGCAAAAAGCAATACAAACTCTACGCTACCTGATCTTCCTATAAAAGAAGCTGTGAGAGAAACACTAAAACTTAAAGCCATTAAATACAATATTCTGGCAATCGCAAGATTTCCTTTTTTAGCAATAATTGCCGATAAAAAAAATAAAATAACGGTAATTCCTAGACAATGGCTTAAAGCAATCAGATTAATAGATCTTGCAACGAAGTACCAAATAATGGTAATAATTAACGTAAAAAAAGAAAGGTTGGATACTAATTTTATTCTGGTTTCCGAAAAATCTGACATAAGATGCATTTTGGGGGTGCCTTTCAAAGTTAGTTATTTTTTTAAAAAATAAAAAATATTATCTCAGAATACATCAAAGCGCGTTAGGTTATTTGTAATTAAAGCACTGACTTGACATTAGTCTGGTTAAAAAAACCTTATTCTATAGTATAAATTTTATTGGTAATTTTCCAAGTAGTATCAATTTTTTGAAGCGATAAAATATCGATATAGGTAATGGTATCTACTTTCATACTAATTTTAGCACTTGCAATTTTTGCATCGACAATATCAATATTTAGAATGGTTAACGCGCAATTTTGTAAAATTTCTGATGATAATTTTTGTCGATTTCCCCATTTAGGAATCAGTTCTTTAAAAAAGCTATTTTTAAATCCTACCAATTTTTTATCTTTTATAATAGGTAACTTCATAGTTCCGTTTTCTAAATCAAATGCTTTTTTTAGTTTGGTAAAATCTCTCTGAATATAACCATCATAATAATTTTGAATCGTAGTAGTAATGCCATCAAAATCACTCTTTTTTTCTTGGGCGGTAAGTGAAAATGATGTGATTAAGAGGCAACAAATAAAAAATATTTTTTTCATAATATATGGTGATGCAAGGTTTAATGTTAAATTATGGTATAAGAAAACCTATTGTTTTTATGCTCAAAGATAAAAATACATTTAGCAATAACCGTTTTGTATGAAATGAAATTTACATCAGTTTGTAATAGATTGTAAAAGTGCTGATATGCTTTTACTTTTAAATCCCAATGGCATCTTAAAAACAAACTTCTTTCTGGTTTGTAAAACGAATGATGCACAATAAATAATCTGTTTTGTAGATGATTACGAACACCTTTACTCTGATTGTTATAATAAAAGTTGATTATTTTTTCTTCATCAGCAATTGTAAATGTTGATCTTAATTTTTTAGGAACAATAGTGCTTTTAACATCAAATCGTAATTCTGCATTATTGTTGAATTCAATGTCCCAATTTTTATCTTTTAAATTTGGGTTTTTTCTGATGTTATGTTGCTGATAAAACAAAAATTCATCGACTTTGGCACATTGCCATAAAAACCATCTTCGTCTAAAATAGTTTTTGTCTTTTTCATCAAAATCAATAATTTTAGTTTCTAGTTGCTGTTTACTTTTGATGTGAAATAGATTCAGTTTTGCATCAGTATTATTATTTTGAACAGCACCCCAGTATAAAGGAATGGTTTTACTTAATTCTTGAAGTTCTATGCTGATGCTCTCATATTCAGTGATAAGCATAATCGTTTTCTTTAGCAATTGGCATAAATATACTACTATTTACTCTTTTAGAAAATAAACTGCTTTAATTTTGATAAAGATCTGGCAGATAAACACTTGTGGAGATGGATTAATAAGATGATATCTTAAATTACTTGGTGTTTTAGCGTGGTCGAGAACTTTCTTAACAAATAGGTTTCGATCACGTTCAACTTGACCGTACATATTTCAGTTTTTTTTAGGCGCTTTATAATTCGATTTTCATTCCTTCATCAGCAAATGTAAAACCGAGTTTTTCAATTTCAATTCGTTCTGTACTCTCTTTTAGAAGTGTAGGATTGGTATGATTAAAGTGGATAAAAATTACTTTATTTTTGGTGGCTAAAGTTTCATCTTTAAACAAACTTATGGTTTCTTCTATAAAAGGATGAGGTACTTCAGACATTGCTCTTTTTACTTCATATTGATTTAAAAATGTTGCATCTAAAAACGCATAATCTACTTTTTTTACTTCGTCAATAATATTTTTGTTCCATTTGTGCCATTTATCAATATCAGGAATAAACAAAGCAGATTTATTTTTTCCTTGTATTTTAAATCCGACAGTTTCAGAGAATTCATCTCTATGAGGCACTAAAAAGGGTGTTACTTTTAAGTTCTCATTCAAAACAAGAGAAGTATCAGCATGTAGTGCTTGTAATTTGATGTTTTGCAAAGTAATTAATTGATGCCATGGCCCATTGTTTTTTAGAAAATTGGTCATTTTGGGCATTGCATAGACAGCAATATCTTTTTTTCCATAAGCTTCTCTTCCAAAATACATTAAGCCTGTATAATGTCCAATATGAGCGTGCGTTAAAAAAACACCATCAATAATTGAAGTTGTTTTTAAATGGTTGCTTTCTAATTCAGCCAATTGTGTATGCATATCTGGGGTAGCTTCGAATAACCACTTTTGTTGATTTTCAATATCAACTAAGCCTAAAGAAACCACACTTTTTCTTTTATTTATACCCTTGTAAAAATTTGTATAACACTCTTTTTGACAGCCAATATGTGGATAACCTCCATCTTGCGCAATACCTAAAACCGTAATGTATTGCTTTAAATTTTGCGTGTTATTTTCTGTTTTGGTCTTTCTTTTATCACAAGAGATAATACTAAAAAAAAATAAAAAGGGAATAAGGTATTTCATTAAATTCTACTTAATAATAGTCAAAGCACCAGAAGGACATTTTGCTACTTGAGCTACAATTTCTTGTTTAGTGGCATTTTCTTGTTGTATCCAAGGTTTTTCTTTAGGTTTAAAAACTTCAGGTAAACCCTTAACACAATTCGCAGAATGTGTGCATTTTTCTGGTTCCCAACCAATTTTAATATCTTCTTTTGGATATGTTTTCATTTTGTGAAATTTTAAGTATTTAAAGATAGCTCAATTTCAGACAATAAAAAAAGCATCAACTTTACGTTAATACTTTTTTGAATATTGTTTAGTTGATCAATGCCAACTGCAACTGTTCTACTTTTTAAACCATAACCCTCCAACCATAAGGATCTGCTGCTTTGTTGGTTTGTATATCTGTTATTAATTTTTTTAATTGAGACGCATAGGGATTTTCTAAAACAGGCAAATCAAAGTCATTTTCTTGGTAACCAAAACCTGCAATTGGCGATATTACAGCCGCAGTTCCTGCACCAAACATTTCTTTTAAATTTCCGTTTTTCGCAGCTTCTACAACTTCGCCAACCGAAATTTTTCTAACCTCTGTTTCAATGCCATTATCTGCAGCAATTTGCAAAATGCTTTTACGAGTTATTCCGTCTAAAATTCGATCACTCGTTGGGCTTGTAATTAACGTATCGTTAATTCGCACAAAAATATTCATTGCTCCAGCTTCTTCAATAAATTGGTGCGAGTTGTCATCTGTCCAAATTACTTGATTGTACCCTTTTTCTATAGCCAATTGTGTCGGGTAAAATTGCGCGGCATAATTACCACCAGCTTTAGCAAAACCAACACCACCATTTGCAGCACGTGCATATTTTTCTTCTATTAAAACTTTTACTTTACCAGCAAAATACGCACCAGAAGGCGCAGTACAAATAATAAATTTATAAGCATCAGCAGGAGAAGCGTGAAAACCATTTCCAGAAGCAAACATAAAAGGTCTTATGTATAAGGAACTTCCTTCGTTTGTTGGAATCCAGTCATTATCAACCTCCAATAACGCCTTTAATCCATCCATAAAAATTTCTTCAGGAATTTGCGGAATTACCAAACGTTCAGCAGATTTATTTAAACGTTTACAATTGTCTAAAGGTCTAAATAACATGGTATTTCCATCTGCATCTTTGTACGCTTTCATTCCTTCAAAAATAGATTGTCCATAATGAAAAATCTTAGCAGAAGGATCTAGAGAAATAGGCGCAAAAGGCTCAATTTTTGGTTCTTGCCATTTGCCATTTATAAAATCGCAGGTTAACATATGATCAGAATATACGCTACCAAAAGGTAAATTGTTAAAATCTACAGAAGTTATCTTCGATTCTTTAACACGTTCAATTGCTATACTTTTTGTCATTTTAATGATAAATTTAATACCTGCAAATGTACATAATTTATTTATTCAATATGTAAGGTAAACCTTCGATTTGTTGTTAATTTTAGTACATTTGTAAACAATTCGTTTAAAATTAAGAATATGAAAAATTTAGTGAAATTTTGTGCAATTGCGCTCTTGGCATTAGCAGCTTGTAAAAAGGAAAAAGCAGAAAAATCTACGACCACAGAAGAAGCAAAAATGGCGAAAAATTACAGCTCTTTTGGGGATAAAATTACAGATGAAAAAGCCATGACTGCAGATGAAATGTTAGCGAAATTTAATACGATGCAAGTAGGTGATACGGTTAACGTAAAATTTGCATCAAAAATAAATGAAGTATGCTCTAAAAAAGGATGTTGGATGAAATTACCTGTAGGAGAACAAGAAACTATGGTTCGATTTAAAGATTATGGTTTTTTCATGCCATTGGATGCTAAAGATAAAGAAGTAATTGTAGAAGGTAAAGCTTTTGTAACGATTACACCTGTAGAAGAATTACAACATTATGCAGAAGATGCAGGAAAAACGGCAGAAGAAATTGCCAAAATTACTGAACCTAAAAGAGAATTTGCTTTTGAAGCGAACGGCGTTTTAATGAAGAAATAATGAAAAAATTTTACTTTATTTTCTTGGTTTTTATGCTTTTGAATTGCCATAGTAAAAAGGAAACAAAAGAAGAAACAGGGAATACAAATAAAATGTATAAACAGTCGGAAATGGCCGCTTTAATGCTTAAAATGTACGCTGTAAACTTAGAAAATAAAAGATTAATTTTAGCTGGAGAATCTTCAGAAAGTTTAACCAATTTTTCTAAAGAATTTAAAGAAATACATGCTGCTAAATTAACGGATGCAAATGATAGAAATGCTTCTTTTAATGCATTTTCAGATTATTATCTAGAAACGTATCAGCAACTTTTTGAGGTAGAAAAAGATTCTTTACAAAATGCGCACAACAATACTATAAATTCTTGTATTGCATGTCATAAAACTACCTGTATAGGGCCAATTCCAAAAATAAAAAAATTGCTAATTCAATAAAATGAAAAGAGAAATTTTAATAACTTCTGATGGCTCTACAACCATTCATTTGCCAGATTGGAATGAACAATACCATTCTAAGAATGGCTCAATAAATGAAAGTCTACATGTTTTTATTAAAAATGGATTAAAAGAAGTAGCAGCAAAAGAAGTGTCGATTTTAGAAGTAGGATTCGGAACAGGTTTAAATTGTTTTATCACCTATTTAGAGGCCGAAAGAAAAATTAATTATGTGGGTGCAGAGGCGTACCCTGTTACTTCTGATGAAGTTGAAAAAATGAATTTTATTTCAATTTTAGATGCTGAAAAAGAACAAAAAGTATTTGAAAAAATGCACAAGGTTTCTTGGGAAGAAAAACATAACATCACAAATGAGTTTTCTTTAGAAAAGAGAAAACAATTTTTTGAAGAGATTACAGATGAAAATGCTTTCGATTTAATATACTTCGATGCTTTTGGTGCGCGTGTTCAACCACAATTATGGACAGAAGAAATTTTTACAAAAATGTTCATAGCCTTAAAAGAAAACGGAATTCTAGTTACCTATTCTGCTAAAGGAAGTGTAAGAAGAGCAATGCAAGCGGTTGGCTTTACTGTAGAACGTTTGCCTGGACCACCTGGAAAAAGAGAAATGCTAAGAGCTATAAAAATTAGTTGATTAGTGTTTAAATGATCGTTTTTTAGATAATATCATTGAATAAAAATTATATGGAATTTAAAAGAAAATTTGGAAAGCAAAAAAAATCAAAACCCAAAAAAGGACTATTTTTAGTTTTGTTATTGGCGCTGGTTATATTTCTTTGGTATAATGCAGAATCGCTTTTAAAATCTTTATTTTAACTTTTTGGCAATAGAAAAAATTATTTTAGGGATCGACCCAGGAACAACCATTATGGGTTTTGGTATCATAAAAGTGGTAGGTAAAAAAATGGAATTTATTCAAATGAATGAATTACTGCTCACAAAATATGACGATCATTATTTAAAACTCAAGCTTATTTTTGAAAGAACTATTGAGTTGATAGATACCTATAACCCAGATGAAATTGCAATAGAAGCCCCATTTTTTGGTAAAAATGTACAATCGATGTTAAAGTTGGGTAGAGCCCAAGGTGTGGCCATGGCTGCAGGTTTATCTCGAGAAATACCCATTACAGAATATCTGCCCAAAAAAATAAAAATGGCAATTACAGGAAATGGTAGTGCCAGTAAAGAACAAGTATCTTTAATGCTAAAATCTTTATTAAATTTAAAAACCTTACCCAAAAATTTAGATGCTACAGATGGTTTGGCTGCAGCAGTTTGTCATTTTTACAATTCAGGTAAAGTTATTGGCGGTAAAAATTATACGGGTTGGGCGAGTTTTGTGAAACAAAATGAGAAAAGAGTAAAGAAATAATTTTAGTTTTCAGTAGCAGTAGCAGTAGCAGTAGTAGCAGTGGTAGTGTTCAGTAAAAAAAGAGACATGAGTTTTACAGATTTGTTAGCATATAAGAAGTCGTTTTCATTAGCAATGAAAATTTTTGAGGTTTCTAAATTATTTCCTAAAGAAGAAAAATATGCTTTAACAGATTAAATAAGAAGGTCTTCTAGAAGTGTTTCTGCTAATATTTCAGAAGCATACAGAAAAAGAAAATATCTTAAGCATTTTGTTAGTAAATTAACGGATTCTGATGCTGAAAATTCTGAAACCTATACTTGGTTATTGTTTGCATTACAATGTAATTATATGGATAAAGATACTTTCAATAATTTTGCTTCAGAAAATAATGAAGTTGGAAAATTAATAAACTATATGATGAATAATCCTGGTAGGTTTGGAGCTGAGTAAATCTGCAAACTGATACCGAAAACTGAAAACTATTTTATGTCAGGAATCTACATCCACATTCCATTTTGTAAACAGGCTTGTTATTATTGCGATTTCCATTTTTCTACATCACTCAAAAAGAAAGACGACTTGATTGCTTGTTTAGTAAAAGAGATTGAACTGAGAAAAGACGAACTGCAAAATACAACAATAGAAACCATTTATTTTGGTGGAGGAACACCGAGTTTATTGGCATCTAATGAAATTGAAACTTTGGTGAATGCAGTATATCAAAACCATAAGGTTGTTGCAAATCCAGAAATTACATTAGAAGCAAATCCTGATGATTTATCCGAAGAAAAAATTATCGAACTTTTTAAATCATCAATAAATAGATTGAGTATTGGCATACAGTCTTTTTTTGAACACGATTTAAAATTAATGAATAGAGCACATAATGCAGACGAAGCCAAGAACTGTTTGTCATTAGCCACACGTTATTTTGATAATATTTCTGTCGATTTAATTTATGGAATTCCAGATTGCACTAACCAACAATGGTTACAAAATATTAACATTGCACTAGGTTTTGGCATTTCTCATATATCGAGTTATGCTTTAACTGTTGAACCTAAAACAGCCTTAGCCAAATTTATTGAAAAGGGAATTATTAAAAATGTAGATGATGAAAAAGCAGAAGCGCAATTCATTATATTAATTGATGAGTTAGAAAAGGCTAATTTTGTACATTATGAAACTTCTAATTTTGGTAAAGAAGGATTTTTTAGTATAAACAATACGTCTTATTGGTTAGGAAAATCATATCTAGGCATTGGTCCGTCTGCGCATTCTTTTAATGGCAAACAGCGCAGTTGGAACGTTAGAAATAATGCAAAATATATTAAATCAATTGGGCAAAACGCATTGCCAATAGAAAGAGAAACACTATCAAAAAACGATCGATATAATGAATATATTATGACAGGTTTACGCACAATTTGGGGAGTTTCTTTAGATAAAGTTAAAACTAATTTTGGAGAAAAATTTGTTGAGTATTTAGAAAATCAATCAAAAAAATACATTACGCAAGAATTATTGTATATTGATAACGAAATATTAAAAACCACTAAAAAAGGCAAGTTTTTATCTGATGGTATTGCATCAGATTTATTTATGTTGAATTTGTTTTAACCGATATTAAATGAAAGTAACCATAGAATATAACTCTAGAAAAATAGAAGTAGATATCTCTAATCCTATAGATATTTCTATTCCTATAGACGCGTCTAAGCAAAATGTAAATGCTTGGTATGTAGATGACCCTAAGATTTCTGCAGAAACACAAGAGGGTTATGAAATTAGTGTTGCCAATGGAGCTGTTGTTAACTTCAACAACATTAGCTTTAATCCACATTCACATATTACACATACAGAATGTGTTGGGCATATTACCGAAAAAGTGCATTCTGTAAATCAGCATTTAAAATATTTTATTTTTTTGGCAGAGGTGGTTACCATTGCGCCTTTGTTTCATAATGGAGATTTTTTAATCGGAGTTAAACAGTTAAAAACCGCTTTACGAAATAAGAAACGCGATGCCATTGTAATTCGTACTTTGCCCAATTTAGAAGATAAAAAGAGCATGCAATATTCAAATACAAACCCAACGTATTTATCTGAAAAAGCAGCCATTTATTTGAGAGAAAAAGGTGTTAAACATTTGTTAGTTGATTTACCTTCTGTAGATAAAGAAAAGGACGGAGGTCAACTATTATCTCATAATGCGTTTTGGAATACAGCTGGAGAAATTAGAATGGATGCTACAATAACAGAGTTCATTTACGTGCCTAATAGCGTACAAGATGGTGAGTATTTATTAAACTTAATGATTGCTCCTTTTGAAAATGATGCTACACCAAGTAAGCCTGTTTTGTATGAAATTATTAAATAATTGAAAAAGAAAAAATCAATAAAAAAGTATCTTTTTTATGCAGTTTTGGTAGTGCTAATTCTGTTGATAAAAGGCGTTGTTTATAAAGATATTGCTGTTGATGATTTAAAAAAAGAATACGCAAACGAGCACTCTAAATTTATAGAAATTAACGGAATGCAAGTGCATTATAGAGATGAGGGAAAAGGTTTTCCAATTGTTTTAATACACGGAACAGCTTCTTCTTTGCATACTTGGAATGCTTGGACAAAAAGTCTAGTAAAAACAAATAGAGTAATTCGAATGGATTTACCAGCATTCGGACTTACAGGCCCAAATGCAACAGCAGATTATTCTATAAAAAGCTACACAAATTTCTTACATCAATTTTTAGAAAAAATAAAGGTTGATAAATTTCATTTGGCGGGAAATTCTTTGGGAGGAAACATTGCTTGGAATTACACTGCAGCGCATCCACAGAACGTAGAAAAGTTGATTTTGATAGATGCTAGTGGTTTACCTACAAACAAACCACAACCAGCTATTTTTAAAATGGCAAAAACACCTGTTTTAAGTTCGTTTTTTTTGTATGTAACTCCGAAGTTTTTCATCAAAAAAAACATGGAAGAGGTGTATGCAGACAATACTAAAATTTCTGATGATTTAATTACACGATATCATAAAATGGCGTTGCGAGTTGGCAACAGACAAGCATTTATTGATAGAGCAAAAATTGATTTTAAACCAACAGCAAAAGCAAATTACGAGAAATTAAAAAGTATTAAAACACCAACGTTATTAATTTGGGGTGCTAAAGACACTTGGATTCCGTTAGATAATGGCAAACGAATGAATGCTGCTTTAACAAACTCTAAATTAGTAGTTTTAGAAAATTCAGGTCACGTACCTATGGAAGAAAGTCCAGATGAGAGTTTGGTTGTATTGAAAGCATTTTTGGATGACTAAATTAAATAGATACTCTAAACTTATCGTATTTTCAATTTCGTCTTTATTAGTATATTTTTTTATTGAAAATTCAGAGAAGATTAATTCAGTGCTAACAATGTTGGTAGCAAGTACATCTTCTAAAGCTTTGGGAATTTATGTCCTGTTAATTCTTGCAAAATACTTTCTCTTGCTATTTGGTTCTCTTGGTTTACTAATGTTTTTTTATAGATTAGTGAAAGATAAAGATCCGTAAAATCCGTGTCAAAAAGAATTTGTCAAATTCGTGCCTTAAAACCACCTCTTACGTTTAAAATACCAAATAGCGGCAATAGTTACCAAGACCATTATACCGAGTAAAATAAAATAGCCGTATTTCCAATTTAATTCAGGTATGTTTGTAAAATTCATTCCATAAATCCCCGCTAAAAAAGTTAAGGGAATAAAAATCACAGATAAAATAGTAAGTGTTTTCATAACCTCATTTAGTCTGTGTCCTTGAATACTGAAAATTAAGTTTATTTTACTTTCTAACTCTTGCAATTCAAAATCAATATTCGAAATCAAGTTACTGGTTTGCTCTTTTAATTCGCTATAATATTTTATATCAAAACCAACAATTTTGGTTTTTTCTAATTTAATAATAGTATCCCTTAAGCCTAAAGTAGCCTTCTTAAAATTGAATAATTCTTGTTTTCTTTTTTCAACTAAAGAAGTAAATTCAGGTGTTGGTTTTATCTTCTCTGCATTTAGTTTATCAGAATTTAATTCAACATTTTTTTCATAAGTTTCTTCGTAATTATCAACAATCGATTCTAAAATTAGAAATAACAAGTAATCTGCTTTTTTTCTTCTTACAATTCCTTTGTTATTTTCTATTCGTTCACGAATCCAGTTAAAATAATCACCTTCTTTTTCTTGAATGCTCCACAGAAATCCAGAAGAGAAAATAAAAAACATTTGTTCAGAACTTAAATCACTGCTATCTGTTTTTAAAATACGAGTACTAATAAAAACCAAATCATTTAGTAAAATTACTTTGTTAGAATGTTCATCATCCATAAATAATTTAATCAAAAAATCATCTAATTTATTTTCTATAATAATTTTTTTAAAGATCTCTCTATAATTTAATCCATAAGTATTTAACCATTCTGTAGAAGGAGTTGTATTTGTAAGAATAACATCAGAAATAGAGGTGTAACAAGATTTTTCATATTCTTTTTTTGAATAACTAATCAGAGAGGTGTTCTTTAAAAATTCTTTTTCCATCCTAAAATAATTGTAAATTTGATATATAAAGATACTTTTTAAATTGAAAAAAAGGCCATTTTAAATAAGAGTTTATGCACATAGAACAATTAAGAGATTTTTGCATCACTAAAAAAGGAGTTACAGAACATTTTCCTTTTGATGAAGTTACGTTGGTTTTTAAGGTGATGAACAAAATGTTTGCCCTAACAGGTCTAGATGCTTGGGAAAAAGGCGAGCAGAAAATTAATCTAAAATGCGATCCTGATAAAGCAGAAGAATTACGAGAAGAATATGAAGGTATTCTTCCTGGGTGGCATATGAACAAACGTTTATGGAATACTGTTACTATAAATTCGGCTGATGTTTCAGATGCTTTAGTTTTCGAATTAATAGATCATTCTTATGATTTGGTGGTAAAAGGTTTAAGCAAAAAAGCGAGAACGGAATTAGAAAATTTATAGGATGAAAAAAGCAGAACTCCGTAAAATATACAAGCAAAAACGCAATGCCTTAACTTTTGAGGAAATTCAAGTATTGCAAGAAAATATCTATCAGAAAATTTATGATTTAGAGATTTCTGAGGTAAAAAATATCCATATTTTTCTGACTTTAGAAAAATTTAAAGAGATAAACACAATTCCGATTATCAACTATTTTAGAAAGCATCAAAAAAGCATAATCGTGAGTAAAAGTAATTTTACCAATAACACCTTAACACATTTTTATTTAGAAAAAGATACAGAAATTCAAATTAACAAATACGGAATTCCAGAGCCCAAAAACGCAATTCAAGTTTTAGAAACTGAAATAGATTTAGTTTTTGTCCCATTATTAATTTCTGATATTAATCAGTACAGAATTGGTTATGGAAAAGGTTTTTACGATCGTTTTTTAGCAAATTGCAGAAAAGATGTAAAAACAATAGGTTTAAATTTCTTTAAACCTATTCCTAAAATTGATGATATTAATGTGTTTGATGTTGCTTTGGATTTTGTGATTTATCCAAAGAAATAAGGTTAATTATTCATGACAACTACAAGTTGGCGTTGTAAAACTATTGGTATTCGTATTTACAGGTACTCCTTGATTATGTCCATCCATTTCAAAATAGAATTTGGTTCTTTTTTTGTCATAATTTCCAATTTCATTCATCGTGTCAACATCATATAAGCGTCCATTAATCATCGTGTAAATTACAGAATTCGAGTTTTTAATATCATCCAAAGGATTTTTATCTAAAATAATTAAATCTGCTAATTTGCCTTTTTCTAAAGAACCAATTTCATCAGCAACACCAATATAATCTGCACCATTTATTGTCGCTGCTTTTAAAGCTTCATGATTGCTTAAACCACCTTGTTGCAGCATCCATAATTCCCAATGTGCACCTAAACCTTGCAATTGTCCATGGGCACCTAGATTTACTTTTACGCCTTCGTTTGCCAAAGCTGTAACTGTTTCAGAAGTTAAAATATGACCGTTTTTATATTCTTCTTCAGGAATCATAGTTCTGTGTCTAGAACGTGTATCAACCACATATCTTGGTGTGTATTTTAATAGGGTTTTATTTTCCCAAACATTCATTTTTTGATACCATTCAAACTCGCCATTCATACCTCCATAATTTACAATTAAAGTAGGGGTGTAACCGGTTTTGCTGTTTTTCCAAAGTGATAACACATCTTTATACACAGGGTTTACTGGAATGTTGTGCTCAATTCCTGTATGGCCATCAAAAATCATAGACATATTTGAATAGAAATTAGAACCACCTTCAGGCACCACATTTACACCCAATTCTCTAGCAGCTTGCATAATTTGTTGACGTTGTTCTCTTCTAGGCTGATTGTAACTTTTTATTGATTTTGCGCCAAAAGCTTTGGTTCGGGCAATCGCAAAACGAGCATCTTCTAAATTATTTACAACCGCTTTAAAATCGCCTTCTGCACCATATAAAATAAAACCTGTAGAGAACATTCTAGGGCCAACTAATTGCCCACTTCGTTGCAATTCTTCTAAGGTAAAAGCTGCTGCTGTATGCACAGAAGGATCGTGAGAAGTGGTAACGCCAAATGCTAAATTTGCATAAAACTGCCAATGTTTTTGTGTACTTAATCCGTTTCTAAATGCGCCAACGTGAGCGTGTACATCAACCAAACCAGGCATTATCGTTTTACCTAACATTTTGTACACTTTAGCATCAGAAGGAATTGTAATATCTGAAGTCTTACCAATCTTTTCAATTTTGTTTTTATGGATAACAATTGTTCCATCTTCAATAACTTCATTGCCATCCATGGTAATGATTCTTACATTTTTAAAGGCAATTCTACCTTCAGGAACATCTGATTTTGTTGTTAAATTGATTTTAATTCCTGCAACTTCATCAGCTGCCAAATTGGTTTTTGCAAACGGATCTGTAGTATTATTTACAATTGATTTTGAAAAATAGGTATCACCCAAAGTCCAATTTACTTTTTTATTATTGGCAGACCAATTCAAATTGATTCCTGCATCATCAGATAAAGGTTCTACCTTAAAAGATTTGGTATTGGTGTCTAAGTTTATTTCACTACCATTCATCACAAAAGGAGCTACATATAATTTATGCAAATGAATAAAAGCAATAAATTTATTGTTGTTACTTGGGACTAATCTATTGGCTAATTTCGATGAAAAATGACTTCGTTCTTCTTTTCCATTTAAGTCAACACTTTTTAATTTTTTAGTTAACCCCCCAAAAAATGATCCTCCAGTTTGAAAGAAAATACGTTGGTCATCTGCAGAAAAAATTGGGAATTCTCCACTTTTAGAAACTCTTTTAGCTTCAGTTCCATCAGTATTAGCAAGATAAATTCCTGTTTTTTTAGTGTAATCAAAACCTTGATCTCCATTTCCAGATTCTTTTCTATAAACGATTTTTGAATCGTCGCTATTAAATGAAGGGGTTCTATAAATCCCTTTTTCTTGGGTGATTTTCTCCAAGTCTGTACCATCTAAGTTCACTTTGTAAATCGCACCCAAATTTTCATCATTCCAAGTTACAAACAATACCGATTTTCCATCCGAAGAAAAATTTGGTTCAGCTTCAAAATCAGATAAAGTGGTAATTCTTTTAGGAATTCCATTTGGCAAGTTTTTCTTGTAAATATGTCCTAAAGACGTAAAAACAATGGTAGAATCATTTGGAGAAGTTTGCACATCTTTAATCATTTTCGAAGTAAATGTTTCTTCAAAAACCTTACGTTTTACGCGATGTGTTTTCGCTAATTTAATTTCTTGGTTTACTTGAAAAGGTATATTCTGAATTTGTTTTGTATCAATATTTATTCGGTTTATTTTTCCTTGTGCCCACACAATAAGGTCTTTGCTATCTGGCATCCAAGCAAAATAAGGATAGACTCCAAAAACCGCCCAAGCTTCACTTTGGTCTTTGCTTAAGTTTTCATAAATAGGCCATTCTTTGCCAGTTTCTAATTCGTGAATGTATAAAACCGATTTGGTTCTTACCCGTTTTACAAATGCCAATAATTTTCCGTCTTTAGAAATTACGGGTCTAGCAGCACCTCCAGGTCCACCTGTAATTTGTTCGATTTCTCCCGTTTCAAAATTGTATCTTTTAATTACATAAATCTGTTTATTTGGATCTTTGTTATACTGAAAAAATCCTCCAGGATACATATCTTCAGCATAATATAAATATTTTCCATCCGGAGAAATAGATGGGTCATTAACATCTTGTTGATCATTTTTACGTTTCGTTAATTGCAAACCTGCAGCTCCAGAAAGTGGATATTGCCACATTTCTCCTGCACCTACAGAACGTTCTGAAGTATAATGTTTTCTAGCCACTAAAGATTTTCCATCTGGGGTCCAAACCGCATTATTTAACAATCTCATTTTTTCTTTGGTAATCGATTTTGCATCTTTTCCATCAGCAGTCATCACCCAAATATTATTCCCACCTTCAGCATCACTGGTAAACGAAATGTATTTTCCATTGGGGCTGAATCTCGGTTGTACTTCATAGGCTAAACCAGAACGTAAATTCGTAGTTGTTCCACCAGAAATAGGCATTTTATAAATATTACCTAACAAATCAAAAACAATAGTTTTTCCATCAGGAGAAACATCTAAATTCATCCAAGTTCCTTCGGTGGTGTTTAATTGAAAGGAATTGTATCGCCAATCTTCGTGTGGATTGTTAACATCCCATTTTTTTGGTTTTTCTTGATGTTCTTGTGCTATAACTTGTAAAGAAATGGATAAAAGTAATAGAAAAAATAGGTACTTAGATTTCATATCGGTTGATTAAAATTGATTTGTATAAATGTAAGATTTATATTTTATTTATCACAGTTCATGGCTCTTGAATAATAAATTTGGATTAGGGCATTGGTTTTTCCAAAATTCGATTTCACTTTCTAAAACTACACCAGGAAAATCGTTTTTATAATGCATAAGCGATAGCATTATTTGAAAATGCAAGTGAGGCACCCATTTTCCATTTTCTATATAATTGCCTAAAATGCCAATTTCTTCTCCTTTTTTTATGGAATCACCAGTTTTGTATTTTAACGTACTTTTTGCTGAAAGATGTCCATATAAGGTGTAAAATTCAACAGCATTAAAAGTATGTTTTAAGATGATAAAACCGCCATACCCTTTATGATCTTTTTGATGGACGCTACAAACAATTTTTCCATCAAAAATAGCGTGAATTGGTGTGTTTTTGGGTAACCAAAAATCGACACCCAAATGAATATTTCTTTTTTCGGATGAGTTTTTGGCATTATAAATATCAGAAGTGTACAAAGCACGTTTTTCTAAATAGCCACCAGTAATTATTTTGGTTGGATGTAGGTTTTGAATTTCTGATAATTTATTCTCAAAAAACGTAGGATTGTTAAACTCTGCTTCAGTTTTTACAGTGGTATTATTTATGCTTAAATCGATATGAAAAATTTCTTTTTTTTGAATTGTTGGAAACAAATCAGTGAAAAGTACTTGCTGATTTTCTGACCAATTTTTAAACTTTGTAAAGACTAATTTTTCATCCATATTCAAAAATAGAATAAATGTATTAGATTCTAAAAATTACTTTTTATTATTTGTAGTTTTGTGTAAAAGCATCAAAAGAATGATTGTACAAGGAAATATTGTTGATATACAAAATAGAAGAATTTTTAAAGGTGAAGTTGTTGTTGAAAATAATAAAATAAAAGAAATTCGAGAAGCCAACAACAATATAGAAACCTATATTCTACCAGGTTTTGTAGATGCGCATATTCATATAGAAAGTTCGATGTTAGTGCCTTCTGAATTTGCAAAAATTGCCGTAATTTATGGAACTGTGGCTACAGTTTCAGATCCGCACGAAATTGCCAATGTTTTGGGTGTAAAAGGCGTGGATTTTATGATTGAAAACGGAAAGAAAGTCCCGTTAAAATTCAATTTTGGAGCCCCAAGTTGTGTGCCAGCCACTTCTTTTGAAAGTGCTGGAGCTGTAATTAATGCTGAAGATATTAGGTTGATGATTGAAAATCCGGATATTAAATATTTGGCAGAAATGATGAATTATCCTGGTGTTTTATTTGATGATGATCAGGTTTTAGCGAAAATTCAACACGCAAAAAACAATAACAAACCTATTGACGGTCATGCGCCTGGTTTAAGAGGAGATGATGTCTCGAAATATATTGCAGCAGGAATTTCTACAGACCATGAATGTTTTTCTTTTGATGAAGCCAAAGAGAAATTGCAAAAAGGAATGAAAGTGATTATTAGAGAAGGTTCAGCCGCCAAAAACTTTGAGGCTTTGATTGATTTATTGCCTGAGAATTACGAAAATATGATGTTTTGTTCTGATGATAAACACCCTGATGATTTGTTGTTAGGACATATTAATCAATTGTGTGAAAGAGCAGTTGCCAAAGGAATTGATGTTTTTAAAGTGCTACAAGCGGCTTGTGTAAATCCGGTAAAACATTATAATTTAGAGGTTGGGTTATTACAAAAAGATGATTTTGCTGACTTTATTGTTGTAGATAATTTAACCGAATTCAATGTTTTAGAAACGTATATTGATGGGGAATTGGCAGCCAAGAATGGAGAATCTTTTGTAAAAGATGTCGATTTTGAAGTACTCAATAATTTTAATACGGATAAAAAGGAAACCTCAGATTTTAGATTTGAATCATCAGCAAAAAAAATAAGAGTTATTGAAGCTTTAGATGGCGAATTGGTGACCAATCAAATTATAGCAGATGCTTTAATTGAAGATGGTAATTTAGTTTCAAACACAGCTATTGATGTTTTAAAAATGACAGTTGTAAATCGTTATAAAAATGATGCACCAGCCATTGCTTTTATTAAAAATTTCGGATTGAAAGAAGGCGCTATTGCAAGTTCTGTTGGGCACGATTCTCATAATATTATTGCTATTGGTGTATCTGATGCAATGGTTTGTAAAGCTGTAAATCTAGTTATTGAAAATAGAGGAGGAGTTTGTGCGGTAAATAATACTGAAGAAAAAATAGTTTCCTTACCTGTTGCAGGAATTATGTCTGATAAACCCGCCCAAGAAATTGGTAAAAACTATGCTGAATTAGATAAAATGGCAAAAGAAATGGGCAGCAAATTACGAGCACCTTATATGAGTTTGTCTTTTATGGCATTGTTGGTCATTCCGTCTTTAAAACTCTCTGATAAAGGTTTGTTTGATGGAAATACGTTTCAGTTTACTTCTTTAGAAATTGAATAACCATTTTGTCATTCCTGCAAGGTTTCAAAAACCTTGTAGGTCTTTATAAGAGAACCCTGTAGATCTTTTTAAGAAACTTTAATATACCTAAAAGGTTAAAAGAAATCTTGCAGGAAATAAATAAAACAGCTGGCCAATTATTGAGCCCAGATTGAAACGACATCCTTTTTTATTTTTCATAAAAAAGATATAGTGGAAATCTGGAAATAGCTTCAAAAAAATAAGATTTTAAAATAGTACATTTGTACGCAATCAACCAAAAATAATAATGAGTTTACAAGAGGAATTAGAAAATAGAAGCGGAAATAAATGTGAGTTATGTGCAGCAACTTCGAATTTGGCTGTATATGAAGTGAAACCGAAATTAACTGGTGGAGGTGGAGTTGATGGAAGTGTATTGGCGTGTGAAACTTGTGTTACTCAAATTGAGAATCCTGAAGAAGTAGATGTAAATCATTGGCGTTGTTTAAATGATTCCATGTGGAGTGAATTCAGACCTGTAAAAGTAGTGGCTTGGCGAATGTTATCTCGCTTACGAAAAGAAGGTTGGCCAAAAGATTTGTTGGATATGATGTATCTAGAAGATGATGATTTGCGTTTTGCAAAAGAATCTGGAGATCATTTAGACGAAAGTGAAAAGATTATTCATAGAGATGCAAATGGTGCTATTTTACAAGCGGGTGATTCTGTAGTTTTAATTAAAGACTTAAAAGTAAAAGGTTCTAGTATGGTTGCCAAACAAGGAACTGCTGTGCGTAGAATTTCTTTAGATCACGAAAATGCGAAGTATATTGAAGGAAAAGTTGGGGCTACACAAATTGTGATTATCACCGATTATGTAAAAAAAATGGCGGATAAGGAATAAGCCTACAAGAATTCTCCTTTATATTTCCAAAAGGCTACTACAAATAAAATTAGATAGAGAGTTGCAATTCCGAATTTTATCGTTACTGAGGTTAAAAAGCCAATAAAAGCGCCAATAGAAGCTTTTAAAGCTCTGTCTGTATTTTTATTATCGTACAGTAATTCTCCAATAAAAGCACCAAAAAATGCCCCTAAAAGCATTCCAAAAGGAATAGGAGATAACAAGCCTATCAGCAAACCTATTGTTGTGCCATATGCGCCATATTTTGTACCTCCAAAACGTTTAGCGCCTACAGCAGGAATAAAATAATCTAGCACCCAAATGAGTAATGCAATGGCCAAAGTAATACCTAAAAAAGTATAGTTTATAGGAACAACTTTTGTGAGATGCAATAACAATAAACCAACCCAACCTGTAATTGGTCCTGGTAAAATGGGCAAAAAAGAACCTATAATGCCAAGTAAAGTCAATATAAAACCAAGAATTAGTAAAAAAATATCCATTTTTTTGGGGTGTATTTTGATTCGTTAAAGTTAAAAAATGTGAGCATATTTCTCTTTATTATTCGAGGTATTTATAAAAAAACTTAATTCTTGTTTTGTACTTAACCTACAGGTGCTTTTTTTTATGATGCTATGCCTCCTGCGAGCAACAAATGTATAGACAAAATCTCTTATAGGTTTCGGAATTATCCAAAAACAAAGTAGTAAATTAAATGGAAAATTTAAATGACTAACTATTTTTAAAAATGCAGAAGACTTGCTGTATAATTTTTTATTTTCGGCATAATACATTGTTTTAAAATCGTTAGAAATAGCTATGCTTTCTGTGAATACACTTCGAGCAAATTCCGACTGTAATGAGGAATATCGAAGGTTTTTTTTACGATTTCTGTTAAAAACAAAATCTATAAAACTATTACAAAAATTACAATCTCCATCAAAAAAAACGATACCAATTGCTTTATTTTTTACCATTTGATAGTGATGTAATATTCAAATACTCTAAAGATTGCAAAAAACACAAAGGCCAGTGTTAACAATAACAAATGTCTTGATAGTTTGATTTTTTCCTTGTTTTTAATGAGTAATGCATTAAAAGCTTTGCTTAATTTACTTCTATGAAACCAAAGAATTATAAGAATCAATACTTGATATAATATGGCAGCTTTTAATGCTCCTATTGGAATATTATAAAAAATATCTTGTAAAATAATATTTATTAAAATAGTAGAAGTAAAGAGACAACCTAATAAGCGTGTTCTTTTTATGAGTATTAAAATCCCGCCTGTTACTTCTAATAGGCCTAATGTAAAGATAAAGTATTTTGAATATCCATAAAATGCCCACATCAGTTGGTGTCCACTCATTTCAGATACCATTTTATCTACAGGAGTCCCGTCTTCAAATTGAATTATTTTTCCAAAACCATAAATAAACATTGCAAATACAACAACAAAACTTATGGCATTTTCTAAAATACTATACAGCTCTGTTTTTTTTAAGTTAAAAATCATAATCGTCTTTTTTTCAGTTTTGCAGTTAAGACGAGTAGTTGAAAAGTTTGTTACACTAAATTAATAACTAAAAAATTAGTTTAAACTAAAAATTTAGTTATATTTGCTTTGTTAAACTAAACAATTAGTTAAAGATATGAGTAAGCAATTAACAAAAGCCGAAGAACAAATTATGCAAGTTTTATGGGATTTACAAGAAACTTCTGTAAAAGAAGTTATTGAAAAACTGCCTGAGCCAAAGCCTGCATACAACACTGTTTCTACGATTATTCGGATTTTAGAAACCAAAGAATTTGTTGGGCATAAACCCGAAGGTAGAGGCTATGTATATTTTCCTTTAGTTGATAAAGAAACCTATAGCAACCAGAGTTTACACAAATTAATGAACGGTTATTTTAATGGTTCCTTTAAAAGTATGGTATCCTTTTTTGTGAAAGAAAATGATATGGATGTTGCTGAATTGGAAAGTATTTTAAAAGAAGTGAATAAGAAAAAGTAGTATTCAGTAAGTAAGCCATTGCAGTTTTCAGTTAATAGTTTACAGAATTTGTCAATTCGAGTGATTTTGACTTTTCGTCAAAATAGTATCGAGAACAATGTGGGTTTCCATACTATTTTATTTCGATGTTCATCTCTATAAAATCACTCGAAGTGACACTAAAAAATAAAAACCTATGATCAATTATACACTTCAAGTCATCTTATTCCAATTATTGTTTTTGGCAATTTATGACTTCTTTTTAAGCAAAGAAACGTTTTTTACTAAAAACAGGTGGTATTTATTGATAACGCCAATTTTGTCATTTGTAATTCCGTTGATAAAAATATCAACCTTTCAAAAAGCCGTTCCGCAAGAATTTGTGATTCAGTTGCCAGAAATTGTTTTGAATCCAGATAGAATCATCAAAGAAAGCATTAAAACAAGAAGTTTTGCAGAATCTATCGATTATATCAATATTTTATTTTGGATTGGAGTTGCCTTATTCTCGGTTTTATTTTTGATAAAATTGGTCAAGATTCTCAACATTATTAGAGAAAATGAAACCATAAAAAAATCTAATTTTAAATTGATTTTACTACCTCAAAAAACGAAAGCATTTTCATTTTTTAATTTTATTTTTTTAGGAGCATCAATTAAATCGCCACAAAAAGAAAAAGTAATTGAGCACGAATTGGTACATAGCCAACAAAAGCATTCTATAGATTTATTGTTTTTTGAAGTGTTAAAAATTGCAATGTGGTTTAATCCAATGATTTATTTTTATCAAAAGAGAATCACTTTAGTACACGAATACATTGCTGATGCAGTTGTTGCGAAATCAGAAAGTAAAGAAACGTATATCAATAATTTATTATCTAGTTTTTTTCAAGTGGAGAATATTGAATTTGTAAATCAATTTTATAAACCAACATTTATTAAAAAACGAATTATAATGATGACGAAAAAACAATCCAAAAAAATGAATCAATTAAAGTATTTAGTTTTGATTCCGATGTTAGCTAGTATGCTTTTTTATACTTCTTGTGCTTCATCAAGTTCAAAAGTTAAATCAGAAATAACGTTACTTAAAGACCAAAACAAACAATTAATAGATTCTTTAGCGGACACAAAAAGAAAACTTGAAAGCGCTAATGAATTAGCTGATTACCTTCCAGAAAGTGAGATTAACGAAAGACTATCTGATGGTTCTGTTTCATTTATGAAAATAGATAAAGCACCAACTTTTCCTGGTTGTGATTCTGGAGATAAAGCCTGTTTCTCTAAAAATGTTCAAATGCATTTTGCTAAAAACTTTAATTCTGATTTACCTAAAACACTTAAATTGTCGCCTGGAAAAAAAAGAGTTTTTATTGGCTTTAAAATTGGCGAAAATGGAAGGATAGTTCAAGTAAAATCAAGAGCTCCACACCCAAAAATTGAAGAAGAAGTTATAAGAGTTATGAGTGCTTTACCGCAAATGATTCCTGGAGAGCAAAATGGTAAAAAAGTTGCAGTAAAATATGCTATCCCATTTACGTTATTTATTGAAGATGTAAAATAATTTTTTATGAAAAAGAAAATTTTAATTGTAGTATTATTTGTAATTGTAAAAGTTGAAGCCCAAACTTCAACTTTTGCGGTTTCAGATAGTTTGTTTGCCAAAGGCAGATATAAACTTGCTTTAAAGGAACTAGATAAAAGTGATGCTTCATTTTTATCAAACTATAAAACTGCCGTAATTTATGAATCAATAGACAATTATAAAAAAGCAGCGTATTTTTTAGAAAAAGCCCTCACTTTTAAAGATGATGAAAAAGCAAAACTAAAGTTGGCTAAGAATTATCGCGCATTAAAATTGTCTCAAAAGGCCATCCCAATTTACGAAGATATTCTAGTAAAAGACTCTCTGAATTTAGTATTGCAATATCAATTGGGCAAGTTGTATATCATCAACAGAAAACCCATAAAAGCAGAAAAAACATTTAAATATTTAATATCCCAAGATTCATTAAATGCCAATTATAGCTATCATTTAGGGCTTACTTATGCCTTACAAGGTAAAAGAGACCCCATGATCAATAGTTTTATCACCACATATCGTAAAGACACTACCCATTTAAATGCCATTGCAAGATTGGCTAAAAGTTTCAATACATTAAAAGATGTAGATTCTACACAATTATTTGTAGATAGAGGGTTGTCTTTAGATAGAAACCATATCGACTTAAACAAACTGAAAATTAACCAGTTGTATCGAGATAAAAACTATACAAAAGCCATTCCTTATTTATTAAATTTAGATACCATTGATAAAAAAGATACGTACAGTACGGCTATGTTGGGTAAAATGTATTTTAAATTGGATAGCTTAGACCAAGCAAAAAAATACCTCAATAGACTAACTGCAATGAATAAAGAAGCATTTAAAGCCAATACCTATTTAGGGCACATTGCAATGCAAGAAAAGGATTATAGAGCAGCTTTTTTTAATTACATAGTGGCTACCTCTAAAGGAAAAGAAGCTAGAGATGAAGAATATATGGGTTTAGGAAATACATTTTTAGCTACCAATAAACCAAAACAGGCATTAAATGCCTTTGAAGATGCCGTAAAAGAAAATAGAAAAAATTACAAAGCGTTGTATCAATTGGCAAAATTATCTGATGATTATTACAAGGATAAAAAAATAGCCTACAAACTTTATATTAAATATATAGAAACCTTTTACGACAAAGATGAGGTTATTACCGCCTTCGTAAAACGAAGAATTAAAGACATTAAAAAGGAGTATTTTATTAGAGGAGAAATTTTAAAATAAAAGTCCGTAAATTTTAGTAATTTCACGCTGAAATTAGCCATCTATTTATGCGTGTTTTTTCTTTTTTAGTATTGATGCTGATGATCACTTCTTGTGATAAATTTTCGTTGACAAAAAAACAGCCTTTACAAGTGGTAGATACTATTATAGATTTCACGGCTGTAGATACGTTTCCGTCTTTTTCGGTCTGTGATTCGATTATTGATAAAACAGAAAAATCGGATTGTTTTCGAACAACCATTCATCGAAAAATAGGAGAGGAGTTACAAAAATACAAGTTGTCTATCATAGATGCTGTTGATGAAACTGTTTTTGTTGATGTAATTATTAATGCTGATGGAAAAATTATTTTTGAAGCATTCCAATCTTCAGAAAATATTAAAAAAGAATTGCCAGAATTAGACAGTATTATTCAACTTTCTATTGCCAAACTACCTAAAATTCATGCTGCCATAAAAAGAGGAATACCTGTTACTACCAAATATCAGTTGCCCATTAGAATTTACTTGAAGGAGTAATTTTAGTTCTTTTATTAAGAAACGAGGTTCATTCGAGAACTCTAATTGTATGAGATTTCTCTAAAAGGTCGGAATGACAAGCACAAAATATTACAAGAAATATGAAACGTTACATCAGTTAAATTCAAGTATATTAAGTACAACAAATTAATTCAACATTTTCCAAAGCTTGTCTTTCAACTCTTGCAAGCCAATTTGAGCAACCGAAGAAATAAATAATGCTTCCACATCTTTTGGTAAATCTGCTTTTATTTCTGCTTTTAGCTCATCATCTAGCATATCTGTTTTAGAAATGGCTAGCAATCGCTCTTTATCAAGCAACTCAGGATTGTGTTTTTTAAGCTCGTTTAGTAAGATTTTATATTCGTTATTGATGTCATCAGCATCCGCAGGAATTAAAAATAACAGCGCAGAATTACGTTCTATATGTCGTAAAAAACGATGTCCTAAACCTTTACCTTCTGCAGCACCCTTTATAATCCCAGGAATATCTGCCATTACAAATGTTTGATGATTTCTATGCTCTACAATACCCAAATTGGGTTTTAGTGTGGTAAACGCATAGTCTGCAATTTTGGGTTTTGCAGCCGTTAAGACAGATAAAAGCGTCGATTTTCCGGCATTTGGAAAACCAACCAAACCAACATCTGCTAATAACTTTAATTCTAATCGAAACCAGCCATCTACACCGTCAATTCCGGGTTGCGCATATCTGGGAGTTTGATTTGTAGAGGTTTTAAAGTTCCAGTTTCCTAAACCACCTTTACCACCTTCGAGCAAAATTACTTCTTTCTGATTTTCTGTAATTTCTACAATAATTTCGTCGGTATCTGCATCTCTTACAATGGTTCCTAAAGGAACATCAATATAAACATCTTCTGCATCATGCCCCGTACTTCTACTTTTACTACCTGCACCACCACCTTCTGCTCTAAAATGACGTTTAAATTTTAGGTGAAAAAGTGTCCACATATTTTTATCACCACGTAAAATAATATGTCCTCCTCGTCCACCATCTCCGCCATCAGGTCCCCCTTTGGTAATGAATTTTTCTCTGTGTAAATGCACAGAACCTTGCCCACCTTTTCCAGAAGAAGCGTATATTTTTATGTAGTCAACGAAATTTCCTTCTGTCATTTTATTAGGTTTAAAATTCAAAATTTAATATCCAAAGTTAACCTTGAATATTAAATTTTAAACGTAGAATTTATAATCTTCAGTAATAATACTTGTGTAATTGTGTAATTGTTGAAACGTGTAAACGTACTCGAATATTTAAACAATTAACGCTTAAATAGTTACGCGTTTTTATAATGTATCAAATACTCCAGCAATTCTTTGGGTAATGTCTTCTATAGATCCAACCCCATTAATTCCGTAATATTTGTTTTGCGCTTCAAAATAATCTTTTAAAATCGCAGTTTTTGTATTGTATTCATTAAAACGATTTCTGATTTTAGTTTCATCGATATCGTCTGTTCTTCCACTAGTTTTACCCCTTTCTAACAATCTTTCTACTAAAAGGTTTTCAGGTACTTCTAAAGCAATCATTGCGTTTATTTGTTCTCCTTTATCGCCTAAAAAAGCATCTAAAGCTTCTGCTTGAGATTGTGTTCTTGGAAAACCATCAAATATAAAACCTTGTGCATCAGTGTTTTTCTCAACCTCAGCTTTTAGCATATTTATGGTAACTTCATCAGGTACTAAATCGCCTTCATCCATATATTTTTTGGCTAGTAAACCCAGTTCAGTTGCATTTTTAATGTTGAAACGGAATACATCTCCCGTAGAAATATGTACCAAATTATACATTTCTTTTAAAAATGTTGCTTGAGTTCCTTTTCCAGCTCCAGGAGGGCCAAATAATACGATGTTTTTCATTTTAGGTTTTGTTGATAGTTGATATATTTCTGAATAGTTTCTTCCTAAACCATTGTAATCTAAGCCATATCCAACAATAAATTTGTCTTCGATGCTTTTACCAATATAATTAATTGGCAATTCTTTTTTAAATACATCTGGTTTAAAGAACAAAGAAACTATTTTTAATTCTTTTAAATTTCTGTTTCTAAAGATATTATAAATTTCTTGAAGGGTGTTTCCTGTATCAATAATATCTTCTAAAATAATAACGGTTCTGCCTGTTAAATCTTCATTTATACCTACTAATTGTTTTACATTTTCTGAGGATGATGTTCCTTGATAAGAAGCTAGTTTTACAAAAGAAATTTCACAGTTTCCATCATATTCACGAATAAAATCTGCCGCAAATAAAAAGCATCCATTTAAAATACCCACGAAAATTGGGATTTCATTTTCAGGCAACTCTTCTTTTACTTGTACTGCTAAATGTTTTACAATAGCCTTTATTTCATCTTTATGGATGAAAGGTTTAAAATATAAATCGTGTAGTTTTAAAATACTCATAAGGATGCAAATATAACAGCATTATACTGAATGAAAAAACCGTTTTGAGGTTACTAAATAAATTTTAGCACAATCAAAACGGTTTATATCGTTTAGCGTAAACTATTTGTTTTTTTCCTCTTTTTTAGTAGTATCGAACATTATTGGTGTTGCTACAAATAATGATGAATACGTACCCACTGCTACACCTACAATTAAAGCAAACATAAAACCTTTAATTGAATCGCCACCAAAGAAGAAAATAGCTAACATTACCAACAATGTGGTTAACGATGTATTTATTGTTCTACCTAAAGTAGAGCTTAGTGCTGTGTCTACATTTTCGCTATATTTTCTATTTGGATAATCTCCGGCAAACTCTCTAATTCTATCGAAAATAACCACGGTATCATTTAGTGAATACCCAACTACGGTTAATATGGCTGCAATAAAAGATTGTCCTATTTCCATATCAAATGGCATAAAACTGTACGTTATTGAGAACACACCCAATACAATTAAAACATCGTGAAAAACTGCAATTACAGCACCAATAGAATATGATATTTTTCTAAAACGTAATAAGATGTATAAGAAAACGACTAACAACGATCCAAAAACGGCATATAATGCCGATGTTTTAATATCGTCTGCAATGGTTGGTTCTACTTTCATATAACTCATAACTCCAGCGCCTTCTTTTTCAAAACCTGGTGTAAAGTTCTCGTACGTGGTAGCTCCTAAATATGATTTTAGTCCTGTAAATAAAGTTTGTTGAACTTCATCATCAATTTCAGTTCCTTCTTCTTCAATTTTATAAACGGTAGTAATTTTTAGTTGATTGGCATCTCCATATGTCTTTACTTCTGGAGCTGTACCAAACGCATCTTTCAAGGTTTCTGCAACTTCTGTGGCATTCATATCCTGATCAAAACGAACTACATAAGAACGACCTCCTTTAAAATCTACTCCTTGTTTTAATCCGACTGTAAAAATTGAAACAATACCGATAATAATAATTGCCCCAGAAATGATGTACGCTATTTTGCGTTTCTTTAAGAATTCTACGTTAATATTTTGGAACCATCCTTTAGATATAGATGTGTTAAATGTTAAGATTGAGCCTTTATTTACTGCACCATCAATTAATAATCGAGTTATGAAAACAGCTGTAAATAATGAGGTTGCAATACCAATCATTAATGTTAAGGCAAAACCTTTAATTGGTCCTGTACCAAAAACATATAAAATGATACCTGTTAATAAAGTAGTAATGTTGGCATCAATAATTGCGGATAGTGCTCCTTTTACAGAAAAACCTTCTTCTACGGCTTGTTTTAATCCTCTCTTTTTGAATAACCCTTCCTTAATTCTTTCGAAGATAATTACATTGGCATCAACAGACATACCAATGGTTAAAATGATACCTGCAATACCAGGTAATGTTAACACCGCATTAAATGATGCTAAAATTCCGAAGATAAATAAAATGTTTACAACCAAGGCAACATCTGCATACGCACCTGCCTTACCATAGTATAAAATCATCCAAAGTAATACTAGAATAATGGCTAAACCAAAAGATAAGAAACTGGCGTTTATAGCTTCTTGACCTAAAGACGGCCCTACAACTTCAGCTTGAATAATTCTTGCAGCTGCAGGTAATTTACCTGCTTTTAAAACTGTTGAAATATCTTCGGCTTCAGCAACTGTCATGCTTCCACCAGAAATAGAAGTTCTACCTCCTGTAATAGCTTGGTTTACAGAGGGTGCTGTATATACATAATCATCTAAAACTACGGCTACAAAATTACCAACATTATCCGCTGTCATTTTTGCCCATTGTTTTGTCCCAGAACTATTCATAGTCATGCTAACTTCTGGTTTATTCAATTGGTCAAATACTTGGGCAGCATCTAAAATAACATCGCCTTCAATAGTAGGTTTATCATTTCTATTTCCTTTAATGGCATACAAACCAATAAGTTCTGCTCCATCATTTCCTTCGATAGATTTATAGTCCCATAAAAATTTAGCGTATTTTATTTCTGGCGATAATAATGCTCTAATTTCTTTTTTTGCTAATAAGTTATTCACCATTGCAGTATCTAAAACTCTAGCTTGTGCAACTAAAGAACTTAGTTGTTGTTGAGATTGTGCTACATTTGGGAACAAGTATGTAAATAAGTTTTTCTGAACTTTAGTAGAATCTGCTTCTTCCCCTAGTAAATCATCAATTTCATCCTTTTTAATTGTATCTTTTTCTTTTTCTAAAACAGAGTCGTCTTTTAGCATTTCTGCTACTTTTGCATTTGCAGCAAAGAAAAAGTTTTGTACTTCTGCATTGGTATGCACTTCCCAGAATTGTAATTCAGCTTTACTAGTTATTAACTTCGTAACACGCTCTATGTCTTTAGCACCTGGTAATTCTATTTGAATTCTACCAGAATTTCCAATTCTTTGAATGTTAGGTTGTGTAACTCCAAATTTATCAATTCTACTTCGTAATACTTCGAAAGCAGTACCAATAGAACTGTTTATTTCTTCTTGTAAGGTTTCTTTAACAGTTGCATTTGCTTCGTTAAACGCTATTTTTTCACTTAATGCTTTTGTGCCAAAAATAGCGGGATCACTTAATTTTGTATCCCCAGCAATTTTCTCGAATTCTTCGAAAAATAAATCTAAATAATTTAAGTTACTGTTTTTTTGTCTTACATCCGCAGCAGCTAAAGCGTTGTTAAAAGACTCGTTTTTAGAGTCGTTCGCTAAACTTTTTAAAACTTCTTTTACAGATACTTGTAGAATAGCATTAATACCACCTTTTAAATCAAGACCAAGATTCATTTCTTTGTCTTTTACATCATTATAGCTGTATTGCGCAATACCTAAATCTATAATTTCTTTATTGGCAACACTGTCTAAATACTTTCTTTCGTAGTTAGCTTTTTGTCTTGCATCATCATTTTCTGTAGCTTTACTTTTAGAGTATGCTACTGCATCATCTTCTACTTTGTTGGCTAAAAAAGTAAATGATAATTGGTATAAACTCACTAAACCAAATAGGATAGCGAACACCTTAATAAGTCCCTTATTTTGCATTTTGTTTGTGTTTTGCTGTCAATTTTTTAAAAGCGACCAAATATATAGCTTCTAATAAAACTTGACAATTATTTTTTTGGATTGTTTTTTTTTTATTATGAGTAGGTTGCTCATCAATTTAAAGTAGTTTAAAAAAAATGTAAACTATAACATTTTTAACTGTTAAAGGTAATAAGGCCCAGCTCTAACTTCGGGTTCTGTATACGAAGTTCTATCCTTAGTTAGCGGGTTATTCTTGTAGGTATTATAGGCTGTTTTAAAAAGTTGATTCGCTTTCGCAATTTCTAAATGGCGAATGGAGGCAAAAGTGGGTGTAGTTGTAGATCGTTCAGTAAGGTATTTTATTTCTAATATGTACTTATCATTTAAATTTGTAGCGTCAATTTCGTTGGTTAACTCATAAATATCAATGTTGTAAGTAGTAGACGGAAGTTGGTCTTGCTTATTTTCTGAATTTTTATTTAAGGCGAATTGATTTTCTAGTATTAGAGCCTCCTTGATATTATCAATAGGAATAGCACTGTAATACGATATTTTAAGCGTTCCGTTTGTCGTTTCTTGAATTGTAATATTAGAAACACCAGCTTTTACTAACTTTTCTTTTACATCAGCAACTGCATTCTTAATCTCTTTTTTGTTGATTTTTCCATCAACGAATTCTAAAACAATTTCTTGGTTAGGAATAGCAACCTGCTCTTGGAAAGCTCCAAAGCATATAAATAAGATTAAAAATAACGTACTGATGTACCACTTAGAATTCATTTGCCAAATATATAAAAAAGAATGCTTTTAAAATGATTAAAGACGGACTTATATATGTACAGTATTAAGGTTATCGTTTTTTGGAAAAATACACTTCTATGGTTATCACGAAGTTCCTTTTAGTTTGAGAAAAGGTGAAAATAGAACTTGATCGAATGATGCTAAAACTTTACTGTTTTTAGTCGTTTTTTTGTATTAATGTAATACTCATTCTTATTTGGCTGTACGAAACTTCTTCATTTAGTTTTTCGTAAATAGGTTTCAGTTCCATCTTTTTGCCCAATTGAATACATGCAACACGCACTTTGTCTATGGTTTCTTTGGTAACATATTGTGCTAAATTTACTGCTTTTCCTTCAGCATATAATTGAGATAAATGCGAGAAAATAGTTGTAATAGATAAATCTCTTTTCTCGGCAATTTCGGTGGGATTTAATCCTTCTTTATATAAGTTAAAGGTTACTATTGTTGTAGGGGTTTTTCTTGATTTTGTAGTGGTTTTGAATTTTCGAATGATGCTCATAAATTCTTCGCCATACTTTTCCATTTTGTTCATACCCACTCCAGAAATCGCTAAAAATTCGTTTTCGGTTGTAGGTAATTCACTAGCCATTAATTTTAAAGATTTGTCATTAAAAATAATGTAAGCAGGCATTTTTTCTTCTTTTGCAATTGAGTATCTCAATTTTTTGAGTTCTGTAAACAAGTCTTTATTTGTTTCGCCTTCTACTGCAATTTTTGATGTTTTTTTAGTGCTTTTTTTATCTTTAGCGCTTATTGGTGTTGTTAATCGTATTTTTTTATTACCTTTTAAAACTTCCCAACCAATTAGTGTTATTTTTAATGCAGAATTTTCAGCATACATAATTTCGATTAAACCTTGATTCGCCATTTGAATCACATAATCTCTCCAATCAAAAAAAGAAACTTCTTTTCCTACGCCATAGGTTTTTAAATTGAAATATTGTTTGGAGTGAATATCTGCATTATTACTGCCCCTTAATACATTTATCAACATTGTAGTTCCGTCTTTTTCGCCCATTCGTGCAATGCCAGAAAGTGCTTTTTGTGATAAAATAGTACCATCAAAATCTTTAGGCGGATTTGCACAAACATCGCAATTGCCGCAATTTTCGGTAAGATGTTCTCCAAAATAAGATAATAATATTTTTCTTCTGCACGATTTGGCTTCTGCAAATTGCAGCATTCTATTTAGCTTTTCTTTTTGCATTACCGTATTTGCACCTTCATCTGCAAATTGGCTGTACAAAACAAAATCCCTCATATTATAATACAATACAGTTTCTGATGGCAATCCGTCTCTGCCTGCTCTTCCTATTTCTTGATAGTATCCTTCGAGGTTTTTTGGTAGATTATAATGTATTACAAAACGAACGTTCGATTTATCAATTCCCATTCCGAATGCAATTGTTGCCACAATTATTTTTATATCATCATTAATAAAATCGGTTTGGGTGCTTTCTCTATCTTCAGTGCTCATTCCTGCGTGATAAAAGGCTACAGAATGGCCGCTTTGTTTTAAAAAACCAGCAACTTCTTCTGTGTTTTTTCTACTTAAACAATAAATAATACCACTTTCGTTTTTACGTCGTTTTATAAAATTGATGATTTCTTGCAGCTTTCTTTTTTTGGGAACTTGGCCTCTAACTTCTATACTTAAATTTTTTCTATCAAAAGAAGAAATAAAAAGTTTAGCATTGTTTAAACCCAATTGTTTCTCTATATCTTTTCTTGCAGATTTATCTGCTGTGGCTGTTAATGCTACAAAAGGTACCTGAGGTAATGATTTCCTAAATACTTTTAACTGTGTGTATTCAGGTCTAAAATCGTGACCCCACATGCTTACACAATGGGCTTCATCAATAGCAACTAATTTTATGTTTAATTGTTTTAACCAAGTATTACTTACCGAAATTAATTTTTCTGGAGATAAATATAATAACTGTAAATCGCCATGAATCGCTTTTGTAATTACCTCATTTTCTTCTTCTACAGAAATAGAACTGTTAAAAAAATCGGCTTTTATACCATTTGATTTTAAGGCTTGCACCTGATCTTTCATTAAAGAAATTAGCGGAGAAACCACAATGGTAAGTCCATCAAAAATGATGGCAGGAATTTGAAAACACATTGATTTGCCTCCTCCAGTTGGCATCAATACAAAACTATCTTTGCCTGCTAGGGTTCTGTTGATAATTTCTTCTTGTAACGGACGAAAATTATCATAGCCGAAAATATTTTTTAAAAGAGCGTGTGTTTGTTTTTCCAAGATTCAAGCGATTCAAAAACAAAAATACATATAGAAAGTTAAAACATTAATGTGAATACGAAAATATAAAATAAAAAAAAATCCAGCAATACGCTGGATTTTTTGAATTTGTCTAAAGATTAAAGTCTAAAGTTTATAGCTCTAACAATCCGTTTGTTTTAGAAACGCCTTCTGCAGATTCTTGTAAATGTGCCTTTTCAGCTTCACTTAAATTGATTTCTACAATGCTTTCAATTCCGTTTTTCCCTAAAACAACAGGAACTCCAATACATAAATCGTTTAAGCCATATTCACCTTCTAATAGCGTTGAACAAGGATAGATTTTCTTTTGATCACAAGCAATAGCTTGTACTAAACCACTTACTGCAGCTCCTGGAGCATACCAAGCAGAAGTGCCTAATAAACTAGTTAATGTTGCACCACCAACTTTAGTATCTTGTAATACTTGTTCTAATCTTTCTTCAGAAATAAATTCTGAAACAGGAACAGAGTTTCTTGTAGCCAATCTTGTTAAAGGAACCATACCTTTATCTGAATGTCCACCAATTACCATTCCATCAACATCAGAAATAGGTGCACCTAAAGCTTCAGCTAATCTGTATTTAAAACGAGCAGAATCTAAAGCTCCGCCCATACCAATAATTCTATTTTTTGGTAAGCCAGTTGTTTTATGCACTAAATACGTCATNGTATCCATAGGATTAGAAACTACAATAATGATGGTATTTGGAGAATGCTCAATTAAGTTTGAAGAAACAGTTTTTACAATTCCTGCATTGATACCAATTAATTCTTCACGAGTCATTCCTGGTTTTCTAGGAATTCCTGAAGTAATTACACAAACGTCAGAACCTGCTGTTTTAGAATAATCATTCGTACTTCCTGTAATTTTAGTGTCAAATCCATTTAAAGACGCAGTTTGCATTAAATCCATAGCTTTACCTTCGGCATAATCTTCTTTAATGTCTAACAAAACTACTTCTGCAGCGAAGTCTTTAATAGCAATGTATTCTGCACAACTAGCACCTACTGCACCTGCACCAACAACTGTAACTTTCATATTTTTTTTGTTTTTAATTTATGATAATTTCGTGATGTAAAAATACAATATAAAAAATATTTTTATGTGATATATATCATAAAAAAAGGCATCTGAAAGGAGATGCCTTTTTTGTTAAAATTTGTACTATTATCTAAAACTAAATGCAATACCTAAATTCGCTGTATTGTATTCTTGCAAAGCATAACTTCCATATATTTTAAAGAAACCTAAACTTAATCTAGCACCTATTGTAGTAGTAAGTCCGTTTGAATTAAAATCTAAGTTAGATGGCACTGTTAGCGTTTTTGTAACGGTATCGTTTGGAGCAGGAAATCCAGTTTCAAATACTCCAGTATAAGTACCAGACATATTAAAAGAAGACGAGCCAGAATTATAGCCAAAACCTCCAAAAACATTTATAAAAGGTAAATTTAAAGATGCAATGGCTTGCACTGTAAATGCGTTCAAATCAAATTCTGCAAGAGCATTTTGAGTTCTAATTGGACCTGAATTTATATCAGAAATGCCATAACTTACAGTCATACTCGTATATGCAGCCAAAAGTGAAATGTGTAATGGAGTTTTATCCATTGGACCAAACCAATCTGTAATTTCTTTTTTAAGGCCAATACCAAACATATTTAGTGAACTTTCATCTTGATCTTCTCCAAAATTGATGTTCGGAACAAATCTTACCATAGCTTCTAATTTCCAAGGAAGACCTAGACCAATTTGAACAGCTGGTGCTGGTACTAAGTTTGCTGGTAAACTAACACCTCCAGGAGCTGTGAAATCTGCGGTAACATTTTGGCCATCTACAGTTGTGTTTACTTGAAACTGAGAACCACTGCTGCCTCCAGAAAAAGATGGAGTTTTAGAAGACGAAGATGAAAGGCTGGTAAGCCCTAAAGCAGCAATATCAATTAAATCTTTCTCTGATGGTATTTGTGCTCCACTTGCTCCAATTGAAATATCAAAACCTAATTTTTTATGAACTTTCGCTGTATGATACCAACCAGAATTCATACCGTTTATAAAACCTTCCATTCCTGGAGCAAAATAGGCTTGCAATAGTTTTTGAGAATCATTTACATCAGCTAAAAGAATGTTTTCGAAACCATCTTGAGCTTTTGCACTAAATGATAAGGCAAATACACTTATATAAATTAAAATATTTTTTTTTCATTTTGTAATTGTTTGATTGATAATTAAATGATTTTGTCTTTTATTGTTACTAATATAAAAAAAATACACATTCCGATGATGAAATGTGTATTTTTTGTTCATATTAGTGTGTTTTATACATCAATATTGGCATATTTTGCATTACGTTCTATAAAATCTCTACGAGGTGGAACTTCATCTCCCATTAACATAGAGAAAACTCTATCTGCTTCTCCTGCATTATCTATAACTACTTTACGTAACGTTCTAAATTCAGGGTTCATAGTAGTATCCCAAAGTTGCTCTGCATTCATTTCTCCAAGACCTTTGTAACGTTGTATAGTTACAGAACCTCCCATTTGTTGAGCAATTAAATCACGTTGATTGTCATCCCAAGCGTATTCTCTTTTTTGACCTTTTTTAACTAGGTATAATGGAGGGGTAGCAATATAAATATAACCTTGTTCAACCATTTCTCTCATATATCTAAAGAAAAAAGTTAGAATTAAAGTTGCAATATGCGAACCATCAACATCGGCATCACACATAATCACTACTTTATGATATCTTACTTTTGATAAATTTAAAGCTCTTGGGTCTTCTTCTGTACCAATAGAAACCCCTAATGCTGTAAACATATTTTTAATTTCTTCGTTTTCAAAAACTTTATGTTGCATCGCTTTTTCTACGTTCAAAATTTTTCCACGTAAAGGCAAGATTGCTTGAAAATTTCTATCTCTACCTTGTTTAGCTGTTCCACCTGCAGAATCTCCCTCAACTAAGAAAATTTCACATTGTGCTGGATCAGTTTCAGAACAGTCAGATAATTTACCAGGTAAACCACCAATAGACATGACTGTTTTACGCTGTACCATTTCACGTGCTTTTCTGGCAGCATGTCTCGCTGTCGCTGCTAAAATTACTTTCTGAACAATTATTTTTGCATCATTAGGATTTTCTTCTAAATAATCAGTCAACATTTCTGAAACTGCTTGAGATACCGCTGAAGTTACTTCTCTATTGCCTAATTTAGTTTTCGTTTGTCCTTCAAATTGTGGCTCTTGTACTTTTACAGAAACAATGGCTGTGAGTCCTTCTCTAAAGTCATCACCTGCAATTTCAAATTTTACGTTTTTTAACAATCCAGATTCGTCAGCATATTTTTTTAATGTACTTGTTAAACCTCTTCTAAAACCAGATAGATGTGTTCCTCCTTCATGGGTATTGATATTATTTACATAAGAATGTAAATTTTCTGCGTAAGAAGTATTATACACCATAGCAACTTCCACAGGAATTCCGTTTTTTTCTCCTTCCATAGAAATCACAGAGCCAATTAATTGCTCGCGTGTAGAATCTAAATATTTGATAAATTCTGGTAAACCCTCATCACTGTGAAAAGTTTCTACAGGAAAATTTCCTTCGTCATCAGTTCTTCGTTTGTCGGTTAATGTAATGGTAATTCCTTTATTTAAATAAGCCAACTCACGCATACGCGTTGCAAGCGTATCATAATTGAATTCTGTAGTTTGTTTAAAGATAGATTTGTCTGGTAAAAAAGTAACAATTGTACCCGTAAAGTCAGTTTCTCCTATTGTTTTTACAGGATATAACGCTTTTCCTTTTTCATACTCTTGTTGCCAAACTTTACCTTCTTTATGCACAGTAGCAGTTAAATGATCTGATAGGGCGTTTACACAAGAAACACCTACACCATGTAAACCTCCAGAAACTTTATATGAATCTTTGTCGAATTTACCACCTGCACCAATTTTAGTCATTACAACTTGTAATGCAGATACACCTTCTTTTTTATGGATTCCAACCGGAATTCCACGTCCATTATCTTTAGTTGTAATAGAATTGTCTTCGTTAATGGTAACATTAATTGTATCACAATGACCGCCCATAGCTTCATCAATGGAGTTATCTACAACTTCATAAACCAAATGGTGTAAACCGCGTATACCTACATCTCCAATATACATTGATGGACGCATTCTTACGTGCTCCATTCCTTCTAATGCCTGAATACTGGAGGCATCATAATTATTTTTATTGTCTTCGCTCATTTTATATGATTAGATTATAATTTTGATTGAAAATTGTATAAAATACAACCTACCAAATATAAGGAAAAACAATACTTTTTTTGTTTATTTGTTGATAAAAGTGCAAAATGTTGATAACTCTAAAAGTGTCTTAAATTGCTTAAAAATGGCCTTAAAATCAATATTAGTAAAAATTGTGTTGATTTTTTTTAATAAAAACTCAAGAATGCGTTACAGCTATAATTTTTAATTTTCAAAAAACTAAAACTACATCGATTTAGCTCTTTGGTGGGATTAAAATAAATGAATTTTTATGATGTTTATCAGGTTTTGCTGCAAATGTATCTTCTAATTTTGCCTTGTTATTCATAATAAAATATAAAATGAAACAGCTTAAAAAATGGTTATTGATGGTAGTTTTGTGCTCTTCAATCATTTCAAACGCACAAGAAGAAACGAAGTTTAAACCTGAAATTAAATGGAATATTAGGGCACAACTCTGGATGCGCTATTCTGATTTAAATGATGGTTCGCTTATACAAAATGAACCAACTTCAGAATTTTATGACATTTCAATACGTAGGTTGCGTATTCCAATTTATTCTCAAGTAACACCAAAATTATTTCTTTATACAATTTTGGGTGGCAATAATTTTAACTTTAAAACGAAAGATATTTCTCTAGAGGTATTAGATTTATATGCAGAGTATTCGTTTGCTAAATTTTTTGAAGTCGGTTTAGGAAAATCGGGTTGGCAAGGATTAAGTCGTTGGAATATTCGTTCAAATAAAACGTTAATGGGGCTTGATTCTCCTTTATTTCCTTTAAATTCAGTTGAAAAAAATGATGATATTGGACGTTTATTTGGGGCTTGGATTAAAGGACAAGCTGGGAAGTTTGACTATCGAATAGCATTTAACAGACCGTTTTTTGTGTCTGCTATCCCAAATGGAGAAGTAAATTTTGCAAATAATAAACCAAGAGTAAAAACATCTACTTATGTTAAGTATCAATTTTTTGAACATGAATCAAATAAATCTGCTTATCAAGTTGGAACTTACGTTCAAACTAAAAAAGTTTTTAACATCGGTATTGGATACCAATTTCAAAGTAAAGCAATGAGTGATGGAGATGCCATGGCAGCTACCACTAACTTTTACGATATGGAACATTGGGCAGTAGATTCATTCTTAAATTTGCCTTTATCAAATGATGATGCCATTACAGCCTATTTAGGTTACTATGACTACGATTTTGGTAACAAGTACATTAGAAATGTAGGTGCGAACAACCCAACTAGTGGTGGAGGTTCAGATTTTAATGGTGCAGGTGTAGCTTTTCCTATGATAGGTACTGGAACCACTTGGTATATGCAATTTGGATATGCCTTTAAAGAAACGAAACTATTAGGAGATTCTTATGTTATTCAGCCAAATATGGCAATACAAACTTCAAATTGGGATGCTCTAAACAGTCAAATGACGGTCTATGATTTTACCGTAAACTTTTTGATGAATGGTAGTCACTCAAATAAGGTAAGTATCGGTTATCAGCATCGTCCTATATTTGATGCCCAAACTATTACAAAAAAAGAATATAAAGGAATGGCTGTTTTGCAATATCAAGTTTCTATAAAATAATTACAAAATTTGCTCATAAAAAAAATCCGCACAATTTTTGGCGGATTTTTTTTGTTTCATTGATGCAGTATTACTTTATGATCTTACTATTTTTACATTCATTTCCTCCACTTTTTTATCAGATAAAATAGAAGGTGCATTAAACAATAAATCTTCTGATGTACCTGTTTTAGGGAACGCCATAACTTCTCTAATCGATGCTTTCTTTTCTAAAATCATCATTAAACGATCTATACCCCAAGCAATACCTCCATGAGGTGGCGCCCCATATTGAAACGCTTTGTACATAGTGCCTACACTTTTTAACATGTCTTCTTTATTGTACCCCATGTTTTTATAAGTTGCTTCTAAAATTTCTGCTTTGTGGGCTCTAACTGAACCTCCACCAATTTCATAACCATTTAAAATTAAATCGTATTGTTGGGCGATGATAGTTCCAATTTCATCATCTTTATTATTCATGTGCTTTTCTAAATCATAAATAGCAGGCATAGAAAATGGATTGTGTGTGAACGTCCATCTACCTTCCTCTGTTTTTTCAAACATAGGGAAATCTACTACCCAAGCAGGTCTTAATTCCTTTGGATTTATCAACTTTAAGATTTTTCCCATTTCTTGACGAACAGCATCTAAAGCTTTATTTGCAGTTGCGTAATCTGCAGCAGAGAAAAACACGATATCACCAATTTGAGCATCAGTTGCTTTGATAATATTTGCGGCAATTTCTTCTCCTAAAAACTTGATAATAGGCGATTGTAAGTCATTTTCATTGACAATTATATAGGCCAAACCACCCAAGCCATTTTGTTGAGCAATGGCTGTTAAGTTTTCAATCTGACCTTTAGACATTCTGTTTTTGCCTTGTTCTTTGGCAGAAACTTTAATACATTTTACAATTCCACCTTCTTCGATAGGTTTACTAAAAACTTGAAAAGTGGTTTCTTTTACGATTTCTGTAATATCTTGCATTTGCAAACCAAAACGTAAATCTGGTCTATCACAACCATATTTATCCATTGCATCTTTATAAGTGATTACTTCAAAAGGACGTAAAATCCATTTTTTACTATAGATTTTTGTTACAACTTCATTAAACATTTTAGTATTTAAATCGATGATTTGTTGCATACTTGCATATGCCATTTCAATATCTAATTGTGTAAATTCTGGTTGGCGATCGCCACGTGAATCTTCATCTCTAAAACAACGTGCAATCTGAAAATATTTTTCAAAACCACCCACCATTAACATTTGCTTAAATTGTTGAGGTGCTTGTGGTAAGGTGTAAAAAGAACCTGCTTGTTTACGTGTTGGCACAATAAACTCTCTTGCACCTTCATCTGTTCCTGCAGTTAAAATTGGGGTTTCAATTTCTAAGAATTCTTCTTCGTCTAAAATGTCTCGCAATAGCTTTATCACTTTATGACGATTTACAATTGCTTTGCGAACATTATCATTTCTATGATCTAAAAATTTGTATTGAAAACGAGTAGTTTCGTTAGTTTTTGTTGCTCTTTTAATTTCAAAAGGCAATGTTTTAGATAAGTTTAATATTTCTAAAGTTGAGGTTTCTAACTCAATTTTACCTGTTCTTAAGCCGGCATTATAATCGTCTTCTTTACGTTGCACAACAATTCCTTTTACAGAAATTACAGATTCGGGTTTTAGTTTTACTAATTCGTCTAAATTCGGAAAGGTTTCTCTACTTAAACGAACTTGAAATATTTGATTACTTGAATCTCGTAAATCAATAAAAATTAATTCTCCATGATCTCTTACACTAGAAACCCATCCAGATAAAGTTACTTCGTTGTGAATTGACGATTCTGTTAAGTCTGATATTTTATGTGTTCTGTATTCGTCTTTTATAATAATTGGAATTTCTTTTAATTCCTCTTCAATTTTTACTTTTGATTTTACAGCTCCAACTTCATTCTTCACACTTCTAGTCTCAGTAGAACTTTGAACTCCTAACTCTGCACTCTGGATTTGAGAAATAATCTCTTCACGAATTACTTTACCAGAAGCGCCTTTACCAATGATGGCAATTACTTTTCCAACAAGAATTCCTGCTTTTCCTTGGTTTCCTGCTTTAATATCATTGGCAATTGCTTCATGTTCTGCAATTACTTTTATAACAGCCAATTTAATTTTTTCTTCAGAAATTGTATGTTCTTCAAAATACTTATTGTAATCAAATTTTCTATCTTTTAAATAGCGAATAATCGCATTTTGTACTAAAACTGCTGTGATTTTCTCTGCTTTAAAAAGCTGAAAAATTTCTATTAAATGATTTACATCGTGAATGTCTTTGTATTCATCTGCACCAATGTTATTGACTAATGTTTTTGCAACAAAAGAAGGATCTTTTAGTGCATTATTAATCGCGACAAACGTTTTTGAACGTAAAGAATCTGCTGTAAAAAACTTAGCATCTTGAGGTAAAACACCTCCTTTTATCAAAATAGATTCTACTGCAAAAGGTAAAGAGCTGATATCAACATCAATGCTATCAACAACATTTTTAATATTTACAAANGGCAAATCTGGTTCAGAAATAAAACGATANTCTGCTTCAAATTCCTTTTTACGCATCGTTTTGGTTTGCTTTAAATCTGCATCAAACAATACTGTAGTTTGGTCTGGCCTAAATTCTTTATGTTCTATGTAGTAGTTTAGTTGTTTCCCAACTTCTTCTTTTAAGGCTTCAATCATAAACTTAAACGAATTTAAGTTTTTGATTTCTGTTCTTGGGTTTAAATCATAACTTCTTTTCTTGCGTAAAGACACAGAAACATCCGATTTAAACTCCCCTTTTTCAAGATTCGCTTCCGATATTTTTAAATTCTGAACAATTCTCTGAATGTATTGTGCATAAGTTGATGCATCTTCAATATGTCTGATACAAGGTTCTGTAACAATTTCGATTAACGGAACTCCGGCTTTATTAAAATCAACTAAAGAAATTTTCTTTTCGTGCATTAATTTCGCAGCATCTTCTTCGATGTGAACTTGCGTTAATTTTACAGTAAATTGAGAACCATCGTTTCTGAAGCACGAAACTTGTCCATCTGGAATTATAGGATTATGAAATTGTGTAATTTGAATATTCTTTGGATTATCAGGATACTCATAATGCTTTCTGTCCCAAGAAATTATTTCGTTTGAAAAAGTAGACTTTACGGCCTTCCCAAAATAAATTGCTTTGGTAATTGCTTCCTTATTAATAGCAGGTAAAACGCCCATTTGCCCTGTACAAATAGCACATATATTTTCATTAGGTTGCTCAATTTCTTGATTTGCACAAGAACAAAACAATTTCGAATTTGTGTTTAAACGAACGTGTGTTTCTAAACCAATAACTAACTCTAATTCGTGCTTTTTTAAAAGCTCATTTAATTTTTCTAACTCCATTATATCGTATCTTTTAAGAAGTTGGCAAACTTTAAAACGAGTTCGTCATTATTTTTTGCTGCAGATATTTGTAATCCTGTTTTTGTACCTTGGGGTATCGTTAAGGTTGGTAATTGTCCTAAGCTAAAACCAACTGTATACGCATCAGACAAATACATTGCTAATGGATCTTTTAAACTCTCGCCAATTTTAGGTGGAGTGGAAGGTGTTACAGGTGATAAAATTATAGCTACTTCGTTGAAATATTTTTCAAAATTGTCAGCAATTTGATCTCTCAAATTTAATCCTTTTGAGTAAATTTCATCAGAAAAACCTTGTGATAACACTTGGTTTCCACCTACAATTCTCCGTTTGGTTTCTTCAGAAAAATTCTCAGAACGGGTTATGGCATAGGTGTCTTTTAAATTCTCTCCTTCAATTCTTGCTCCGTAATTTGTGCCATCTAATCTTGATAAGTTAGAGGCTGTTTCTGCCATTGCTAAAGTATAGTAGGTAGAAACTAAAGTATCAGATTCAAAGAAATCTAATTCTTTTACTTCGATTCCTTTAGCCTTTATTTTTTCAATGGATGTTAAGAAATCTGCTTTTACTTCAGTATCAATAGCGTCATTTTCTATGAAATTTTTAAAATAGCCAACTGTTTTTATGTCACTAACGTTTAAAATGGCTTCTTGTGATATGGGTTCTGATTGATAGGTTGTTTGGTCTTTTACGTCTTTACCACTCATTACATTTAACACAATTCTAATATCTTCAATAGATCTCGCAATTGGCCCAACACAATCTGTAGACGAAGTATACGCCATTAATCCAAAACGTGAAATTCTGCCATAAGTTGGTTTTAATCCATATACATTATTATACCCTGCAGGTTGACGCACAGAACCTCCAGTATCTCCTCCAATTGAAAAAACAGTGTAATCTTTGGCAACATTTACAGCAGAGCCCCCACTAGAACCTCCACCCACTAAATCAGGATTTATAGCATTTTTTACAGCTCCAAAAATGGTGTTTTCTGAAGATGAACCATGGCCAAAACTATCGCAATTTTCTTTTACTAACGGAATTGCACCTGCGTCTAATAATTTCTGAATAGCAGATGCTGTATACGAAGATTTGTAGTTTTTTAGTAAATCTGAACTAGCAGTTGTATAGGTTCCTTGTACCATGTATACATCTTTAATTCCGAAAGGAATTCCTTCTAACAATCCTATTTCTTCTCCATTTTCAATTTTAGCATCTACTTTTTTTGCCAAATCTAAAGCCAACGTATCTAAAAGAGAGTTTACAGTATTATAAGAATTCGATTTTAGTAAATCTAAACGTTCTTGCACCAATGCTGTACACGTAATTTCTTTGTTCATCAATTGTTGATGAATTTTATGTATCTGAGATTCCATACTTATTCTTCTATCACTTTAGCAACTACTAAGTAGCCGTTCTTTTCTTTTGGAAAGTTTTCAATAATGATTTTTTTTTCCATTTTTGAACTTTCAATCACAACATCTTCTCTTAAATCATTTAAAGACAGAGCATTTTTGTTATGGCTAAAAGAGTCGTTATTAGTTGTATTGGCATTTTTAATTACATCAAACAACTTACTTATGGTTTCTGATTCTTTAGCTCCTTTAATACTCGACAGAATGTCGACTGTCATTAGTTTACTCATCTTTTTATTTTAGTTTCCCACTTTAGTGAGAATGACAATTCATTTGAAACCTCGCAAAAAAATACGAGGAGCATTTCGGTAATTAAAAAAAAGCCTTCCAAATATTGGAAGGCTTTCTATAGTATGAAACAATAACCTTCCTATTCTAAAAATTAGAATTGTTGAAATTATTATTATTGTTATTAATGTTCATTTTTCTTTTTATGGTTAACAAATATATATAGAATTGTTTTGTCCACAAGTTTTTATTTAAATATTTTGATTCAAACCTTATCTAAAAAAAATACACCAATAATTTGACATAAATTATTGGCGCATTCATTAATTCAGTAAATTCAAATCAAACACGTTGTTTGGAGTTACAAATTAAAGGTATTTAATTGGTATTGTAAAGGTATATTGTTAATTGAATTTGTAATTACAATATTTTTATTAGATATAGCGTTAAACTGTAACTTCGAAATCGATTGAGTTTCATTTCTGTTTAAAGAAATAAAATTATCAGAAAAAACTTAAAATAAACTTGTACAACTAAAAAACCCTTTCTACNTTTGTCACAATTATGAATATTATTTTAAACAATACTTGGTGGTGGAACTCTCTTAAAACAATAAGTGAGAACTAAACCTATATATAATAAAAATAAAAAAAGGCTTATCTCACGATAAGCCTTTTTTCAATTATAACAAATGAGTAAGATACAATTCAAAACATTATCAAAAACTAAAATTGCAGATACAATTACTCCGGTTGGTTTGTACTTGCGTTTTAGAGACAGGTATGCAAATACACTTTTATTAGAGAGTTCAGATTACCATAGTAAAGAAGAAAGTTTTTCTTTTATAGCTATTGAACCTATTATTTCGATAAAAGCAGAAAATCATTATTTGAGTTTTTCTCAGAAAGGAGTTGAATTAGAAAATCAAGAAATTGGTAGAAATTTTAATTCAATTTTTGAAAAATATACGGGTAAAATTGATTTAGATTGTCCCGCAGATTTAAAAGCGTTCAATGGTTTATATGGTTATACGACTTATGATGCTGTTCAATATTTTGAGAATATCACGTTAACCATAGATGATGCGCCATCTGCAATTCCTTTATTACAATACAGTTTTTATAGATTTATCATTGCAATTAATCATTTTAATGATGAGATGACACTGATTGAGAATGTTGAAGAAGGAACAACATCTCGAATTAAAGAAATTCAAACCATTATTGATGCACAAGCATTTAATACACAAAAGTTCGAAATTGTTGGCGATGAAACCTCTAATGTAAAAGGCGAAGAATTTATCGAATATGTAAGAAAAGCAAAATCGCACTGCAAACGAGGCGATGTTTTTCAATTGGTATTATCGCGTCAGTTTCAACAAAAATTTAAAGGAGATGAGTTTAATGTGTACAGAGCATTACGTTCTATAAATCCATCACCTTATTTGTTCTTTTTTGATTATGGTTCTTTTAAGTTGATGGGTTCATCACCAGAAGCACAAATTAAAATCGGCAAAGGTAAAGCCACCATTAATCCAATTGCGGGCACGTTTAGAAGAACTGGAGATATGGCTAAAGATATTCAGTTGGGTAAAAAATTATCTGCAGACAAAAAAGAAACTGCAGAACATGTAATGTTGGTAGATTTAGCCAGAAACGATTTGAGTAAACACGCAGATAAAGTAGAAGTAGAGGTTTTTAAAGAAGTACAATATTTTAGCCACGTGATTCATTTGGTGTCTACAGTTTCTGGTCAGTTAAAAGGAAATCCTATAGAAATTGTAGGCGATACCTTTCCTGCAGGAACCTTAAGTGGTGCACCAAAATACAAAGCAATGCAATTGATTGATACGTATGAAAATCAATCTCGTGGATTTTATGGCGGTGCAGTTGGAATTATTGGTTTAGACGGTTCTGTAAATTTGGCGATTGCTATCCGTTCTTTTGTAAGTAAAAACAAGACGTTGTATTACCAAGCAGGAGCAGGAATCGTTATTCATTCAGATGAAGAAAAAGAATTACAAGAAGTAAATAATAAATTAGCGGCTTTAAAAAAAGCGTTGATTTTGGCAGAGAATATTTAGGGCGTTTTAACGGGCTTTCCACTATATCTTTTTTCTGAAAAAGAAAAAAGGATGTCGTTTCAATCCCTAACGCTATGAGAAGTTTACCAAGTTCCTGCAAGGTTTCAAAAACCTTGTAGATTTACATAAGATAATAATAAAACACCTACAAGGTTTTTGAAACCTTACAGGAGAAACAAAAAATATGAAAATATTAATACTAGACAATTACGATTCATTTACCTACAATTTAGTTCATATGGTAGAAAAAATTACCGGTAATTTTCCGGCAGTTTTTAGAAACGATGAAATTAATATTGCAGATGTTGGCAATTACGATATGATTATGCTTTCTCCAGGGCCAGGAATTCCGGATGAAGCAGGCATTTTAAAAGAAGTAATTAAAACTTATGCAGGCATTAAACCCATATTCGGAGTTTGTTTAGGTTTGCAAGCCATTACCGAAGTTTTTGGAGGAACAATTATTAATTTAGAGGATGTTTTTCACGGAGTTGCCACAGAAATGAAAGTAACAGATAAAAGCGCCACCATTTTTAAAGACATTCCAGAAACCTTTTTAGCAGCACGTTATCATTCTTGGGCAGCTACAGATGAGGGTTTTCCAGAAGAAATACAAGTAACAGCAAGAGATGAAGATGGATTAATTCAAGCCATTGAGCATAAAATATTTCCAATTTCTGCTGTTCAGTTTCATCCAGAATCGATTTTAACAGATGTTGGTGAAAAGTTAGTCACAAACTTTATAAACTCTTGCAAGGTTTAAAAACATCCTGCAAGGTTTCAAAAACCTTGTAGGTATAAAAAAGACCTTGCAGGAAAATAGATATTGAAATAAATGCAGCATAAATGAAAGCAATTTTAAACCGACTTTATAATCACGAAAGATTGTCAAAAGCCGAAGCAAAACAAATCTTGATTGATATTGCTTCAGAAAAATACAATGATGCGCATTTGGCATCATTTATGACCGTTTTTATGATGAGACCAATAACTGCTGATGAACTTTCTGGTTTTAGAAATGCATTAAAAGAATTGGCCATTAAAGTAGATTTTTCTGATTATAATACGATAGATATTGTAGGTACAGGTGGCGATGGAAAAGACACCTTCAACATCTCTACATTAACCTCATTTATCGTTGCAGGAACAGGACAAAAAGTAGCAAAACACGGCAATTATTCTGTGTCTTCGCAGTCGGGTTCATCAGATATGTTAGAAAGTTTTGGGTATCAGTTTACCAATGATGAAAATACGTTAAAAGAACATTTAGAAAAAGCGAACATTTGTTTTTTACACGCGCCAAAATTTCATCCAGCAATGAAGGCAGTTGGGCCAACAAGAAAAGCCTTGGCGTTAAAAACGTTTTTTAATATGTTAGGGCCTTTGGTGAATCCGAGTTCGCCCAAAAATCATATGCTTGGAACTTTTAATTTGGAAATTGCGCGTTTGTACAATTATATTCTGCAAGAAGAAGAAAATATCAATTACGGAATTATTCACGCGTTAGACGGTTATGATGAAATTTCGTTAACAAGCGGATTTAAAATCTTTACCAAACAAGGCGAACAAATTATTAATCCTGAAGATTTAGGGCAAAAAAGAATTCAACAATCAGCAATTTTTGGAGGAAATAATGTAGCAGATGCAGCACAAATTTTTAAAACTATTTTAGAAGGAAATGGCACTGAAGCCCAAAATAATGTAGTGTTAACCAACGCTGCTTTTGCTTTGACTATTGTTGATGAAAAAAAGTCTTTTGATACGGCTTTTGAACAAGCAAAAGATTCGCTTTTTGGATTAAAAGCCAAACAAACATTAGAGAAATTAGTACGTATTTAAGATGGTAAAAAAGAAAAATAATTTAATTTCAATAATTCCAGCATTTTTATTAATGGGAACAGCAATCGGCGTTCAAGTTGGGCATGTTTTTAAATATGCCATTGTTGGATTAATTGTTGGGGTTATCGTTTTTTTCTTTTTAACGCATAGAAATAAAAGAATTAATAATAAATAACTTCATTGCGAATCACGCTTTTTTGCGTGATGTGGCAATCTTTTAATTTAATTAACAGATTGCTTCGTACCGCGCAATGACAAAAGAAACAGAAATGACAATTTTAGATAAAATCATCGCATTTAAAAAGAAGGAAGTTGCTAAGATAAAGGCAGAGGTTCCTGTAAAAAAATTAGTAGAAAGTCCTGCGTTTAAAAGAACGCCTTTTTCTTTGAAAAAATCTTTGTTAGAAGTAGGTTCAACAGGTATTATTGCAGAATTTAAAAGACAATCTCCATCTAAAGGAATCATTAATGATACAGCAACCATTGCAGAGGTAACCAATGGATATTTAGATGCTAATGTTGCTGCACAATCTATTTTAACAGATACTTCTTTTTTTGGTGGCACAATGGCAGATTTAATGGAAGCTAGAGTTATCAATCAACAAAAACCAATTTTAAGAAAAGATTTTGTGGTTGACGGATTTCAAATTGTAGAAGCCAAAGCCATTGGTGCAGATGTAATTTTACTAATAGCATCCTGCTTAACATCAACGGAAATTAAAAACTACGGAAACTTAGCTACAGATTTAGGATTAAGTGTCTTGTATGAAGTACATACTCAAGAAGATTTAGACAAGATAAACGATTTAGACAATAAAATTATAGGAATAAATAATAGAAATCTAAAAACATTTGAGGTAGATTTAGAGCATTCTATAAAGTTAGCCAATCAAATTCCAGATACATCAATTAGAGTTTCTGAAAGCGGAATTTCTGACCCAAAAATTATTATTGGTCTCAAAGAATTTGGTTTTCAAGGATTTTTAATCGGAGAGAGTTTTATGAAGGAAGAAGATCCTGGGCAAGCTTGTCAAGAATTTATTAGTCAAATACGATAAAAAGTGTAAGTGTTAAATTGAGTACGCACAATTACACGATTAAATCATAAAAAGTATGAAGTTGAAAGTTTGCGGAATGAAATATGTAGAGAATATTCAGCAAGTTGCTGCGTTACATCCTGATTATTTGGGCTTTATTTTCTATGAAAAATCAAAAAGAAATTTTGAGGGAATTATTCCAGAACTTCCAACATCAATAAAAAAAATCGGTGTTTTTGTGAATGAAATTCCAGAAATTTTAGTTTCTATTATTGAAGAATATCAATTAGATGCTATTCAGTTACATGGCGATGAGTCTGTGGAGTATATTCGAATTTTAAAGGATAATTTACGACAAGCTGAACTAGATTCGGCTTCTCATTACGTAAGATCAAAAAAAAATAGAGGTTCAAAAAGAAAGAATCTCAATCAAATTCAGGTTATAAAAGTATTCGGAATTAAAGATGAATTTAATTTTGATGCACTAAAACCGTATTTAGATGAAGTTGATTATTTTTTGTTCGACACCAAAGGAAAAGAAAGAGGAGGAAATGGGGTAAAATTCGATTGGTCTGTTTTAAAAAAATATCCGTTTGATAAACCGTTCTTTTTAAGTGGCGGAATTGGATTAGATGATATAGAACAAATCCAAATAGTAAGAAAAACAAATTTACCAATATATGCGTTAGATGTAAACAGTAAATTTGAAAGCAAACCAGGAGTTAAGAAAATTGAAGAATTAAAGGAATTTAAAAATAACGTCATTACGAACACAGTGAAGTAATCTGCTTATTTAAAATAGATTGCTTCGTTCCTCGCAATGACATCATAATAGAGAATATGAAATCAAAGTTTCAGCCAGACGAAAATGGATATTTTGGACAATTTGGAGGGGCATTTATCCCAGAATTATTATATCCAAATGTAAAGGAGTTAGAAGATAATTACATTCAAATTATCGAATCTGAAGAGTTTCAAAAAGAGTACAAATCGTTGTTAAAAGATTATGTTGGGCGCCCAACACCTTTGTATTTAGCAAAACGTTTGTCAGAAAAATATGGAGCACATATTTACTTAAAACGTGAAGATTTAAATCATACAGGCGCTCATAAAGTAAACAATACAGTTGGTCAGATTTTAATTGCTAAAAAGTTAGGAAAAACTAAAATTATAGCAGAAACGGGTGCAGGACAACATGGGGTTGCCACAGCCACTGTTTGTGCATTAATGGGCTTAGATTGTACTGTTTTTATGGGCGAAAAAGATATTGTGCGTCAAGCACCCAATGTTGCTCGTATGAAAATGTTGGGCGCTAAAGTAGTAGCGGCCACATCTGGTTCTAAAACACTTAAAGATGCTACGAATGAAGCGATTCGTTATTGGATTCAGAATCCAGATACATTTTATTTAATTGGTTCTGTGGTTGGTCCTCATCCGCATCCAGATATGGTGGCAAGGTTACAAGCCATAATTTCTGAAGAAATGAAATGGCAGCTAAAAGAAAAGACAGGTAAAGAAAATCCAGATACTATTATTGCTTGTGTAGGTGGAGGTTCTAATGCTGCAGGCGCTTTTTATCATTATATGGATGACATAGATGTAGAGCTAATTGCAGTTGAAGCTGCTGGTTTGGGTGTAAATTCAGGAGAAAGTGCAGCCACATCTCAATTAGGAGAAGTAGGTATTATACACGGAAGTAAAACCATATTAATGCAAGATGAATATGGGCAAATTGTTGAGCCGTATTCTATTTCTGCTGGTTTAGATTATCCCGGAGTTGGGCCATTACATGCGTATTTATATGAAAGTAAAAGGGCCAAGTTTATGAATGCAACAGATAAAGAAGCACTTGCTGCAGCCTTTGAGTTAACAAAGATCGAAGGAATTATCCCTGCTTTAGAAACAGCTCACGCATTAGCTGTTTTGCCAAAAATAAAATTTAGAAAAGATCAAGTTGTTGTCATAAATTTGTCGGGTAGAGGCGATAAGGATTTGGAAACTTATATTAATCATTTAGAAGAGTAAATTTGCAATCGTCATTACGAANGCAGTGAAGTAATCTGTCTATTCATTTAGAGATTCCTTCGTTCCTCGCAATGACATCATCATATAATTATGAATTCAATCGAAAAATTATTTCAACAAAAAGATAAAAATTTATTATCTATTTATTTTACTTGTGGTTATCCGGAGTTGAATGACACAGCAAAAGTAATTGGTGCCTTAGAAGAAAGTGGTGTAGATTTTATAGAAGTTGGTTTGCCCTATTCAGATCCATTAGCAGACGGGCCTACAATACAAGATAGTAGCCAAAAAGCTTTAGGAAATGGTATCAATTTAGATATTGTTTTTGATCAGTTGTTATCCATCAAACATAATAATAAAACTCCTTTGGTTTTAATGGGATATTTAAACCAGATGCTAAAATATGGAGAAGATAAATTTTGCCAAAAAGTAATCGATTGTGGTATTGATACTGTTATTATTCCAGATTTACCAATGGTAGAGTTTGAAAATCACTATCAACAATTATTTGATAAATACGGAATTACTAATGTATTTTTAATCACACCCCATACATCCGAAGAAAGAATTCAAAAAATAGATGGGTATACTAAAGCATTTATTTATGTAGTTGCATCTGCTTCAATTACGGGGGCAAAGGGTGAAATTTCGGCGCAACAAATTGCCTATTTTGAAAGAATACAAGCAATGAAACTTCAAAGTAAATTGATTGTTGGTTTCGGAATTTCAGATAAATCTACCTTTAATACGGCTTGTAATTATGCAAATGGAGCTATTATTGGTTCAGCTTTTATTAAAGATTTAGGTATAAATGGAGTTGATAAAATTAATGATTTTATAAAACCAATAATAAGTTAAGGAAATCTTAAAATATTCTAAAAGGTTAAATCCGGTTTACATAATCCATATAATATAGTTTAAATTCGTTGTCTTAAAACTTACCAAGATGACTAAAAAAACTATTTTTATTTACTTCTTTGTGTGTAATCTTTCACTTGTTTTTGCACAAACTTCATTAATAAGAACACCAAGTTTAAGTCCTGATGCCAGCGAACTTGCTTTTTCTTATCAAGGAGATATTTGGGTATATAACCTAAATACACAACAATCTAAAAGAGTTACTGTTCATGAAGCTTATGAGAGTAATCCTATTTGGAATACAGATGGAAGTCAATTGGCTTTTTCATCGAACAGAAAAGGTTCAGATAATGTATTTACAGTTTCTAAAATGGGTGGAATGCCAAAACAAATCACCTATTATCCAACTACAGATACTCCTTATGATTGGACAAAAGAGAACAACATTATGTTTACGACAAGTCGTGTAATGAAAATTCCACCAAGGGACACACAAACCTATCATGTAAATGCAAAAGGAGGAACTCCTCAACGAACTATGACAGCGCTGGGTTCTATGGCAACGATTTCACCCGATGGTAATTTTATCGCTTACGTTAAAGGATATTGTAGAATCTCTAGAGAAGATTATTCTGGCGCGGCACAACGAGATATTTGGCTCTACAATACGCAAACAAAAAAATATATTCAGATAACGGACACCCCAAAGAATGAGCATTCTCCTCTTTGGGATTCTGAAGGGAACTTATACTTTATTGGAGCAGAAGGTGGTCGTTACAATATCTACAAACAATCCCTAAACTCAAATGGAACCGCACAAGGAACTCCAACTAAATTGACAAGCCAAAAGAAAGATGGTATCGTTTCTTATTCAGTGAGTGATAATGGAACAATTGTGTATTCTACCTTATTTGATTTGTATCAAATGAAAAGTTCATCAGCAGAAAAATTGTCAATTAATTTGACAACGGATTATCGTTTTGAGCTAGATAAAGCAGCAACTACCTCTGGTGATATTTCTAGTTTTGATGTTTCTCCTAATGGTAAATTGGCTGCCATGGAAATTCAAGGAGAAATATTTGTAAAAGAGAATAATAAAGAAAAAAGTACAACAAATAACGTTAGTAATCATCCTTTTAGAGATAGAGAGCCTCAATTTGTTAATGATAAAGAAGTCTTGTTTATTTCAGATAGAGATGGTCATAATGAAATATACGTATCAAAATCTTCAGATACATTGGTTGGTTTACAACGTAGTTTAAAAATTGAAACCATTAAATTAACCAAGAGTAAAGAAGATGTATATAACTTGTTGGTTTCTCCAGACCATAAAAAAGTTGCTTATCAAGTGGGTCGTGGAGATTTAATGGTTGCAGATTATAAGGAAGGAAAAATTACAAATATCAAAGCTTTTTCAGAAGGTTGGGCAGCTCCATCAGGAGTGGCTTGGAGTCCAGATAGTAAATATTTGGCATATTCTCAGCAAGACTTAGACTTTGATAGTGAAATTTTTATTCAGTCTGTAGATAATCCTTCAGAAAAAATAAATGTTTCTATGCATCCAAGGAGTGATTCTGGTCCAATGTGGAGTCCTGATGGTAAAATGCTGTCTTTTACATCAAACAGAAGCGGAAACAGAGGAGGTGTTGATACAGATATATGGATGGTATGGTTGCAAAATGAAGACTGGGAACGCTCTAGAGCAGATAGAAAAGATGGAGACTATTATAGCAAAGACACTCCAAAAAAGAAAGGAAAAGGAGACGAAAAAGTAACCGTTATTATAGATAAAGAAAATATCTATGATCGATTGGTTCGTATCACACGTCTTGCCGATGATGAATACGGAGGTATGTTTAGTCCTGATAGTAAATACATTTATTATTCAGTGACAAACCCAGCTACAAATAGTAGAAGTTTCTATAAAGTAAAATTGGATGGTGGCAATCCGAAAGAAATTAAAGGAACTTCTGGAGTACGTGGTTTTGCAGAAGTAAATGGTACGTTTTATTTTACTTCTAGAGGAAGATTAAACGAACTTAATCCTAAATCTGATAAAGTAATTTCATTACCTCATACAGCAAAATATACCCAAGATTTTGTGGCAATGAACGAGCAAATGTTTAGCGAAGGAACTAGAGTTTTAACTATGGGTTTTTATGACCCTAACTTTCATGGGTATGATTGGAAAGGATTGACAAAAAAATACAAACCTTTAGCCCTAAAAGCTAGTACAGCTCAAGATTATGCTTTTGTTTTCAATCAGTTATTAGGTCAGCTAAATGCGAGTCATATGGGCTATAGAGCCGGAACTCCAGAGCAGACAAACAATGACAACATTGGAATGTTAGGTTTGGAAGTTAAAAACACTAAAAGAGGGGCAGAGATTTTATATGTGCTAAACAATTCTGTCGCTGATAAATCGAAAGTGAACCTTCAAGTAGGTGATGTGATTACAGCTGTGAATAATCAACCTATAAAACCAAACACTAATTTTTATAGTTTATTGAAAAATACCAGAGGTGATGAAGTTTTGTTAAGCCTAGCCAATGGAAAAGAAGTGGTTGCCAGGACTTCAGGAAGTTTAAGGGATCTACAATATCAAGCTTGGGTTGATTCTAGAAAAGAATTAGTGAACAAGTTTTCTAATGGCAAATTAGGTTATATTCATATTCAAGGAATGAACGAACCAAGTTTTGAACGTTTTGAACGCGAATTGAAAGCGAGTGGTTATGGTAAAGAAGGAATTGTTATCGATGTTAGATATAATGGCGGTGGCTGGACTACCGATCGTCTAATGGCCGTTTTAAATGTATATCAGCACGCCTACACCGTTCCAAGAGGAGCAGCAAAAAACTTAGAAAAGGAAAACAAGAAGTTTACTAAAAACTATCCTTTTAATGAGCGCGCTATTTTATCTGTTAACACAAAACCAACCGTAGCTTTGTGTAATGAATATAGTTATTCAAATGCAGAAATTTTTTCACATGCTTACAAAAATTTAGGCTTAGGTAAATTGGTAGGTCAGCCTACCTTTGGAGCAGTGATTTCTACAGGAGGCTATAGTTTAACGAATGGCTATGTTAGAATGCCATTTAGAGCTTGGTATGTGGCTAAATCAGGCAAAAATATGGAAAATGAAGCGCCTGCAGTACCAGATTACTTGGTAAAGAATGCTCCAGGTTGGGCAGATAGAAATGAAGATGATCAACTTAAAAAAGCTGTAGAGGTTTTGTTAGAAGATTTAAAATAGTACAAAACGCGACGTTTTGAGTTGGGTATTATCATATTAGATGAAAGGAGAGCTATAAGACTCTCCTTTTTGTTTTATATCAGTTTTAAATTAATGTCTTCACTGGAATATATCTATAAAGTTTCAGCAAATTTAGTGCTTAAAATAGATTAAATTTTAGCGAATTTATAGCAATAAAAGCGGGCTTTTCTAATTTTAATTTAAATCAAATTATAGGCCTTTTTCGTAAACTTTCTCTCCATTTAAATAAGTGGCTAACACTTTTGTTTCAGGAATTTTTGTTCCTTCAACAGTCATTATATCTTGATCTAAAATAACAAAATCGGCAAACTTATCTATTTCAATAGAGCCCTTTTCTTCTTCTTCAAAGTTAGAATAGGCAGCCCAAATAGTCATACCTTTAAGCGTTTGATCTCTATATAATGCATTATTCATTTGAAATCCATCTTCAGGGAAACCGTCTAAATCTTTGCGAAATGTGGCTGCATAAAAGGTTAAAAATGGATTTACTTTTTCTACAGGAAAATCTGTTCCTAAAGCAATTTTGCCATATCTATTTAATAAATTTCGAAAAGCATAAGCACCCCTCATTCGCTCTTTACCTATTCTTTCCTCAGCCCAATACATGTCAGATGTGGCATGGGTAGGTTGCACTGAAGGCATAATATTATTAAAACTTCTAAAATCTTTCGTAGATACAATTTGTGCATGTTCTATTCTCCAACGTCTGTTTTCTTCATTTTTTAGCACTTCTTGATATGTTTTTAACATCCAAGTATTAGCGGAGTCACCAATAGCATGTGTATTCATTTGAAATTCTGAAGCTGCAATTTGTTTGGCAATTTCACGATATCGTTCAGCAGGATAAATTAATGCCCCAAAATGATTTTCTCTGTCAGAATAAGGTTCGCGCATTGCAGCACCTCTTGAACCTAAAGCGCCATCGCCATAAACTTTAAAAGAACGTACATTTAATTTATCTGTTTTGTATATTCCTTTATTGATGTAATAATCGATTTGAGATTGTTTATCGCCAGAAACCATTGCATAAATTCGCATTTTTAATTGATTTTGTTTCTGTAAGTCGTCAATTAACTCGATGGTGCTTCTATCTAAACCAGCATCATCAACAGTAGTTAAACCGTAAGAAAAACATATTTTTTGTGCATCTAATAAACCCTGAATGGACTCTTGTTTTGAGGGTTCAGGTATTTTTATAAAATCCATAGCAGCATCAATTAAAACGCCTGTCATTTTTCCATTTTTGATAATAATTTCTCCACCTGTAACAGGGGTGTCTTTTGTAATGCCAGATAAATCGATTGCAGCTTGATTTACTAATAAGGCATGGCCATCAACTCTACGAATAGCAACAGGAGTTGAAGGAAATAAGGAGTCTAGTTTGTCTTTTGTAGGAAACTCTTTAATGGGCCAATCGTTTTGATCCCAACCACGTCCAGTAATAAAATTTGTATTTTTTGCTTTCTGAAAAGAGTCTAATCTTTTAATGACTTCATTATAACTTTTTGTACCTTCTAAAGATACTTTTTGTTGTTGTAAACCCATTCTGTAAAAATGACAGTGAGCGTCAATTAAACCAGGAACAATGGTTTTTTCTTGTGCATCAATCGTATCAATCGCTTTATAATTGTCTAAAATATCTTCGTCTGTGCCTATTGCTACAAACTTACCGTCTTTAATTGCAAATGCCTCTGCCTCTTGAAAAAGTTCATTAACAGTATAGGTTTTAGAATTATAAACAATTAAATCTACTTGTTCTTGCCTACAAGAAATTAGCGCAATTGAAAATAATAAAAGAAGAAGACTTTTTTTCATAAATTTAGGCGTTAGTATACACAAAATAAATTCCATACATCAAAATAAATTGAAATGGTATTCTTATAAAGGCTATTGTTTTTGAACCAATAGCAGGTTTGTCTTTTGTTAGATCCCAAATGTGAATTGGCAATAATAAAATTAATAAAACAAAAATACCTATTGCTGCTCCTTTTATAGTTTTAGGAAAGAACAGCCCCAAACCTAAACCAAGTTCTATAAATCCTACTAGATAGTTTACCAATTTCTTATTAAAGAAATTGGGAATAAAATGTTCGAAAAAGCCCATTTTTACAAAATGCATTATTCCTGCAAAGCAGAAAAATGCTCCATATATGATTTGTACGATTTGGGATAATTTTTCCAACAGATTATGGTTTTACAGGAGTATCAGCATATAAATACTTATCCATTAAATAGATAATACTTGCCATTGATGCACTTCCTAATTCTAATTCGCGTTTGTTTACTTTGTCAAACGTATCTCTGCTTGTATGATGATAATCAAAATAACGTTGAGAATCTGGTCTATAGCCCACTAAAGTAACATTTTCTCCTTTTAACGGATTAATATCTGCACCAGAACCACCTTTATCTAAATCATGTAAACCATAAGGAGCTAACAATTTTTTCCAGCTTTGTAAAAGTTTGGTGTTTACGGCATTGGCATCAATAGAAAAACCTCTTGGAGTATGACCACCAGCATCAGATTCTAAACCACCAATATGATTTTCTTTATTTAGTTTTGATAATTCTGCATACTTTTTTGCACCTCTTGTACCGTTTTCTTCATTCATAAAAAACACAATTCTAATCGTGTTTTTTGGTTTGATATTATTCTTTTTAAAAAGATAAGCGACCTCTAAAGATTGCACTACTCCTGTTCCATCATCATGAGCACCTTCACCTAAATCCCAAGAATCTAAATGTCCGCCAACAACAAAAATATTTTCTGGTGTATTAGCACCTTTAATTTCGCCCACCACATTAAAAGAAGGTGCATCTGGCAAAGTTTCACAGCTTTGTTTAAAATAAAATTTTAAATTTGGATTTTTCTGTAAATCAGTACTTAAAATTTCTGCGGCTCTGCTACTAATTGCGGCTGTAGGTATGTGTTTTTCTACTGGTAAATCTCCATAATTCATTGTTCCTGTATGCGGATAATCGTCAATAGAATTGGTCATAGAACGCACAATTACACCTTTTGCACCAAACTCTCCACAAACAGCAGCACCCCTTACACGCTGATCTACACAACCTCCATAAGCTTTAAAAGTGTTGATTAACGTATCATCAAAAGGACGATTGAAAAACACAATTTTACCCTCCATTTTAGTGCCTAACGCTTTGGCTTCATCTAAACTTTTAACTTCTATTACTTCAGCTAAAACGCCTTCTTTTGGAGTAGCAATAGAAAAACCTAAAGCACAAATAGGTACATTTTTTTGAATTCCGTTTGTAGTATAGGTCGCAATTTCTTTTTCGCCTCTAACCCAATGAGGCACCATAACTGGTTGTAACCAAACAGAATCTAGACCTACTTCTTTCATTAATTTTTCTCCCCATTCTACCGCTTTTTGGGCTTCTGGTGAGCCCGATAATCTACCACCAACATTTTGTGTCAAATCTCTTAACCATTCATAAGATTTACCATCAGTTAATGCTGAATTAAAAAGTGTTTTAATATGAGTTGAATCTATTTTTTCTTGAGTAGAAAGTTGATTTGTTTTTTCAGTTTTATCGATCTTATGATTACAAGAAAAAATGAATAATAGTATTGAAAATCGAAGTATTGTTTTGTTCATTTTGATGATTTTTTTAGTTGCAAACTCTAAATTTCACGCATTAGTTTATGAGATTCTTTATAAATATACTTATATTTTTTTTGATTGATTTCAACCATATTATTAATTTCAGAAATCACTTCGTTTAAAACCGCTTTAGCGTCTTCTATTTTATCTCTGCGCACTAAAAATTTCGACAATTCTAATCGTTCAGGATAATTAGAGTATCTTTTATCTGTTTTTTTAAATTTAATTTCTGCTTCTTCAAAAAAACCACAGTTTTCTAAAGAAATAGCATAAATACATAAAGAAGCATTAAACGATTTTTCTATATCTATTTTGCGCGCATAGTTTACAACTTTCTCGAAATTTTTAAGTTCGAAGTAGCATTTTAGCGCTTTGTTTAACGTGTTCGGATGATTTTCATACTTTCCGTTTAACGCTTTTTCATAATAAATAATGGCTTTTTCGTAGTCTTTATTTTCAATATGTGCGTCAGCCAGGTTAATTTTATTCTGAAATGTATCTGAAAAAGATAGTTTTTTTTCTAGTTCAATTATCTTTTTTGTGGGATTAATTACAGTGCTAATGGTCTTTATCGTTTTGTTTATATTTCTTCTGTTTATTAACTGTAAAAAAAAGTAAACGATACCACCAATTATTGGTACAAAAAAGATAACGAAATACCAATAATACTCATTTCTAGTCTTGTAAACATGAAATATGCAAAAAGCTTGAAAAGCGATTAATAAATAATACAACATATCTTACAAATATAGGGAAATAGTGATTTTAACTTATATGTTTTTTAGATAAGTTAATTGTTCTATTCGCAAAATAGAGTAGGTTAAAAATCGAACTTATAGGTAACTCCTCCTAAAACTTGAATTCCTTGTACATTAAAATTAGCAAAACGTTGATAATTGGTATTTAAAATATTATTTAATTTCAAGAATACAGAAAATTTATCATTAAAATGAAACCCTCCATTTAAGTTTACATCAATAAAAGCATCTAAATTTTGTACATCGTTTAGGTTTGATGGAAATGTAGCTGAATACAATATATCTTTTCTATCACCTACATAAAAAATATGTGTGGCGGCATACCATTGATTACTCTTATATTTAGTGGTAAAAGCGGTTTGAATAGTTGGTAAATTCCAAGCCTCAGATTGCGTTTGCATTGTAAAGTTATCTAACTGAAAGTTTGTAGAAAGTGTAATTTGTTTGGTTAAATCGTATTCTAATTCTGCAAAGATTGAAGTGGTTTTTACATCATCATAAATAAGAGAAAACGAGTTTCCATATTCATAACCTTTTAAAGCGATACCATTTACAAAATTAGTAACACCATTAGATTTTGAGTTATTTCTGATAAATAAGGCTTTGTCTTCTTCTTCTTTAATACGTGCAGCAATATTAAAACTAATGTCGTTGTTAATAACGCCATTAAAACCTAAAAAAGCATTGTATTTTTCTGCTGTTTGGGTGATAAATTGTGTTGGCGAAATAAAAGGGTTTTCTTCAGCAAAACTTTGGTAAGTATTGGTGTGAAAGTCCCCAAAAACTCCAGCATAAATGTTTAATTGTTCTTTAAGAATAGATTGCTGAACTTTTACATCTGGATACACTAAAAAATGATTTACACTATTTTCTGCATCAAAAGAAGCAAATAATCTTGCACCTAATTTTAAAGAAAAACCGCCAAAAGTATCTTTGTATTCTGGATTCATATTTACTGTAAAAATGGAGTAATTTAATTCATTTTGATTCTCATAATCGTTGGCAAAACGTCCTCCTAAATACTCTAAACCTGTTTTTACTTGTAAATTATTTAAACGTCTGCTGATGAAATCGATAGGTAAATCGAAATCGGTATTAAGGTTGATTAGAAATTCGCTGCTACTATAATAATCTTTAAAAATGGAAAGCGATAAGGTGCTTTTATCGATATAGGCATCTAAGAAATCAATTTCTCCGGTAACATTGAAATGGCTGTACTTTTGATGTTCTTCGATAGCGTCAATTATATTTGGCGCAAATGTGTTTTCTTGTAAACCGTACCAATTATAAGCGTTTTGTGCTGTATTTAAAGAAACTTTCCAATCGAAATAGCGTTCTTCTTTTTTGTAAAATAGACCAGCTATAAAATTAGAGAAATTACTATCCAGCAAAGTATTGTTGATGTTGTTTTGAGAAACTCCATATTTCGATGAAATTCCATATTCACTTTGAAAACGGGTATAATTATGAATATAAAGCTCTGCAAAGGTCGATTTATAATTGCCAAATCCAAGTGCTGCATAATTATCATAAATGCGTTCTTTAACACCAACATCTATACCTTTTACAACCCCACTTTTTGGGATAAATGTAGACGCCACAGGCGCAGAAAAAATGTTATACGTTAGTTTTTTCTTTTTGTTCTTATCAGACAGTTTAATTGTAGGGTTTTTCTTGATTTTATTAGCATCTGCAATTTCTGGATTGTAAGTGGTAATTACTTCTACAACCTCAGTTTTTACAGTGTCTTTTGCAACAATAGGTTTTTTTTCTTGAGCTATGGTGTTCAAAAATCCAAAGAAAATAAAAAATATAAGAAAGCCTTTTTTCATTAATTTTTGATTTGAGGAGTTACAGAATTATTCGTTTTGGCTTCGTTGGCTTTAATGGTATCGAGTTCTAATTGCGCTTCTTTTACAATATCTTCAAATTGCGTAAAGTTTTTAATTACATTTTCTAAAATAAAGGTAGCTTGATAAGCATCGTCTAAGCTGTAATAATTTTTGGCCATAATTACATAACTTTTTACACCCCAATATTTATAAGCAGAATAGTTGGCTATTAATTCTTGTACAACCTTTGTAGACGCCTCATAGTCTTCATTCACATTTTTAAAGTAAGCACTGTAGTATAAAGCTTCAGCTTTTAAGACTCCTTTAGCTTCTTCTTCAACTTCAGCATAATAGGTCTCAGCGGTTTCTAAATCGTTTGTCATAAAAGAAGATCTAGCAATTGTTTTTTTTGCATCTAAACGTAAATTTTCATCTAGCTTATCTTTACTTAATATTTTTTTTGCGTATTTTAAAGATGCATTATAATCTTCGGTTTTCGTGTATGCTTTCATTAAATTACTTTGAGCAAACAAAACATTTTCTTTTGCATAAGCCTCGTTTTCGAGTTGTTCTAATAAAGGAATTGCATTAGTTACCTCTTCATTTTGTAAGTAAATTTGAGATAATTTAGCCAAAGCATCTTCGCTAAATTCGCTTTGCCCAGCTTCTAAGACAATTTTGTACTTATCAATTGCTTGTGCAAACAAGGCTTCTTTAAATAAAATATCAGCCAAATAATAGTTGGCTTTTAAACTGTTTTTACCATTTGGGAAACTTCTTAGGTATTTTTTCAAACTTAAAATACTACTGTTATTTTTACCCTCAAAGTATTTGCGTTGTGCAATAGTAAAAGTTGAATTTTCTAATTCGCTATCTGAAACATTTACAAATTTTAATGTCTTAGTCCAAGCCACATACGCATCTAAATTATCCTCATCTATATAAATGTTTTTTGCGTTTCTAACTGCTTCTAATGCATCAGGAGAATTTGGAAATTTACGAACGGTTAACTTAAATTTATCTAAAGCTTTACTATTTTTATTTTCATTGTAAAACAACAAGCCTTGGCGCACTAAAGCTCTTGGTAAAAAAGCACTTTTAGGATGTTTGGCCAACAAACGATCATAAGCTTGGTGTGCTTTTTTGTTGTTTTTAGTTTTGGTGTACGTATTTGCCAATTGATATAAAGCATCATCTTGTAGAGAAGAATTGCTATAATCGTTTACAACTTTGTTTAGTGCATTAATTTTGGCTTCATTCTCGTTTCTAAAGCCAAGACTCATTCCAATTTGGTATGCTGCATAATCTGCCTCTGCACCATTATTATCAATGACAATTTTATAATTTTTAATGGCATTATCGTAATTTCGAATGGCAAAATAACTATCGCCCAAACGAATGTTAGCATCATTTTTAATGGCACTTTCTGGCTTGTTTTTTTCTAAGAAAACTCGAAAAGTCTGCGCAGCTTTTTCGTAACTTTTTAATTTAAAATGTGTGTAACCAATGTTATAAGCTAACAAAGGAAAATCTTTATCAGTTGAGGTTCTTAACGTGTTATTCAGGTTGATAAATTTGGTTAACGCATCATTATAATTACCCAATCGATATAACGTTTCGGCTTCCCAGTATTTACCTTTTTTTAATATTTCAGACTCATTAGATAATTGAGAAGTTTTAAAATAAGGCAATGCTGCAGCTAGTTTTTGTTCGTTAAGCAATTGCATTCCTCTGTACAAAGAAATTTCATAAGTAAAAGCCGAGTTTTCTTGAGATTTCTTCTTTTTTAAATACGCTAATGCACCTTGATAATCTTGTTGATGCAGAAAAGATGAAACCACCAATTCGTTAATTTCCTTATAGGAACTCGAATTTGGATATTTTTTCAAATAATTTTGTAAAACATCAGAAACACTTTCAAAAGGATTCCCTTCTTCATAACTTAATTTAGCGTAATTTAAAGCAGCATCTTCTTGAATTTTTGTATTAAACGTTAATTCGCTGGCTGTTTTAAACGCATTTAGAGCTTCATTTTTTTTATCAATATTCAAATAGCATTCTGCTAAATGATAATACGCATTTTGTGAAACTGCATTTTTTTGGGAGATAATTTTATTAAAATAACTTAGGGCATTTTCAAAATCATTTTGCTTGTAATAAGCATACCCCAATTGATAATAATCGGTGTTATCCCATTTTTTCCCTTTACCTGTATAGGCTTTTAAGAACGGAATAGCCTCTTCATATTTTTTTAAATTAAAATAACTTTCGCCAACAATTTTCGATATTTCAGAAATATCTTTCTTTTTAGCGGTTTTTAAAAGTTCTTGTCCAACAGTTACACAACGTTCAAATTGCCCAGCTTTAAAACTAATATCTAATAAATAATAAGATATTTCTGCTTTGTACGATTTGTTGTCTGCAATTTCTTTTAACGTAGAGGCTGCAATACCATAATCTTCTTGTTTGTAAGAAATATAACCATAATAATATCTAGAATCATTACCATATTTGGCATCGTTAATTAATGGTAAAAATTTATCTTTTGCTAAATCTAACCTTTTGGCCACCAAAAAACCATACCCCATTTTAAAGTTAAGTTCTTTTCGGTTTTCTTCGGAGATTAAATCGGTATTTACTTTTTGATACCATTTTAAAGCGTGAGCTGCTTTTTTATTAGCAAAATAGTAGTTACCTACATTAAAAAATGCTTTATTTTTTTTATTGCTGGTAGGGTTTTCTTCTACAAATTGTAATACTTTTTGGTCTGCATTGGTTTGATTTAGTTTTACGGCACACATAGCATCATAATAAGAAGCATCTGCTTGTAAGTTTGAACTTTGTAATGCCTCTTTTTTTACTTTTTCAAATGTTTTTTGTGCTGCACCATAGGCTTTGTTATTGTACAATTTTAAAGCATTGTTAAAGTCAGTGGTACTACTTGCATCAACAATAGTTTGTTGTCCTAAAACAACAAAATTGAACATCAAAAAAGTAAATGATAAAATAAGTGTTCTGTAAAAACAAAATTTCATATCATAGTATTTATTATAATCTAATAAACGAACAATTTTTCAATTTGTTGGATGAATTTCCAAAAAATATTCAAAATAATTTTATTTGATACTAAGAATTATTCAAATTTTAGATGCTAAAATCATAAGAAACTAATAAGTTTGTAAAAACTACTATTTTTTATGGAAAAACCTGTTTTACATTTAGAAAGTGCAGATATTTATCAAAGAGATAATTTGGTTTTATCTAAGGTTAATTTAACGATTAATAAAGGTGAATTTTACTATTTGATAGGAAAAACAGGAAGTGGTAAAAGTAGTTTAATGAAGACCTTGTATGGCGATTTACAGTTGCAAAGAGGTACAGGAACTATTGTAGATTTTGATTTGAAAAAGTTGAAAGAAAAAGAAATTCCGTTTTTAAGAAGAAAAATAGGAATTGTTTTTCAAGATTTTAAATTATTAAGTGATAGAACCGTTTTTGGAAATTTAGAGTTTGTTTTAAAAGCCACAGGCTGGAAAAATAAAGAAGAAATAAAAAACAAAATTAATGAGGTTTTAGAGAAAGTAGGCATGCAATCGCAATACTATAAAAATACCTTTGCGCTTTCTGGGGGCGAACAGCAAAGAGTGGCAATTGCAAGAGCGTTATTAAACGATCCAGAATTTATTTTAGCAGATGAGCCTACTGGAAATTTAGATCCAAAAACATCTCTAGAAGTAATGGAGTTGTTAAATGATATTCATAAAAGCGGAAAAACGATTTTAATGGCAACGCACGATTATCAGTTAATTGTTAAATTTAAACATAAGACCCTAAAAGTAGAAGCTGGGGAGTTGTTTGAAGTAGCACAACAAACAACAGTTTAGCTCATAAAACCATAACCTTTTGATTCAAAAGAAAATTTTTGTGGCGGTTACCAATGATATTTCTACAGATTATAGAGTGCATAAAATTTGCAATTATTTAATCAGTAAAAATTTTAA
>P_2C_Liq_1_UnCtyDRAFT_1000015_pt1 | contig 76584 bp, 69 predicted proteins | sample Pon2CUnioCityCA_2_FD_10234 | JGI IMG/M metagenome (IMG submission 10234) | reverse complement strand
TTATCTTCAATGAAATCACCTAAGTGCGAATCTTCATCATCGCCAATCGGCGTTTCCATAGANATAGGCTCTTTAGCAATCTTTAACACTTTGCGGATCTTATCTTCTGGCATCTGCATACGTTCTGATAATTCTTCAGGTGTAGGCTCACGACCCATTTCTTGTAGCATTTGACGGGAAATACGATTTAATTTATTAATCGTTTCAATCATGTGCACTGGGATACGAATTGTTCTAGCTTGGTCAGCGATAGAACGCGTTATTGCCTGACGTATCCACCATGTAGCATAAGTAGAGAATTTATAACCACGGCGATACTCAAACTTATCAACCGCTTTCATTAGACCAATGTTACCTTCTTGGATAAGATCTAAGAATTGTAAACCGCGGTTTGTGTATTTTTTCGCGATAGAAATTACTAGACGCAGGTTAGCTTCTACCATTTCTTTCTTCGCACGACGCGCTTTTGCTTCACCGATAGACATACGGCGATTGATGTCTTTAATATCGACAATGTTTAAGCCAGTCTCAGTTTCAACCGCAACCATTTTGCTGATGCTACGTTCAATATCTTCTGAGAATGTTTCTAAAACTGGAACATATGGTTTCGTTGTTTTTAGTAACTTGTAGAACCATTCTGATGAAGTCTCATTACCTGCAAATACTTTGATAAAGTCTTTTTTAGGCATTTTAGCTTGGATAACACAGTGCTTCATAATAAGACGTTCTTGAATACGAATTCTGTCCATCATGCCACGCATATTTTTAACCATGCGGTCAAATTGCTTTGGAACCAAGCGGAATTCTTTAAACAATTCAGAAAGGGCAGCGATTTGTCTTTTGGCAGCGGCACTAGAGCGTCCTTTAGCCTCAATAAGGTCACGAGTTTTTGCATATTGGGTGCGTAAAGCTTCGAATTTCTCGCGCGCTAATTCAGGATCTACACCTGTATCTTCTTCTTCCTCGTCGCCTTCAGAGTCGTCGTCTTCTTCTTCTAATTCTTCCTCAGATAGCTCAGAACCGACATGAGTAGCAGTTGGGGCAATGTCATCTGTTTCATTTGGGTCTACAAAACCAATGATTATGTCAGATAAGCGAATTTCTTCTGCTTCGAATAAGTCCCACTGATCGAGTAAATAGGTAATTGCTTCTGGATATTCAGCTACTGAACCTTGAACCTGGTTGATACCGTCTTCGATACGCTTAGCGATTTCGATCTCGCCTTCACGTGTAAGAAGTTCAACCGTACCCATTTCTCGCATATACATACGAACAGGATCAGTTGTTCTGCCAATTTCACTTTCAACTGTTGCTAATGCTTGAGCGGCAGCTTCTGCAACTTCCTCATCAGTAGTTGTTTCGGCCATTAGAAGTTCATCTGAATCAGGTGCAGATTCAAAAACTTGAATCCCCATATCATTGATCATTCGGATGATATCTTCAATTTGGTCTGAATCTACGATGTCATCTGGAAGATGATCGTTGACTTCAGCAAAGGTTAAGTAACCTTGTTCTTTACCTTTGGCAATCAGGAGTTTAATCTGAGACTGCTTACTTTGCATAAATATATACACTTCTCATGCAAATCAATGTATTGCATTTTCTCCTAGCATCCTGCTTTGAGAACATTGACTCGTTGAAATTAGAAACGATACTCTTCACTGAGACGTTATTGGATAGCAAATTATAGCTAAAAACCATAAAAATGGCTAGTTAGTGATGGTTTTTTTCGCATATTAAATCGGTATTTCTGAAACCGGACGAGATAAGTATTGGCTTCTACGCATAAAAGTGAAACAAAATCGTGCTTATAACTGTAATGAAAGGCTCATAAACCCAAAGATTTTAATATCTGCAGTGCAGTTTAATTTATCCTTTTGGCAAATCAACCTAAGCAGATGTGAATCCCCACTAGTATGAGTACTCATCTTTTAGAGCTTCCTTTGTAGTAACAATTTGTTGAGTTCCTCTTTTTCAGACTGAGTCAGACCGGCCCCTCTGGATTTAGCAATTAAACTTTCCTTACGCCCATCGAGATACTGCGATATCAGTCGACTAAAACTGTCTTTGTAGACAGTGATATAATTTTCGGGCTGAACTAGGCATTCGCTTTGTAACAGTTTGGTTAAGTGCTGGATAAAAGGGGCTTCTTTGAAGTTTTCAAATAGCAAAGCAGTGTTGGCTTGAGGTTTGTTCTGACAATAAGTAAATACATGGTTTAAAATATCGATACCTGCGACGCCTGTGTCCGCTAGGATCATCGGATTAACTTCGTTTGCTTGAGTAGCAATCGGAGGGTGTTCGAGGAGTAAACGTAGCATCATTCTCACTGGTGATTGAGAGAGCTTTTGCGGCGTTTGGTATTGTGTTTTACGTGGCCGTTTATTTTGTTTGGCCTTTTCCATATCCGCCTGGAGTTGATATTCGTCAGAATTACCCATGTATCTGGCCAATTCTTTGGCTAGGATCTCTTTTAGGTTATCTCCCGCGACAGCCTCGATGAGCGGACTCGCTTCCTTTTTAAAAGCAGCCTTACCTTCACCTGTAGACACATTATGTCGTTCATTTAAGCTCGTAAACAAAAATTGCGAAAGAGGCACTGCTTTATCGAACATGTCTTCCAATGCGTCTTTACCGATCTGACGTACCATTGTATCGGGATCTTCACCATCAGGTAAAAACATGAACTTGATAATTTTGCCGTCTTTGAGTTGTGGTAACGCATTCTCCAATGTCCGCCAAGCTGCCGAGCGTCCGGCCTTATCACCATCATAGCAACATACGATTTCATCGGTATTGCGCAGCATAAGTTGTACGTGTTCAGGAGTGGTCGACGTCCCTAAAGAGGCAACGGCATAATCAATTCCAAATTGGCTCAAAGCAACAACATCCATATAGCCTTCAACGACGACTAAGCGACGTAAGTTTCGGTGCATCTGGCGGGCGCGATGCAAGCCGTATAACTCCGACCCTTTGAAAAATATTCGCGTTTCAGGCGAATTCAAGTATTTAGGACCACTATCGTCAGATTCAATAACACGACCACCAAAACCGATAACGCGTCCGCGACGATCACGAATTGGAAACATCAAACGGTTTCGGAAAAAATCAAACGTTTTACCGTTATCGTTTTTGGTCATAAGTTTTAAATCAAGACATTGCTGAGTGGCGTGACTGTTTACCGCTAAGCGATCAGCTAGGCCTTGCCATTCATCAGGTGCAAAACCGATTTCCCAGTCTTTGACTGTTGATCCAGAGATATCTCGGTTTTTTAAGTAATCGATGATTTGTTGTTTCTGTGGATGGTTACGCAACTGATATTGGAAGTACTTTGCCGCTTTTTCCATTAACGCATAATCATTATCTAGTAGTTGTTTTTTACGCTGGGACTCGGCGGGATTGTGAGGCTTTCCTGTATTTTCTCGTGGAACTTCTATACCGTGGTAACGTGCTAGTTCTTCGACGGCTTCAACAAATTCTAAGCGATCAAATTCCATAATAAAGCTAAGCGCATTCCCATGTTCACCACAGCCAAAACAATGGTAAAACTGCTTGTCTGGAGAAACGCTGAAAGAAGGGGATTTTTCGTTGTGAAAAGGGCAGCAGGCCTGGTAATTACGACCTGCTTTTTTGAGTTTGACGCGGTTATCCACAATATCAACGATGTCGCTACGTGCGATCAAATCATCAATGAAATCTCTAGGGATTCTTCCGGCCATTGGGATTAGCCTAGTTGTGCTTTAATTAGCCCGCTGACTTTACCCATATCCGCTCGACCTTGCATTTGCGGTTTTAATACACCCATTACTTTACCCATATCCTGCATTCCCGCAGCACCTGTTTGTGCGATTGCGTCTGTGATCAGTGCAGTAATTTCATCAGCTGTTAATGGCTGTGGTAAGAAGCTTTCTACGATCGCAATTTCTGCTAGTTCTACATCCGCTAAGTCTTGACGCTCCGCAGCAATGTATTGCGAGGCGGATTCTTTACGCTGTTTTACCATCTTGGTTAAGATAGCAAGTACGTCAGTTTCAGTCACTTCGACACGCTCATCAACTTCTTTCTGTTTCACTGCTGCAAGTGCCATGCGAATAGTTCCTAAACGAACTTTATCCTTGGCACGCATCGCTTCTTTTTGGGCATCTTTAAGAGTCGCTAGTAAAGACATTTCAATTCCTTAATAAACTGACAAAAACACAAAAAGCGGTTTAAACCGCTTTAAGTTATGCAACACTAGAAGAGTGTTGTTAATATGTACGAGCTAAAACTTAGTAAAGTTTTACGCGACGTGCATTTTCGCGAGAAAGCTTTTTAAGATGACGCTTTTTCGCAGCAGCTTTTTTACGCTTACGTTCCCACGTAGGCTTTTCAAAAAACTCACGCTTACGTACTTCTGATAATACGCCAGCTTTTTCACATGAACGCTTGAAACGGCGTAGTGCAACGTCAAATGGTTCGTTCTCTCTAACTTTAACGATAGGCATTTAAATATAAACCTCAATATTAATAAAATCATCAATCCGAGTTGTCTGACTGACCTTGGTGAAATATAAGTTCATCAACAAGGGCATTTTATTGCCAAAAACAAGTCGTCTTGTCTAAAAAATGGTGCGCAATTCTAATCATATTTAAAACCTTTGTAAAGGCATTTATCTGGATAAGTTGCAGTTTCTGTGCTTTTTTGCCGCAATAAATAACAAGACAAATGTTAAATATTGGTACTGCTATTAAATCACAGTACAATAGTGCCATATATGAGCATTTGGTAGAAGTAAATATGCGTATTTTGGGATTTGAAACATCTTGTGATGAGACAGGTATCGCTGTGTATGATAGCGAACAAGGCTTATTGGCTCATCAATTATATAGCCAAGTTAAGTTACATGCTGATTACGGCGGTGTCGTTCCTGAATTAGCATCACGTGACCATGTACGCAAGATTATTCCATTGATTCAAAAAACATTAGCAGAAGCGGATACAACAGCTACAGACTTGGATGGTATCGCTTATACCCGTGGTCCAGGTTTGATTGGTGCTCTCTTAGTTGGGTCTTGTGTTGCTCGCAGTCTTGCATTTGCCTGGGACTTACCTACGGTTGGTGTGCATCATATGGAAGGACACTTACTGGCGCCAATGCTCGAAGACGATATTCCAGAGTTTCCATTTATAGCCTTACTTGTTTCTGGCGGTCATTCTATGATTGTCGATGTACAAGGTATTGGGCGGTATAAAGTACTCGGTGAGTCCATTGATGATGCAGCTGGAGAAGCCTTTGATAAGACAGCAAAATTAATGGGGCTCGATTACCCTGGCGGTCCGCTATTAGCTAAATTGGCTGAGCAAGGAGAACCCGGGCATTACAAATTTCCCCGTCCTATGACTGACCGACCAGGTTTGGATCTCAGTTTCTCTGGTTTAAAAACATTTGCAGCAAATACCATTCGTGCCAATTCTGACGATCCACAAACCCGTGCAAATATTGCATATGCTTTCCAAGAAGCAGTAGTGGACACTTTATTGATCAAGAGTAAACGAGCATTGAAACAAACAGGCTATAAACGAGTGGTTATCGCCGGCGGTGTTAGTGCTAACACGATGTTGCGCTCACGTTTTGATACAGAGTTACAAAAAATGGGCGGTGCAGTATTTTATCCTAGTTTAGGATTGTGTACTGATAATGGTGCCATGATCGCGTATGCCGGGATGCAACGCTTACAAGCAGGCCAAGTCGAAACTGAAAATGTTCGCTCCTTACCCCGCTGGCCACTAGAAGATTTACCGCCAGTCTAAATTCCACTGATATAAACCTTAATGAGGGCTATGTTTAAACAACTAGCAAAGGGTAATGCCAAATATCTGTTGAGAGTTACGTTTGTCGATAATTACGTTTGTCGAGAGTTATGTTTGCCGAGAGTTATGTTCTGGGTTCAGTGCCTTTTAGCAGGCGCTGAATATTACTTCTGTGTTGGAAAATAATTAAGGCGCTGAGCATAGCTACTGGGTAAAGAAAATCCGGTTGGAGCCAATAAGCCAAGCTTGGTGCCACACAAACACTGACTAAGGCAGCTAATGATGACCACCTAAATATGCGGTACACAGTAATCCATAACGCAATTAAAATAGCAACAAAATCAAATCCCAGCGGTAAAAAACAACCCAACGCGGTGGCGACGCCTTTGCCACCTTTGAATTGAAAGTATATGGGGTACATATGCCCTAAACAGGCCCCGAGCGCTACAAAGCCCAATGCTAGAGGGGAAAGACCGAGGTAAAAACCAACGTAGACGGGAATTGTCCCCTTTAACACATCTGCACAAAGCACCAAGATAGCTGGAAGTTTTCCACCTAAGCGGTAGACATTCGTTGCTCCTGCATTTTTTGAACCTTCGGTTCTAGGATCGCCTAGGTTAAATAATTTTGCTATCAGCAGAGCACTCGTTATAGAGCCTAACAGGTAGGCTAAAAGCACCATAAAAAGGCTTGTAATAAGCATATACTTCTCCTCCTGCTTTGCTGTAAACTATACCTAAATCTACTCCTTTTATTGTGCAATTACCACAGAGAGTCAACATGTCCGACAAGGTCCTGATCCGCAATTTGCAATTACCCGTTTTGATTGGTGTTTATGATTTTGAGCGTGAAGCAAAGCAGCGCGTGATTTTTGAATTAGATTGTTATGTAGATTGCCGTCCAGCGGGGCAGTCTGATGATGTTTCTGATGCGGTGGATTATGCCAAGGTTACAGAGGTCATTACGCAGATTTGTACGGACTCTGAATATGCTTTATTAGAGGCGTTGGCTGAGCATGTTTGTACAGAATTGTTAGCTCAATTCTCGGCTATCCAGCAGATTGATTTAACCTTACATAAACCTGATATCATGCCTAATGATGTGCAGGTTGCCATTCAAATTCAACGTCGCCGGACTGAGATTAATCTTTAAGTTATTGGAACACGGATGCCGCAACAACATCACATTTTAATTAGCATTGGTTCGAATATAAATCGCGAACACTACACACAGCGAGGTCTACAAGCTTTGCATGAAGCGTTTGCGGAACTGACATTATCACCCACATATGAAACCGCTGCAGTGGGGTTTAATGGCTCTCCTTTTTATAATTTGGTAGCCAGTGCATATACGGATTTATCGATTACCGAAGTCAACGCAATATTTAAACAGATAGAACAAGATAATGACCGAGTCCGCAGTGAAGAGAAGTATGCTGCCCGAACGCTAGATATTGATTTACTCACCTATGATGATGTGGTTTGTATCGAGCCCGTCGTGTTGCCCCGTCCAGAAATTACATTTCATGCGTTTTGTTTGCGACCAATGGCTGATTTAGTGCCTGATTTAATTCACCCAGGTACAGGCCTTAGTTATCAAACAATGTGGGACGCTTTTAGTGCTCCAGAACAAAAACTGTGGCCAGTCGATATTCAATGGTCGTTAAGTTAATTAACTGATACAAAAATAGAAATTGAGATAGATAAAGATAACTAGGTAAAAAGAAAGATAAAAAAATACAAAATGCAGCCGTTACCAAACCAGCAAACTATTAAAGTTCAACAAGGAAGCTAACCAATGACAATGTTCGAAATAATTATTTTGGCCATAATACAAGGGATAACTGAGTTTTTACCTATATCCTCTTCTGCGCATCTTATCTTACCTGAAACTATTTTGGGCTGGGATAGCCAAGGTTTAGCGTTTGATGTGGCTGTACATGTGGGTAGCTTGCTAGCTGTAATAATCTATTTTCGGGATGACATCATTAATATGTTAATTGATTGGTGCAAATATGGTTTTACTCAGCAGCAAACTGCGAATAGTCGCCTTGCATGGTGGGTGATTTTAGGCACCATACCTGCTGTTATTATCGGTTTTACTTTAAAAGACTTCATTGAGGTATATGCCCGTTCTGGTGAGGTCATTGCCGTCACTACAATCGTCTTTGGTTTGTTGTTGTGGTATGCCGATAAAAAAGCGCAACTCGTCAAAAATATTGGTCAAATGACTTGGCAGCACACTCTCATTATTGGTTTTTCGCAGGCAGTCGCCCTTATACCTGGTACTTCTCGTTCCGGTATTACCATGACGGCAGGTTTATTGTTAGGCTATGATAGAGAGTCTGCCGCACGGTTCTCATTTTTGTTATCTATTCCTGTTATTCTGGGTGCGGGTTTGTTAGCAACATTAGATTTGTTGGCAGATACTGCTGCAGTTGATTGGTCGGCATTGGCTTATGGAGCTTTATTTTCTTTTGTATCTGCTTATGCTTGTATTGCTTTGTTCCTTAATTTCATTAACCGTATTGGTATGACACCGTTTGTCATTTATCGGTTATTATTAGGTGCAATACTCATTATTTTATTAGTCTAGGAGAATATAATGGCAGCCACGATTTTTGATAAAATCATCGCTAAAGAAATCCCTGCAACGGTCTTATATGAAGATGATGATGTACTCGCATTTGAGGATATCGCGCCACAAGCGCCGATACATTTTTTAGTGATCCCTAAGAAACAAATTGTCACTATCAATGATATTGCCCCAGAAGATTATGCGGTCGTTGGGAAGTTGTCAGCGATAGCTGCTCAGATTGCTAAAGAACAAGGCTTCGCGGAGCAAGGGTACCGCACTGTGATGAATTGCAACGAATATGGCGGACAAACTGTTTACCACATTCATTTGCATGTCCTTGCTGGAAAGCCACTAGGTTGGCCACCATACCAAGCAAAATTAAAACAGAGTAATAATGACTAGGTAGGATTAATACGGTTATTACTTAAATTAACCGACATTTTAATGAACCCTACCATAACCCATGTTGCTTTAACGTTTATTTGTTTTTACTTTTAGACTGTTGCATCATCGAGTGCAAACGTCTTTTGTAAGAACTTTGCCAGCTCGATTAGCTCAGCTGACATTAATGCATAATCAGCATCAAATCTGGCAGCTTGTTGGTCTTTTGGTATATCTTGGTTTTCTTCTTTCAAGATATCTGCATATTTAAGGCGTTTTACACTACAATCGTGTTCTAGAACTAAAGTTAAACGCTCAGCATAACCAACAGCAATTTTCTCAACCATCTTACCATTATCTATATGCTGGATGATTTCTTCACTGGTGAGATCTTGATTCTTACAACGCACAACGGCACCTTCATCATCGTGCGCTTTTAATTCAGCTTCCAAGAGAAGTTCTATTTCAGCTGGCGGTGTTTCTGTGATCCATTGAGTTAATTGCGCGTGTATTGCACTGCGACACAGAGGCACGACAGGTAAAGAACCTAAAGCTTTGCGTAACATAGCTAACAAGACTTCAGCTTTACCATCAGCAGAAGCATCAACGACAACTAGATTGTCTTTAAGGCTAATAAAGCCAAAAGTAAAACTATTTTTTGTGAATGCTTGTGGTAATAAGCGCTGTACAATTTCTTCTTTTAAGTCTTGTTGGGCTTTTTTGCCAACTGGGGCACCTTGCTCCTGCTCAATTTGTAATACTTTATCAGCTAGTTCTGCATTAATTACTGCTGCAGGTAAAATACGCTCTTGTTTTTTCAAGCAGAATAAGTAATTCTCGCCTACAGCATGAAATAACTCTTTGCCTCCAGGCATTGGTGGAGCAAAACCCATCGTGGCTAACTCTTGGGAACCACAGGGGCGGAATACAACATTGTTCAAACATTTTTGCAGGTTATCATCAACAAACGATAAAGGTTGGGTCAGTTGATAGAGCTTGGCATTTTTAAACCACATTGTGAGCCTCATGGAAATCTGAAAAAGGGCGCAGACCATAACAATAAAATACGGAACTGACAATTTAAGTTTTATTTTTGGGAATAAGCAGTTATGTTTCATAAAACTGTCACATTTAACATCAATACTAGTGCCTGGTTAACAAGGAGTAAGTGTATGCCCAAGAGAATATTATTAGTTGAAGACGAGGCATCCATCCGAGATATGCTCAAGATTGTCCTTGAGCATGCTGGATTTCAAGTGCTAGAGGCTGCTGATTATGACACTGGTTTATCTCAGATGACAGAACCGTATCCAGAATTGATTTTGTTGGATTGGATGTTACCTGGTGGTAGCGGGGTAAAGTTTGCCAAGCAGTTAAAAGAAACTCCCCATCTGAGTTCTATCCCAATCATTATGTTGACAGCACGTGGCGAAGAAACAGACAAAATTATTGGTTTAGAAGCAGGTGCTGACGATTATATTACCAAACCCTTTTCGCCCAAAGAGTTAGTGGCTAGGATCAAAGCCGTATTGCGCCGAGTAGCACCGACAAATAAAGAAGAGCCCATTCATTACGAGGGTTTGACTCTAGAGCCAGTCTCACACCGAGTTTTTGCTCATGATGAACCTTTAGATATGGGGCCGACTGAGTTTAAATTACTGCATTTTTTTATGACTCACCCAGAGCGTGTATATTCTCGTGAGCAACTGTTAGATCAGGTATGGGGAACTAATGTTTTTGTTGAAGATAGAACGGTAGATGTGCATATTCGACGTTTACGTAAAGCCATAGATTTACATGGACATGATCGTTTAATCCAAACTGTACGTGGCTCCGGTTATCGTTTTTCCTTAAAATAAAGAGTATTGCATCCTTTGTACTATCCAATTTCACTTTCTTCGCTAATAATAAAAACCTTACTCTTGTTGATGCTTGCGTGGGTCTTAGGTGAGTGGTTTGGTAATTTTTTATTAAGCATAGTAATTATACTTTGTGCAGTTGTTATTTATCAGTTTTATCAAATGTACAAATTTAATCAGTGGGTTTGGCGGCGCAAACAACTATCCCCACCAGATATAAATGGTGCGTGGGAGCGGCTTTATGAAGGGGTATTCCACGTAAGTAAAAAGCATCGCCAACAAAGAAAAGAGTTAACCGGACTGATCAAGCGTTTTCGTGAGGGTGCTGAGGCTCTGCCAGATGCTGTCGTCATAATGAATACCGAAGGTAAGATAGTTTGGTGTAATCGACTGGCAACACTAGAGTTGGGTATTAAATGGCCTAATGATAAAGGTGTGCGAATCGACCACTTGATTCGTAATCCTGAGTTTGTAAAATATTTCAATAAGCAAAAGTACACAAACCCAATTGAAGTAACATCTCCAGTCAACGACAAAAAGCTCAATGAGTTTAGGATAATGTCTTATGGTCAAGAAAATCTACTTTTAGTTTCTAGAGATATTACGCGTTACGCGCAACTTGAAGAGATGCGTGGAGATTTTGTTGCTAATGTATCGCATGAATTACGTACCCCTTTGACAGTTATGAATGGATACTTGGAGATGCTTTCGGGTAGTGTTGTGGCAAACGATCCATTAGGACAAAAGGCCTGCACTGCAATGCACGAGCAGGCACAACGCATGCAAGATTTAGTCGAAGATTTATCAGTCCTTTCGCGGATTGAATCAAGTGCTGAAAAAATTTATGAACATGTTTTGGACATACCCAGCATCTTGCGCCAAATCGAAGTTGATGCTCAGCGTTTGAATAGTGAAAAAGAGCATTCTATTACATTTTATATCGATCCTGATTTATATGTTTATGGGGTCGCTACGGAGATGCGCTCTGCGATTTCTAATTTGGTATTTAATGCGCTGAATTATACACCGAATAAGGGTGATATAGAGGTACATTGGTATCGTTTCAAAGGTAAAGCCATATGTAAGGTAATTGATAATGGCGAGGGTATTGCTCAAAAACATATTTTTCGACTTACCGAACGTTTCTATCGAGTTGATCAAGCTCGTTCTCGACACACAGGTGGTTCTGGTCTAGGATTATCAATTGTTAAGCACGTTTTGAACCATCATAATTCGAGTTTAGAGGTTAAGAGTCGGTTAGGTGAGGGAAGCGAGTTTTCCTTCGCATTACCTCGTGAATTAGTAGTTCCCCCATCTGTAAATTCTACCGAAGAAATTTAGTTTACCAATAATGGCTAAATAAAAAGGAGCAACCAATGTCGAGTAAAATTTTGCGAAATGCAGGTTTAGTTGGTGCGCTTCTTATCCTCTGGTATATTTTTGAGGATCCTTATAATACCTACCAAGTTTCATACTCTGAGGAAATCAGTATGGCTAATATTGAGCCTCATAAGCGCTTAAAATCTTTACCAGAACCAGCTCCTGTCGCTAATCGAGTGGCACATTCGTATACGCAACATGGGGTGGTTGTTGAAGACCCGTATTTTTGGTTAAAAGATCAAAGCTATCCCAAGATCGATGATAAAGACGTGTTGGGTTACGTGAAAGCTGAGAATGCTTATTTCCAAACATTTATTTCAGAACATCAAACAACTGTAGATACGTTGTTTAATGAATTTAAAGGGCGCATGAGTGAGACAGATACCTCAGTACCGATTATTGATAATGGTTATGAATACCGTTATGAATTTAATAAAGGTAGTGAATACCGCACATGGATCCGTAAAAACTTACTGACAAATGGCGAGCAGGTCTTCTTAGATCTGCAAGTATTGGCTAAAGGACAAGATTATTTCGTGTTAGGTAGCTTTGCGGTGAGTCCCGACAATACTTTATTGGCATATACAGTAGATACTGACGGAAGTGAATATTACACCCTTTATATCAAGAACTTGGTGACAGGCGAAACCTATCCTCCTATGCATGATAGTGTCCGTGAGGATATTGTTTTTACAAGCGATAGTCAGGGCATAATTTACCAGAAATTATTTGCTGATAGATGGGCAACTCGTTCGGTAAACTTACATATTCTGGGGACGGATATTTCTAATGATAAGGTTTTACAAGAAGAGTTGGACTCGGAATATTCTCTGGGGTTTAGTGTAACTGCAGATGATCAATGGTTGGTCTTGAGTGCTGGTAATAATGATATGAGTGCTGTATCCGTTGTTCCTCTGGCTTCAGTATTAGATGACCCCCTGATATTAAGTACTAAAGCACAACAGATTTACCTTGAGGTGGAACATGCTTTCGGTCATTTTTACATACTAACGAATGATACACACGTTAATCGACGTTTAGTAAAAGTTCCCAATGATCAAGTTGCTTATGATAATTGGTTGACAGTAATAGCTGGTAGTGACGAGCAATATATCGAGTCAATTAGCGCATTTGCTCAAGGTTTGGCTTTATCTCTGAGTAGAAATGGTTTGGGAGCGATTCACATTCAGCCCTATACCGATAAAGATGGTTGGGACGTATTGTTTCCAGAAAAATTATATAGTGCTTATTTAACTGGAAATGCTGATTTTGCAAGTACATTCTTTAGAGTGAGTTACGAATCGATGGTGACTCCGCCATCTATTTACGATGTTGATTTTACTACACAATCATTATCTTTGCGCAAGCAAGCTGAGTTACCCACTGGTTATGATAAGACCCAATATGTAACGACTCGACTTATGGCACCCTCGCGGGATGGAGTTGCTGTGCCTATATCTATTGTTCATCACAAAGATACTCCTATCGATGGTTCTGCGCCTTTAATGCTCTATGCTTATGGAGCTTACGGTGTCGGTATGTCTCCGTATTTTTCTAAGTCACGTAAAAGTATGTTGGACAGGGGCTTTATCTATGCAATTGCCCACACACGAGGTGGGGATGAGATGGGGTATCAATGGTATTTAGATGGGAAATTAGAAAAACGTCAAAATGCTTTTAATGATTTTGTGGATGTTGCTCAATATTTAATTCAGGAAAGTTATACACGTGCCGGGAATATCTCCATTCAAGGCGCCAGCGCTGGTGGGAAAATGATGGGAGTGGTCACAGTAATGGCACCTGAGTTATGGCGCTCAGTTGTTTTAGGTGTTCCATTTGTTGATGTGTTAAATACGATGTTAGATGAGTCACTACCTCTAACGCCACCTGAGTGGAGTGAATGGGGGAACCCTTTGACCGATAAAAAGGCTTTTGAATTAATTCGCAGCTATTCTCCGTACGACAACATTATCGCTAGAGAATACCCACCAATGTTAGTTACCGCCGGATTGAATGATCCACGCGTGACGTACTGGGAACCAGCAAAGTGGACTGCAAAGATGCGCCATCTTAAAACCGATAATAATTTATTAATAATGCGTACTAATATGTCTGCGGGACACTATGCTAATTCAGGTAGATATGGGAAATTAAGAGATCTTGCCGAAGAGTACGCATTTATTTTAGCTGCCCATGGATTAACAAAATAATAAAACCTTAAAACCTTAAATATTTTCTGTGGTATGCAATTTAAACAATATATATAAAAGTGAAACAGATTAGGAATAGGTTTTCCAACAAAACTAGATATCATGCTCCGTAAAAAAAGATACGACCATTAAAGCATTTAAAATAACTTCTTTTTATTGTGCTTATTTACATGCAAAACGAAAGGCCTGATTACAAAATTTTTTGGTTCAGGCCTTTTTACTTGTACAAGATACGTTTATTTATCGCGTAATTCTCTGCGTAAGAGTTTCCCTACACTTGATTTTGGTAATTCATCTAGAATATGAATTTCTTTAGGTACCTTATAAGCGGTTAATAACTTACGACAATGCGCTTCTATATCGACAATATCTACTGCAGTATTGACTGATATATAAGCACAAACACGTTCACCTGATTTGTCATCTTCTTTACCGATAACTGCTGCTTCGATGATTGCAGGGTATTGCGTTAAAACATCTTCAATTTCATTCGGATAAACATTGAACCCTGATACGATGATCATGTCTTTGAGACGGTCTACAATTTGGATGTTACCATCGTTGTTGTATACACCTACATCCCCTGTCCTGAAATAACCATCAGCAGTCATTACTTCCGCTGTTGCTTCAGGACGTTGCCAATACCCTTGCATTACTTGCGGCCCCTTGACTGCAATTTCACCAGTTTCTCCTTGTGGTAAATGTGTGCCATCTGGGCTTAAGATGGCAATGTCAGTCCCCACGACAGGTTTGCCAACGGTACCGTAGGCAACATTAGACGCATCATTGAAAGCGGCAACTGGCGCTGTTTCTGATAAACCATAACCTTCTGTAATGTCACAACTTGTGACTTTTTTCCAGGCATCGACTGCCGCCGATGTTAAGGCTGTACCTCCCGATACGGTTAATTTGAGTTTACTAAAGTCGCACTTCACAAACTCAGGGTGCTGCGATAATCCGACAAATAAAGTATTAATCCCAGCAAAAGTCGTAAATTGATACGGCTTGATTGCAGAGATGAATGCATCCGGATCGCGAGGGTTTGGAATTAATACGATCAGTGCACCGCGTGAGGCAAACGCCATCATACAGACGTTAAAAGCATAAATATGATAAAGCGGAAGTGGACAAATCACGACCTCTTCTTTAGGGATAAAGTTTGCCCCAAGGCGTTCCAATGTTTGCATACAGTTCGCGACCACATTACGATGGGTTAACGCTGCGCCTTTAGACACACCTGTTGTGCCGCCGGTGTACTGTAAAATTGCGACGTCATCTAGGTCAATTGTGGGGCGCTGTGGTATGGCATGCTTTGCACCTTCTGCTATGGCGGAAGAGTAAGATGCATATTCAGCATGCTGAGGGGCTGTATCTGGCATTAAACATTCTGTTGCAGTGGTGATAATTACTTTTTCGACAGGCGTATTGGCTTTGATTTCTTCGTATTTAGGTAAAAAATCAGCCAAAATAATCAGTGCTTTTGCGCCAGAGTCTTTAAATTGGTGTTCCATTTCTCTAGGGGTATACAATGGATTGGTATTGACCACAACTAACCCTGCTCGCAATGCCCCATAAACAGCCACAGGGTTTTGTAAAATATTGGGTAATTGAATGGCAATACGATCGCCAGGGACTAACCCTAGCCCATTTAACAGGAAACTAGCAAAGTGCCGAGAAGCTTCTTCTGTTTCGGCAAAGGTGTAAGTTTGTCCAAGCGCACTGAAAGCCTGTTGTTCAGGGTGCTCGGCAAAGCTTTGTTCAATAAAATCGGCTATGCAAGTTACGCCTTGGGGGATTAGGGTATCAGTCATTATTCTTATTTCCTTTAGTTGTAAACTAGTATCATGTACGCATGACAAGTAAAAAAAGATGCTTTTATTTTACAAGTAATTTACATTTAAAATATATAAAAGAATAGAATTTATTTACCTTACAAAACGATATTTGACACACGTAAAGACAATTCCACCCATAACCCCTGCTAATATTTGTAATAATGATCCCACAAGCCCTCTTGCTCCAGCGATCACGGTGATTTCTAGAATGGGATACATCGCTTGTAAAATAACAAACATCATTGTTCCAGTTGCTAATGCATACCATTTTATGTACGTAGCTGGTGTCTCATTAGACTGAGTGCGAAAGTAATCTATGCCTTTTTTAACGGGTAACGTAAGGCTGAGAGACAAGACCAAGCCAACTAAAAGGATAATGCCATAAGTGCCAACCATGCCAAGCCAATCCATCACTATGAAACTCAAACGTGTCGACATATTAATGTTGACATCGAGCTCTGTAAGTTCTGAAAGTACCATGATTGAATGAAAGAAAGATGCAAGTGTAAAGGTTGTCAGCCAAGCAGCAAAAAAGGCCAGGAAGGGGAGGTTAGACAAATACCGCAACATCATGACAAAATCCTATAGGTTGATTAGATATAGAATAAAGGTGTGTTATAAATGAAGCAAGTTATGTGGCTGTGTTTAGTTATTTGCGCTGGGCAAGTTTTTGCTACAACCATTCCGCCATCCAAAGCGACAATGAGTCAATCCAAATACACTACGAAAGAACTTGTCACCAACCTAAATTCACCATGGGCGCTTAAGGTTGATAAAAATGGACGATTTTGGGTAACGGAAAAGCTTGGAACATTGGTGATTGTTGAAGCAGATTTACAGCAACAAAGGCTAGATTTACAACTACCTGACTTATACCCAGCAGGACAAGGTGGATTACTAGATATTATCCTGCTCGATCCGCCTAAGTTAACAAATCAAACAGAGCCGTATAGAAAAATTCATAACCAGAACACAGATATATCTGAGTATCAATCGATTATCCTTTCTTATGCGAAGGGAACGGCTCAGGCAAATGCGTTAACCATCGCAAAATTAGATTTGGTGAAGACTTCTAAATATGAAGAGTCAGGTCAATGGCAAGTAGCTGAATATTCCGAAATTTTTCAAATATCGCCTAAAAAGTCTTCACCAGTGCATTATGCTGGGAGAATGCTACTTCTCCCAGATAACACATTACTGGTTAATAGCGGTGATGGTTTTGANTGGCGCGAAGATGCGCAAAGNTTAACATCCCTTTTGGGTAAAACATTACGTATGACATTATCTGGTGCAATACCATCTGATAATCCTTTTTCTGAAGAAGAAGATATTGCCCAACGCTACGTCTACTCTTATGGTCATCGAAATGCACAAGGTCTTACTTTGGGTCCAGGAGGTACTGTATGGCAACACGAACATGGGCCAGCCGGTGGTGACGAAATAAATATATTAGCGCCACGGGTGAATTATGGCTGGCCGGTGATTACTTATGGTAAGGATTATTCAGGGGCTCAGATTTCGCCTTTTACGGAATATGCTGATATGCGTCAACCAGAAGTGCAATGGACTCCTTCTATTGCACCTTCGGCAATGCTTTACCAAGGTCCGACAGACAGGTACCCTGAATTAGCTAATAGTTTGTTGGTTACTAGCCTCAAGTATCGACGTCTGCATAGTGTAAAGCTACCAGCTTCCAATTTAGGATTTCGCCACTATAACGATATAATAATTGATATGAATGTAAGTGAACGCATTCGTGATATTTCTCATCATACTGAAGGAGACATACTACTATTGACGGATGGGGAAAATGCTAAAATTATGCAATTATTACCGGTGCGGTAAGTATTTTTTAAGATTTATTAGATGTAATTAAATCTCTCTTTTACATACCAAAAAGATTAAAATGATACTTTGCTTTATATCCTTTAGAGCATAAAAAATACATTTGATATAAATTCTATGAATGTCGAATATTTGGATTATACGTTTAATCAACATTCATTTTTACCTTAAAAAACGCTATAATCCACGCGTTTTTAATTCAATACTGATACATGCCAAATTATGCATCAGTAATATACAACCAAGAGGACTAAACCGTGTTAGAAGATTATCGTAAACACGTCGCAGAACGAGCTGCTGAAGGGATTCCACCTAAGCCGTTAAACCCAGAACAAGTTTCAGGATTAGTAGATTTACTAAAAAACCCACCAGCAGGCGAAGAAGAGTTTTTATTAGAATTAATCTCTGACCGTGTACCTCCAGGTGTTGATGAAGCTGCTTATGTAAAAGCAGGCTTTTTAAGTGCTATCGTAAAAGGCGAAGCGACTTCTCCACTCATTTCTAAAGATGCTGCAGTACAACTATTAGGTAACATGCACGGCGGTTATAACATCGCGACTTTAGTTGAGCTTCTTGATGACGCAGATTTAGCTGAGTTAGCAGCAGTGGAATTAAAGCATACACTATTAATGTTTGATGCATTCCATGATGTAGAAGAGAAGCATAAAGCAGGTAATGCGCATGCTACAGATGTTATGAACTCTTGGGCAGAAGCTGAGTGGTTTACTTCACGTGATAACTTAGCTGAAAAAATCACTGCAACTGTATTTAAAGTCACTGGTGAAACGAATACTGATGATTTATCTCCAGCACCAGATGCATGGTCTCGTCCAGATATTCCATTACATGCAAAAGCTGCATACAAAATGACGCGTGATGGCCTGACACCAGAGAAACACGGTGAAGTCGGTCCTCTAGCGCAAATTGAAGAAATTAAAGCTAAAGGCAACCAAGTTGCTTTCGTTGGTGACGTTGTTGGTACTGGTTCTTCGCGTAAATCTGCAACGAACTCTGTATTGTGGTTCTTTGGTGAAGATTTACCCGGCGTACCTAACAAACGTGGTGGTGGTATTTGTATTGGCTCTAAAGTTGCTCCAATTTTCTTCAACACAATGGAAGATGCGGGCGCCTTAGTTTTTGAAGCCGACGTAGAACAAATGCACATGGGTGACGAAATTGAAATTTATCCATTTGCAGGCAAGATCACCAAAAACGGTGAAACTATCGCAGAATATGCTTACAAATCTGATGTATTGTTAGACGAAGTACGTGCCGGTGGCCGTATCAACCTAATTATTGGTCGTGGTTTAACAGACAAAGCACGTGAATCTCTAGGTCTTGCCCCAACGGATTTATTCCGTAAGCCAGAACAACCAGAAGATACAGGTAAAGGTTATTCTTTAGCACAGAAAATGGTTGGTAAAGCATGTGGCGTAGAAGGTATTCGCCCAGGTACTTACTGTGAGCCGAAGATGACGACGGTAGGTTCTCAAGATACTACAGGTCCTATGACCCGTGATGAGCTAAAAGATTTAGCATGTTTAGGCTTCTCAGCTGATTTAACTATGCAGTCTTTCTGTCACACAGCCGCTTATCCAAAGCCAGTTGATATCAATACTCAGCATACGTTACCAGACTTCATCATGAACCGTGGCGGGGTATCATTACGCCCTGGTGACGGTATTATCCACTCTTGGTTAAACCGCATGTTATTACCTGATACTGTAGGTACTGGTGGTGATTCACATACGCGTTTCCCTATGGGTATTTCTTTCCCTGCNGGTTCTGGTCTAGTCGCTTTCGCAGCTGCAACAGGTGTTATGCCATTGGATATGCCAGAATCTATCTTGGTTCGTTTTAAAGGTGAAATGCAACCAGGCATTACCTTGCGTGATCTCGTACATGCGATTCCTTTATACGGTATCAAGCAAGGTCTACTAACAGTTGAAAAGAAAGGTAAGATCAATGCTTTCTCTGGCCGTATTCTGGAGATTGAAGGTTTAACAGACTTAACTGTTGAGCAAGCGTTTGAATTATCTGATGCGTCAGCTGAGCGTTCAGCTGCAGGTTGTACGATCAAGTTAACTGAAGAAGCAGTAGCTGAATATCTAACATCTAACATCACAATGTTACGTTGGATGATCAAAGAAGGTTACGGTGATCCGCGTACATTAGAACGTCGTGCTCAGAAGATGGAAGAGTGGTTAGCTAACCCAGAATTAATGGAAGCGGATGCAGATGCTGAATACGCAGAAGTTATTGAAATTGACTTAGCTGATATTAAAGAGCCTATCGTTTGTTGTCCAAATGACCCAGATGATGCAAAAACATTATCTGACGTTGCGGGTGATAAAGTAGACGAAGTATTCATTGGTTCATGTATGACGAATATCGGTCACTTCCGTGCAGCAGGTCGCTTATTAGAGCAATACGGCGGTACTTTACCAACTCGTTTATGGATGTCTCCTCCGACGAAAATGGATAAAGCTCAGTTAATGGATGAAGGTTTCTATAACATCTATGGTACTGCTGGCGTACGTACTGAAATGCCAGGTTGTTCATTATGTATGGGTAACCAAGCACGTGTTGAAGCTGGTGCTACGGTATTATCCACATCAACGCGTAACTTCCCTAACCGCTTAGGTGATGGTGCAAACGTTTACCTAACGTCAGCAGAGCTTGCTGCGGTTGGTGCGATTGTCGGTCATTTACCAACAGCAGAAGAATACATGGAATATGCATCTAAGATCGATTCTATGGCAGCTGATGTGTATAAATACTTAAACTTCGACCGTATGGATGCATTTAAAGCAGCCGAAGAAGAAGCTAAGAAGTCAATTATTCCTGCATTAAATGTAGGTTAATTATTGATAAAAAATCTGTTTTGAACAGGTTTAGTAAAAACCCGTTAGATTCAGCGTAATTGCTTGAATTAGCGGGTTTTTTTGTACCTAAATTTTACAAATGTAGAATATCAAGTATAGTTATCGAGGAAGCAATTTTTATATATAGGTAACTAGACATGCGCTCAGGAATTTTATTAGTAATAGGGATATTTGCACTTTCAGCCTGTGGCGGAGGCGGTGGAGGTGGTAGTAATAATAACCCTGATCCAACCCCACCAGTTACTCAGCCAGTTATTCCCTCGGCTGATATTGAAGGTCCTTATGAGATTATGGAAGGTGAGCAAGTCGTTCTTACAGGTTTAACCAATGTTACCGGTAATATTGAATTTACATGGGTACAAACTGAAGGGCCTACTGTTGCAGCAGAAGTACGAGAAAATCAACTGATTTATACCGCTCCTAAGGTTAATGTTAACGAAGCGCAAAATGTTTCTTTTACTTTAACCGCTACTGCTGATGGGCAAACGAGTAGTGCTATTTGGTTTACAACGACTGTCAGAAATGCATTTACCTTTGAAGATTATGCGCCAGAAACATCGGCATTGGTCATGGCTGCAACGGAAAGCTATGTGCAATTAGGAGAGATCACACGCGAAACGGTCGCAAGAATAATGTCACCGGATGGCAACCCTGTTCAGCGCTGTTCGGGGTTTGGCACACGCGAATGGCAACTTATTGATAATGACAACAATGGCGTGCTTAGTGCAGGTGATGTCATTAGCGATCAATTCGATCGTTGTGAACCCAATAATGCGATCGATACAGCATTAACCGGTACTTTAAGAGTCACTATTGGAGAGGTAGATACGGTTAATCGGACGATCAGTGGCTCTATTGATGCATCAGAGGTCTTGTTTTCCGAATTTTCAGGTGAAGAAATCATAAGCATGCAAGGTACTGTCGGTTTTGAGTTCACAGAAAATGTATCTACGCAGACACGTATGAGAGTCTTCAGTCATGATGAACCAATACGTTTTGCGTTAAACCAAATTCCATTTATTACCATCGAAAATAGTCGCGTCGTACAAATAGACGATTTGATCAACACTGACTATGAATTGAGTATTAATGCAGTTTTGAGTGACATATTAAGCATGAACAGTTACACGGTAGTGACTGAACGTCCTTTTATGGGCAAATTTGGTCGCTACCCAGATACTGGTGGGGTTGTGGCTAGTGATGGGGTAAATAGTTACTCACTAGATGTGGGCTTTCCTAATGCACCTGATGAATATGGTTTAGTGATTAATGGTGAACGTTTTACACAAAACTGGGATAACGCGATCAGTGCTGGGCTATTTAATTTCAACGCATACTTTAGTTTTATCAGTGAAAATACTGGCGGGATTTTAGAACTGTCTTCATTTTTGGGATTCCCTGTTAGTACCAATAACGACGCATTGTTAGTTGCTCAATATTTGTCAACGACACCGTTACAACCTGTCAATACAACGCTTGGCATGAGAGCATCGTCTTTCCCATATACCAAGGTGAATGCACAACTTGTCACAAATGGAGGTTTACTTAGCGTTACAACGAATGACGAGTTATTACCGGGTAATGCGTATCGTTTTGATTATGTGGAGCTACTTGATATTTTTAATACACCATTATTTTTTAATATTCGAGATTATGTCACTAGCGATGCAGTCATGCCGCGAGTGACCGCAACCAGTTTGGCATATCGCGATAACGATTACCCAACGTTAGATGCGACAGAAAGTGTATTCAATGAAGGTGAAGTACCCACTTATCATTGGTTAGATGTAGATGATGTAGGCATTACATTTTCAGCTCCAAATAGTGCAATTACACAAGTAATTTTACCCATTGGTTTCAGAGACGATGTGAATGTACGTTTACAACTGAGTAATGAGTTTGGGCAAACAGCAGGTATCACTAAGCGAATTGATTACGTGCCTGCTCCAGCAAGCTTTATCAGTTTAGATAGTACGGAAGGTGAATATATTGGGCAGGGCGCTCAGTGGTTTGAAAATGTGCCAGGGGCAATGAGTGTGCGCAGTGGCTCAGATTTTGACTACGAAACGAATCATATTGATATTCAGTACAACATTGGTATGCGTTTTTGGTCTGCGCAGTTAATCGGACCTATGGAAATATTCCCTACGGTTGGCCGTTATGAGAATGCTACACGCTGGCCCTTCCAAGCTAATACTGTGGCAGGTTTTACATTTAGTGGTGATAGTCGAGGGTGTAATATGAATATATCTGACGTCGATGTATTAGAGTTAGAACAAGATGAGGGCGGTGCTGTGACCCGAGTGAGTCTTGATTTTACCCAGTATTGCGAAGGTGATATGACTCGTCCTTTACATGGTAAAATTCGTTATAATTCCAATCTTCCACTTAATCCAAATTCAGAGGAGTAAACCAGTATGCTGCGAACATTTAGCCTGATATTGCTGATCTTGTTCAGCATAGCTTGTACTGCAGTAAAGGCTGATGTTGTATTTGGTAAAGCCCGTATAAAGATTGGTTCGTTACCAGAAATATTCAACGTAGAATTTGCTTACAATGACCAACAAAGAGCGCAGGGGTTAATGTATCGAGATACTCTATGTTCTGACTGTGGGATGTTATTTGATTTTGATGAGTCGCGGATTGTGGCTATGTGGATGAAAAATACTAGAATCGCTTTAGATGTCGCATACTTCACCAAAGACGGTACTATTTCAGATATAAAAACAATGGCACCGTATTCACTGCAACCACACCCGTCATCAACTCAGGTTCGCTATGCACTAGAGATGCCTGCTGGTTGGTTCGAGAGAAATGCGATCAGCGTTGGTAATAATATCAATATCATTTCTGCTCAGAAAGCTAGATAGTTATAAGTGTAATAGCAATAGTTAGTCGAGTACTGAATAACTGAATGTAGCTAAGGTTAGCTTAGAGAAAGTAGTTTTGGCTCTATTCAAGTTATATTGTCCTTGATATACTCGTTAAATGTTTACATGTTTTTGTTTGCGTAAAAATAACAATAATACACTCAGCGCACTTGAAAGCTAAAATTGAGAAAAGCACCTCGACAGCACTTTAACCTCAATTAGGAAATAAACATGGCTCCAGCTTTAACTATCGCAAAATTTGGCGGAACAAGTGTTGCAGACTATGCTGCAATGCAATCATGTGCCCGTATCATCGCTCAGCAAAAAGACACACGTGTTGTAGTCGTCAGTGCTTCTGCTGGCGTAACTAATTACTTGGTAAGTCTTTGTCATGATAATTTGGACGCTGCAGGTATTGCGGAAACTGTGGCTGGAATCAAACAAATCCAATATGCCATCCATGAGTGTTTACCTGAGTCAGTACAAAGAACAGAGAAATTGGAAAGTTTACTTGCTGAGTTAACTTTACTTGCTGGTCAACCTTCNTTACGCACAAATGATATGCTCAAAGAGCAAGTTCTTTCTATGGGTGAAAGAATGTCGTCGTTGCTGTTTACCGACGTGTTGTTAGAGATGGGGGTTGCAGCAGAAGTTTTTGATGTTAAACAAGTGCTCCGTACAGATGATAACTTTGGTGCGGCAAGTCCTATATTACCAGAGATAAAGCGCTTAGCTCAGGTACATCTAGCCCCTCGTTTAGCTAGCCATGTACAAGTGACCCAAGGTTTTGTTGGCTCTGATGAGCAAGGGCGCACCACAACGCTTGGTCGAGGCGGCTCTGATTTTACAGCAGCGTTATTGGCCGAAGCATTAAAAGCCCAACTGTGCCAAATTTGGACTGACGTTATTGGTGTTTATACTACTGACCCACGGATTACTTCGGCAGCAAGACCGTTACCTGAGCTGAGTTTTGAAGAGGCGGCGGAGATGGCAACCTTTGGTGCCAAAGTCCTGCATCCAGCCACGATGGAACCCGCTTTACGTCAAGATATTAAAGTATTTGTTGGTTCATCTAAAGAGCCAGAAAAAGGCGGTACGATAATCGTTCGAGACTGCCAAGATGAGCCACCTTATCGAGCGATAACACGTCGTAAAGAACAGGTTATGGTGACAGTTAAAACACCGAAGATGATGTATGCCCAAGGTTTTTTGGCTAAAGTCTTTGAAATTATAGCTAAACATGAATTGAGTGTTGATTTGGTTACTACCTCTGAAATATCGGTATCCTTTACTTTAGATAATCCACCAAATTCAGTAGCGGAACGCTTAAATCGTGAAACTATTACAGAGTTGCAAGACATTTGTGAAGTTACTGTAGAACGTGGCTTTGACCTGATTACTGTCGTAGGAAACAACATGCAAACGTCGGTTGGTGTCAGTAGCAAGATATTAAGTGCGGTGACAGACAATCAATTACGCATGATTTGTTTTGGTGCAAATCCGCATAATATGTCGTTTCTGGTACAAGCTCACGAAAGTGATGAAATTGTCCAAAAGCTTCATCGCGAGTTATTTGAGTAATATCAGACTACATTATACAAAGATACAGGGTTTGTTAATTACAATTAAGTAGAAATACGATTAAATAATTAATTTTATTTCTACGTTTTACAATAGTGCTAAGCGTTTACGTGAAATGATTTATGTGAGGCCAAGTGTATAGCAGTGAGTTTATTTCCCCAAACATAGCCAGTGTCCGTTGCGAGAAACTGGGTTGAGCCAGTATGACCTTTTAGGCTAGCCCAGTGTCCAAATATGACAGTTTGCTGAGCGGTTAAGTGAGGGTTGTATTTATGGAACCAGGGTTGCAAAGTTTCAGGGGCTTTTTCAGGGGCTGATTTGCAGGCAAAATCTAAAGCTAGATGTGGAGTTAGATAACGCATCCTAGTGCATGCATTAATGATGAATCGAGCTCTATCTGTACCTTTTAATTGGCTTGTCCAAGTGTCAGGCACATTCCCATACATATGGCTTAATAGTTTTACGTATTCACTACTTGTGAGTCGTTTACTGATTTCTTTACTAGCTTGTTTGGCATCGTGGAATGACCACATAGGGTAAAGTCCTGCATGAGCAATGAGCGTATTTTTTTTCCACGTTTTGACCAAAGGGAAGGCGCGTAACCAGTCAATATAATGGTCAATTTCAGAGTGTTTGAGTAATTTACCAAGCTTGTCATTATCTTTAGCTTTGCGTAAACCGGCATGGATAGCGAGCAGATGGAGATCGTGGTTACCCAGTACCATAGAAAAGTTTTCACCCAAATCATGGCAGTATTGAACAACAGATAGAGAATCTTCTCCACGAGCTACAATATCCCCAACAGCAATTAATTTGTCTTTATTAGGACGAAATTGTAATGTTTTTAAAAGCTGTGTTAGGCCTTTATAGCAACCTTGGATATCACCAACAACATAAGTAGCCACAGAGTTAGTTCACACTATTAGCTTTCATGAAACTGAAAATGGGAACAGGGACGAGAAACATCTTGCCACTAGGATCCTCAAATTCAAAATGACCTTGCATTGAACCCACTGGTGTATCAAGTACCGCACCTGATGTGTAGGTATACTCACCATTTGGTTCCAAGATAGGCTCTTCACCGACTACGCCAGCACCACTGACTTCGTGTGATTTGTTGTTACCATTGGTGATTTGCCAATAACGATTACGTAACTGAACAGTTGAATGTGAGAGGTTATGCATGTGAATCGTATATGCAAAGGTGTAACGGTTTTCCGCTGGGACTGATTGATGCTCTAAAAGCTGAGTAACTACAGAGATTTTAATATTATCAGCAAGTGTCATATATATGCTCCAAACCTACTACTTATCTGAACTTAAAATTGTAATCTTGTATTTAATATAGAACGTTTTAAGCAAATACTCGAACAATTTTTTGTTAAGTCAGCCTGCAAACTGTCCTTAGTTATCTTCTACAACAGCAGCATGTTCTGCAATCAGCGCATAGGTGGCTAATGATAAGTTTTCTGCACGTTGAGTTGGTTCTATGCCAAGCGCACTAAGTTGTTCTGCGCTAATTACGGCTTTTAAACTATTGCGTATGGTTTTTCGGCGTTGGTTAAAGGCTAAAGCCGTCACTTTTTCTAACATAGCTAAATCTTTAACTGCGACAGGAGGTGTTGCATGAGGAATTAAGCGAACGACAGCGCTATCCACTTTTGGTGGCGGTGTAAAAGCTTCTGGTGGTACTTCTAAAACTGGCATAACTTGACAGTAGTACTGAGCCATAACAGATAAGCGACCATAATTTTTATGCCCTGGTCCTGCACACAGTCGATTAACAACTTCTTTTTGCAACATAAAGTGCATATCGTGAATAATGCCTGCATGGGCAAATAAATGGAACATGAGAGGCGTCGAAATATTGTAGGGAAGATTACCAAAGACTTTTAACTTACCTTTACGCTCGACTTGAGTGAAGTCATAACGCAGTGCATCAGCTTCAATAATCGTGAGTTTTTCAGCCATAAAAGGGTGATGTCTAAGACGCTTCGCTAAATCGCGATCTAATTCAACCACTGTAAGGTGATTGACTTGTTCACAAACAGGTTCAGTTAACGCACCAAGACCAGGACCAATCTCAACCATTGTATAGTTATCATCGGGTTTGATAGCACTTACAATTTGGTCAATGACGTATTCATCGTTTAAGAAATTTTGACCAAAGCGTTTACGTGCTTTGTGACCTAGGTGGACATTACTCATGCTTGTCGATTCGCTAATTTAATGGCTTGGAGGATAGCTTTTTGCAGACTGCCTGCATCGGCCAAGTTTTTTCCAGCAAGGTCTAATGCCGTACCATGGTCTACTGAGGTACGGATAAAAGGAAGACCCAGTGTAATATTAACTGCTTCACCAAACCCTTTGTATTTTAGTACGGGTAAACCTTGATCGTGATACATGGCTAAAACTGTATCTGCTTCATCTAAGTATTTGGCATTAAAAATGGTATCTGCAGGTAAAGGCCCAGTGATCTTGAGTCCTTCGGCTCGTAACTTATCCAAAGCCGGTATAATGACATCGATTTCTTCTCGACCTAAATGACCGTCTTCACCTGCATGTGGATTGAGTCCACAAACAAAGATTTTCGGCTCTTTTATCCCAAATTTTAATTTCAGATCGGTGTTGATGATATGAATCACTTTGTCTAAACGTTCTGCTGTAATTGCACGGGAAACATAGGCCAGAGGGATATGCGTGGTTGCTAGTGTAACACGTAAACCATCGGTAGATAGCATCATCACTACGTCGGAGGTATTGGACTGCGCAGCAAAGTATTCAGTATGGCCGCTAAAAGAAATACCAGCTTTGTTGATGATACCTTTGTGCACGGGACCTGTAACTACTGCATCAAAATCACCATTCATATTTGCTGCGCACGCCTGGCGCAACGTTTCAACGACATAGCGTCCATTTTCTGGTGCTAACTTTCCAGGTATTACTGGAACATCACAGGGGATATGCTCAACAAAGATGCTGCCTTGCGGTGCTTTTTCTATTTGTCCGGTATAAGCAACCAATTGTGTACTCATTCCGATTAGTTTGGCGCGTTCCGCCAACATGTCCATATCAGCAAAAACAACGATTTGTGCATCCCAAATATGCTCAGCCATTTGGAGAACTAAATCAGGGCCCACCCCAGCTGGCTCACCAGGTGTGACTGCTATGCGGCTTAATTTTTTCATTAAGATGTTCCATCATCTAAAATTTCGATATATGCAGATTCACGCATTTCACGTAACCAGCTATCAGTTTCTTCGGCAAACTTACGATTATAGATAAGTTGGTATGCTTTTTCTTGTTGTTTCTTCTCTGTCGCATCATCGATACGACGTTCAAGTAACTCAATAAGGTGCCAACCGTGCACGGAACGGATAGGTTGACTGATTTCACCTTGAGCTAATTCTGCTAGAGCATTTTTGAAGGCAGGTACATACATTTCGGGGTCCGCAAAACCTAATTCACCACCCTTAAGACCTGAACCTGGATCTTCAGAGTGTTTTTTCGCTAAATCAGCAAAAGTTGCAGTACCGTCGATAATCTGCTGTTTAAAATCATTTAGCATTTTCTCAGCTTTTTCCTCGCTGAGTATAATTGAAGGTTTTACTAAAATATGACGGGCATTGACCTCTTCAATTGTAGAAGTTTCGATACCGCGTGTTTCCATGATTTTTAGAATATGGAAACCAGCGCCACTCCGGATAGGACCAATTAAAGAATCAACAGGACGACCTTGAACAACTTCTGCAAATAACGTAGGCATTGCATTGATATTTAACCAACCCATATCACCTCCTTCAAGTGCTTTTGCACCAGATGAAGAGGCAATAGCAATTTTGGCGAAATCTGAACCGTTGTTTAATAAATTAATGACTTTATCAGCACGCTCTCGTGCGTCTGCAATATCCTGGTCTGTCGGTTCAACAGGGAATCCAATTAAGATATGTCCTAAACGATATTCAGCTTGCGCATCACCTTGTTCCTGAATCAATTCCATCAAGGTTGAGATTTCTTGCGGCGTAATATAAATACGACGGCGTACATTTGCCCTACGAACTTCACCGGTAATTAATTCTTTTCTAATCGTCTCTCTATATGCGTCATAACTCATACTACTTGATAAAATATCACGACGTAGTTGATCGACAGTACGGTTTTGGCTTTGGGCTATATTAGCAATCGTTTGCTCTAATTGTGGGTCAGAAACACGAATGCCCATACGATCGGCCATTTGCATTTGCAAGTTATCAGTAATTAATTTCTCAATTGCCTGGGTGCGTAGAGCACGGTCGGATGGTAGAGACTGGTTATTTTTTGCTGCATTATCTTTTACGGTGTTGACCAACTCATCAATCTCACTTTGTAAAATAACCCCTTGGTCAACGATGACGGCAACTTTATCCAACGATTCTTGAGCTAGGGCAGAGACCGAGCTAAGCGTCAGTAAGATGGAACAAACAAATGCGGATAAAACTCTCATAAATACTCTTTTTTATTATTACTATTTATAGCTTAATGAATGGAATAAGCCTGGCGGTAGCCAAACATTCCGTTACGTAACATGCTAGTGCTGTTATTGTGGGATGATATCCCTTTAAATCTAAACTGTAATGCTGCCCCTGAGTCAAACTCAGCTTGGGTGCTAATATTGTCTAAAGCAAAACGGTTGGCTAATTGGCGATAACCGACTACGCGTAATGCCCAACAACACGATTCATATTCAAGACCAAAATATGTCTCAATAGTTCGGTTTAATTCTTGATCTTTATACCATCGTCCAGCCCACTGCCAGTTTTTATTGAGTGGCCAAGTAGCGCTTAAACCTAACTGGTTGATGGTTTCGTTAGATAAATCTCTAATATAGCGTTGTGATAGTTGTACAAGGCTGTTAGCGTCTTTGCGATACTCTAAAGAAAAACTACTACGCTCTACTTTATCAGTTTGTGAGGCTAATTGTAATTGAGAATCGGCAAACCAGCGATTTGAGAGGCGAAGATCAAATTCCGCAGCCACCGATGAACGAGCATTAGAACGCTCTAGGGCTAGAACTTCAGAGTCGGCAAAGTAAAAAATTTGCCCCAAACTCACGCTAGCTCTTTGAATGTTATTGGTATCCAAAAAGCGTGAGCTCACAGCCACCGTTAATTGGTTATTATCAACAATGCGATCCAATCCTGTAAATTCTTGACCGCGAAACAAGCCACTCACCGTATTTAAAAGTGGCGCAGAATCGTATAGCCCAATATCAGATTGGTCTGCATAACTGGTGTATAGGTATTGTATCTTTGGCTCTAATGTCACAACTGAATCTTTTCCGGTAAGCGTTTGTGGACGTTCAAAAAACAAGGCACCATATAATTTTGCCTGCCCAATATTACGTTGTTTACTAGCTGCTAAACTGTCAACACGTAAACCATTAAATGTGTTCTGTAGGTTGTTATCAGGTGTATTAGTGCTATCGAGTAAATTGTTTTGTTCGTAATAAGTACTCAACAGTCCGAGTTGTGCATTAAACTCAAAAGCGTCTTGGTTCTCATGATAGGCGATGGTCGGATGCAAATGAAAACGACTGGCTTCGGGTAGGGCTTTGTTGGTATTGGTAAAATAAGCCATTTCTGAATCAACGCTTATCTGCCATCTACTGTTGAAAGCATGAGTGTAAGAAACCGATAATTCAGGTAGGGCGCGATAATTATTAGTTTGTTCACCCAGCACAGTAAAATCAGCAAGGCGGAAACTCGCAGTGAGTGTATCGCTAAGGTAATCCAGGCGGAGATTTTGTTGCACATAGGTATCAGCCCGATTAAAGAAATCCGAGCCAAAATCTACGATGTAGTTAGCATCACTTATTTCATTGAAATCAATATCTAAAAACCAGTGATCGCCCAATTGAGCTTGGTGCTGTAACCGAACAAAATAGCGCTCATCACCATTGGTTTCATCATCTGATGGTAAATATTCTAATTTAATTGAGCTTGTACTTATGGCGTTTAGATAACGCAGCTCCGTCTCCAACATGAGTCCCCTATTGGTTAATAAACGAGGAGCGACTGTCGCATCATAGTTAGTGGCAAGATTGAAGTAATAAGGCTGAGTAATATCGATACCATTTTCACTGGAGCTACTGATTTCAGGAAACAATAAACCCGATTGACGAGCTGATGTTACGGGAAAAGCAAAATAAGGGAGGTACATTACTGGTACGCCTTTGACAAAAAAGCGTGTGTTGTATGCTTGCCCTAGATTGCCAGTTTGGCCTAGGTTAATTTCGGACGCTTTGATCTCCCAATCGTGGTTATTGAGTGGACAAGTTGTAAAACTAACTTCATCTAACACGATCCCCTCTGCAGATGACAAACTAATATTCTCGGCATTGCCACGACCTGCTAAACTAGCAAGTTGATACTCTGCTGAAATCATAGCAAAAGATGCATTTTGCGTATCTAGTTCAATTTTTTCGCTAAGTACTTTAATCTGCGGCGAGATGAAGCTGACATTTCCTGAGGCTAACACCTGTAACCCGTTATTCTTTACTTGAGCTTGTTGGGCAAAGATATTCGTGTCTTGATTTATAATCTGCACGTTACCGCTGAAGTCCGCGGTTTTATTTGTCACAATATTAGCCGAATCAGCTAATACTTGAACCAGATCAACTGGCGAGGAAGTAATCGCATAATCCGGAACTGTAACTAATGCTGGTGAGGAGCACCGGGCTAGGTCCGTAACGCTTGTTAAAGTTTCAAGCGATTCTGAGTTTGATGAAGAGGGGGAGTGAATATGTGCCTGGGTTTTATTCTCTGGTGTATTTTGCGCAGCCATAACTTGCGTTGGTACTAGCAAACAACAAGCTATACCAAGGTAAGATGAGAATATTTTGAACTGCTTAACAGACATGCAATAACCGAACAATAAAGAATAGCGCGTAATTTTATAGATTTGTCATGAAATTACCAATAAAAGCAGTAGTTACTTACTAAATAATCGGTATTAATATCCAAAGTTGGTGTTTCTGATGACTAAGGATACAATAAAGACTTAAATGTTATGAGGAAAATAACACGATGCAAATAATGGGCAAAATTTTGGGTGCTGGGTTCGGTTTTTTATTAGCGAAAATACCAGGTGCCTTACTGGGCCTAATCGTGGGGCATTTTTTTGATAAATCCCTGCAACAAAATTTCTCTGGCAATGCGAGTTTTGCTCAGTTTTTCTCGAGTAGCGAAAAACTCCAATCAAATGCTATATTTTTTCATGCGTTATTTTCTTGTTTAGGTCACATCGCTAAGGCTGATGGAGCTGTTACGCCTTCTGAAATAAAAATTGCGACCCAGCTCATGGATGATATGAAACTACAAGGAGATGTGCGCAAAGAAGCACAGCAGGCCTTTCGAGAGGGTAAAGATAGTACGTTTCCCATCGACGAAACTCTCAAAGACTTAAAACGTGATATCGATGGCCGTAAAGATGTAATGCGTGTGTTTTTGGAAATTCTTATTGAAGCCGCTTATGCTGATGGTGAACTTTCTCCCAAAGAAATACTCGTTTTAGAGAAAGTTGCAGTAGAACTCCAATTTTCCACTAAAGAATTAAAAACGTTATTGAAGCAATATGCTGCTGAAATACGGTTTAGACAAACTAAAGCTGCATATCAGCAAGCACGTCAAGATGCACAGCAACGTGCTCAAGAGCAAGCCCGTGCCTGGCAACAAAAAGCCCAACAACGTTCACAGGAATATTCGCAATACCACAGAGAACAAACCAGTTCACAAAGTTATAGTGCACAACATCGCCTAGAAGACGCTTACAGTATTCTCAATATAACAGCGAATTGTGATGAAAGGACCCTAAAGAAGGCGTATAAAAAAGCTATGAATGAACATCACCCGGATAAATTAGCGTCCAAAGGGTTACCGGAGCAAGCATTAGAGCGAGCTAAAGCCAAGACCCAAGATATTCAAGCAGCCTATGAACTTATCAAAAAAGAACGGCGTTAATGAGCGACAGCATTTCTATTTCCGCAAAAAATGCTGCATGTATTGATGAGTTTGTGCAAATGTTATTTTTGGAAAAGGGCTTGAGTGATAATACCTTAGCTGCTTATCGTTCTGATTTATACAAACTTTGTTTGTTGTTACAAAGTAAAAAGAGCACATTTAATTTGCTCGACATTACAGAACACGAAGTTCGTCAATATTTGATTTATCGGGAAGAACAGGCATTTTCGGCGCGCAGCACCGCACGTTTCTTGTCTTCATTGCGTACCTTCATAAAGTATTGTATCGGGCAGAAAATCCGTGATGATGACCCTCTTAGATTAATTAAACCACCTAAAATAGCAGTGGCTTTACCTGATAGCTTGTCTGAACAACAAGTTGAAGATTTATTGAATGCTCCTGATTTAGATGAGCCGGTTGGCTTACGGGATAAAGCTATGCTCGAAGTGCTTTATGCAACAGGGCTACGCGTGACCGAACTAGTGAGCTTACGTATTGATCAGGTATCTTTGACGCAAGGGGTTGTGAGAGTCATTGGAAAAGGCAATAAAGAACGCTTAGTGCCACTAGGAGAAACTGCAGTAGATACCTTACAAGCTTTTATGTCATTAGGTCGGCCTGAGTTATTAAAGCATCACAGTGATATCGTATTCCCCAGTAAGCGCGGTACCAAAATGACTCGTCAGACGTTTTGGCACCGCATTAAAATTTACGCAAAATTAGCGGATATTCGAGTGCATTTATCGCCTCATACCTTGCGCCATGCTTTTGCAACGCACTTGTTAAATCATGGCGCGGACTTACGTGTAGTGCAAATGTTACTTGGGCACAGTGATTTATCTACGACGCAAATTTATACATATGTTGCCACTGAACGCTTGACGCATATCATTCAAGATCACCATCCACGGGGCTGATTGGTAGCTTTTTTGTAGGGATGTGAATACAATAAAGGCAATAACGGTCTGTGTTAATATCTCAACTCAACACTTTTAACAGAAAGGAATTTTATGCGTTTTAAATTTTTATCAGTCGCACTTCTGAGCGCAGCGATGGGGTTGATGGTAAGCATAACCACGCAAGCCCAAGAACAACTACTTAGTGATGATATAGTAGCGGAATTTGAAGCGAAAACTCAGTTGAAGGTATTATCACTCGCGAATGCGCCATTGAATGAGCTCGTCACGCTAACCACCTCTCGAGGCATTTTTTATCTTTCTCAGGATGGCCAGTTTTTAATAAACGGAGCGATCATCAATCTACAAGCAGGCTTCCGCAATGAGACGGAACAAGCAATGGCGAAATTTAGGATAGACCAAGTCGCCAAAATTGCTGATTCGGGTATTCTATACCAAGCCAAAGACGAGAAATTTAGAATCAATGTGTTTACTGATATTACGTGTGGTTATTGTCAAAAACTACATCGTGAGCTTGAAGATTATTTGGCCGCAGGTATTTCGGTGAATTATCTTGCTTATCCACGTCAGGGTTTAAACGGTCCGGTTTACAAAGATATGGTTTCAATTTGGTGTGCGAGTGAACCCCAAAAAGCCATGACTGATGCAAAATTAAATAACGATGTAGTTGCTAAAAGTTGCTCTACCAAGGTTGCGGAACATTATCGTACCGGTGGTGCATTAGGGGTTAATGGTACACCGAATATGATTCTGGCTGATGGCAGCCTTATCCCTGGCTATCAACCTGCCAAGGCTTTACTCGCTGAGCTAAATAAACGTTTGGGTAGTTAATATGACGCTACCTGTTGTCTCTCAGAATAAGGTCATTGCGCCGACGTTACTGGCGCAATGCCAAACCCAATACGGTAATTACGCAGATATCGTTGGTCACGTTTTAGCACAGCGCAATATTGATAACCTGGATGAGATGCAAAATAGCGCAAAGTTTTTACTGCATTATCAAGGGCTACAAGGTATGAATGCCGCTGTAGCGGTATTGTGCGAAGCTGTGATGACACAAAAACGCGTTGTGATTATCGGTGATTTTGATGCGGATGGTGCGACGTCAACTGCACTGTGTATGCTGGCCTTTCGCGCGATGGGCTTACCCCACATTCAATATTTAGTACCGAATCGTTTTGACTTCGGCTATGGTTTATCTCCCCAAATTGTTGATGTCGCGCATGCTGAAATGCAGGCTGAAGTGATCATTACAGTTGATAATGGGATCAGTTGTCACGCAGGTGTAAAACATGCCAAGTCTTTGGGAATGCAAGTAGTGGTGACAGACCATCATTTACCGGGTACGGAATTACCGCCAGCCGACGCGATTGTGAATCCGAACCGCAATGATTGCGGCTTTGATTCAAAAAATGCGGCAGGCGTAGGCGTTGCTTTTTACGTACTGAGCGCTCTGCGCGCAGAATTGCAAAGACAAGGTTGGTTTTCAGAGAGTCGTCCAGTACCCAATCTAGCGAGTTTTCTCGATATAGTGGCGATCGGAACAGTAGCTGATGTAGTTAAGTTGGATCGCAACAACCGTATTTTTGTCCATCAAGGTTTGCAGCGAATTCGCCAAGGGGTAGCACGCCCAGGCGTACTTGCATTATTCGCTGTGGCAGGGAAAAAGCCACAGAATGTCACTGCTACCGATTTGGGGTTTGTCATTGGTCCGCGTTTAAATGCTGCTGGTCGCTTAGATGATATGAGTTTAGGCATTGAGTGTTTGATTTGTGATGATCCGAATCAAGCTCGCGATATCGCTTATGCATTAGATAAAAAGAATGTTGAAAGACGCTCAATTGAGTCTGATATGCGTGAACAGGCTGAAGCTTCTTTAGCTAAAGTCCAATTGGAAGGTACAGATATTCCTCATGGCTTAGTGTTGTTTGATCCTGATTTTCACCAAGGTGTGATTGGGATCCTTGCCGGTCGCATCAAAGAGCAGTTTTACCGCCCGACGATTGCATTTGCACAAAATGATGAAACAGAGATAAAAGGTTCAGCTCGCTCCGTAGCGGGTGTGCATATTCGCGATGTGCTCGATGAAATTAATACTGAATCCCCAGGGCTGATTACTAAGTTTGGTGGTCATGCCATGGCGGCTGGATTGTCATTGAAACCTGAGTGTTTAGCTGACTTTTCTGTGGCTTTTGACCGCAAATGCCAAAAACATATGGCAGGTCTACCGACAACTGCGCAGATTTTTTCCGATGGGGCCTTGCCAGAAGCGTATTTTTCCTTGGATTTCGCCCAGCTCTTACAACGTTTAGGTCCTTGGGGCCAAGGTTTTCAAGAACCTGTGTTTGATAATGTCATGCAGATCGTACAGCAACGCATTGTCGGTGAAAAACATTTAAAGCTGGTGTTCCAAGTGGGAAGTACAGTGGTCGATGGGATTGCCTTTAATGTGGATTTAGACACTTGGCCGAACCCTGCTATTACACACGCTCATGTTGCATTTACCGTAAGCATTAATGAATTTCGTGGGCGTCAAAGTGTTCAATGTATGGTGATTGATTTATCACCCGATTTACCCTCCCAAAACAACGAATCTTTGGCATTAGGGGCGTAAAATTATGAGTTTTACTGAGCGTGAGCGTCTAGAGCCTGAACTAGCGAAACTGTTACAGAAACACCCGGAGCTAACTCAGTCTACGAGCCAAAAAGTGACCTCTCATGTACAGCGAGAAGAAGATGATTGGATCGTTCATACCTTGTTGATTGAGGGGACCGATGTGCCTTTTTACTTCAAACGCAAAAAGCACTACAAATCATTGCAAGGCGCACGAGTCAATATTACTTACTATCCAGATCCCACAGAAATTGCAGGGATGGAATTTGAACGTTTTAAAATAGTTCGGATCAAGCGCTTATAAGGCGGTTTCAGCAGTCTAGTTTAACAAGGTAAAACATGGCTAATCAGGAGATACATGGGTACATTTTGCATCGTCGGTCATATCGTGAGACGAGCTTCTTGGTTGATGTGTTTTCAGTTGAGTTAGGTAAATGTCGCTTTGTGGCTAGAGGTGTCCGGAGTCCTAAATCAGACCGTAAAAGTGTGTTGCAACCTTTTCAATATGTGCAATGTGAACTTTCAGGTAAAGGCGAACTAAAAAACCTCGTACGTGCTGAAATCCTTGAGAAACCTCATCAATTAACCGCGCAGAGATTGTTTTGTGGGATGTATGTGAATGAGTTGATTAATCGTTGTTTACCAGAACATATTCTTTGCCCTGATTTACTGACTCAATACGTAGCTTGTTTGCAACAGCTTCAAGCGTTAACAGAGAGCTCTAAAGACCTTGCAAGGGTGCGACAAGAACAAATTTTACGTGAGTTTGAATTGGGACTTTTAGACGAGTTAGGGTATTTACCTGATCTCGGTGTTGATGCTCTATCCCAAGAATTTATTCATATCGACCAAACGTATGTGTTTCAACCTGAGATTGGTATTGTCGCAGCTCAACATTATCCCCACCTACGTCAATTTTCAGGTGAGCTATTAAATGCGGTACTTGAGCAAGCATGGACGCCCGAAAGTCTGCAACTCGCCAAGTATCTGACCCGCTTTGCACTCTCCCCGTTGCTGGGCAATAAACCGCTGAAAAGTCGTGAATTATTTGTAACCCAAAGTTGAATAAGCGATAATCAAACCACATCATATCACTGCCAGAGAATTACGAATGAATGAAGTACTTTTAGGTGTCAATATCGATCATGTAGCAACCTTACGCAACGCCCGTGGCACATCTTACCCTGATCCTGTTCATGCTGCGGATATTGCAGAACGGGCTGGCGCTGATGGTATAACTGTACATCTGCGTGAAGACCGTCGTCATATCAATGACCGAGATGTTGAAATTTTGGCGCGTACTATTAACACTCGCATGAATCTAGAAATGGCTGTTACCGATGAAATGCTGGCAATTGCTTTAAAAACACAACCTGCGTTTTGTTGTTTAGTGCCTGAAAAACGCGCCGAACTAACGACTGAGGGTGGTTTGGATGTGGCAGGTAACTTAGCTCGTATGCAAGATGCTTGCGGGCAGTTAGCTGAAGCAGGAATTTTAGTCTCGTTATTTATCGATGCGGAAGAAAAGCAAATTGAAGCCGCTAAATCTTGTGCGGCTCCTTATATTGAAATTCATACTGGCCAATATGCAGACGCTCCTAACATAGCATCTGCCGAACAGGAACTCGCAAAGCTTAAAACGGGCATTACTTATGCGCATTCACTGGGTTTGCACGTTAATGCAGGTCATGGTCTGCATTATCACAATGTTAAACCTATCGCAGCATTACCTGAAATTATTGAGTTAAACATCGGCCATGCCATTATGGCTAGAGCAATGTTTGATGGTTTAGCTAATGCGGTGAAAGATATGCGTAGTATTATGCAAGAAGCGCGGACTCAAGCCTTAATCGAGTTGCGTTAGATTATGGCTATTGTTGGACTGGGTACTGACATCGTACAAATAAGTCGTTTCGGTACGATTAACCGAGAACGTCCCGGTGTTGCCAAAAAAGTACTCACTCCTGATGAGTTTGAGACATTTGCCCAAACCGCACATCCACAACGTTTTTTAGCTAAACGCTTTGCTGCAAAAGAGGCCGCAGTCAAGGCTTTAGGGACTGGGATTGGCCATGGTGTGAGTTGGCAAGATATTTGGTTAACCCACACTGATAAAGGCCAACCACTATTACAATATGCCGGTGGATTCGCCAAAATCGCTTTATCTATGGGGGTGACGGGGAGTTTTATCTCAATCAGTGATGAACAAGAGTATGCGGTTGCAACAGTGATTTTAGAAGCAAGTACTGCACAAGGTTCAGCACATGGCACAAATATTTAAACCCAAAAAAAACACGAAACGCATTGCACACAGGCAAAGTCAGGTCTCAGCTACCTTTACAGCTATGACTTTGCATAGCCAAGCCGTTTGTCGCGATCATGAACCCGTGATCATTGCCACTTTTGGCTTGCCCAGTGAAACGTGCCAGATCAACATTACCCAAAAACGTAAAAATGTCTGGTTAGGTGAGGTTACTAAAGTGTTAGCGCCTGCGCCTTCGCGTATAGCTCCTGCTTGTCCACACGCGCCAGGACATTTTTCAACCCAGACGCCTCGGTGTGGCGGGTGTCAATTTGCATACGTAGATGCGACCGCCGGTTTAGCCTTAAAACAAGACGCTTTAGTTCAAGCACTTTCCAGAGAATATGGTATCAGCCAAGATATATGGACAGCACCTCTCGCCTCACCTGAAGCTTATCGTCGTAAAGTCCGCTTAGCGATTGATGCGCGCAATGCCAACGCTCCAAAGATCGGTTTTCGCCAAGCCCAATCAAAAGCAGTGGTACCCATAGATCAATGCCGAGTCCTGATCCCAGAACTACAAGAAGCTTTTAGTCTGTTGACCCTGCAAACATGGTCGTGGTTAAAACTCTTAGGGCATATTGAACTACTGTATGTTCAAGAAGGAATAGTCATCGTTTTCCATGCGGCTAAAGCATTGCCAGCAAAAGCGTTTAAAGATGTTACTTATCTGCAAGAGCAACTCCAAGAAACTTTACAACACAAAGCGCCGCATGTAAGTCCTGTGCATCTAGTTTTTAACCGCAAAGCAGTTGATGCTGCTGTTTCCTCGCTTACCTGGCAAAGTAGTAAAACGTATGGAGTACTTGAGCATAGCACTCAGTGTGTAACGCCAACCTTTACCTTAGCAACGATAAATGGGCTTTCCATTCCAGTTAATGTCGATGATTTTATGCAGGTAAATGCCGTTATCAATGCACATATGGTAGATGCTGCGCTGACCGCTTTAGCCCTTGAAAAGGAAGATCGCGTGCTCGACTTGTTTTGTGGCAGCGGCAATTTCACCTTACCCATAGCACGTCAGGGAGTCACCGTCCTTGGGGTTGAAGGTGTGGAAAATATGGTAGAACAAGCGAATTCGGCAGCGGTGTCACAGAACCTGCCAAATGCGACTTTCATACATGCTGATTTAACTGAATTAAATGTATTGCCAGCCATTCAGGCCTTAGCACCTAACAAACTGTTACTAGATCCGGCTCGTCAAGGTGCGCAAACTATCTTATCTAATATGGACCTAAGCGCGATTGAACGCATTGTGTATGTTTCATGTCAGCCACAATCGTGGTTGACAGATATCGGTGTTTTATTAGATAGTGGATTTGTCTTGAATCAAGCATACTGTATGGATATGTTTAGAGGGACGACACATACAGAAGTATTTAGTGTCTGGGTAAAAAAGTGAATAGGGAAATACCACATGGTCACTGTAAGAAGTGTACAGCAACCCGATAGGCCTGACTTTCAGAGCTGGCTAACGGGGTTAATGGTTTCTGAAGAAACTAAAAGTAAACTCGCTAGTCTCACTGAAAACCCCGAGATCCTTTTAATCGGCCAAGAAATGGTGGAAATTTTGGCCGAGTTAAATATGGATGATGCCACGCTCCAGGCAGCTTTAGTTTTTCCGTATTGCGAGCAACATCATCTATCCAAACAAGATATTGAAGATGAGTTTGGTCTTGAGATTGCGGAGCTTTTAGAGGGTGTGCGTCGGATGGACGCAATTCGTGCCTTACATGCCAAACATCAGCATGATGAACAACAAGTCGATAATATTCGCAAAATGTTAATTGCGATGGTGGCTGATGTGCGAGCCGTTGTGATTAAAATGGCCGAACGTATCTGCACGTTGCAACAGGTCAAAAAAGCCGACGAAGAAACACGAGTTCTTGTCGCTCGAGAATGTTCAACGATCTATGCGCCTTTGGCTAATCGCTTGGGTATTGGTCAATTGAAGTGGGAACTAGAAGACCTCGCATTTCGCTATCTACATCCCAAAAGGTACATGGAAATTGCGTCTTGGTTAGATCAAAAACGGGCTGATCGTCAGACTTACATCGATGACTTCTTAACTGAGGTAAGTACAGCCCTCCAAGCTCAAAATGTTCAGGCGAGTGTATATGGTCGCCCCAAACATATTTTTAGTATTGCGAAAAAGATGCAAAAGAAAAGCCTTTCTTTTGAGCAATTATTTGATATTCGAGCCGTTCGAATCATAGCTGCAACCTTACAAGATTGCTACGCTGTCCTAGGTTATGTCCATGCTACTTGGCAGCATATCCCAAGTGAGTTTGATGATTATATTGCAACACCTAAGCCCAATGGTTATCAATCCATCCATACTGTAATCAAGGGTCCTGAAGGACGTACTATTGAAATCCAGATCCGTACACAACAAATGCACGATGATGCAGAATTGGGTGTTGCAGCGCATTGGAAATACAAAGAAGACCACAAAGCCAAAGTCTCAGCAGCAGAAGAGAGAATTAATTGGCTGCGCAAGATCCTAGCTTGGCAGGAAGAAGTTGCCGAATCAGGGGATATTGTTGAAGAGTTTCGTTCGCAAGTATTTGATGATCGAGTATATGTCTTTACCCCTTCAGGTGATGTGATTGATTTACCCGTTGGTTCTACGCCACTAGATTTTGCTTACTATATTCACTCGAATGTGGGCCATCGTTGCATTGGAGCCAAAGTGGACGGACGCATCGTGCCTTTTACTTATGAATTGCAGTCGGGTGATCAAGTTGAAATATTAACTGGCAAGCAAATGAATCCCTCACGAGATTGGATGCACCCAGGACTAGGCTATGTGTTTTCTTCTAGAGCGCGAGCNAAAATCCACACCTATTTTAAAAAGCTCGACAAAGGGCAGCATTTAGCCGCGGGTAAAGAACTCTTAGAACGCGAATTAAGTAAGGTATCATTGGTACTCAAAGACGTCGGTCAGGCAGTTGATAAATTTAATATGAAAACGGCGGATGATTTGATTGCAGCAGTAGGTGCAGGTGATGTACGCGTTATGTCATTAGTACGTTATTTACAGCAATTATTGCAACCAGAGCCGGAACCAGAAACGATTCTTGTAAAAAAACGTGCGCCTCGTAAAGGTAAGCAAAATACGATTGAAGTAGAAGGGGTTGGGCATCTGCTCAGTCAACTCGCTACGTGCTGCCAGCCTATTCCGGGAGAACCGATTTTAGGTTATATCACACAAGGTCGTGGTGTTAGTGTGCATCGCACTGACTGTAAACAGTTGTCGCATTTATTGAGTGTACATCCTGAACGTGAGATTGAAGTCAACTGGTCTGGTGAACTAGACGCTGGTTTTGCAGCAGATATTGTCTTAAAAGCGCACGACCGCACCGGTATCTTAAAAGAAATAACGACGGTACTAGGGAACGACAAGGTTCCTGTCCTAGGTATGCAAACAGCTTCTGATGTTACACATAATACGTGTGAGATTGAGTTGAAAGTAGAAGTCAAAGACGTACATCGCTTGAGNTTATTACTGACGCGCTTGCGTAAAATACGCAGTGTGATTGATGTCTACAAAATCAATCAATAGTGACAAGAACTGAGCAAGTTGTACGACAATAGTTGGAGCTAAATTGGGCTTAAATAAATCAAAAAATACTACAGAACTAAATGAGTTGGTAAGTACTGACCCGGTTTCTGGCCTATTAGAAATAATGCGTCAATTACGTGAGCCTGACAGTGGCTGCCCTTGGGATTTGCAGCAAACAATGCAAACTATTATCCCACATACGATTGAAGAAACGTATGAGGTAGCCCATGCCATTATGCATGAACAACCCGAGAATATTTGTGATGAATTGGGCGACTTATTATTCCAAGTTGTGTTCTATGCGCAACTAGGACAAGAACAAGGTTGGTTTGTATTCTCTGATATTGCACGTACGGTGTGTCAAAAATTGATCCGTCGTCATCCTCATGTATTTGATGAAACATGCACTTTGACGCCTGATGAAGTTGAACAGCAATGGCAAAGCATTAAGGCAGATGAGAAGAAGGCCCAGACGTCTAATTCTGTACTCAATAACATCCCGGTTGGTATGACGCCTTTATTACGTGCCCAGAAAATTCAAAAAGCGTGTGCTNAAGTAGGGTTTGATTGGCCTGATATTGCACCGGTCTTTGCCAAAGTACAGGAAGAGATTTCGGAAGTCGCAGAGGCACTCAAAGAGGCTGAAGTATCTAAGGATAATAGCCATGTTCATGAAGAAATAGGTGACTTGTTATTTGCTGTAGTCAATTTAGCGCGACATGCAGGTGTGAACAGTGAACAGGCATTATTAGATGCCAACGCAAAGTTCGCCAGACGATTTGAACAAGTTGAACAAGCTGTCACTGACCAAGACCAAACACTGTCGGACCAATCTTTAGCTACACTCGAGGGATTGTGGGTGAGTGTCAAAGCTAACGAAAAGCGTTAATAAACAGTGTATAGTGAATAAGCCTGATAAAAAGCTTTATTTTTTTACACTTTTGCGTATAATTCTGCGCCTGCCCAGTTACACCCATCTGTGGGAAGATGGAAGAATCATGAAACTCGAAGGGGTTTGTTATTGATTTAGCGTATTTTTACATGGTGTAAAAATATTCGTAACGATTTAATTTTCGGGTGAAAATAGAATGAAAACTTTTGTTGCAAAGCCAGAGACCGTTGAACGCGACTGGTATGTAGTTGACGCTGCAGACAAAACTTTAGGTCGCTTAGCGGCTGAGATTGCACTACGTTTACGTGGTAAGCACAAGCCAGAGTACACACCACACGTGGATACTGGTGATTACATTGTTGTTGTGAATGCTGAAAAAATCACAGTAACAGGTAACAAATTCAAGAATAAAGTCTACTATGCACACTCTGGTTACCCAGGTGGTTTGAAAGATACGACTTTTGAAAAGCTAATCGCTAAAAAGCCAGAAATGGTTCTAGAAGTAGCGGTTAAAGGCATGTTGCCAAAAGGCCCATTAGGTCGTGCAATGTTCCGTAAACTTAAAGTTTATGCTGGAACAGAACATAACCATGCGGCTCAACAGCCTCAAGTACTAGACATTTAAGGAGCGAGACAATGGCAGATACTCAATACTACGGCACTGGTCGTCGCAAAAGCTCTACCGCTCGTGTTTTCTTACGTCCAGGTACAGGTAACATCGTAATCAACAAACGCCCAATTGATGTTTTCTTTGGTCGTGAAACTGCACGTATGATCGTACGTCAACCATTAGAGTTAGTAGAATTAACTGAAAAGTTTGATTTATACGTAACTGTTTCTGGTGGCGGCATTAGCGGTCAAGCAGGCGCAATTCGTCACGGTATCACTCGTGCATTGATGGAGTATGATGAGACATTACGTCCTTCACTACGTCAAGCAGGTTTTGTAACGCGTGATGCACGTAAAGTTGAACGTAAGAAAGTGGGTCTACACAAAGCGCGTAAGCGTCCACAATTCTCAAAACGTTAAGCGTTTATCAAATATCAAAAACCGCTCTTTTCGAGCGGTTTTTTTTGTTTAAAATATGAGTATATAAATGCGCTTATTGACTTTAATCAATATTTTTCCAACTAAAGCTCGAGTATGTAAAGCAGATAACCCATTAAAGACAAATGTCTTAGAAGATATATGCAGATAAACGCCAGATTAACTTGTTTTTAGTGGGGGTTTTCTTTAATATTTCGCGCAGAATTATTTTTGGAGTAATAGCGGATGAGTAATGTATCAGTTGATGCAAAACAACCAGCCTCAGATAACCAACCAGAAAACACTAATCGTCGTAAGTTTTTAACAGTAGCGACATCAGTAATCGGTGGGATTGGAGCGGTTGGCGCGGCAGTTCCTTTTGTTGCATCTTGGAATCCAAGTGCTAAAGCAAAAGCAGCAGGCGCAGATGTGGAGGTCGATATCAGTGGTATCGCACCAGGTCAATTAATTCGAGTCATGTGGCGTTCTAAGCCAGTTTGGGTAGTACGTCGTACACCTGAACTTTTATCTTCGTTAGAGGCACATGAAGATCAACTGCGCGATCCAAATTCAGAAAATGAACAACAACCGTCTTTTGCTCAAAACCGTTACCGCTCTTTGAAAGACGAGTATTTGGTTTTAGTTGGTATTTGTACGCACTTAGGTTGTTCACCACAGCATTTAGCTGAAGGCGCTTTCGCTGAGTATGCTGAAGGTGTAGCGGAAGGTTTCTTCTGCCCATGTCATGGTTCAAAGTTCGATATGGCAGGACGCGTATTCGCTGGTGTACCTGCACCATTAAACTTAGTTGTTCCTCCATACCAGTATCTTGACGATAATACGTTGCTGATCGGTTCAGAGGCATAAGGATAATATTATGAATGCATTATTAAATTGGTTTGAGCAACGTATCCCAGTAATGCGCGTTGCCAACATGCACGCTATCCAATATCCCGCACCAGTAAATATGAATTTCTGGTATGTATTTGGTTTCTTAGCAACAATCGTTTTAGTGAACCAAATCGTTACGGGTGTTTGGCTAACTATGAACTTTGAGCCATCTGCTGAACGTGCTTTCGCTTCAGTTGAATACATCATGCGTGAAGTAGACTATGGTTGGTTGATTCGTTACATGCACTCAACAGGTGCGTCAGCGTTCTTTATCGTTGTTTACATGCACATGTTCCGTGGCATGATTTACGGTTCTTACCAGAAGCCTCGTGAATTATTATGGGTCTTCGGTATGCTAATTTACTTAGCATTAATGGCTGAAGCGTTCATGGGTTATGTATTACCGTGGGGCCAAATGTCTTATTGGGGTGCACAGGTTATCGTATCTCTGTTCTCTGCGATCCCAGTTATTGGTCCGGATTTAGTCGTTTGGATCCAAGGTGACTACGTTATCTCTGGTGCAACACTTAACCGTTTCTTTGCGTTACACGTAATTGCGTTGCCATTGGTTATTGTTATTTTGGTTTTCCTACACATCATTGCATTACACGAAGTAGGTTCAAACAACCCAGATGGTATTGCGATTAAACACAAGAAAGGCAGCCTTTCTGAAGAAGAAAAGACCAACTATGAAATTCATGAATATTATACGAGCAAGTATGATATTGCAGATGATGTAGTACCTTTCTTCCCGCATATCGTATTAAAAGATTTAGTGGCATTCTCAATATTCTTAGCCGGTTTTGCTTATGTAATGTTCTTTGCACCAGAAATGGGCGGTAAGTTTTTAGAGCATCCAAACTTTGAAATTGCGAATCCATTAAAAACACCAGCGCACATTTTCCCTGTTTGGTATTTCACGCCTTTCTATGCGATTTTGAAAGCTGTTCCAGATAAGCTATTCGGTGTTCTAACTATGTTTGGTGCCATCGGTGCATTGTTTGCGCTGCCTTGGTTAGATCGAGGTAACGTGCGTTCATGGCGCTACCGTTCAGGTCTGCACAAGTGGAACCTGATTGTTTTTGCTATCGTATTCATTTTCCTTGGTTATTTAGGTGGTACGCCACAAGAAAACTGGAAAATCATTGCGTCACAAATTGCTACTGTCATGTATTTCGGTTTCTTTGGTTTACTATGGATTTATAGTAAGAATGAAAAAACCAAGCCAGTACCAACGAGGATCCGTTAATGAAAAAATTATTATTAGCTATCGCTTTATTAGTACCTAGCTTAGCTTTTGCTGCAGGTTCATCTCATCCTCTTGATAAAGCCGATTATGATTTGACGGACCAAGCATCATTACAAAATGGTGCCCGTATTTTTATGAACTATTGCTTGGGTTGTCACCAACAACAATATCAGCGTTATTCGCGTACTTTTGCAGATCTAGGTATTCCTACTGAGTTAGGTGCCGAGTATCTTCAGTTCACGGGTGAAAAACCTACTGATTATATTACAACACCTATGCCACAAGCAGATGCTGCCGTGTGGTTTGGTGCTCCACCACCGGATTTAACATTGGTTGCCCGTGTGCGTGGTGCAGACTGGTTGTACACGTATTTACGTACGTTCTATGTCGATGACAGCAAAACATTTGGTGTGAACAACTTAGTGTTCCCGAATGTAGGTATGCCGCATGTTTTACAAGAGTTACAAGGCACGCCACGTATCTCTTATGAAGAAGCTATGGTCGACGGTGAAATGGTTGAGCGTTATGTGGGTATTGTTGCTGATGGTAACGGTGAACTTAACGCTGAAGAGTATGATAAGGCGATTTTAGACCTAGTTAATTACTTAGAATATACAGGTGAGCCTTCAAGATTAGAATCTGAAGCGATTGGTAAAGGTGTGTTAATCTTTATCTTCATATTCTTTGTATTTGCATACTTGTTGAAGAAAGATTATTGGCGTGGGATCAAGAAGTAAAATTTGCTTACTTCATCTCAGTTAATTTTCTGATATAATACCAAAAGGGGCAATATCGCCCCTTTTTTCTATTTATAACGAATTCCGATATTCATTATGTATGAGAGTACATTACAGGAGAAAGCTACATGGGCTTAGCAGCTAACAAACGTTCAATAATGACATTGTTCTCAGATAATATTGATATTTACAGCCATCAGGTCAGAATTGTTTTGGCCGAAAAAGGTGTCGGTGTCGATATCTCTTACGTTGACCCTATGAACTTGCCTGAAGAGTTATTAGAATTAAACCAGTATGGTACGTTACCTACTCTGGTTGACCGTGATTTGACGTTGTATAAAGCAGACATCATCATGGAATACTTGGATGAACGTTTCCCTCATCCACCATTAATGCCTGTATATCCAGTAGCACGTGGTGAAAGTCGCTTATTGATGCATCGTATCGAGCAAGATTGGTATATTAAAGCGGGTCACATTTTCCGTGGAGATGGTGATACAGAAGCACTCAGAAATGAGTTGCGTGAAAACTTGCTTGCACTAGCTCCTATTTTTGCGAACACTCCGTATTTTATGTCTGAAGAATTTAGCCTAGTTGATTGTTATTTAGCGCCTTTATTATGGCGTCTCCCTGCGCTAAACATTACTTTGACCGGCAATGGCAGTAAAGAAGTCTTGGATTATATGAAGCGTATTTTTGAACGCAGTTCATTCATCGCATCATTAACTGACCAAGAACGTGAAATCCACGCGCCTCTATAGGCAAATATAGCGGGTAGATATATCTGTCAGATATAAAAAGCCAATATATGCACATACTCTTTTATTGAATCGGTATGTGCTTTTAATTAAAGTCTCACGTCCCCAGCATTAACACGAGTTGCAGCATACAATGAATCCTAATGACGAACATACAATGACCTCTAACCAGCCTTACATGCTGCGCGCATTCTATGATTGGATAGTGGATAATGATTTAACGCCTCACCTAGTAGTGGATGCGTCGTTGCCTAATGTATTCGTTCCCACGCAATTCGTACAAGATGGTCAAATTGTACTTAATGTATCTCCATCAGCCTGTGTCAACTTTGCCTTATCTCCAGATGGTATATTCTTTCAAGCACGTTTCGGCGGTAAACCTTATGAAATAAGCATGCCTTGTCAAGCTGTTTTAGCGATATATGCACGTGAAAATGGCGCAGGGACAGTGTTTGCCCCAGAAGATAGGGAGATGGGGGATTCAACACAAGAAACTGGCTTAGAGGCCGTTTCAGAAGTGACTGACAACGATATACCTATACAAGAAGAAAATCAGCCTGTTAAGCCAAAGGGCAAACCGACTTTAACTGTCGTAAAGTAGATTCTCTAAACTGAACAGACTGGATAATTTCAGGAGTTTAAATAATTTCAAATACACGATTGACGCGCACGACATCATTCACATTTCTGGCGATATCGACAGCTATTGTCGCTTCTTGATTAGTAACAAGTCCCATTAGAAAGACCTCACTATTGTTAACAATAACATTGATATTTGTTGTAGATACATTATCGTCAGCGATTAGCTTAGCGCGGATAGTGTTAGCGATAATAATGTCTTTTGCTTGTTGCTTAGCACTTGCAAGTGGCGCTATACGGATTTGATTATGATACTTTTTGATATAAGTATTCTGTTTTACGGTTGCGTCGATTTGCTTTAGCCATTTGGCGTCAGTAACTTGTCCTGTTAACAATAACTGGCGGTTGAACAACTCAACATCAATGTTACTTTCAGTACTTAAGCCTTCAATCTTGTTAATGCGATTGCCAATAGATAAAGCATTATTGGTATCGTCGAGTTGAGTACCTAAACTGCGCGGGTCTGCAGACGAAGATGCACCTACAGCAACTGCAGAACCAATTGCTACTACAGTACAGCCTTGTATTGCTAGTAATGCTGTTAAGCTCAGGGTAAGCACACTTAACTTCATATTTTTATGCATAACACATTCCATAGATTAAAGTTCTATTGAGGAGAGGGTTAACCTTACTCCTCAGTACAAAAGGATTGAAATTTAGCTATCTTGTGGGAATAAACTATCGTCAATGCACTCGCAAAGGTTGTGAATAGCTAACAAATGCACTTCTTGAATACGAGCTGTGCGATTGGAAGGTACACGTATTTCCACATCATGCTCACTCAAAAATCCAGCCATTTCACCGCCATCTTTACCAGTCAGTGCTACGATTGTCATATCGCGGGAAAGAGCCGCTTCCATTGCTTTGATAACATTAGCCGAGTTACCACTAGTAGATATTGCTAATAGTATGTCACCAGGCTGACCTAAAGCCCTTACTTGCTTGGCAAAGACTTCTTCATAGCTATAGTCATTAGCGATAGATGTAATGGTTGAGCTATCAGTAGTCAAAGCCATAGCTGGTAGACTGGGGCGGTCACGCTCATAACGATTGAGTAATTCAGAGGAAAAATGTTGCGCGTCACCTGCTGAACCACCATTACCACAAGATAAGATTTTATTACCACGGATCAGTGCTTCTACCATCATACTGGCTGCTGCCGCAATTGCTTCTGGTAAAACTTCACTAGCTGCAATCTTGGTTTGAATACTTTCGGTGAAATTCGCTTTTATGTTATCAATCATGTGCGTTCTCTTGTTAAATTGAAGTGAGCCATTGTGCTTTATTACCATCAATAGCAACCAAATCAATGCGGTGCTCAATATGATTTGGATTAAGTTTATATTTTGCCATAAACACATACATGGCTGCAGTTAATTTTCTTCTTTTTTGTGCGGTGAACTGTTCAAGAGCTGTTCCACGTGAACTATCAGCTCGATATTTTACTTCAACAAAAACCCATGTAGCTTTATCACGCATTACTAAGTCAATTTCACCACATTTTGCTTTAAAGTTTTGAGTGACTAGTGTTAAACCTTTAGCTTGCAGGTAACGAGCTACTTTTTGTTCAACTAGTAGTCCTTTCGCGTAAGCAAATTGAGATTTACTCTGATGAACCACTGGTTATTATCTGTTGATTTTTAATGGTTGCTTTTGGCATGTGACGAGCAACTGTTTTCTGCGAATTTATATACAGATCACCAGTCAAACCGGAATATACGAGGCCGGGAACCTGAGCCAGTTTATGTGCCGAAAAAAGTAAGCTATATGCATCATGACCGAAGGCAAACAAACGTTTATCTGTTGTCGATGCCGTCGGAAATAGCATATCATGCGTGGCATACAATGGATAATCTTGGTTATGCAGTAACCATGGAATATCAATGAAATTAACGTTTTGTAAATCACGTAATGAATTTTTATTTAGTTTGTGATTATAACTACGTGATGTGGCATAAACAGGCAGAATGTCATTCGAAAAAGAGGAAATACTCGATTCGATCATTGGATTGATTAATTCCGTTTGTTTGGCATTGGCAAACACCACAAAAGCATCAATATCACGACGATTACGGGTGACACTGAATAATTCACCACCAAGATAACGCTCTATTTTATTGGCTCGTTGTTTACTAGCAGCTACTCCTAATACCTCTGTGATTGTTTTTCTAAGTGACTTGTTATCAGTAAATTTTAAAGTAAGCAGGCGATTATCAGTTTGTAAAGCACTCCAGCGTTCACTAAACGCATTTGCCATCCTGGTCGCAATCGAATCATCGGCGTGGATCAAGATAGGTTGTTGATATTGATCACGAAACATTTGTTCAGCTATTTGAGTCGCTTCATCTTCTGGTGCTAATGCGAAAAAATAAGTCTCAGCAGGGGCTGTTTTAGGCTCGTCTAAGGCTGTAAGTAAGCCACTAATTTCATCTGGCTGCTTGTTAATACTGGTGTTATCTAGGGCTAGAATAGGTTCAGAGTTCACTCTATTTAAAGCGAGTAATTGTTGTTGTGGTTTAATCAAAGGCAAAACCATTTCTACATTTTCTTTCAGCAAAGGGCCGATAATAACATCTGCATCAGCAATTGTTGCTTGCATAGCCAAACTGTCAATGCCGTTAGTATCAGCGAAGGATAAGATATGTTCATTACCTAATGCAAAATAGCTAGCCAGAATACCTTGTTTAATTTGTTCTGCTCTTGCACTTAAACGCCCACTAAGAGGAAGAAGTACGGTGACGTTCACTGCAGTATTGTTTTGTTCGTTAGCTAACAATAAAGGGATTTCTTTAGGAAGTTCCTCTACTAAAGGATGCCCAGCATATTGGTATTGCCAGTAGGTCAATGCGTTCGCTAATGCGAATGGTTTGAGGCCGTGTTCACGAAGAATCAATGCCAAATCAACAAAAGCATTCACTCGCGGCTCGTCGGTTTTATTTAACTCAGATGAAGGTAAACTTTGGGTTAAATCCCACACCCGCTCCAACCCATAACGCTCACTTTTCACATAAGCATAAATAGCATTGGGAATATCCAAGAGTGCTTCGAAAAGCAAGGCTTTGTTGAGCCATTGTTGCTGGAGTAACTCAACTTGTTGGGTCGGTAGGTTTAACAGCTCGATACGTTTGGCAATGCTATCTTCTGGATGGGCACAAACTGCACGATAAAAACTGGCTTGTGCCTGTTGCTCTTGGTTGAGATGAGTAAAATGCTCAGCTGTAAAAAGTGGAGCAAGTACAGCATGTGTTGCTGCACAATCGTCATTACTGAAATAAACTTTACTAGCTGCTAATATCTTTTCATATAAGGTATTTAGAGCACCTGTTTGCTCAGCTTTTAATGCTTCATTTAAATATTTTACAGATGGTGCTGATACAGAACTGTTCTGTTCAGGATTTATTTGCACCTGGTCTAATTGTTTAGGCAATGTTGAACTTAGTTTGCCCGTACTGCCACAGCCAGCTACTAACAATGTCAACAAAAGCATTACAACGAAAGGTAAAACTGACAAGTGCATTATGTAGCGTTCTCCAAATACTGTTAGGGTAAAGGTTTTAGACAATCTTATGTAACTAAGCTATTTGTTCATAACTGCTTCAGTGTATAATACATCTTACTGTATTTTTTATGAACAAGCATTATGTCAAACACGGGTTTTTTATATATTGTGCCAACCCCCATTGGGAATCTTCAAGATATCACGCAACGTGCTATTCAAGTCTTATCGGAGGTAAGTGCAATTGCTTGTGAAGATACTCGTCATAGTCGGGTGTTACTTGAACATTTAGGAATAAAAAAACCAACCTTTTCGATTCATGATCATAATGAATCACAACGCATTGCGCTAGTGATCGAAAGATTAGAAAAAGGTGAATCTTTAGCTTTAATTAGTGATGCTGGTACACCTTTGATCAGTGATCCTGGGTATAAAATAGTGCATGCTTGTCGTGAGCATAGTCTCCCCGTAATTAGTTTGCCAGGTCCATGTGCGGCGATTACGGCTCTTGCCGGTTCCGGCTTACCTTCTGATACCTTTACTTTTAAAGGTTTTTTTCCGGTTAAACAGCAAGCTAAAGAAAATGTAACACATACTTTGCTCACTGAAACTGCTACGAGCATTTTTTATGAAGCTCCACGACGTATTCTAAGTACGTTAAGTGTATTAGCAGAACTTTTACCTACAGGGCAAAGTCTTGTTGTCGCCAAAGAAATTAGTAAAACCTTTGAAACTTATCGATATGGCTCTGCAAAAGAAGTCTATACGTGGTTTGCGGCAGAAGACGTTCGTCAGAAAGGCGAGTTTGTCATTTTAATCAGTCCAGGCCTAGCTCAGGATGAAGCACTACCAATGGCCGCTAAAGACCTATTGCGTTTACTATATACTGAGATGCCACCTAAGAAAGCAGCTGGAGTCGTAGCAACTCACTATGGCCTGAAAAAGAATACATTATACCAGTGGGCACTAGAAAATTTGAGTTAGAGGCAAATCGCAAATAATCTCTTTTGACTGTAATACTTTTAAGAAAGTCTGTCTTTAAAATCTTGGTAAGTAAATTCGCGCACTAATTCAAATGTTTCATCTGCTTTTAATATACCAATAGCTGGATGCTGAATCCCATTAAAGAAGGTAGTTTTAACCATAGTGTAATGCATCATATCAGTAAACACTAAGCGTTGACCCACGGTTAGTGGCTCAGCGAAGCTATATGCAGGTAACATATCACCCGCTAGACAAGAATTTCCTCCTAATTTATAACTATAGGTGAACTCATTTGCGGCACCTGCACCCATAATATTGGGGCGATAAGGCATTTCTAACACATCAGGCATGTGTGCGGTTACGGAGATGTCTAAGATCGCAATAGGACCCTCGTTTTCAACAATATCGATTACTTCACAAATGAGTGGCCCTGTATCCCAAGCTACAGCAGAACCTGGCTCAAGGATTACTTGTAGATGTGGATATTTGTTCGTAAAACGTTGTAGTACATCAATCAGATGCGCCACATCGTAATCATCTCGAGTCATCAGATGGCCACCCCCCAAGTTAAGCCATTTTAATTTGGGGAAATAGCCAGAAAATTGCTGCTCAATAGCATTGAGCATACGTTCGGTCGCATATGAGTCAGATTCGCACAGCGCATGAATATGAAAACCCTCGACATCGGTTAAGTCTTGTTCTTTAAGCTGTGTAGCTGTAATACCCAAGCGTGAACCTGGCGCACAAGGATCATACAAAGGCGTATCGGCTTCTTGATGTTCAGGGTTAACGCGTAAACCAACACTGACATTGTGACGTTTTGCACAGGATTTATGTAACAAATACTGCGCAATCGAATTGAACGAAAGATGGTCAACTGTTTGGCAGATCTCTTCCATTTCAGAAGATTTGAATGCAGGTGAAAACGCATGCACTTGCTTACCGAACTCTTTAGCAAGTAAGGCTTCCCATAAACCCGATGCTGTTGCTCCTTGGAGGTAAGGACGCATGGTTGGAAAGCACGACCACATAGAAAAACCTTTGAGTGCTAAGATGATTTCGACACCTGTTACATCTTGTATTTTTTGCATAAGTGCTAAATTTTGCAACAACTTTGTCTCTTCTAGCACATAACAAGGGCTCGGTATGTCAGGGTTGTTAGTCCAATGTGGCATGTAATTATCCTAGGCTTTTAGCTTTCAGAGCGGTCAAATGGTGATTCACATTCTATGACATGCCAAGGTAAACCATGTTCATTGAGCATCGCCATAAATGGGTCTGGATCCATTTGTTCCATGTTGACAACGCCATTTTTTCGCCAAGTCCCATTTAACATGAGTGCGGCACCGATCATCGCTGGAACACCTGTTGTGTAAGAAACAGCTTGTGCACCGACTTCCTCATTACACACAGCATGATCACAGTTGTTATAAATAAAGATAGTCTTTTCTTGGCCATCTTTGATGCCCGTAATGTAGGTACCAATGCATGTTTGTCCTGTATAGCCTTCGGCTAAAGACCCCGGGTTTGGTAATACTGCTTTTAAGAATTCTAATGGAGCAATTTGTTGACCATTAAAGTCAATCGGATCGATACTCGTCATACCGATACCTTCTAGTACTTTCAAATGAGTTAGATAAGCATCCCCAAATGTCATCCAAAACCGAGCACGTTTAATCGTTGGGAAGTGTTTCACTAAAGACTCTAGCTCTTCGTGGTACATCAAATAAGAAGCACGCTCACCAATATTTTGATAATGCAGATCTTCACGCACACTCAACGGCTCTGTTTCACGCCATTCACCATTGAAATAATAACGTCCGCGCTGAGTAATTTCTCGAATGTTGATTTCAGGGTTAAAGTTTGTCGCAAAGGCTTGGCCATGGTCGCCACCATTACAATCGACAATATCTAAATAGTGAATTTCGTCAAAATAGTGTTTGGCAGCGTATGCGGTATAAACATTCGTTACACCAGGGTCAAATCCGCTACCTAGTAAAGCCATTAATCCTGCTTTTTCAAAACGTTCTTGATAAGCCCATTGCCAAGAGTACTCGAATTTTGCAACATCTTTAGGTTCATAGTTTGCAGTATCTAAATAATCAACACCACATGCCAAGCAGGCATCCATAATAGCTAGATCTTGATAAGGTAATGCTAAGTTGACAACTAGGTCAGGCTTGGTTTGGTTAATGATAACTTCGACTTCATGTGCATGATCAGCATCGACAGCAAAAACACCTTTAACACGGTCTGCACCCACTTCAGCTTGTAACGCAGCGCATTTACTCACTGTTCTTGAAGCTAAATAGATCTCTGAAAAGTGCTCAACAAGACGGGCGCATTTTTTTACTGTAACCGCAGCAACACCGCCTGCACCAATAATTAAAACAGTAGACATAACATAACCTTATCAATGAATGGAAGCGAAACGACAGAACTATTTATAGTTTTATATCAGTCGGTGTCGCCAAAATTTCGCGAATTCTAGCATCGAATTCGATTTTTACAATGTTTGATGCATAAAAGCTGTACCTATTTCAACTTTATCAGAGGAAAAACTAACAGGGTAGAGAATTTGTTGCATAACCCCTGTATGCAACATAACTTCAAACACTAGAACATCTTGAGTATCTGTTTGTGGTGTCTCGACATAGGCTGAATAGACAATCAAAGAATTACTCTTTGGGACATTAACAGTGTGCTGCAAAATCATATCCTCTAATTGTTCAATCACACCGCATTCGTGCTTTTTCTTTTCGTCAAAAAACACACTTTGGATATCACCATCGATACAAATCGCAGCAAAAGGGTAAAATGTTTTGTTATGTGACAGAAGCATAGAGCACAGATATAGGCTTGCATCTATCATTCGGTTAACATCTTCAGGAAATTTCGGTTTAGGAATAAGCAAAATAATGTCCTAGTGACGAATATATAATTAGAACGTCTAGATAGGAATAATAGTTCACAATTTATGCATGTTCACATTTGTCATTATGCAATGACGCTAGTCGTTCTAGCTCCTTGTAACCCCCCGGTATGCAAAAAGATAATATCACTATAGGCATCAAGAGCTGCTTTGTTTTCCAGCTCAACTAAGCCCCACAAAGCTTTACCAGAGTAACAAGGTTCAACCAGCATTGTGGGGTTAGCTTGATTCCACGCTTGGATAAACCCATCAAGTACAGCAGATGATTTGGCATACCCGCGGCTCACGTAGTCATGATTTATAGACCACTCACAGTCATTACTACTTTGCTGACAAGACAATAAAGCAGTAACGTTGTCTTCTAAGTAACCATGGCCCCGTAAAACAGCTATGCCCAATACATCACAATATTTAGCAGACACAAGGCCTGCTAGTGTGGAACCTGTTGCGACAGGAGTAACGATAAGCGTTTTTGTGGGTAGAGGTTCATTGCTTTGTTTGCATATAAGCGGTAACTGCTGCGCTATTTCGCTGATACACATTCTGCTTCCGGCCAAAGCATCTATTGAGTATCCTCCTTCAGGAATAATTACGGCTCTCGGGAAATGCTCTTGTAAGTTTTTCATACTTGATGGATATTCTGGCTGAGATACGTCGGTGTAAGATTTGTATAAGGTTTTATCTACATATTTAATGTGACAGCCCCATGTTTTTAAGTCTTGTAGGCACGGCGTCTCGTTACCACTATAATGGCCACGCACAATAGCCGTAAATTCATACCCAAGCACACAGCAAACATAGGCCAATGCATGTAAGTGATTTGAGTATCCGCCACCAAAACTGATTATTTGAACTGAATCTTGAGTGGGTTGTCTATTTACTAGACTCGTTATTGAAGCGCTTAATTTTCGCCACTTATTCCCTGAGATAATAGGATGAATTAAATCATCTCTTTTGCACCATATACGAGAAGTAGACTGGGCAACAGTGATTCGCTCAAGAGGGGAAGGTAAGGTAAGCACATCAGCTAGTGCTGTAGGTAAATTGTACATTAATGTTGATCAATATCTGGCCTAATAGGGTAAACATTAACACATAAATATTTAATCATGCATTTGAATTATGTGATTAAAAAAGCGTCGAGTTCTTATTAAGGATTAACATAACATGCAAGAGAAATCGTTTTTTTTACCGTTTAAAGGGCATGTCGTGAGGAGCTATAGCAGTTATAGATGTGCGTATTTCATTATTTTTCTCAGTTATTGTTTAGGTTCTCCAGCGTTCGCTATTCAAGACACAGCTGATGGAGCTAAAGAGCTTTTACCGATAACAACAGTGATTCAAGCGACATCGATGCAAAAAACTGCAACCCTAGGCATGCAAGGTACTGATGACTTACTGAATAGTGAAGTCGAAACAACGCTTGACATGGCCAGTGTTAATGCGTTTGTCCAGCCTGAAAACTTAGTTGGTAAAGCACGTTTATCTTTTGTATTTTGGGATGTGTACGATGCTCAGTTGTATGCTCCACAACGAGTATTTAGTCCAGACGGTATGTACGCTCTTTCTTTACGCTATTTAATGGATTTTTCCGGACCTGATATTGCAGAACGCTCTTTGGATGAAATGCGTGGTCAAGGATATCGTGATAAATTACAGCTAGACCGTTGGTTAGTAGAAATGCTCACTATTTTTCCTGATGTACAAGCAGGGGACGAGTTGATTGGTGTTCGTTCGGTAATTGGTGAGAGTTACTTTTTGCACAACGGTAAAGTGATTGGGACAGTAACTGATCCTTTATTCGCAGATGCATTTTTTGGGATTTGGTTGGCGCCTAATTCATCAGAACCCAAATTACGTAAAAAATTATTAGGAATTTAATTATGTTGAAACAACGTTTACAAGCTCTGTTTTTATCCACTTTTTTAGTCTTCGTATTAAGTGGATGCACGTTGACCATTGATGGTAATGATTACAAACAACAAGCACCAAAGTTCGATATTATTGAGTTTTTTACCGGTGAAGTGACTGCATGGGGGATTGTGCAAAATCGTTCTGCGGAAGTTGTACAACGTTTTATTGTCGATATCGATGGGTCGATGGAAAATGGAGTGTTGATTTTAGATGAGAGCTTTGATTATATCGTCGGTGAAGGTATTAAAAAACGTGTATGGCGCCTTACTCCTCAATCAGATGGTACTTTTGTAGGGAAGGCCGGAGATATTAATGGTGATGCCACTGGTGTGCCATTCGGCAGTGCGTTTAACTTTGTCTATGAGATGGATTTAACCGTTGATGGTAGTACGTACACTGTACAGTTTGATGATTGGTTTTTTGCTTTGGACGATAAGACAATGATGAATCGTTCTTACATCAAAAAGTTTGGTGTCGTCGTGGCGGAGGTCACTATTTTTATGCAAAAAACATCAGTTTAGGTTGTTTTATGACTGCTATAGTGTGAGGTAGTCATATTTTTTGTCAGGGTGATAGAAAAAGCTTTTCTTGGGATTGTAGGGCGTGAAGTTGAGGTATTTACCGTCTTTGCACATACCTTGAATTTTAAGCCAGTATTCGGGGGTCATTAAATCCCCATGAAGCTCTTTAAGTTGGTCCTTCAGGTGCTTTTTGCCCACAATAAAGTGTTCAAATTGCTGAGGAAAAACATCATTTGGCCCAACAGAAAGGGTATCCACCGCGAATGGGTCATCTGTTTGCGGCATTTTTCTGAAGTTACGTTCATTCATGAAACATATTTCATCATAGTCGTAGAAGATGACGCGCCCGTGTTTAGTGATACCAAAATTTTTATGCAGCATATCACCGGGAAAGATATTGGCCAAAGCGATTTGTTTGATACATAAACCAAGCTCATCAATTGCCGAGCGTATTTTTGCAGGGTTGGTTTCTTCATTCAGATAAATATTTAAAGGTGTCATTTTCCTTTCGATATACAAATGTTTGATAGTAAGAACATCGCCTTTTATGTCTAAACTACTCGCACAAGTTTCTTGAAGGTAATTCAAAAGCTCAGTATCAATTCGGTTTAAATCAAAGTTGAAATTCATATATTCGTGGGTATCCGCCATACGCCCGATACGATCGGATGTTTTGACTAGTCGATAACGATTTTTAACAAACTCACGCGTAATCTTCTTGCTTTCGGCAAATTCATCTTTAATGACTTTAAATACTATCCCATAACTAGGTAGATGAAAGACTGTCATGACCAAACCTTTGATACCTGGTGCTAGTTCATATTTGTCCTTTGTTTGTGTAAGGTGCTGTGAATAGTTACGGAAGAACTCAGTTTTACCATGCTTGTAAAAACCCAAAGACATATACAACTCAAATTGTTTCTTATTTGGTAACAGTTCAGCTAAAAAAGCGACTAACTCAGCAGGATTCTGAGTATCGGCCATAAAATAGGAACGAGCAAAGCCAAAAATAACACTGAGGTCGGCTCTATCTGTGAGTAAGGCATCGACAAATATTTCATGACTTTTATTGATTCGCAAAGCAATAACAAATGGTAGTGACTTATTATCGAGACATATACGTCCTATAATATAAGCAGCTTTACCGCGATAAAAAACAGGGCGTAACATCTCTACAGTATGCACTTTAGATAATTCAGCTTGTGGGAAGACCGAGCGTAAACCTTGTTCAAGATTGTGTTTGTCTCTTTCTAAATCAGCAAATGGCGTATTAAACGTAAATGTCGCGAAAATCTGGTCATACATATTTCGCACTGTACCAGTGGTGTCAAATGACAAAACAACTTTATTGCGCTCTTGTCCTGGGAGATAACAGCGAGTGGACTCGACAAACATCATATCGTTAGTAATACAGCCATGCTTGAAGATACGACAAATAACTGAATTATAGAATGTTTCTGCTAACTCAAATTGTGGATGGTGAGCAATTAGTTTGGTGTAACAGTTTTTCATTTGTAACCAAAACTCAGGCGTCTCTTGTTGTGGTTGCACGTGGTGATAAATCTCGGTAACCACTTCACCCAAGCTCTGCTCATAAATGGTGATACGTTCTTTAATTGCAAGTTGTGAAGCGGCCCAACGTCTTTGCTCAAAGCGCGACTGCGCCCCTTTGGTAATACGTGAATACCAACGGTAGCTTTTATCAAAACCAGATAAAATTTGATAAGCGATTTTTTGGGCACGTTCCATTGAACTTCCTATACGGTAAAGGTCAGACTGTAGTTACGGCCGAAACCTTGTATTAGATGTACTTACTATAAAGTAAAACAGAAAGGTTTAAAAAGCCCCTGTATTTAGACCTTAGTCGTGATATTATTAAAACATAAAAAGGATGCTGGTTTGCAGTTGACATTTAGACGTCTATACGGCAAATTAAAAGCATGAAAACAATTATTAGCACCACCGACATGATGATTATTACCATCCTTAACAGGGCGGACGTTGGTTAGTGCAAGTCACAAAATCTTCAGAAGCCCGCTAAATTAGCGGGCTTTTTCGTTTTGGAACGGTTGTTATGAAATCATGCAAAAGTGTTGCAAAGCGTATTAACGATTAGCGACACTTACAAATAAAGGGCATACAGGAGTCAATATGAAAGTTTTAAAGTTTGGTGGTTCATCTTTAGCCGATGCACAACGTTATCAAGGTGTTGCGGACATCGTTTTTGATGTACATCAAGCCCATGGTGCAGCTGCTGTATTATCCGCTCCCAAAGGTGTGACTAATGCATTATCGCTATTAGTCGAGCAAGCAGAAGCCCAAGAGGACTTTGGTGAATTACAAGCGAAATTAACCATGACGTTAAACAGCATTGTGGCTGATTTAACAGGTGCGGTAAAAGGTTTTGAACCAGAGCCTGTCAAAGCGGTCATTGATGATGCATTAACTATATTAGATGAAAAGTTACGCGGGATTTCCTTATTAAATTCAGCGCCACAGAGCACTGCTGCCGAACTACTTAGTCTCGGTGAATATGTATCAGTAAATATTTTGCAAGGAATATTACAAGCACGTGGCGTAACGACAGCTATCGTTGACCCAGTTGATCATATTATTGCTCATGGCCCATATTTAGACGCCTTAGCGGATGTCAGTTCGTCAAAAGCAACATTCAGTAACGTGGACTCTTCTGGTAAAACTTTATTGATTATGCCAGGTTTTGTAGCCGTTAACGAAGAAGGTGAAAAAGTCACACTTGGACGCAATGGGTCTGATTATTCAGCTGCAATATTAGCGGCTTGTATCGACGCTGAAGTGTGTGAGATTTGGACTGACGTAGATGGTGTGTATAACGCAGATCCAAACCAAGTTGAAGGCGCAGTTTTAATGGACAAGTTGACTTATGAGGAAGCCATGGAGCTTTCTTATTTCGGTGCAAAAGTTCTGCACCCTAAGACAATTGGTCCCATTGCCCAACACCACATCCCATGTTTAATTCGCAACACGTTGAACCCTGCCGCTCCTGGTACCTTAATCAGCAACGAGAAAAGTGAAAAATGGACTCATGTAAAAGGGATTTCCCATTTAGATGACGTTGTGATGTTAAATATCGCTGGCCCTGGAATGAAGGGAATGGTGGGCATGGCAACGCGTATCTTTGATTCATTAGCAAACGCGCAGATTTCGATTACATTAATTACACAGTCCTCTTCAGAGTATTCTATTAGTTTCTGTATTTCTGCAGTGGACCGCACTAGGGCATTAGATGTTTTACACGATGAATTTGCTTTGGAGTTACACAATAAGTTACTTGAACCGATTGATGTCCGTGAAAATTTGTCAATTGTCACTTTAGTAGGTGATGGTATGCGTAAAACAAAAGGCATGGCTGCAAAATTTTTCCAAGCTTTAGCGCAAGCCCGCATCAATAACATCGCAATTGCTCAAGGTTCATCAGAGCGTTCAATTTCCACAGTCATAGAAGCGAATAAAGCTAAAAAAGCAGTCAAAGTTGTGCATCAAAACTTCTTTAGCCGTATGCATTGTATTGATGTGTTCCTTGTCGGTTGTGGAACGGTCGGGGCTGAGTTACTCGACCAGATCGCTCGTCAACAACCTCTGCTCGAAGCAAAATCAGTACGTTTACGCGTCTATGGTGTTGCGAACTCTAAGCAGGTCTTACTTAATCCCAACGGGATTGATTTGAGTGATAAGGCGCAATGGCAAGCTGACTTAATAGAGCACGGAGTACATTATGGACTCAAAGAATTACAACAATTTGTTGTCGAAAACAGTTTAACAAATCCTGTGTTTGTCGATTGTACTAGTGCCCAGTCAGTTGCCGATCAGTATGTCGATATCCTTGATGCGGGCTTCCACGTTGTTACTCCGAATAAAAAGGGGAATACCGGTACTAGCCAATACTATGCTGATATCAAAGCAGCTGCGTTGCGCCACAAGCGTCAATATCTATATGAAACGACAGTTGGCGCAGGTTTACCAGTCATTGATAACTTACAAAAATTAGTCTCTGCTGGCGATCGTTTAAATACATTTGAAGGGATATTGTCAGGCTCGCTATCATACGTGTTTGGTAAATTAGAAGAAGGCTTGTCTTTATCAGAAGCAACCGCTGTCGCTAAATCCAATGGTTTTACAGAGCCCGATCCGCGCGATGATTTAAGCGGAATGGATGTAGCACGTAAACTCCTTATCATGGCGCGAGAAGCAGGTATGGTATGTGAGCTGAGTGATATTGATATCCAGTCTGTGTTACCGGCTGACTTTGATGACAGTGGTGATATTCCAACGTTTATGGCCAATCTTGAAAAAGCGAATGATTACTACACTGATTTAGTTGCTAAAGCCAAAGCCGAAAATAAGGTATTGCGTTATATCGGCAGTATCAAAGACGGTAAATGTGCAGTCAGTATCCAAGCCGTTGCATTGGATAACCCATTGGCCGCTGTCAAAGACGGTGAAAATGCTTTATCGATGCACTCTGATTATTATAGCCCTGTACCTTTTGTTATTCGCGGCTATGGTGCTGGCGCGACGGTTACAGCAGCCGGTGTATTTGCCGATATCCTTAGAACAATGGCATGGACACAAGAACTATGAGTCAGTCTCTTACTGCATTCTCACCTGCCTCTATCGGCAATGTCAGTGTCGGCTTCGATGTGCTCGGAGCCAGCTTAGCGCCGGTGGATGGAACATTATTAGGTGATCAAGTATCGGTCCAAGAGGCTGCAGAGTACACATTAACAGTGTCCGGACGCTTTGCTGATAGATTACCACCTGGAACAGACAATAATATTGTGACGACTAGCTATCACTTTTTTAATAGAGAGTTACAGCAGAAAGGATTACCAGTCAAAACGCTAGCTTTACATTTGGAAAAAAACTTACCCATAGGCTCAGGCCTAGGTTCCAGTGCGAGCTCAATTGTTGCTGCATTTTATGCGCTAAATGCGTTTTATGATAAGCCCTTTGATGACAACACATTATTATTTATGATGGGAGAATGTGAGGGGCAGATAAGTGGTGCTGTCCACTATGACAATGTTGCTCCTGCCCTGTTTGGCGGTATGACATTGATGACGGGCTTAGATAGTCCTATTTGTGAAAATGTACCGGTATTTACAGATTGGTATTGGGCAATATGTTATTCAGGTATTTCTGTCTCAACTTCAGCTGCGCGCAAAATATTACCCACTGAACTACCAATGGCAACGACATTAACTTTTGGTCGTCAGTTAGCGTCATTTATTCATGCATCGCATACGCAAAATGCCTCTTTAGCAGCCGCTGTTTTGCAAGATGTTATTGCCGAACCATATCGACAGTCATTGTTACCTCATTTTGCTGAGAGTCGTGAATTTGCAATGACCCATGGCGCTTTAGGGTTTGGGATATCAGGTTCAGGCCCGACAGTATTTGCTGCGTGTCCAGACCGAGCTACAGCAGAAAAAGTAGCAGATTATTTAACAAAACACTATATTCAGAACGAAGACGGTTTTACTCATGTGTGTCATATAGATACAGCTGGAAGTCGCGTTTTATAACTTTATTTTTGATAGAAAGGAACAACCATGCATTTGGTTAATTTAAAAGATAATACCCAAAAAGTCAGCTTTTGTGATGCAGTTAAGACCGGTCTAGGTCGTGGTCAAGGCTTGTTTTTTGTAGAAGAAATTGCTCCCCTAGCAGATATTGATGCGGCACTTGCATTACCTCTAGTTGAGCGTAGCCAGCTGATTTTACAGCACCTTATTGGTGATGAGTTTAGTGAAACCGAGTTAAATGCTTTAGTAGATGCTGCATTTACCTTCCCTGCACCGGTAGTGAAAGTCGATGAACAAAATTATGCCTTAGAGTTATTTCATGGCCCAACCTTAGCGTTTAAAGACTTCGGTGGTCGCTTTATGGCGCAAAGTTTGACTAAAATCAGTCAAGGTGCTCCTGTGACTATATTAACCGCTACTTCAGGTGATACTGGTGCAGCAGTCGCACACGCTTTCCACGGTATTGATAACATTAATGTAGTGATTTTGTTTCCAAAAGGTAAGATTTCTCCGCTACAAGAGAAGCTTTTTACTACCTTGGGTGGCAATATTCATACGGTAGCGATAGATGGGGACTTTGATGCTTGTCAGTCTATTGTGAAACAAGCGTTTGATGATCCGCAAATGCGTGAAGAATTGCATCTCAATTCAGCAAACTCGATCAACATTTCACGTTTGTTAGCACAGGTGTGTTATTACTTTGAGGCGTTTGCTCAATTAGATGAAGATGCGCGTAGGGAACTTGTTGTCTCTGTGCCAAGTGGTAATTTTGGGAATTTAACAGCCGGTCTGATTGCTAAAGCATTGGGTTTACCGATTAAACGTTTCATTGCAGCAACCAATTTGAATGATACGGTACCTCGTTATTTAGCAACAGGCGAGTGGGCACCAAAAGAGACCATTGCGACCCTATCCAATGCAATGGATGTCAGTCAACCGAATAACTGGCCACGTATCGAAGCAATGGTCGAATTCGGTATTATCGACAAAGAGATTATCTCGGGCATGATGATTGACGAAGACTGCACGCAAATAGCTATGAAGCATCTACAAAGCTTAGGTTATACATCTGAGCCACATGCTGCAATTGCTTATCGCAGTCTGCAGAAGAGCTTAAAAGAAGGGGAAACAGGTTTATTTTTAGGCACTGCTCACCCTGCTAAATTCCGTGAATCAGTCGAGAATATTTTAGGTGAGCCCTTAGCGTTACCTAAAGCGTTAGCAGATGTGGCTGCAGAAACATCTTTAGATGTAGATAAACCGGCTGACTATCAAGCAATCAAAGAATATATGTTTGAGATTTTGCGGTAATCATATTGATTGTTGCAGGTAGATAACTGAAAGTAGAAAACTTTTCCTCTCTCTACGTTCTCTACTAGTAAATTTCTTTTATAAGCGGTAATCTCATGCATGAGTTTACCGCTTTTTTGTAGGTGTTTATGTCGTCTTGGGCTGATTTTATTGAGCAACAACAGCAAGAAGAGTACTTTCAGGAATTACAAAAGGACATTAATTTACTTCGCGCCAGTGGACAGGTTGTGTATCCAACTGAAAAAGATGTTTTCACTGCTTTTTCATTAACCGACTTATCTCATATTAGAGTAGTCATTTTAGGCCAAGACCCATATCATGGACCGGGGCAAGCACATGGGTTAAGTTTTTCAGTGCCCGTTGGTATTAAGCCACCTCCCTCCTTAAAAAATATTTATAAAGAGTTAGATTTAAGTTTATCGGATTTTTTTATTCCGGAACACGGTGACCTTTCTGCTTGGGCAGAGCAGGGAGTTTTACTATTGAATACCGTGTTAACAGTTAACGAAGGGCAAGCACATTCTCATGCAAATCTAGGTTGGCAAACCTTTACTTATCGTGCGCTAGAGGCAGTTTTGGAACATAATGATAAGTTGGTCTTTATGCTATGGGGTGCCCATGCACAAAAATTTGCTCCACACATAGATGTACAGCATCATCTTGTCCTAAAAGCTCCTCATCCCTCACCACTTTCTGCACACCGAGGGTTTATTGGTTGCAAGCATTTTGCCCTAGCTAACTCTTGGCTGGGTAGGAACGGACTGGCTACAATTAACTGGCAAGTTTAACGATCATACCCAAAGCGTATTTGTTAATGAACATGTCCGAGACATATTTGGTAATAAAATATGCTAAATTTGATTGATCATTATCGGGTTTAGCTACGAACAAATAGAACAGTTCGAGATTTAGAATCTGTCCAATATGATGAGATGATTCTAATTTTCTGCCTACTATAAATTTACTAGCTTTGTGGATAGACAATTCGAAACATGTAATTTGGATTGTCATTTACGATGTTTAATACCACATCAAAATAATAAGGAATCTTATGCGTTATTCTCCCCTTGGTTCTTCAGGAGTATCTGTTTCTCGAATTTGTTTAGGCACAATGACTTGGGGAGTACAAAACACCCAACCTGATGCTGACGTGCAAATTAATTACGCGCTTGCTACTGGAATCAACTTTTTTGACACTGCAGAGATGTACCCTGTTCCTCCGAGTGAACCAACTCACACTAAGACTGAACAAATCATCGGAAATTGGCTGACACGCCACCCTGAAAAACGCAAAGATATGATTATTGCAACCAAAATTGCAGGCCCTGGCTTTCCATACGTACGGAATAATGCTCCAATTACCGGAGCAAATGTTGGTTTGGCATTGGCTGGCTCCTTAAAGCGTTTAAATACTGACTATATTGATCTATACCAGTTGCATTGGCCTAATCGTATGACGCCACACTTTGGTAAGCACGCATTGAACTTCACTCGTCCAACTAAGCTTGATGTTGAAGCTGAGCGTGACAATATGCGCGATATTTTATTGGGCCTCAAACAAGCACTTGATGCAGGGCAAATACGTCATTGGGGCCTATCAGATGATACAACTTGGGGCATTCATACTTATCTAAACTTAGCTAAAGAGATAGGTATGCCGGCACCAGTCTCTATCCAAAATGAATTTAACTTACTGCATACAAAAGATTGGCCATTCTTGATTGAATCTTGTGTGTGTGAGGATATTGCATATTTGCCATGGTCGCCTTTATCAGGGGGCATGCTGTCCGGTAAATATCTGAATGGTGCAGTACCAGAAGGTAGCCGTTGGAGCTATGAACAGCGCAATGGTTTGTTTCGCAATACTGCCGATAGTCATCGTGCGACACAAGCTTACTGTGACATTGCCCAAAAATTCGATATGACCCCGGCACAACTTGCATTAGCGTGGTGTGATCAGGTAGATGGTGTGACTTCTACTATTATCGGTGCCACTAGCATGCCTCAATTAGAAGAGAACATTGCCGCTTTTGAGAAACCATTAACGAAAGAATGTTTAGCTGAAGTTGCGAAAGTTTTACAACAATATCCAGCACCATTTTAAGAAGGATACAGTTATGCCAAGTAAAAAGACAAAAGAATCTATTCCCAAAATGTTTTTAGCAACTGCGCTGAGTTTAGTCACGTTAATGACACATGCTGAAAGTGTGGTTGTGGACCAACCAAATATGGGGAATGATATTGCCTATTCAGGCACCCATGCTGTTGCAAAGTCCTTCACTTACGAAGATTTATTTGGTCTAGAGTATGCTGCTAATCCCATTGTTTTAAGTGATAATCAAACTGTTTTATATGAACGAATTAGCTTGGACATTATGTCTGACTCTCGTAGAAGTAATCTGTGGACTGTGCAAATTGACGGTAGTAAGCACTTACCATTTTTGTCCAGTGTGGCTAATCATTCAAGTCCAGTATTATCCCCTGATGGAAAGCGGTTAGCATATCTATCTACCCAAGAGGGGGCGAGCCAAATTTATGTTTATGATTTTGCCAGTAAAACCACAACTCGTGTAACGGATGTGGCGATGCGTCCAACAGGTCTCGCTTTTTCGCCTGATGGTAAAAAATTGGCATTTTCAATGTTTACACCTAAATCACCAAAACCTTTATTTAGCTTAAGTTTCAAGCCCAAGGGGGCAAAGTGGGCTGAGTCTGCTACGTATATCGAAGATACCTTGTTTCAGCGTGATGGTGCAGGGATGAACAAACCTGGGAATATGCAATTGTATGTGGTTCCGGTGATTGGTGGGCAAGCCCGCCAAATCACACAAGGCGATTACGATTATGCCGGAACGGTTGCTTGGTTACCGGATGGGGAGCATGTCATTGTTTCGGCGAATATCCGTCCTGATAGCCAGTTTGATGTCTTTAATAGCGATTTGGTTCGTATTTCAACCAAAACGGGAGCTTGGCAACGCCTAACTGATATGACTGGGCCTGAAGCTAATCCTATGTTAAGCCCAGATGGAAAACAGGTAGCTTTCACTGGCTTTATTGATAATGGCAAGTCGAATCAAATTGCACATTTGTATGTTATGGACGTTGGTGGGAATGTTATCAACGAAAATGTTCGCGATTTAACCCCAACCTTAGATCGTTCCGTAAGTGACATTCGTTGGGCGAATGATGGCGCTGGTTTATATTTTTCATATGACGATGATGGTAAAAAACACGTCGCGCATGTAAGTTTAGATCGGAGTATTACGGTTAAAACCGATGCATTAGGTGGACAAAGCTTTGGTCGTCCTTATACCTCAGGCGATTATGCCGTTAGCAGCGATGGTAAGGTGGTGTTTACGTTAGGAAATGGTATCGCACCGGCAGATTTAGCAGTTATAGATAGCAATAAAACGCAAGTTCTGACAGATTTAAATAGTGATGTACTTGGGCATAAAACGCTCTCTGCACCAGAACTGATGAAAGTGCAAAGCTCAGTCGATGGCCGTGAATTGTCAGCTTGGATTGTGACACCACCAGACTTTGATCCGAGTAAAAAATATCCACTTATTCTAGAAATACACGGTGGCCCTCATACGGCGTATGGTCCAGAGTTTTCGACGGAGGTACAGTTATTTGCAGCTGCTGGCTATGTCGTAGTGTACGGGAACCCTCGTGGTTCAACGTCTCAAGGTACAGAATTTGCTAATTTGATTGATAAAAACTACCCCTCCCAAGATTACGATGATTTGATGGATATGGTTGATGGTGTGATTAGCAAGGGCTATGTCGATACGGACAACTTATTTGTCACTGGTGGCTCGGGCGGTGGGGTGTTAACCGCTTGGATTATCGGTAAAACTGACAAGTTTAAAGCAGCCGTGGTCGCAAAACCGGTGATTAACTGGATCAGTATGATTGGCACCAGTGATATTTATACTTTCATGACGAAATACTGGTTTACTGATTTGCCATGGAATGATGTAGACCAATACTGGGATCGTTCGCCTTTGAAGTTGGTAGGGAATGTCACCACGCCGACGATGGTGCTGACAGGTGAGTTAGATGTACGCACACCGATGGGTGAAAGCGAACAGTATTATGGTGCTTTGCGCTTAGAAGGTGTTGAGAGTTCAATGGTAAGAATTCAAGGCGCTTATCATGGTATTGCAGCAAAACCTTCTAATTTAGCGCGAAAAGTCGGACATATTTTGGCGTGGTTTGAACGTTATAACAGTCAAAAAACACCCACAAAGTAGGAATAAATTAGCAGGCGTCAGACCATACTGTTCTAGATCAATAACGAGCATGTGCTTACTTGTTAGAATACTTGTATTCCTAACTTGCTTGAGAGTTTTCTATGTCAGTATCGTTATCGCCTGCCCTCGTACAAAAATATAACACGCAAGGTCCGCGCTATACTTCCTATCCTACTGCCTTGGAGTTTATCCCTAATGATAGCCCAACCGCGTTAGTAGAAGCGTTTGCAACGTGCACGACTAAGGACTTTTCATTATATGTGCACATCCCTTTTTGTCATGCGCTGTGTTATTACTGTGGCTGCAATAAAATTGTCACAAGACACCAAGATAAAGCCGATCGGTATTTAGATTTCCTCGCCCGCGAAATGCAAGCAACACAAACGTTAATGACGAGTAAGAGCGTCGAACAATGTCATTTAGGTGGGGGTACCCCGACATTTTTGACCATTACACAAATGACACGTTTAGTTGGACTATTGCGCGCGCATTATAATTTTAGTGAGCAATGTGAGTGGAGTATTGAAATTGATCCTCGGAGTGTTAACGAAGCCTATTTGAGTGCTTTATATGCGCTTGGCTTCAGTCGTATTAGCTTAGGTGTGCAAGATGTTGATAGTGCAGTGCAGACAGCTATTAATCGGACACAGTCAACCGAACATGTCGCAAATTTAATCCGGCACGCACAAAACATCGGGTTTAGGTCAGTCAATATTGATTTAATCTATGGCTTACCAAAACAAACACCTGAGACCTTCACTCAAACTTTAGAAGCCGTCAAAGCTTTTGCCCCTGAGCGGATTTCGTTATTCAGTTATGCGCATTTGCCAACCCGTTTTGCGGCACAACGTAAGATCAAAGATGACTGGTTACCTTCGCCCACACAAAAAGCCGAATTAATGGCAATGGCTCATACGTTCCTGCAAGATTTGGGGTACCAAATGATTGGTATGGACCACTTTGCGCAGACTGAAGATACCCTTGCCGTAGCGTTGGCGAATAAAGTATTACACCGGAATTTCCAAGGCTACACCACGCATAAGCATCTCGATATGTTAGGTCTTGGTGTTTCGTCAATAAGCTTTATCGGTGACCGCTATGTACAAAACAGCAAAACATTAAATACGTATTATGGTGCATTGTCCGAAGGGCGGTTAGCCGTCGAAAAAACATTGCACTTAGAAAAAGACGATCATATAAGGCGCGCAGTCATTATGGGATTAATGTGTAATCTACAAGTTGATAAACAGGAAATTGAGCGGTCTTTTGACATCCATTTTGCGTCGTATTTTGCCGAGGCAGAGAGGTTATTAGACCCATTTATGAATGATGGTTTGTTAACTGTAGATACGCGCTGGATCAAAGTCCATCCCGAAGCACGGTTGCTGATCAGAAGTATTGCAATGTGCTTTGATGCCTACATGGGATTGAGTAAAAACCACCAGCGTTTTTCACGTGTGATCTGATATGTTGTGGGGGAGAGTGGATAACACAGGAACTCGAATTATTAGGTAGGCTAGAGTACACTAACCTACCTATACAATGACAACGAATCGTCTTATTGTGCTTTTCTGAATTGCTCAATCAACGCTTGGGTTGAGCTATCCATAGCAGGATGCATCGTACCCGTGTCAATTGCGTCTAGCACTTGATTACCAAGCACTTTACCAAGTTCAACGCCCCATTGGTCAAAACTGTTTACCCCCCAGATGACTCCTTGTACAAATACTTTATGTTCATATAGAGCAACTAGCGCACCTAAAGTAAATGGGTCTAGATTCTGGAATGTAATGGTATTTGATGGTTTATTTCCTGGCATGACTTTATGTGCAGCAAGCGTATCTTTTTCTGCGTCTGATAAGCCTTCTGGCAATTCATCTCGACACTCTGCAAACGTTTTACCTTGCATTAATGCTTGGGTTTGGCCAAAACAGTTCGATGCTAACATAGCGTGATGCGTATTATCTTGATTAGGTACATTCAATGGCAAGATAAAGTCTGCAGGGATAATGGTATCACCTTGGTGAATCAACTGATGGAATGAATGCTGGCCGTTGGTGCCTTCAGAGCCAAAAATGATTGGACCGGTTGCGTAGTCTACAGCCGCACCATCGTGCTGGTTGCGTTTACCGTTAGATTCCATATCTAATTGTTGGACATAGGCTGGGAAGCCACGCAGGTAATGGTAATAGGGTAATAATACATGTGACTGCGCATCTTGGAAGTTGCGATACCACACACCTAATAAGCCTAAAATGGCAGGTAAGTTTTCTGCTAGAGGCGCTGTTTGGAAATGCTGGTCCATGGCTTCCGCACCTTTCAGCAATTGTTCGAAGTTAGTGTAGCCAATAGCAAGTGCAATAGGTAAGCCAATAGCCGACCATAATGAATAACGACCTCCGACCCAGTCTTCCATACCAATGACGCGATCTGGGCTCATACCAAACTCAACCGCTGCAGGTACATTGGAAGAAATAGCGGCAAAATGGTCGGCAATCGCAGACTGTGGCGCACCAGAGGATAAAAACCATGCTTTTGCTGTCAAAGTGTTTTGTTTTGTCTCTTGAGTACCGAAAGATTTGGACGACATGAGTACCAGCGTTGTCTCTGGATCACGTTTAGCCAAAACATCTTGGATGTGACACCCATCAACGTTAGCGACAAAGTGTACGTTCAATTTGTGTTGATGATATGGCAATAATGCTTCTGACATGATTTTGGGTCCTAAAAAAGAACCCCCAATGCCAATGCTGACGACATCTGTAATCGTTTTACCCGTGTATCCTTTGTGCTCGCCTGAATGCAGAGCCTCGGTAAATGCCTTGATTTTAGCGCGCGTTGCTTTGACATCAGGCATGATGTCTTGGCCGTCTACATAGATAGGGTCAGTACCAAAATTTCGCAGTGCTGTATGTAATACTGCACGCTGCTCGGTATGGTTGATTGGAGCACCAGTAAACATATCCGTGCGCTTTTGAGCTACGCCGGCAGTCTCTGCAAGAGCAATCAACTCGGCAAATATATCGTCAGAAATCGTGTTTTTAGAAAAGTCGATATGTAAGCCACAGGCACTTTGTGAAAAACGATTAACACGTTCAGGATCAGCTGCAAATGTATCACGCATGTGTACATCAGCCTGTTTTGTCGCCAAAGCTTGTAGATTTTGCCACGGTTGGGTTTCGGTAATACTCATAAAATAGCCTTTTGTTAGCAATCTATTAAATACATGACGAGGTCATGTCTGAGGCGTAGGGTCGGTATTTGTTAAAACGGACGTTTATTGTTGTTAGAAGAGCGCCGTTAGGTATGCGCCAGCCGACAAATTCCATTGTGGCTGGCTTCATTGTCTTATAATTGTGCTTGCAGTAACTTTTCCAGTTTAATTTGGTCTACTGTAAAGTTACGGATGCCTTCAGCTAATTTCTCAGTCGCCATCGCATCTTCGTTCATATCCCAACGGAATTCGCTTTCTGTTAGTCGAGCTGGTGGTGTTTGTGTTGCACCCTTATCACTCAGTTTGACCGTTAAGTCGCCTGTTGTATTTGCTAACTCTTCTAATAAAGCAGGTGCTATGGTGAGCCTATCACAACCTGCGAGTTCTATAATTTCATCTGTATTACGGAAGCTAGCCCCCATGACAACAGTTTGGTATCCGTGGTCTTTGTAGTATTGGTAAATTTTACTGACAGACTGAACACCCGGGTCTTCCGCACCAGGGAAAGCATCTTTACCCGTTGATTTTTTGTACCAGTCTAAAATACGACCCACGAATGGTGATATTAAAAAGACACCTGCTTCCGCACAAGCACGCGCTTGAGCAAACGAAAACAACAACGTCAGGTTACACTGAATACCTTCTTTTTCTAAGATTTCAGCTGCTTGGATGCCTTCCCAAGTCGATGCGATTTTGATTAATATACGGTCTTTACTGATACCTTCTTCTGCGTACATACCCACTAATTTACGTGCTTTAGCTACGGTAGCAGAAGTATCAAAAGATAAACGAGCATCCACTTCGGTAGATATACGCCCTGGAATAACACCAACAATTTCCTTGCCGATTAAGACAGCTAATTTATCGGATGCGTCAGCAACTTGCTGCACTGAGTCGTTGGATTTTGTTTTGGCCCATGCTAATGCAGCACTTACCATTTCACTGTATTCAGGAATATCTGCCGCTTTTAACAATAGTGATGGGTTGGTAGTCGCATCAACGGGTGCGTATTTTTTAATTGCTGCAACATCGCCTGTATCAGCTACAACAGTGGTCACTTCTCTAAGTGCAGTAAGTAGATCGCTCATCATAATCCTTTTTATCGATTGTGGTGATAGGTTTTCTTCATTTTATTTGATGGCTGTATATTGCCATACTCAACATGTGCTGCAAAAAGAGGCACTTAAGAAAACAAATTTAGAAGGTAAATATTATGCAAAAGCTTATCAATTTTTTAATGAAAAAACCATCAAACCGTGAACAAGTCTGTAATTATCTCAATAATTACTATGGCGACCAAGTTTGTATAGCAAAAGACTCCAATAAACCCCAGTGAGATCTTTTATAATACTGTAACTCGCCTGTTGCAAAAGTCGCAGTAGAGAATATTAGATAGTCTGTTTTTTCAAGGCTGAGTTACGGTATACTTGGATTATAAAAAAATACTTCCCATTAGTTTAACGAGGTTCTCATGCTTGTTGTTGTATCTCCAGCAAAAAACTTAGACTACAAAACACCTGTAGCAACGTCAGAATATACCCAACCGAAATTCATGCCAAAAACCGCAGAACTGGTGGCTACCTGTCAAACACTTGCGCCAGCGGACCTATCAAGTTTAATGGGTATCAGTGATAAATTAGCAGTATTGAATGCAGAGCGCTTTGCATCGTTTACGCAACCATTTACTCCTGATAACGCTCGCCAAGCGATGTACGCATTTAATGGCGATGTTTACGCAGGTTTGGATGCGCATAGTATGTCTGTCGATGATGTGACGTTTGCCCAGGCGCACCTGCGCATTTTGTCTGGACTTTATGGTGTTTTACAGCCGCTTGATTTAATGCAACCTTACCGCTTGGAAATGGGGACTAAGCTAGCGACAGAACGCGGCAAAAACTTGTATGAGTTTTGGGCTGATACTTTAACGGAGGCGATCGATAAAGAGTTAGCCGAGCAATCTCACCAAGTGTTAGTCAACTTGGCTTCCAATGAGTATTTCTCTGCAATCAAATCTAAGACACTTAATGCTCAAGTTATTACGCCAATTTTTAAAGATGAAAAGAACGGTAAAATTAAAATTATCAGTTTTTATGCTAAAAAAGCACGGGGCTTGATGGCGCGATATATTATTGATAATAAAATTACTGACCCGGCAGAACTCAGTAACTTCTCTGTAGCAGGTTACCAGTTTGCTGCAGAGCAAAGCTCTGCAACTGAATTGGTGTTTGTCAGGTTAGAAAAGGATCGCCCTTAATCGACGAACATTTCCTGTTTAAAGGCCAAGTTTTCAGTGGTATTACCGCGTCTAATATCCACTGAAAACATATACTTTTCCATGTGGCGAAACGATAGCGGAGCAAGATAATAAATAGCATCGCCGTCGCTAACTCTTTTGAAACTTAATGGTTTGGTGGTGCCAATCAAGTTACGCGCAGTCCCAGAAATATCAACCCTTTGTGCAACTTTGGTTTGTTTGTCCAACACAGAAATATTCACTAGTGCGTTATATTTACTGCGAATTAAACCGTTTGCTTTGGCTATTTCTGGCGTTAAAAACGTCGTAGGGAACACAATATAATGAACTTCCCACTGTCCTAATTCTTTCTTTTGCTCGGCGTGAGCACTTGTGCTCAACACTAGCAAACTAATCACAAATAATAGAATTCTCATCACAGCCTCTACTTACCAATTATGTTACGGACTAAGCTTAACTAGGTCTGCGTTTATAGCGGACCAATAAAATCCTGAAGCAGTAATTGTATGAATTGCAGAGCAATAATTGCAATTAGTACTGACAAATCAAGACCACCGAATGGCGGGATTATTTTACGGATAGGTGCTAATAGTGGTTCTGTGAGCTGGGCAATAACCAGCTCAAATGGATTTCCACCTTGGGATACCCAGCTTAAAATAGCACGCAGGATCAGCATCCAAAAAACTAGAGATAAAAATTCTTTAAGCAACGTTATGCTACCAATGATGAGAACAGCAACTGGATTGAATGCGCCATTTGAGAACAGCGCAGAAATGAGTCCAATTTTAGCTACAGCAACCATTAAAGCCAATACGAATGTAGCTGTATCAAATTTCCCGAGAGCAGGAATAACACGGCGTAAGGGTGCGATGACAGGTTGGGTAGCTTTCACTACAAACTGCGAAAAAGGATTATAAAAATCAGCTCTAACATATTGTAACCACAGACGTAAAATCACGACCATGAGATAAAGATTGAATAAGGTGTCGATTAAAAAATAAGAAGAACTCATAAGATCCCTAATGATATAAATTAAATATTAGCTTGCATTTCACGAGCACGATCCACTGCAGTTTGCATCGCGTCGGCGATGATATCGGCCAGATTGGCGTGTTCAAAACTAGCAATCGCCTGCGCAGTCGTCCCGCCTTTTGATGTAACATTAGCCCTAAGTGTAGCAAAATCTGTGTCAGGATTCGCTAACAACATCTGCCCAGCTCCAGCAAGCGCTTGGGCTACTAGTAGTTTGGCATCTTGTTCTGCTAGTCCTAACTCTTGGGTTTTAGCTTGCATGGCTTCTGCAAACAAAAAGATATAAGCAGGCGAAGAACCGGCGG